>Ga0181534_10000728_pt1 | contig 22861 bp, 21 predicted proteins | sample PEATcosm2014_Bin_37_FD_119758 | JGI IMG/M metagenome (GOLD analysis project Ga0181534, IMG submission 119758) | Peatland microbial communities from MTU Mesocosm Facility, Houghton, MI, USA - PEATcosm2014_Bin17_10_metaG | ecosystem: Environmental > Terrestrial > Soil > Wetlands > Peat | place...
GAAGCGAGTTCTTCTCACCGGCATGTCGGGAACGGGAAAGTCAACGGTGGTGAACGAGCTGGTCGCTCGCGGTCACCGCGCCATCGACGCCGATTACGGGTGGTGCGAGACCGCACCCGACGGCGAGTGGATCTGGAACGAACAGAAGATGCAGGCCCTGTTGGCCGATGGGAACGCCGAGGTGCTCTTTGTCGCGGGATGCGCGTCGAATCAAGGAAAATTCTACGAGGATTTCGATCTCATTCTCCTGCTCAGCGCTCCCTCGCAGGTGATGATCGAGCGAGTGGCCACGCGACAGAACAATCCATTTGGGCGGTCGTTCGACCAACGCAAGAAAATAGTGAGCGATCTCGCCGAGGTGGAGCCCCTCTTACGCTCGGGCGCCGACGTAGAGATTCGTACTGACCGGCCCTTGGACGAGATCGTGGAGGAGGTCCTGTCCCTGTCACTGGAGACGACTCCCCGAGCGGGAGAGCTGGTCACCGAGACGTTCGACTACGACGGAGGCCGCCAAGTCACGGTGTACGTCCCCGCGGATCCGCCCGACGCCGTCGTGTTCGCCGGCGACGGTCAGTACTTCTCGGCGTGGGGTCGTCTCCTCGAGTCGACGAGTTCACCCTCGACGATGATCGTGGGCGTCCACGGGCTGACAGACGAGATGTCGCGGCTCCATGAGTACTCCCCGGTCTTTGCCGCGGTCCGCTTCGCCGCTCACGAGGAGTTCTTCGTTGAGACTGTTCGCCGATGGGTGCAGTCGCGTTTCGCGGTGGCACTGCCGGCTGAACGCACGGCAGTCTTCGGGTACTCGGGCGGGGGAGAGTTAGCGCTCGCTCTGGGGCTCCGTCATCCAGATCTCTACGGCACCGTGATCTCCGGCTCACCGGGCGGCGGGTACCAACCGACCGAGGAGATGCCGAGCTCGCTTCCGCGGGTGTACCTCTTCGGTGGCACGCAGGAACCGTTCTTCCTCGACAACGCGACCCGCTGGGCCGTCGCGTTGCGTGAGGCGGGCGCCGACGTGGTGTTGAGTGAGCGCGAGGTGCGCCACGGCGCCCGCGCGTGGCGTACAGAGTTTCCAGAGATGCTGGCCTGGGCGTTCGGCCCCTAAGTCGTGTCCGACTCGACGAGTCGCCGCCAACAACAAAGCCCCGGAGCAGGTGCTCCGGGGCTTTGTTGGGTTGGGAGGCTCTCTTTAGAAGCCCGCGCTGTTGACGTTGGCCGAGGTGTACACCACCGCGGCACCGGCGCTGACCGTCTGGCCAGGCAGCACTACTTCCTTCACACCAGCGCACTTGAAGGTCTGGCCGGTCTTACCGGTCAGCGTCCCCGCGAGGACGTCCTTCATGGCACAGGCAGCGACGGTTCCCTCTTGCGTGAAGTTCCACAGAGCGAAACTGTGCACGCAGTTGTTCGACGCCGACATGAACGGAGCCATCTGGTCCGGGTCACCGAGTCCGGTCAACACGTACTTGGAGCACAGGTTGTTCGTCGTCAGGTACTGAGCCGCGGCGGCGATTCCCACCGTGGTCGGAGAGATGATGCCGCTGATGTCCGGGTTGGCCGCGATCGCCGCTTGCAAGCTGGACGTCGCGTCCGCCGCAGAGTCCGAGGGCGGGTTGATAATGGCCGCCAACGTCATCTTGGAGTACTTCGGCATCGAGAGGTCCGCCTTCAACTGAGCGTTCCACTGGACCTGGTTGGTGTCCGTGGCCTGCGCCGACAGGATGATGAAGCTTCCCGAGTAGGGCGTGGCCATCTGCGAACCGAGCATGTTGAGCTCCGTCGTAGCGATGGACGCCGTGCTGGTGCCTTCGACGTAAATTGTACGACCGGTCCTCAACGCGTCGGAGTCGAACGTGACGACCTTGACGCCGTGCTTCTCCGCACGAACCAGCGCCGGGTTGGTGGTCGCCGCGTCGTCGTTGGAGATCAAGATGCCTTTGTCGCCCGCCGAAACGGCGTTGTTGATGAAGTTGACCTGGTCGGTCGCGGAGCCCGTCGTGGGACCACCGTAGAGACAGGTCAGGCCAATCTTCTTACCTTCCGCCTTGCAACCCGCCGCGGCGTCGGTGAACGGTGCGATTCCCGTGAACTTCGGAATCATGTACACCTTGACGCTTTTGGCGGCGGCACCGGCAGTGCCGGAGCCGGCCAGGAAGCCGATCGGAAGAAGCGTGGCGCTCGCCAAGGCGAGGGCCATCGCAGTCTTCATGTAAATACTTCGTTGTTTCATTATTTCCCCCATTGTTTAAATACCGCGAACTCTCTAGTTGACGGCTGTACTGCGCACTGCTTCACCACTACCCGCACTTCCTCCCTTCGACTCACCAGTAACTGCACTAGCGATTTCCACGACCCCGGCGTGACGCCGTCGCCACCAGTCGCGAGCCGACCTCGCCAGCGGCGGAGCGCCAATGGCAATGATCAGCAAAAACCCGACGGCCATCGTCTGGCCCTGCCCGGAAAACCCGTGGAGTCCGAGGGCCGACTGCAACAGGGCGAGCAAGACGGCCGCGATCACGACCCCCGGGATGGTCCCGGTTCCGCCATAGGCACTGACACCGCCGAGAATGACCGCGGTGATGGCGGGCAGGAGTTCCGACGCGCCCATGCCGGCTTGAGCGGTCTCGTAGTTCCCGAGGAACAACAGACCCGCGAACCCGGCGAGGAATCCCGAAATGACAAAGGTGATGATCCTCACCCGGTTAACGGCGATGCCGGAGAAGAGCGCCGCCTTGCGACTTCCGCCCACGGCGAACAGGGACTTTCCCCACGTCGTGAAGTGCACCAGGTAGGCCATTATGACGGCGATGACCAGGACGACCACGACGCAGAACGGGATCTGGGTGCCGGTGAGGTTGGAGCTACCGAGACTCACCACCGAGTTGGGAAAGGTTGTGATGGCCAGCCCGCCCAAGATGAGAAAGGAGATACCCGTGTAGGCGCCCATGGTGCCGAGGGTGACCGCCAGGGCGGGAAGATCAAAGAGGACGACGAGCAGTCCGTTGATCAGTCCACAGACGAGGGCGATACCGAGGCCGATCGCGATGGCCAGTCCCGTCGCCATGCCGTGGGACATCAGATCGCCCATTACCACCCCCGACAGAGCGAGGGTCCCCACGACGGAAAGGTCGATGTCGCCGGTCATGATGACGGGCGCGACCCCGAGCGCTAAGCACAGCAAGATCACGTTGTTGAGAGCGGTCGTTTGGAGGTTGAAACTCGAGATGAGGTCGTGGTCGGCCGATTGACCGATGATCACGATGAGGACGGTCAAGACGACGAGCCCCGCCTCCCAACTCAAGACGAGCTGACGGACCCTAGCCATTCGTGGTACCCCCAATGGCGTCAATGGCCGCGGGATCGATTGTCGGATGCTCGCTCAAGAACGCTTCACGGCGCACCGGACGGCGCAGACGGCGACTGACGACCGCGTAGACCGCGACGGCAATGACGATGGCGGCGCCCTGAAGCGTCTGCTCGGCGAAGATGGAGATGCGCGTCAACTCGAGAATGTTCTGAATCTCTCCGAGCAACAGTGCTCCCAGCACGGCGCTGAGCGCCGTGCCCGCGCCGCCGAAGAGGCTCACGCCGCCGACGACCGCGGCCGCGATGACGGTCAGATTCATGCCGTTGCCCGCGGTGGCGTCGACGTTGCCGAACTGTGACGTATAGAGAAGTCCACCGAGGCCGGCGAGCGCGCCACAGAGTGCGAAGATCTGATACGTGCGGACGCGAATTTTGACCCCGAGGTAGACGGCGGCGTCGGGATTGGAGCCGAGCGCGTAGATGTCGCGCCCGAATCGCGTGCGACGAAGGATGAACGTCACCACGACCAGCACGATGGCGGCGATCCAGATAAATGTTCCAATGCCGAACCAGGCGTTGCCGCGAAGACCAGCGAGCCACTTGGGAACCTGCGTGAGATAGAGCTGAGATCCGTTGTTCACGATGATCTGCAGCCCGGTGTAGATGGACAGGGTGGCGAGGGTGGCGATAATGGCGGGCATCTTGAAGACGTTGATCAAGAGCGCATTGCCGAGGCCAAAGGCCGCACCCAGTCCGAGGGCCAGGAGGACTCCCACGACAGGACCAAAAGGCCCTGACACGTGTCCCGACCACGAGCCGACGAGATAGGCGCAGATACCGAGTATCGCGCCGACCGAGAGGTCGATCTGGCGGGCGAGGATCACGACCGCTTCACCGATCGCCACGATGGCGATGAGCGCCGTCGTGTTGAGGAGGTTGTTGATGTTGGACAGCGTTCGAAAGTCCGACAGCGTCGCCGTGGCGACGAGGGTGATGAGCACGATGAGCGCGATGAGCGCGGTGTCGCTACGGCGCACCAGGGTGCTCACACGACCACGTCGCGCCGGGCGTGACGCCACGTCGGAGATCAACTCGGACGTACTCACGAGTCCTGCTTCGCCACGACGCCCGAGGCGGCTTCCAGGACGACGTGGGCGTCAACGGGAGTGGTGAACTCGGCGACGATGCTGCCTTCGCGCATCACGAGCAACCGCGTGCTCATGGCGCGCACCTCTTCCAGTTCCGACGAGATAAAGATCACGGCAACCCCGGTGGCGGCGAGTTCGGCCACGATGCCGAGGACTTCAGCTTTCGTACCGACGTCGATGCCGTGGGTCGGCTCGTCCAGAATCAAGATCCGCGGCTCGGTCGCCAGCCACTTTCCGAGCACGACTTTCTGCTGGTTGCCGCCCGAGAGCGAACTGGTCAGTTGGTTGAGTCGGCCAGCCTGGAGCTGCACGCGCTGCGCGAGTTCTGCGGACTGGCGATACATGATGCGCGTACGGAATCGCCCGAAGCGGTTCGCGATGCGACCCCACACGGTCATGGTCATATTGAAGGGCACGCGCATCCCCATCACCAGGCCGTTGGTGAGGCGGTCTTCGGGGAGATAGGCAATGCCCACGCGCACCGCGTGGCGCGGCGAGACGGCGGTGTACGGGATGCCGTCCAGGCTCATCGAACCCGAGTCCGCCAGCGAGACGCCAAAGATTGCCTCGGCGAGTTCTGTGCGACCGGCCCCCACGAGACCCGCCAAGCCCAGGATTTCTCCTCGTCGAAGCGTGAATGAGACGTTCTGGAAGTACCCGCGACGCGTGAGGTTTTGCACTTCAAGAATGGTGTCGCCCGCCACGCGAGTCAGTGAGGGGTAGAGGTCACCGATTGCTCGCCCGCACATCATCTGCACCAGTTCTGACACACTGACGTCCGACGTGGGCTTCTCTGCGACCAGAGTTCCGTCGCGAAGGACCACGACGCGGTCGGTGATGGCTTTTACTTCATCGAGTTTGTGGCTCACGAAGACGAGGGAGATGCCGCGCTCGCGAAGGGAGTTCAACAGAATAAACAGTGAGTCAACTTCCCGACTGGAGAGCACCGAGGTCGGTTCGTCGAGAATGAGGACTCGGGCTCCCGAAATAAGAGATTTGGCAATCTCGATGATCTGGCGGTCGGCGATACCCAATTGATAGACGGGCGCGTGAGGGTCCAGGTCCACGCCAATCTCACGGAAGACCTCTTCGGCTTTCTCGTACATGGCGCCCCAGTCGATGATGCCCCGTCGAGTGGGTTGGCGACCGGCGAAGAGGTTCTCCGCGACATCGAGGTCGGGGAAGACCGCAGGCTCTTGATAGGTGGCCGCGATGCCGAGCTCGCGTGCGACGCGCGGATTGCTCACCCGGCGGATGTCGCCGTCGACCAGGATCTGTCCACCGTCGGGTTCGAGGACGCCGGTGAGAATCTTTACGAGAGTGGACTTGCCCGCGCCGTTCTCTCCGAGGAGTCCCACGATCTCTCCGCGGCGAAGTGTCATGCTCACGCCACTGAGGGCCTGGAGTCCGCCGAAGCTTCGTTTGATGCCGCGAAGCTCGACGACCGGCGCGGTGGCGTTGTCGTTCACGTTCGAACTGCGTTGGTCGCTCACTTCGCTCCCACGCCCTTATGTCTTTCGATTCTGTGCAACGCCCAACCCCCGAGACACGTGAACGTCACGTGCGTCTCCCCCGCAGCGAACATACCTCCGCCGATATTTTGGAAACGATACCAACCCCCTGTCCCTGGCGCAAGCGCAGGCACCAATGTTTTGGCGAACGTCCCACTGGGCCATGTTTAAAGGGATATGGAGGCAACGGGGGCGGCGTAGACCCCGACGTCGTGAGAAATCACTCGACTGGCCCTGCCATTCCAAGATTCTCCTGGAATCGATATTTTCCTGGATTAGGGTGTCTAGAAAAGCGGTCGCTAAGTGGGGGAGATCACCGGTGGACCTTGTGGACTCAAATAAGGAACTTGATCAGCCCGTAAGGGGAGGTGCGTCCGCGCTCACGATCACCCGAATCGAGACGATCCCCGTTCGGGCCAAGCTCGGGGCCGACTTCAAAGGCAGTCACTACCACATGACGCACCGCTCGACGCTGATCACGCGCGTCTACACGTCCGAGGGCATCGTCGGAGAGGCCTACGCCGGCGACGAGGACGCGACGCTGAGCGAGATCGACAGCATCGTGCACAAGGAGTTGGCCCCGGCACTGGTGGGGCTCGACGCCATGGCGACGGAACGCTGCTGGCAGGCGGGCTACCCGGTCACCTTCGACATCCTTCGCGACCGCCGCCAAGGACTCGTGGCGCTCGCCGGCGTCGACGCCGCCATTTGGGACGCCGTGGGCAAAGCGCTCGGACAGCCGCTGTGGCGCCTGTGGGGCGGATTTCGGCGCAGCATTCCCTTGATCGCAATTGGCGGTTACTACGGCGACGTGTTGGGCTCCATCGAGCAAGAGATTCAGTCCTACGTGGACCTCGGTCTGGCCGGAATCAAGTTCAAAGTAGGCGGGGCCTCACCCGAGGTCGACGCCGAACGGGTCGAACGCGCGCGCGCCGCCGCGCCCGAAGGTTTCCTGATCGCCATCGACGCCAACCAGGGCTACAGCGTGGCGCAAGCGCTCGAGCTGGTTCGTCGGATCGAGCATCTCGGCATCATGTGGTTCGAGGAGCCGGTGGGTTGGAATGACGACGCCCGAGGAATGCGCGACGTGCGTATGCGCGGATCCATTCCGGTGTGCGCGGGCCAAAGCGAACACTCCCCGATGGGATGTCGAAATCTGATGGAGCTGGGGGCGATCGACTTCTGCAACTTCGACGCGTCCTGGTCCGGGGGCCCGACGGTGTGGCGCCGAATGGCCGCCGTCGCGGGAACCTACAACGTGACCGTCGGGCATCACGAGGAACCTCAAGTGTCGTCGCACCTCGTGGCCAGTCAGTCCCATGGCTCACTGGTCGAGTGCTTTCATCCCGATCGCGATCCCTTCTGGTGGAACTTGATCGCCAATCGACCACCCCTCGTGAACGGTGAACTCCAGTTGTCCGACGCCCCAGGGCTAGGCTGGCAACTCAATACGGACTACATCGAAGAACATCGGGTTCGACTGGAGTAGTGGTGACACCATCGGGGGCTGGCCTCACGAAGCGGCCAAGTGTCAGTCGTATCAGCATGCAAGAGGTCGCTCAACGCGCCGGCGTGGCGGCGTCGTCGGTGTCGCGCGTACTGTCGGGCCACCCCAACGTGTCAGAGGTCATGCGCAACCGCGTTCTCGACGCCGTGGCGGCCCTCGGGTACGAACCAGATCTCGTCGCTCAGAGTCTGCGCCGCGGCGCCACGATGACGGTCGGATTCGTCGTCGGCGACATCTCTAACCCCGTCTTGTCCGAGAACGCCCTCGGGGCCGAGACGCGTCTGCGCGAGGCGGGGTACTCGATGCTGCTCGTGAACTCGATGACCGATCCACAACTAGACGCGGAACACATCCGCCTCTTTGCCCAGCGACGGGTCGACGGGCTCCTGCTTTCGTTGGCGAGCGAGATCTCGCCGGGAACCCTGGACGCCGTGTCGCGTGCCGAGTTGCCGGTCGTCCTGGTCGACCGTGAGATCAATGTCCGCGACGCCGCCATCTCGGCGGTGTTGGCCCAACACGAAACGGGGGTCGAAGCGGCCGTGCGCGAGCTGGCCGCCCACGGCCACCGTCGGATCGCCCTCGTCAATGGGCCACAAGATCTGCGACCAGCTCGGGTGCGCGCGAATACCTTGCGCCGCGTCGCGCGCCTGCTGGGAGTGACCAGCGTCGTTCGCTCGGGCCACTTCACCGCCGAGCACGGTGAAGTGGCGACCGTGAGTCTCTTGGCCATGCCCGAGCCTCCGACCGCCATCGTCGCGGGGAGTAACCAGATTCTGGTGGGCGTGTTGCGGGGAATACGTCGCGCGGGGTGTCGCATCCCCGAAGACATCTCCCTGGTGACCTGTGACGATGTACCGCTGGCTGAGTTTCTCACGCCCCCTCTGGCGACGATCGAGCGCGACCACTACCTGATGGGGGTGATCGCGGCGTCACTGCTGCTGGAACTCTTGGCGGGCGCCCCGGCGCGAACCCAAGACGTCCCCACCACGTTCAAGTCCAACGCGAGCGTGGGGCCGGTGCCCGGCGACGCGGGGAAATAGCGGGCGTAGGAAAGGACTGTCGTGGAGTTTCTCTTAGAGATTGAGGTTCGATTTCCGCCCTCCTTGGAGAGTGGAGAGCGCGCGCGTCTGATCGAGGCGGAGCACGTTCGTGGTCGTGAACTCGCCGCACAGGGGGTCATACGGGCGATCTGGCGAGTACCGGGGCGCATCGCTAACCGAGCAATCTGGTCCGCCGTCGACGCCACGGCGTTGCACGACGCCATCCAAAGTCTCCCCCTGTGGCCCTATCTCGATGTCGCAGTCACCCCCTTGGCCCGACACGCGCTCGGTGAAAGCTGCCAGGGCCTGCCGCCCGGGCTGGGCGCGTGATCCGCCCACCGCAGGGGGTGCGCCGTGGCCCGTGATCACGAGTTAGCCGCGTTCCTCGCCGAGCCCTTTCCCAACGATCTCGACGACGTCGTGGGGACCCGAGCGATCCTCGCGACTCGCCTCGACGAGGAGATGTCCCAACGCGCCGCGAGCCCCGACGATCCTTCGTGGCGGGACGAGGTCATCGCCGGCCCCGACGCCACGCCGCTCACCCTTCGCATCTACGTGGACGAGACCGCTCCCGCGCCCCGAGGCGCCCTGCTCTTTTTCCACGGAGGGGCGTTCGTTTTTGGTGGTCTCGAGTCCGAGCACGATCGCTGCCTGCGCCTGGCGAAGGGGTCGGGTTGTGTCGTGGTGTCGGTGGACTACCGGTTGGCGCCGGAGCATCGGTTCCCGGCCGCCCTCGAGGACGGGCGGAGCGCCCTTCGCTGGTTGCAGGAGCACGCCGCTTCGCTCGGCGTCGACTCGTCGCGCATCGGCGTCGGTGGCGCCAGCGCCGGCGGCGCTCTCGCCACTCTGGTCGTGCTGCAGGCGCGCGATAGCGGAGATCTGCCCGTGCGCGCACTGCTGTTGATCTACCCCGCCACCGATGACCGCGCGAACGACGGATCCATTACCCAGTTCGAGCACTCCGAGCCCTGGGATGGTGAGCGGACCCGCAAGATGTGGCCGCTGTTCCTGGCCGACGACGCCGCACAGACGTCGCGCTACGCGTCGCCGGCGCGGGCGAGCGACGTCGCCGGTCTTCCCGTCACCTACATTGTGGTGGCCGAGGAGGATCCCCTGCGAGACCAGGCGTTGGACTTTGCCCGGCGACTACTGGGTGCCGGGGTGTCGGTCGATCTCCGTCTCTTCGCCGGCACGTATCACGGGTTCGACGTCGTGGCGCCGAACGCGCGACTTAGCCAGGTGGCGCTCAACGATCAACACGAGTTCGTGCGACGCGAACTCGGCGCGATGATCACCTAGCCGCGCGGCGCGGGTCGATAGGGATCGAGGGGCCGACCGCTCACGCCGACGTCGACCGCGAAGAGCCGCCCCGCGTCGGGCTCCTTCTCGAGTTGTGAAGCGGGCATGTCCTCTTGAGCGGTGGTGATGTACAAAGTGGTGCCGTTCGCACCGCCGAGGGCGCAGCACGACGGCTGCGCGGTGGCGACACTCACTCGAGCGATCACCTCACCCGAGGGCGCGTAGCGGCGTACTTCGTACCCACCCCACACGGCGACCCAGATGCAGCCCTCGTCGTCGACGCACAGTCCGTCGGGGGTGCCTTCGGTGGCGACGTCGAAGTACGCGAAGAGTCGCGGGTGGGAGATCTCACCGCGCTCGTCGACGTCGTACGAGGTAATCGTCCCCGGTCCGCTGTCGACGTAGTACATGACGCGTCGATCGGGACTCCACCCGATCCCATTGGAGATGGTGACGCCGCTCAACATGGTGGAGGCGCCCGTCGACGGGCGGAATCGATACACGCTTCCGCGCCCGGGCGCTGCGTCGGCGGCCAGCGAGCCCACCCAGAACGAACCCCAGGGATCAGCGGCTCCGTCGTTGAGCAAGAGCGAGGTGTCTTCCTCCAGTTGGGCGACTTCTCGCATCGCGCCCGACTCTGCGAGGAGCCACAACGACCGATTCAACGCGACGATCCATCCGTCGCTTCGATCGGGCAGTGGCGCCAGCGCGGACACCGTTCCGTCAAGGTCGTATCGACGCACGACGTCAATGGAGGTGTGATTGGCGTTCGCTCGAAAGAAGTGGCCCTGGTGAACGTTGACCCAGTAGAGCTCGCTGCGCACCTCGTCCCACCGGCAGCACTCGCCAAGAAAGTAGCGGTCAGTCGTGCACACGTCGGCGATAAATGTCTCCACTGAGGGCCTCACGTGTCTCGAGTTCTCGCAGCCGCGACGGAGCAGTTCATCCGCCGTAACTGAACGGTCCCATAGGGAGCGCGGCCATCAGTCCTCCGTCAACGTTGTACAACGAGCCAGTGACGAACTCGGCGAGGGGCGACGCGAGAAACATCGTGACGTTGGCGACCTCGTGGGGCTCACCAATACGGCCCCACGGTTGACTCCGGTCCATCAGTTTCAGGGCCTCTTCGGGGTTCGAGGTGGCCCCCGCCTCTCGTCGAATCATGGGCGTGTTGATCGAGCCGGGAATCACGCCGTTGACGCGAACCCCGTAGGGCGCGGCTTCGAGGGCCAGTGAACGAACGAGCGCACTGACCCCGCCCTTGGAGGCCGCGTAGGCCACGCCGTCTGACACCGTCGCCAGCGCGTGGGGAGACGAGGTGACGACGATGGATCCCGCTCGTCGCTCGCACATGGATCGCATCGCCGCTCGACAGACGAGAAAGACGCCGGTCAGGTTGACGTTCAGGACGTGATTCCACTCCTCGAGCGACGTGTGGCGCGAGTCCTTGGTCCACTCGACGCCGGCGTTGGCGTAGGCGACGTCAACGTCGCCGAACGTGTCGCGCGCCAGGGCGAACACTCTCTCGACGTCTCCTTCGTTCCCGACGTCGCAGTGCTGATAGATCACGCTGTGACCCTCATCGGCCAGCGATCGCACGAACTCTTCGCCGATATTGTCGGCGACGTCGGCCACGACGGTGTGGGCGCCGGCGCGCGCAAAACCTTGGACGGCGCCGGATCCGATACCGGTCGAGCCACCGGTGATGATGACGGTCTTCCCGGCGAAGTACTCATCCCACATGTGCGTCACTCCTTACCGGTCGCTGGAAGAGCTCCAGCGTGATGCCATCGGGATCGTAGAGGTAGAGCGAGGATCCGCCGGTGTTGACTCCCGTGTCCACGTCGATGGGAGGGCTGATGGTGCCGATTCCCTGGTCCACCAGTCGCTGGTAGAGGCCGGCCAGGTCGTCAACCACGAAGCAGATATGGGCGTTGCCCACGTTGCGCGGTTCCAAGTCGCGATCCACCGACTCGGGCACCAGATATTGGAAGAGCTCGATCCGGGGCCCGCCGCCGGGTGGCTGAAGGTGCGTCATCAGGACGTGAGCGCCCGGGTACCCGACGATGGCCGCGAGGTAGCCCCCTTGCTTTTCCTGTCTCATCACGACTGTGCACTCCAGCACCGAGGTGTAGAACTCGATCGAGCGTTCAATGTCAGTGACGGTGAGACCCACGTGGTCAACACCACTAACGAGTTCCATCTCCTACCTCCTTTGCGCTCGCCGTGAGCGAACGCTTCTTTGATACGGGCGTTGATCCGTCATCCCGAAGGAATCGTGGTTAGGGCGCCGTCGATGGTCACGCAGGAACCGTTGATGTAGGAAGCCTTGTCGCTCGCGAGGAACACCACCAACTGCCCGACCTCCGAGGGCGTGCCGAGCCGGCCGGCCGGTATCGCGCGCACGTACGCCGCGTCGTCGACCACCCCGCTCGCGGCGTCGCTTTCCCACATGGGAGTTCGAATAGGCCCCGGTGCGACGGCGTTCGCCCGAACGCCGAACTCGGCCCACTCTCCGGCGGCGACTTGGGTCATCATCAAGACCGCCGCCTTGGCCGCGCAGTAGGCGATACGTCCCGGATTCGACGAGAAGCCGCGAATGGAAGAAATCGTGATCACGCTTCCGGAGCGTTGGGGCAACATGTGACGTGCGGCCGCGCGCATCCCGTAGAAGACGCCGGTCTGCATGACGTCGATGGAGGTGTGCCACGCCTCGTCGGTCGTGTCGATGATGCGCGGTCCGACAAAACTGACGCCCGCGTTGTTGACGACGATGTCCAAGTGACCAAAGTCGTTGGCGACGGCGTCCCAGGTCGCGTCCACTTCGTTTCGCTTCGTGACATCCGCCACGTAGGCCCGTCCTTCGCCCTTCGCCTCGTTCATCAGTGCGAGGGTCGCGTGCGCGGCCGCTTCGTCGCGATCGATGATCCCGACCTCGGCGCCCGCTTTCGCGAGTTCGAGGGCGATACCCTGTCCCAGTCCTGAGCCAGCTCCGGTGACCAGCGCCACGCGGCCCGTTAACTCGCTCATTCGCGTCCCTTCGCTCGCCATCACCGGTCACTTACGAAGTTACTGTCTGGGTGGAGCGCGGTGTCGCGCGATCGCACCGCGAGAGGTCGATTTCACGACGCTTTGACGTGTTCCATTTTCGTCGCGTTCTGATAGATGGAACGACGTCACGAACGGCGTCGGAATAGGCGAAAAGTACAGCCACGGTGACTAACGAGGGGCCGCCGCTGAGTCAAGTTCTTCGTCGAAATGATCGTCCAACAACTAGCGTGATTGGTACGAGTCGTCGATCGGACGTAGTGAGGAATGCAATGAAAGCACTGGTATTTACCGATCTGGGCGTGGTCAAAATCCAAGAGGTTCCCGACGTCGTGGCGGGGGAGGGCGAAGTCGTGATCGACGTCGATCGGGCCGGCATCTGCGGGAGTGAGCTGCACGGGATCTCGACGCCGGGTTTTCGTGTTCCGCCACTCATTATGGGTCACGAGTTTGTCGGCCACACGTCCGACGGGCGCCGAGTGGCCGTCAACCCTTTGACCGCGTGCGGTGAGTGCGATCTCTGCACCGCCGGCAAGACCCAGGTCTGTCGTTCTCGTTCGCTCCTGGGTGTTCACAAGGCCGGAGGTTTCGCCGAACGGGTTGTGGTCCCCGCGTCCTCCATTCACGAACTACCCGACGAGCTCGACTTTGACCGCGCTGCTCTCATCGAACCCCTGGCCAACGCGGTGCACGCGTGGAATCTGGCCAGTGCCCCGAAGGGTCTGCGCGTCGGCGTCCTCGGATGTGGGCCGATTGGCCTCGCGTGCGTGGAGATGGCGCACTTCTCGGGAGCGGCGAGCGTGAGCGCGACGGATCTCTCGGAAAGCCGTCGGATCGTCGCGGAGAAAGTCGGGGCCAACGTGGTGGGCGAGGCCCTGGAGGGGGAGTTCGACGTCATCTTCGACGCCGTCGGGAGTGCGGCAACCCACCAGAGCTCGCTCGATCACTTGATACCCGGCGGCACGACGGTGTGGCTGGGCCTCGCGTCAGCCAACCCCGGTTTTGATGCCATGGGCATCGTGCGTTTCGAGAAGAGCGTTCGCGGTTCGTTCGCCTACAGCGACGAGGAGTTTGTGAGGGCGATTGAGATTGCGCCGCGTGTGGATCTCACGTGGTCGACGACCTACCCGCTGGATGAGGGAGTGGAGACGTTCACGTCTCTTATGAATGGCGCGACGACACCGATCAAGGCTCTCTTGCAGCCCTAGGGCTCGGGTCGCGGCGTCAGAGGCGGCTGTAGCCGCCGTCGATCGAGATATTCGAGCCGGTGAGAAATGGCGTGGCGCCGGAACAGAGAAAGACCGCGGTGTCGGCGATCTCGGGCAACTCACCGAACCGGCCGATGGGGTGGCGGCTGAGCAGAGTGCGTTCGAAGGCCCGTCCGTCGTTCATCCCCTCCATCACTCCCTCGTGCAGGGGAGTGTGAAAGACGCCCGGCATCAACGTGTTCGAGATGATCCCTCGGGCGCCGTACTCCACCGCGATGTGGTCGGAGAGCATGTTGAGGGCGGCCTTGGAGATGCCGTACGCGCTGTCTCCCGCCCATACCGTCGTGGCGCAGACCGAACTGATGTGCAGCATTGAGCCGCCGCCCGCGGCGAGCAGGTGGGGGATGGCGAACTTCGAGATGAGAAACGGGCCGCGAGTGTTGACGGCCATGATGTCGTCGAAGACGTCAATGGGAAAGTCGGCCACGTCGTGCCACTCGTTGGCGTCAATGCCCGCGTTGTTGACGACGATGTCGAGTCCGCCCATCGCGGCGACGGCGGTGTCAACGATCGAGCGCGCGTCGTCGTCTCGCGAGACGTCCCCGGGTACCGCGACGGCCTGTCCGCCGACCGCCTCAACGTCGCGACAGGTGGCCAGCACCCTCGCCTGGTCGCGACCGCCGACCGCGACGAAGGCACCCTCCTGGGCGAATCGGACGGCAATCGCCTGACCGATGCCGCTCGATGCTCCCGTTACCAGGGCTCTCTTGGATTCCAGGGTGCTCATCGGGTCTCCTTAACTTTCTGCACGGTGTCCTGACTTTCGCGTCGTCACGCCTGGGCCAACACGCTGCGTTGGGATCCCAGGCCGTCAATCGACAACTCGACCACGTCGCCCGCCTTCAAGAAGGGAACATCGTCGTGTCCGAGTGACACGCCGGCGGGCGTTCCGGTATTGATGAGGTCGCCCGGCTCCAGGACCATGAACTGGCTCACGTACCAGATCAGATGGGCGACGCCGAAGATCATGTCGCGCGTGGAGCCATCTTGTCGACGGACACCGTTGACACTGAGGCGCAGGCCGAGGTTCTGAGGGTCGGCGATCTCGTCGGGGGTGACTAACCACGGGCCGAGTGGATTAAACGTCTCACAACACTTGCCCTTGTCCCACTGTCCGCCCCGCTCGATCTGGAACTCGCGCTCGGAGACGTCGTGGGAGATGCAGTAGCCCCCGACGTAGCCGAGTGCTTCCTCGGGGGAGGTGAGATAGCGAGCGCGCCTCCCCACGACGACGCCCAGCTCGACCTCCCAGTCGGTCTTGGTCGATCCGCGCGGAACGAGAATCTCATCGGTCGGTCCCACCACGCAGTTGGGGGCTTTCATGAAGATGATGGGCTCGGTGGGAATCGTGGCGCCCGTTTCGTTGGCGTGATCGCGGTAGTTCAGCCCGATGCAGACAATCTTCTCGGGCTTCGCGATCGGTGCGCCCCAGCGCGTCGTCGGCGCCACGCGGTCCTCCACGGGGTCCGTGTCGAGAAACGCCCGGATCTCCTCGATCCGCCCGTCGCTCCAAAACTTCGCGTCGACGTCGCCGAAGGACGCGGGCAGGAGTCGCGCCGCGCCATCGTCGTGAACGACGGCGACTCGCTCGGCGCCGACGTCACCTACTCGGGCAAGTTTCATGGGTTACTCCTGTTTCTGGGTGTCGGAAGTTGTGGGTCGACGTGGCACTACTGGATCGCGTTACGGCTTTCCGCGTCAAAGAAGTACATCCGTTCGGTGAAGACCGCAAAGTTAGCATCACGTCCGACGTGGACCTCGGCTCGGGGCTCCACGCGAGCGATGCCCTCTCCGACCACATCGATCGCGGTCGCTTCAAGCTCTTCGGTCTCGTCGAGTCCTTGAGCCTCACCGGTGACCCGCGTCGCGTCGAGGGAGAAGTGCACGAGTAGCTCAGAGCCGAGCGCCTCGACCTCTTCCACCCGCGCCACCAAGGTGGCGTCGGAGCGTTGTTCTCCGGTCGCGACCGGCAGGTCTTCCGCCCGCAGCCCCACCACGACCTTGCGGCCCGCGTACGCGCGAAGCGAGGGGACCCGTTGGTAGAGCGGCTCACCGAGCGGTAGACGCTGTGAACCTAACTGCAAGAGCGAGCCGTCCTCGCTGATGGTCGCCTCGAAGAGGTTCATCGCGGGCGAGCCGATGAAGGCGGCAACGAAGAGATTGGTGGGCTTGTTATAGAGCACGGACGGCTCGTCGCACTGTTGGAGCACCCCCGCACGCATCACGGCGACTCGGTCGCCCATCGTCATCGCTTCGGTCTGGTCGTGGGTGACGTAGAGCGTGGCGACGCCGATGCGGCGTTGGATTCTGCGCACTTCGGTGCGCATCTGCACCCGAAGTTTGGCGTCCAGGTTCGAGAGGGGCTCGTCCATCAAGAAGACCGCCGGGTCTCGAACGATGGCGCGGCCCATGGCGACCCGCTGACGCTGGCCACCCGACAACAGCCCAGGCTTTTGGTGCAACAGCTCGGTGAGCCCGAGAATCGCCGCGGCGTCGGCGACCTTCTGCTTGATCTCGTCCTTCGGCGTCTTTCGCAGACTCAGGCCGAAGGCGATGTTCTCTCCCACCGTCATGTGGGGGTAGAGCGCGTAGTTCTGAAAGACCATCGCGACGTCGCGTTCCTTGGACGTCAGCTGATTGGCCACTCGGTCGCCAATGTGCAGTGTGCCCGAGGTGATCGCCTCGAGCCCGGCGACCATGCGCAGGGCCGTCGTCTTGCCACAGCCCGAAGGTCCCACCATGACCATGAACTCACCTTCGGCGACGTCGAGGTCGAGGTCGCGCACGGCGTTGAACCCGTTGGGGTAGGTCTTGGAGACCTTGTCGAGTGAGATGGAAGCCATACCGTGTCCTTTAGTTCGCGCCGACCGTACGTCGACGCACTTCATCGTCGTCGAGGGTGATACCAAGTCCGGGCCCCTCGGGCACGCTCAGGAAGCCGTGGCGGGGGGTAAAGGGTGTGGTCAGCAACGACCCCGAGCGCTTGCTCCCCGTGACCGGGTACTCAATGAGGCGCTCACCCGGAAGGGTGGAGACGAACTGGAGCGTCGCCGCCAGCAAGACGTCGGTCGAGAAGCAGTGAGGGATAACGACGGCACTCGCGCTGTACTCGCGCACCATGGCCGCGATATCGCGCCCACTGGTCATGCCCCCGCAGCGACCGAGGTCGGGCTGGAGGATGCTGACGCCGGCCTCGATGAGTTGGCGAAAGGGCGCGGTGTTCGAGTGCGCCTCGCCACACGCGACGCGCACCGCGACGCTCCCGGTCAGGCGTTCGTAGGAGAAGAGATCGTCGGCCTCAAAGGGTTCTTCGAACCAGAAGATGTTCAGGTTCTCGACGCGCCGACAGAACTCCCTCGCCGATCGCAGGGAGTACGCCATTCCACCGTCGATCATGAGCTTGCGCTCGTGGCCGAGTACGGCGCGGGCAGCCTCGGCTAACTCGACGTCGCGTCCCACGTCTTGACCGAGCGGACCCCAGCCCAACTTGAGCGCGCCAAAGCCCTCCTCGACCACGCGCGTGGCGAGAGCGGTGACCTCGGCGGGCGTGTCGGGCATGACCTCGCTGGCGTAGATCTCAATCTCGGACGACGTCTGTCCTCCCAGGAGTTGCGCGACCGAGAGTCCCGCGGCTTTACCCAAGAGGTCCCACAGGGCCATGTCGATGGCGCTCATCGCGTGCAGCGCGGCGCCGTCGCGACCGTAGTGGTAGCTACTGGCGAACATCTCGTCCCACAGCGGCCGGATCCGCAGCGGGTCTTGGCCGATCAGCACCTCGGCCAGGCCCCTCGCCAAGGAGTGCGAGGAGGGCATCGTGACGATCTCGCGCGCCACGTAGGGCGAGGTGTCGCCTTCGCCCACTCCCACCAGTCCTTCGTCGGTGTGCACCCTGACGATGAAGGCGTCTTGGGTGCCGTCGGCGCGCGACGTGTCGATCTCACCGACCTTTAGGACGAGCGCCTCGACGTCGGTTATCTTCATGCCATTACCTCCCCTAGGTGCTCACGAATCATCTCGCGAGCGTGAGTGATCGACGTCTCTAGCTTCTGCAACGGAAAACGCTGCGCCACGGCGGTGATGCTGATCGCCCCGTCGGGCACGGTCTTGGACGTAAGAAAGAGCGGTATCGCGAGGCAGTTGATACCCTCCTCGTGCTCCTCTCGGTCGAGGGCGTATCCGTGTTCTCGAATGAGCTCGAACTCCGCGTGCAACTGCTCCGCCGTCAGGATGGTGTGGTTGGTAAAGGGCGCGAGGGGTGGTTCGTGTCCGGCGACGAACCGCTCGACGTGGTCGCGGGTCAACAGATGGAAAGCCAACAGCGCCTTGCCGACCCCGGTGCAGTAGGCGGGGTTGCGGCCGCCGATGACCGAGTTCATCTGGTAGCGAGAGAGGGGCGGTTGCACCTTCGCCAGATACACCACTTCGCTGCGATCCAAGATCGCGTAGTGGGTGGTCTCGCCGAACTCACTCGCGAGAGCTGAGAGCACCGGCCGCATTCTTCCGACCGCGTCGATCTCGTCGTAGTACGAGAAGGCCAGCTTCAACAGCCCATAGCCCAGCCGGTAGCGACTATCGCGATCCTGCTCGATGAGGTCGGCCCGGCGCAGCGCCCCGAGCGCGCGGTGCACACTGGAGCGCGGCGAGTTCATGAGTCGAGCGAGGTCGTTCAGCCCGATGCCGTCGGGGAAGCTACCCAGCAGATTGAGGATGGCCAAGACGCGATCGGCGCCGCTCGGTCCCTTGACCTCACTCACGACGGCCAGTTCACTCTTGAGCGGATCGGCGACCATGCTCAGCGCACCGCCCCCGAGAGCATGCCGCGGATGAAGACGCGGGCGGTGACGAAGTACAAGAGCAGCGTCGGGAGGGCCCCGATCAACAGGCCGGCCATCAAGACGGGGACGTCGGTCGAGTACTTTCCGCTCAATTGGGCCAGAGTCGGTGTCACCATCTCGGTATTGGACGCGTGGAGCAGCACCAGGCTGATGAAGAGGTCGTTCCAGATGTTGAGGAAGGTGAGGATGCCCACGGTAAAGACCCCGGGTCGCCCGATCGGGAGGATCACTCGCCAGTACACCTTGATCCAACTGGCGCCGTCCACGCGCGCCGCCTCCACCACCGAGTCGGGGATCGAGCGAAAGTTCGAGCGAAGGAGGTAGGTGCCGTAGGGAATGCTGATCGCGGTGTAGATGAGAATCGCCGGGACAAAGTTGTTCGAGAGCCCGGTGTGGGCGACCTCCACGTAGAGGGGGATGAGCACCACGATGCCCGGCATGAACATGATCATGAGCATCACCCAGAACATGGCGTTGCCCAGCTTCACCGGCACTTTGGTGAACACGAAGGCGGCGAGTGACGACGTGAACGTGGCCAAGATCACCGCCGGCACCACCACGATGAAGGAGTGCAGGATGCTCTGAGCGAAAGGGACTTGCTGGAACAGCGAGGTGTAGCTCGAGAAGTTCCAGTGGGAAGGGAAGCCGAAGGGGCTCAGCTCGAAAGAAGTGGAGGAGCGCATGCTGTTGAGCGCCATGAAGATCAGCGGATAGACCGTCGACACGGCGATCAGACAGAGAACGAGAAAGACCAGGGTTCGCGAGATCCGAGACGTCACCGTTACGACCCCTGTTGCACTTCACGGTAGGGAAACAGTTTGACCTGGGCGATGGTCAAGGTCAGCACGATGAGAAAGAGCAAGAGGGCGAGCGCCGCGCCGTAGCCGAACTGGCCGTTTTCGAAGGTGGTGATGTAGGTGTAGTAGTCGACGGTGGTGGTGGAGAACCCGGGGCCGCCGGCGGTGATGGTGAAGACGAAGGCGAAGAGCGAGGTAAAGGTGTAGATCACGTTGATGACGCTGAGGAACTGCAGGGAGCCCGAGATCATGGGAATGGTGATCGAGCGCAATCGTCGCCACCACGACGCTCCGTCGATGGCGGCCGCGTCGTAGAGCGCCGTGTCCACGGTGGACATGGCCGACAAGATAACCACCATGCCGAACCCGAACGAGGTCCACACCAGGGCCAGGATCACCACCGCTCGCGCGGTCCAGGGGTACTGAAGCCAGGAAAACTGGCCCAAGCCAAAGACGCTCAGCAGTTTGTCAACGGCTCCGCCGGGCAAGAAGATCGTGCTGAAGAGGACGCCCACGATGACCGGGGAGAGCACCATCGGGATGAAGAAGAGAAAACGAAAGACCCTCCAACCGAGGACTTTCTCGTACACCAGAACGGCCGTCACCAGCGAGGCCGCCAGGATCAAGGGCACCGATATCAAGAAGATCAGCGAGTTAACCAGCACTTGGCTGATGATGGGGTTGGAGAAGATGAGACGGAAGTTCTCGAGGCCGATGAACGTGCTCGTCGCGCCGTCCCAGTTGGTAAAGCTGTGATAGATGGTTTCCCCAATGGGAAAGACCATCAACCCAAAGACCAACAGCGCGGCCGGTATCAGCGCCACGTAGGAGAACACGTTGCGTCGCTTTCGCGTCGTCGATTCGAGCGCTTGTACTACGGGGGCGTCAACTTCGTTGGGCTGCCCGGTGACGTCATTCTCCACCGTCGCGTCCGACCTTTCTTCAGTACTTGTTGTCGAGCATTAAACGGATGAAGACGTCTCGTCTCCGCTCTAGCCTCCCGTGGCCTGGGTCGCGAGGTAGCTCTTCATCTGGGCTTCCATGCTGGACGCGGCGCTGGTTGGACTCAACGAACCTTCAAAGACTCCGTTGTTGGTCTGGTACCAGTAGGAACAGATGCTGCCCGGCATGACGTTGTCGAAGGCTTCGTCCAGCGCGTAGTGATCGTTCTTGATGTAGGTGTTCAGATCGGCCAGGAGCGGCTGGGAGGCGGCGAAGGCGGGAGTGACTTTGAAACTCGTGTTGTTCGGTGCCTGACCCAACTCGTTGATGCCGAGCAACTGGACCTTCTCGGTCGTGAGGAACTTGATCAACTTGATGCAGTCAGCCACGTTCTTCGCGTTCTTGAAGAGAACGTACGAGTTATTCGGACCGCCGGAGAGGGACTTGGGGTACTTCGCACCCGTCAGCGCCGGCACGGGGAAGAGTCCCACGTTGGAGGCGCCGAGGCCCTTGGAGATCTGCGTGTCGTAGTACTCACCCGTGATGGTCATCGCGGCTTTGCCCGCCGCGAACTCCGCGATACCGCTCGTGTAGGTGAGGGTGGCCGCGTTCGCGTTGGTCAGGCCGCCGGCAAAGAGGCCGTGCCACGCGGTGTAGGGCTTGATGAGGAGCGACGAGTCGAGCGACTGCTTGCCCGTGTACATGTTCAGCACGCCGGTGTTGCCGTCGAGACCCGACATCATCGCGTCTTGGGTCCAGGCGCCGAAGTAGCCCTCCTTCTCGCCGAACTCAAAGGGCGTAATACCCTTCGCCTTCAGCTTCTTCGCCAGCGTGACCAGTGCGGGCCACGTGGTGGGCAGGTTGGCCGTGGAGATTCCCGCCTTCTTGAAGAGGGCCTTGTTGTAGTAGACGGCGTAGTAGTAGCCCTGGCCGTACGGCACGGCGTAGATGGTGCTGCCGACCTTGTAGTTCTTAGACACGAACTGCCATCCGGTCAAGGAGTTGATGTAGGACTGGCCCAGAAGCTTGTTCAACGGCAAGAGGAACTTGGCGTTCTGCTCGACCTGTCCACCGACGTAGAGCTGGCCAATGTCGGGCGTGGTGCCCGCGATCTCGCTAGAGCTGAGAAGAGTCTCGAACTGGGTGGAGGCGGCGAAGGCCTCTTGGGTGATGTCCACCTTGATATTGGGATTCGCCTTCTCAAAGAGTTCGACGCCCTTGGTGAGAAATGATTTCGAGGCGGGAACGCCTTCGGAGCCGGCGGCCAACGGGTCATTCCAGACCGTGATGGTCACTTGCTTGCTGCTCGCGCCGGCCGACACGGACACCAACCCCGCACCGGACACCATCGCGACCGCCAAGGCGATTTTGACGAGTGGCTTCCCGGCCATAAACCTGCGGCCCTGATTTTGCGTTCGAAACATTATGCCCCCCATGAATGTCACTGTTCCGATAATTAGAACTGCGTCCCAACTACCTGTGCGGACCATACATGCGTTATCGCCCCGTGTCAAGGTGAAAACGAGGCGTTAGTCGACGGGTTCGACTCGGTGCGACCCGGAGAGTTAGTGCCTAGTTGATCGGGAGAACCTCGTTGAGGTCAACGTTAAGGAGGTCGCTGCGCAGCTCGTAGAGGAAGGTCATTGAGTCAAGCCGACCCGGCTCGGCGTGATCCTCGCTCGCTCTGGTCACGCGGCGCGAGAGGAGTCCAAAGAAGAGTGGGCTCGTTGCCACTGAGGGTGTGCGCGAAGAAGCGTCCGACACACGACGTTGATATTTTTCGCGGGCGTGTGCTTCAAGGGCGTACCTGTTCATAAGCGACTGTCTACTAGCGGCCTGTGACGTTGGAGAGGTGACGCGATGCCTCGTCCTTCGACCTCGCGCCAGCGACCTCACCGTTTCACAGTCTGTGAAAGAGGGTCAAGTAACTGGACTCACCGGAGTCGGGGGGACCTGGACTTTTTCTCGAGGGCGCCAATGCGTCGATCCCACGCGGCGCCATGGTCGATCAGCCATCGGGACGCACCATCGGTGCCGCGGGCCCGCGCGAAGTATCGCACTTCGCGCCCGTCGCGCCGGGGCTCGGCGAGGCCGGATCGTTCCAGCACCTGAAGGTGTTTGACGATGGCCTGGCGCGAGACGCTGGCCGACTCCGAC
>Ga0181534_10000729_pt1 | contig 22854 bp, 14 predicted proteins | sample PEATcosm2014_Bin_37_FD_119758 | JGI IMG/M metagenome (GOLD analysis project Ga0181534, IMG submission 119758) | Peatland microbial communities from MTU Mesocosm Facility, Houghton, MI, USA - PEATcosm2014_Bin17_10_metaG | ecosystem: Environmental > Terrestrial > Soil > Wetlands > Peat | place...
ATGCTTGGCCGCACTCATGTTGGTCGGGCCGAAGCCGCCGGCCACGTAATTCGCCGCATGGCAGGAGCTGCAGTCGGTGCCGGACAAATAGGGAATGTGCGCGGGGGTGAGCACGCCGTCTTTCGGATCATCATTGTCGTTGTAGAAGGTGAGCTGGGTGGTTGCGCCGTGGCATTGACCGCAATTGCCGGTAATGCCGGTGTGCAGCACCGCAATGCTCGCCAGGGTCGCGTAGCTCGCGACGCTGCCGCTGATCGCGGTGTGGCAAACCGCGCAGGTCTGGTTGCCGGGATTCGGCATGTGGCCGCCCGGCATGACGTTGGTGTTCCAGTCGGTGGTTTCGTGGCAGCCCGAGCAGTCGCCGGACACTTCCTGCGAATTGCCGCTCGTGAGATGGTCCGCCGGCCGACCCTGCAGGGCGGGCGTCGAAGCCCCGAGATAAAAACTCAAGCCCGCCTCGTGGCAGGTGGCGCAGGAGGCAGGTACGAACGCGTGCTTGGCCGCGCTCATGTTGGTCGGCCCGAATCCGCCGGGCGCATAGCTCGTCGAGGCATGGCAGGAGCTGCAGTCGGTGCCGGACAAATAAGGTATGTGCGCCGGCGTGAGCAAGGCATCCTTGGGCGTGAAATTATTGGCCCAGGTGAGCGCCGTGGTCGTGTTGCCGTGGCATTGGCCGCAGTTGCCGCTGATCCCCGTGTGCAGCACGGAGTTTGCCGCCAACGTGGCGGGGGTGTAGTCGGCGGGGGCCGATGCGTGGCACTGGGTGCAGGTCAGGTTGCCGGGATTCGGCATGTGGCCGATGGGCAGCGCCGTACTCACCCAGTCCTTGGTCTCGTGGCACACGGAGCAATCGCTGCTCGCCATGCGCGAATCGTTGCTGTTCACGTGATCGGCGGGCCGCAGCTGCAGCGGCGTCCCGCTGCCGACGTAGAAGCTCTTGCCGGTGTCGTGACAGGTGTCGCAGGTCGTGGACACGAAGCCGTGCGTGGCCGGGCTCATTGCGGTCGCCGGTCCGAAGCCGCCGGTCTGGTAGGCCTTGCCGTGACAGGCGCTGCAATCGGCGCCCGCGAGCACCGGAATGTGCGGCGGCGCCAGCGGCGTCGCCTTGGTCGGCGATATTCCGGACATCGACATCGGTATGTAGGGCGCGGGCACACCGGCGAAGGTCTCCCCGGCATGACACAGCAGGCAGTTGCCGGTGGACAGTCCGGAATGCAGCGTTGCGATGCTCGCGGCGAGCACGGTCCAGGTCTCCGCGCTCGGCGTGTTGCCGTGGCAGACCGCGCAATCGAGCGGCGTCGGCGGCTGCGGCACATGGGTGACCGGCATTCCCGGGACGAATCCGCTGGTGATTTTCACGCTCCCGCTGTGGCAGGTGGCGCAGGTCGAGACCGTCATCTGGGTGTGATCGAACAGGGCGGGCGCCCAACTCGGCGCCTTGGTGCCGATGCCGGTGGTGTGACAGTTCTCGCACAGATTGCTGGTGGGCATGTGGTTGCCCTGTTTGCCCACCGCCTTGGTGCCGTTGTGGCAGCTCACGCAGCCGGTGACGATGCCGGTGTGATCGAACGTGGCCCCGAGCCAGGTGGTGGTGAGATGACAATCGCCGCACTCGAGATTCGTGGCAATGTGGCCCGCCGGCTTGCCCGCGGCCGCCACCCCGTTGTGGCAGATGATGCAAAAGCCGGCCACCGCCATGGGAATTTGTGAATGATCGACCGCCTTGGTCGGGTTCCAGCTGATGACCGTATGGCAGGAAGCGCAATCCTGCGTGGTGGCCGGATGGGCGCGGCCCTCGCCCTCGGCAATGGTGCCATTGTGGCAGCTGATGCAGCTGCCCATGACCTCGCCGTGATCGAAGTGCACGTACGGGCGGAATGCGATGGTGGAGTGGCAGCCGAGGCAGTTGTTCGTGGTCGGGACGTGCGTGGCGATCTTCGGCGTTGCATTGAACGGCGAGCCCGTGATGTGGCAGGTGCCGCAGTTCTTCGGCGTGCCCTTGAAAATGGCATTCAAGTGGCAGGATTCGCACGGCAGATCGCGATGCACTCCGTCGAGTTCGAAGCCGGTCGCGAGGTGATCGAAAGGTACCGTGATCGGCGACGGCGCCGGCGCGGCCGGTGCGGCCGGTGCGGCGGCGGCCGCCAACGCCGGCGCCTGCGGCGGCACGAGCAGCAGGCAGGCCCAACCGAGCGCCGCGATCCATCCCGATGTACGGTGCCGTTTCACGTCATGGCCTATTGAATCCGTGCGCCTTTCCAGGAGTAGGCGCCGTGGCATCGATCGCACTGCGCGCCGTACTGTCCGAGGTGCCGGTCATCCTTGTGATGGCAGGTTCCGCACTGCTGCGACATCTTGACGCTGCCCGGAGCCTCGCGATGGCAGGCCGCGCATTGCAGCTTGGCGTGCGCTCCCTGCAGGGCGAAGTGGGCGTCCCTGGCATGATCGAAAGTCCACAGGGGCCAGCCGTTGGGCGAATGGCATTTGCCGCACTGCTTGCCGAGTCCGCCCTTGTGGACGTCGTCGTGTGCGTGACACTCGATGCAGGTGGTCGGCGCACGTCCGTAGGCGAGCGTGCTGTGGCACTGGGCGCAACTGACCACGCGGTGCAGGCCCAGCAACGGGAATTCCGTCAGGTCATGATCGAACACGACGTCGGACCGCCAATGGGTCTGACCATGACAGCTGTCGCACCCGCCATGCACCTTGCCGCCGTGCGGATCCTCGCTGCGATGGCAGCCCACGCAATCCTTGGCCAGTTTCTGGGTGCCGCTCGCCCCGGTATGGCAGGCGTGGCAGTCGATCTTGGCGTGCGCGCCGACCAGCGGGAATTTGTGGCGCACGGCGTGATCGTAGGCGACCGGTTGCCAGTGCTCGTTGTCGTGGCAATCGGCGCATTTGACGCCGAAGCGCAGGGCGTGGGCGTCGTCGGCCCGGTGGCAGCCATTGCAGTCCTTCGGAATCTTGTCGCGGTAATTGCCGCTGCGGTGACAGGCCTCGCAGGTGATCCGCGCGTGTGCGCCCTGCAGTTCGAAGCCGGTCTCCTTGAGATGATCGTACTTGGCGGTCTTCCATTCCTTGGTCACGTGACATTTGGCGCAGTCCGGGCCGCGTGCGCCACGATGCTCATCGTCGGTCGCGTGGCAGCCGACGCAGCTCTTCGGGGTCTTCTGGTAGCGACCGCCCACGTGGCATGCGTCGCACGTGACCGTCGCATGGGCGCCCGTGAGCTTGAATTCGGTCTTGTCGTGATCGAAGCGGCCGCCGGTCCAACTCAGCGAGCCGTGGCACTCGCCGCAGGACTGGGTGAATTGTCCGCGATGCACGTCGTCGTTCTTGTGGCAGCCCACGCAGGTCGGGGGCGCCTTGCGCCAGGGGTCGCGCGCCTTGTGGCAGCTCGCGCACTCGAGCGCCGAGTGGGCGCCCTCGAGCGCGAAGTCGGTCTGGCGATGATCGAACTGGGTGCGGTCGAGTTGCACGATGTCGGCCTCGCGGCCCTTGTGTTCGGTGTGGCAGGCGCGGCATTCGCCGACGCCGGCATTGCCCATGCGCCCGTGAAATCCGTGGTGGTCATGCACGTCCCGGGCGACGTCCTTGTGGCAGTCGAGACACAGCGCGGATTGAGGCTTCACGTTCGAGCGGTCGTGGCAATTGGCGCAGACCTCTTCCTGCTTGAGGTGGGCGCGCGACACCTTGCCCGGCATCAGCAGGGTTTCCACCGATGCGCCGTGGGCGCCCGGGCCGCAAAAGAGGGATGTCGCCGTCATCCAAACGATTCCCACGAAGACATGTCGACCTCCCTGTCCACCCATGGCCTTTACATCAGTACACGTTGACCGCGATGACGTGCACGATGCCGGCAATCAACAGCATGAAGAACAGCGGCAGGTGCAGCACGTGCCAGAAGGAGAACAGCCGGGCGTAGAGGCGGTATTCACGCAGGCGCCGGCCGGCTTCGAGCCGCCGGTCCGCATAGCGGCGCGCCACCGTGGCGATGCGTTCGGCATGGCCGGCGATCAGTGCCGACTCGTGCCGGATCGCGGAAGCCACGGCCCGCTGGGTCTCGCGGCGCACGAGCCAGCGCGCCAGCGCGACGCGAATCGCGCCCGTGAACAAGTGCAGGAACTGGCCCACCGGATTTTTCGGCGGTTCGATCAGGCGCCGTTCGATCCGATCGATGGCATCGAGCAGACCCGGCAGAAAGGCGATCGAGGTGGTTTGCGAGCGCAGCCGTTCACCGACCGCCTTCAGCTGCTCGAGCGTGCTCTCATTGCCATCCATGTGCGCGTGCAGGCGCGTATAGATGTAGCGGCCCACCACGCCGCTGCTCGCGACCAGCAGCATGCAAATCAGTGCGACGTTGCTGTTGGTGGCGCCGAGGCGGAAATTCGCGTGAAACAGCACGAGGATCGGGCCGACCACGCCGAGCGTCATGTGAATTTCGAACCACGTCGGAATGCCCCCCAGCCAATGCAGCCAGGCGGCGCGTTTGCGCGCCGAATAGATCAGCAGCAGGATCATCATCGAGCCGCCCAGAATTCCCAGCCAGTAGCCGAGCCCGCGCTGCGGCGTGATGTAGCGCTCGAGATGGGCGTGCACGCCCCAGGCGAGCAGGGCGCCCACGACGAGGCTCCACAGCAGCGGCCAATGCAGGCGCGGGGCCTTGATGGAACCCAGCTTCGCGGCCGCCACATTCATGGGATCACATGGTCGATGAGTATTTTCAGGGCGCGATGTTCCGCGGGATCAATCGTCCCGCTCGAGCCCTGCAGATCGCCGGCCGCGGGCAACGGTTGACCGGATTGCGAAATCCGCGCCTCGACGGTCACGCGCCCGGCGCTCGACAGATCGCGTCCCGCGATCATCGATTGCGAATCATCGAGGGTGAATTTCACAGGCCACGCGCCGACGCGGGTTCGAAACACGGCGACCGGAGGTCCGGGAGAACCGGCGGATTTGGCGATGATGAAAAGCGTCGCACCGGCGGCCGCCTTCGCGCTCAATCCCGCCGCCAGGGAGATCTCGCCGCTGACCGTGGTGCCGGTACCGGCCGAACCCGTGCCCGCGAGCTTCAAGTCCTGCTGCAGGTTGGCCGCCACGATCCTGGCATCTTCGGAATCCGGCGGCAGCACCGACTGCAGCCGCTGCCAGGCCGCCGCCGCGGCGGCAAAGCGACCCGCCTCTTCATCGGCGCTGGCCTCGAGCCACAGCGCCTTCGGATGCCGCGGATCGAGCGCGAGAGCCTGTGCCAGGTAGTTTTCCGGCGCACCCTTGAGCTTGCCCCCTTGCAGGCTTGCCGCGGTGTCGGCGTAGTCAGCCCAGCTGTCCGCATTCATTTGTCCGCGGGCGGCGAGTCCGGCATAGAGCGCCGCCGCTTCGGTCAGCCGCTTCTCGTGCCGCGCGCGATCCGCCTTGGCCAGCACTTCGAGCGAGTCGGCCGACAGAGTCGGCGCCGATGCCACGGCGGCCGGGGGCGTTGCGGGCAGCGGCGGCAGCTGTCTGGCGCGGGCCATGCGCGCCTCCTCCGGGCGTCCGAGGAACTCGAACGATTTCGCGAGCAGTTCCCAATCATCGGGGCTGCCGTTGCCCTGCGCGAGCTTGCCCTCCAGCGCCGCGATCGCGCTGTCCATCGACCCGGCGCGAGAGTTCGCGGCCGAGTTCGCGCTCGCTGCGCCTGCGCCAGCGTTGCCCGAAACCGTCGACACGACGTCGCGGATGTTCAGTGCGCCGGGCGCGGAGCCGGGCGCGGGCGCGCGCCAGTGATTCATCCCCAAGGGTAGTGCGGCCGCCAACATGAGGGCGGCGCAAATCGCCGCGCGCCAGCGCGTCGTGGCGATGAAATTCACACGCGGACTGTCGCGCAGCTGCGGCAGCAGCATCACCAGGATCGCCAGGGTGGTCAGTGTGCCGGCGAGAAACCAAAAGGGTGCCAATGAAAACTCCTGTCTGGCGATGAGCTGAAGAGGCAAGAACCGGCTTCCCGCATCGTCACGCACACCGCCGGCTCTTTGCCTTGCAAAGGATTTTAGTAGTGTGCAAGGGGTGCGCTCCAATGTGTGCTAAATGCGACACTTTCCCCGGCCCCGGCCAGTGACCAAACTCACAGAATCTTGCATTCAGGTTCCTTTAGCCTAGACAAACCCGCGTCATTCGAGTCTTAGAGCCAAAATACGCATGGATTTCATCTGGTCGCTAGCCCTGTATGGTCTGCCGCTGCTGGCCATATTCGCGGTGTATCTGTGGCGCCAGCGGCGCACGCACGTGCGTCATCGGCGCGTGCTCGAGGATTCGATCGCCGCCGGAATGACCGAGCCGGCGTCCTTGCATCCGCGCATCGATCCGAGCAAATGTCTCGGCTGCGGTGCGTGCGTCAAGGCCTGCCCGGAGCAGCCGCACCACGAGGTGTTGGGCCTCATCGACGGCAAGGCCGTGCTGGTGGGCCCCACGGAGTGCATCGGACACGGCGCCTGCAAGACCGTCTGCCCATTTGATGCGATCACGCTGGTTTTCGGCACCGAGCGGCGCGGCCTCGATATTCCGGTGCTCAAGCCGAATTTTGAAACCAATGTGCCGGGCGTGTACGTCGCGGGCGAACTCGGCGGCATGGGCCTCATCAAGAACGCGCTCACGCAGGGTCGGCAGGCGCTCGAGGCCATCGCCAAGGCCGGGGTGCGGCGCGCCGATGCACTCGACGTGTTGATCGTCGGGGCGGGGCCCGCGGGCCTCGCCGCCTCGCTCGCTGCGAAACAATTGGGCCTGCGCTACCAGACGGTCGAGCAGGAGTCGCTCGGCGGCGCGGTGTTTCAGTATCCGCGCGGCAAGCTGGTCATGACCGCGCCGGTGGATCTGCCCCTCATCGGCCAGGTTCACTTTCGCAACACCTCGAAGGAAACGCTGCTCAAGTTCTGGACCGATGCCTGCAAGCAAAATGGCCTCAACATCACCTATCAGCAGCGGGTCGAGAGCATCGAATCAAAGGATGGCGTCTTCCACGTGCGCACGGGTTCTGGGAACCACCTGGCCTGCGCCGTGTTGCTGGCGATCGGCCGGCGCGGCACGCCGCGCAAGCTCGGCGTTCCGGGCGAGGAGCTCCCCAAGGTCGTCTACCGGTTGATCGATCCCGAACAGTACCGCGGGCGGGAGGTCATCGTCGTCGGCGGCGGCGACAGCGCGCTCGAGGCGGCGGCCAGCATCGCCGAACTCGGCGACACCCCGGTCGTGCTCTCGTATCGCGGCGAAGCCTTCCAACGGGCCAAGCAGCGCAACCGGCAGCGCGTCGAGGAGGCGAGTTCCGCCGGCCGGCTCAAGGTGCTGCTCAATTCGCAAATCAGCGAGATTCGCTCCGCCGATGTGCTGGTGAAGCTCGGCGGCAAAGAACTCGCGGTGCGCAACGACGCCGTGATCGTCAGCGCCGGCGGCATCCTGCCGAATGATTTCCTGCGATCCATCGGCATCGTGGTCGAGACCAAATTCGGGACCGCGTGATGAGGGCGTGCCGCATGACAGGTCCGATCGCAGCACTGTGCTGCATCGTCGGTGCGCTCGCTGCGCCTGGCTCGCACGCCAAGACGGGCAAACCCGCGGATCCGCTCGAGCCGGCGCGCGCGGCACTGCGAACGCTGCAATTCGGCCGCGCGATCGAATTGCTGGGCGCCGCCGGCGGCGCCGGCAATGGCCAGGCCCAATACCTGCTCGGTCTCATGTACTTGAACGGGGTCGGCATTGCCCCCGACGCGCCGCGCGGCCGCGCCCTGCTGCAAGCCGCGGCAGAACACGGTCAGGGTGCTGCGGCCTATGTGCTGGCCGCCGAATTCGCCCGCCAGCCCGAGCCCGCGCCTGACGCGGTGCAGAAGTGGCTCGAACTGTCGGCCAAACTTGGTTACCACCGTGCCGCGGAAGCGCTCAAAGCGGGCCGTCCGCTGCTCGCCCGCGAAACGGCGGAAGAGTCGGATCCGACGCTGCTGACGGCCTGGGTGCTCGAATGCGCGCGCAATGACGATGCGGTGGAACTCAAGCGCCTCGGTGGCGCGAGCGTCTCGGTGCGCGATGAATTCGGGCAGAGCGCACTCGCGTACGCGGCCGCGGCTGGCGCGGTCTCGGCCGCACGAACCCTGCTCGAATTGGGCGCCAGCATCGGCGCCGCGGATCAAGCCGGCACCACGGCGCTGATGATCGCGGCCGAACGTCCGGATCTGGCCATGCTGGAGTTACTGCTGCAACAGGGCGCCGACGTTCAGGCGGTCGATGCCGAAAAGCGCACGGCCCTTTTCTATGCCGCGCGGAGCGATCGGCCGGCCAATGTCTTGGCATTGCAGCGTTCGGGGGCGAATCTGAACGGACAGGACGGCCGCGGATACAACGCACTCGATGCGGCGCTTGCGATCGGTGCGGCGGCCGCCGCCGCCGAATTGCGCAGCCTCGGTGTCCATGCCGAGGTTGCGGCGGCGGGCCCGGCGCGGGCGAACGGGAAATTCGATGCGGGCCATCCCGGCGAGGTGTATCGCGGTTGGCCGCCGCTCGCACTCGCGGTGGCGCGCAACGACACCGCGAGCGTTGCGCAGCTGCTCACCGAAGGAGCGGACGCCAGAACGCGGTTGCCACAGGGAGACTCCTTGCTGCAGGTCGCCGCCGACGCGCACGCGCTGCAGGCATTGCCGTTGCTGCTGGCGCATGGCGCTGATCCGACCGTCCCCGGGCATTCGGGACACGGCACCCTGTGGTTGGCGGCCGCACGCGATGACGTCGCGGTGATTCGCGCGCTGCTCGATGCCGGCGTTGCGCCCGACGCGCATGCAGCCGGGGAGCAGACGCCATTGCTCGCGGCGCTGCGCTCGACCCATTCGGAGGCGGCGCAGATGCTGCTCGCGGCCGGAGCGAGCATCGAGGTCAGCGATGCGCAAGGGCGCACTCCGCTGATGCTCGCCGCGGCCGGCGGCGGGACGACGCTCATGCAAAACCTGCTGGTGAAGCATGCCCGCATCGATGCCGAGGACCAGGCGAAGCGCAATGCCCTGTGGTATGCGGCCGCGGCCGGCTCGCACGACGGGGTTGTTTTGTTGTTGAGCGCCGGCGCCACGCAGGAATCGGCCGATGCGGCCGGCGTCACGGTGCTGCACGCGGCGGCGGCGCAGCCGGAGGCCGGCGTCATCGTGCCGCTGCTCGCCTCCGACGCGCGCCTCAACCGGCGCAGCGCCGCGGGCGATACGCCGCTGATGATCGCCGCCGCCACCGGACATACCGAGGTGGTCCGGGCGCTGCTCGCGCGTTCGCCGGAGTTGGACGTACAGAACAACGCGGGCGACACGGCGCTGATCGCGGCGAGCCGCGGCGGCTACGCGGCCGTGTGCCGCCTGCTCCTGGCGGCCGGGGCCAACAAGGCGCTGCGCAACGGGGCCGGGGGGTCGGCGGGTGACATAGCCGCCGACCGCGGCTATCCCACCCTCGCCCAGGAGATCGGCGGCAAGGGCTGAAGCGGCGACTCAGTAGGCGTAGTAGGGGCCCGTGTAAGTCCCGGCGACCCGCTGGTCAATGCCGATGTAGATCTTGTGCCCGTAGAAGAACGGCATGCCAAGGATTAAGTTGGTGGCGCCGCCTCCGCCGCCAAGATCGATGAAGGCGGCCGCCGTCGCCACGAAGGTGTTGGGGTCGGCAATCGCAAAGTCGATGGTCGCGTTCGAGCCGTTGGCGCCCCGTCCCGTCACCACGGCAAACTCGCTCTGCGGAGCCACCGCCGGACAGTAGTAGCCGACGAAGGCACCGGTCGCGCATACCGCGATGCTCGGATCGTCGAATGCGTACGAATCGGTGCCCGAGTCGATGAGCGCCGGCAGCACGGTCGCGCCGCCGTTATAGTTCGCGCTGAAGTCGCCGTTCGCATCCGCCCCGAGCACGGTGAGCGCGGTGGTCGGCAACGCGTTATCGGTCTGGGTGGCGATCCCGAACGTCAATGTTCCCTGCACCGACGGATCGCCATTGGCGTTTTGCAGATTCGGCAGGTCGATGATGAGGCCGTTGTTGTCGGCGGCAAACATCGTCACCGGGTTCGTGACCTGATCGGCGAGCGCGACGTTCTCCGCGGTGCACACGCCGCCCGCGGTACAGCCATAATAGAGCGGCAGCGGCGTGGCGGCATTCACGCATGCCTGACCGCAATCCACGGCGAAGACGCCGACACCGAGAACGCCATTCGCGGCGAAACCGGAGACCCCGTTGATCAGGGTGCCGTTGGCTCCGCAGGTCGGCGGCGGCGGCGCCGCGGTGCCGGTATCATCCATGATCTGAACCGGCAACTGAGCGGCGCTTTCGCCCGCGAGCGTCACGTCGGCCGCCGCCACCGGCCCCCACGTCTGGCCGCCGCCGAAAGAAACACATTCCTCGATGGCCCGACCGGTGGCATCGGATTTCGCCGCGAGCGTGACGCCGTGCGCGGCTAGCACGGAACCGACCAGACGCAGACCCCACGAACCGGTATCGAGCAGCACATGGTCGATGCTCGCGCATTGCGTCTGACTGCCGGGCGCGCAGACTTTGACGGTCACGTAGGCATGATTGATGGCCCCGGTGGCACCGGTGGGACCCGAATCGACGCTCACCGCGAGCGTGTTCTGGGTCGGCGCGGGAGTGCCGCCGAAGCCACCCGGGCCGCTGCCCCCGAGACAGGCGCTGAGCAAGGCGCAGCCCAGCAGGGTGGCGATCTGTATGGGCGCGCGCATGAGTGCCGGGCCTGGTCTAGCGCAAGGCCGGGAGTGCTACGCCGGCGGGAACGAGTGCCGGCAGATAGGCCCGTCCGGCAAAGGCGCGCAGGTGCCCGCCCGACTCGACCACCAGCGAGGAGGAGGCGATCCGCAGCGAACGGCGCAGTCCCGCATGATCCAGGGCCGCAACCGCAGCCGAATACTCGGCAAAGTGCGCGCCGAGCAATCTTTGCAAATCGGGGACGATCGGTCCCGACCACGCGACGGCGAACACCACGCCGTCGCGATTCAGGTATTCACGCAGCGCGAGTCCGGTGTCGGTGCTGATCAGCCGGGCATCGTAGAGCGGTGAGACCGCCACGGCATCGACGCTGCCGTGCAGTTCGGTTCCATCCGCGAGCACGCTCGCGGCATCTCCGCCGAGCCCGGCATGGGCGCTTGCCGTCCACAGCGGGTTCACGACGATGGCGAGCGACCACAGTACCCGCGCGATGCTGCGATGAGTCATATTGCAATTCTGCAGCAGCCGCGGGTCGCCAGACACTGTCCGCTGTGAGCGACAGGTCACAAATTGGCGCTATTTTTGCGCCTGCACGTAGACGGTACGATCAGTGGTCGTGCTCTTGCCCCCCTCGACGACGGGACGCAGGATCTGCTCGAAGAATTGCCGCTCATCGGGTGTGAAGCGTTCGGCCATGATCCGCCCGAGCGGGGGCGCCCACGGATGCGGTGAGGTACGCAGAAAGACCTCCCATGAAGTGATGCGGGAGGGCGTGACGTCGATGTGCAGCTGCAGGTGAACGTCGCTGAAACCGGCGGCCTGCACGAAGCTCAGCAAGTCGCGCTCAGAATAGTTGGCGATCGGGCTCGCCGCGCACAGTGCTGCGGTGTCGGGGAACTGCGCCGCCTTCCAACGATGCAGCAGCTCGGTGAACCGGTCGGGCGGCTGTGCCGACTGGCCGTCGACGCAATTGCGCAACACCCGGGCGTACAAGGCGTCGTCCTGCAGTATGGGTTCGGCGATCGAGATGCGGCCACCCGGCTTTAGGATTCGAAAGAACTCGCGCAACGCCGCGGGCTTGTCCGGCACGTAGGCCAGCACCGCGCGCGTGGTCAAGACGTCCACCGAAGCGTCGGCGATGGCGTCGAGACGTTCGGCCGTGCATTCGACAAACGAACACTGACCCTGCACTCCGCGCTGGGTCGCGAGCTTTTGCGCATGCTCGAGCATCGTCGCCGAGACGTCGGTGAGCACGACCTTAAGCGTCGGACCCACCCGATCGATTGCCTGGAAGGCCACCAGGCCTTCACCCGCTCCCACATCGACCAGCGTCATGCCGGGCCGTAGCTGCGCACCGTCGATGACCCGACGAGCGTAGGCGGCGACGGCCTCATCGACCAGTCGGCCGTAGGCCGGGTTGTCCCCGTGGCGCCCATGCAGCAGCCATTCCGACCACACATCTGCACGGGAATCAAAGTTGGTTGCGGTCATGATTTGCCTGCACGCAGGCGCGCAGCACCCGCGCCTCGATCAGTCGATGCGCGGCGACCCGATTCGTGCGCATGGCGATGCCGTCGGCGAGCAGTCGCGATTGCTCGCGCATGGAGTCGCGCAGATTGGCGAACTCCTGCCGCCCTTCAGGCTCCTCGCCGCGCAGCGCATACAGCTGCCGCCAATCGCGTCCGAATCCCAGGAGCAGCGCGTGATACCGCGCCAGCCGGGCGCGCTGCTCGGGCGTATCCGTCTCGACCACCAATTCCGAGCGCATGTCGAGCAGCAGCAGATCGAGCTCCGCCGGCGGCATGACCGGCCGGGGAACCGCGCGCTCAGTCAGCGGAACGGCGTCCCAACCGGCATCGTACCCGCGCCCTTGGACTTCGACGCCAGGCCTTTCGCCGCGAGCCACCAGTTCCCAGAATGCGGCGTTGCCGGAGGTGTCGGCGACCAGGTGGATCCGTTCCTGATCGGTGGGGTTCTCGACCTGGTGCAGGCGCCAGTTGTCGAACACCCAGGCTTCGCCGGCCGCCATGTGCACATGCTCGCCACCACAGGTGAATTTCACTTCCGGGCGGGTCAGAATCGGCACGTGCAGCCGCACGCGGAAGAACCAATGATAATGAATGTCCGCGTGCCGGGGCACGTGGGCGCCCGGGGCCAGACGCAGCAGTCGCGAACGACTCCAGACCACGCCGAAGCCGGCGAGCACCTGCTTGAGATACGGCGAACGCTCGAGATGCGCCGTCATGCGCATCGCTCCGTTGACCTCTTCGTTCCTGCCGCCGTCCACGCTGATGAGGTGCGCCGCCGAATTGCCCGCATCGCCATTCGGGTGGGGCACCCAGGCATCGGACGGTATTTGCGCGATTTCGCTGCGCAGCCGCTCGACGTCGAAGCGCAGGGGCAGCCGATAAAATGGCCGGGGCAGGCGCATTGCAGCTAGCCGCAGCCGCGCTGCCTAATCCAAATCACGGCACAGCGCATCGCGGACCTGCGCCGGCAACGGGGAGAGCGTGTGGCGGTAGTTCTCGTGGTCGACCCCGACGCTCAAGCTTGCACCGCTCTTCATCGCCGCGACCATCGAGGCGGTCAGTTCGAAGCGCAGGAAATGCACCGCCGAGGTCTTGTCCGCGTTCTCGCGCTCCATGTCCTCGTCGGCGATGGCGAACACGCGGGCCATCTCGCTTACCCGGACCCAGCAGCGGTCCTCGACGCCGATCAAGCGCTGCAAGGCCGCCTGGCGTTCGGTGGCATCGGTGAACTCGATCAGCAGGGTGGCTTTCCAGTTGCTGCCGTCCGGAATCAACGGATTGTAGGCATCGAGTTCGGCTTGTATGCCCTCGGCCTCGAAAATCCGCTCGGCCCGCAGCATTTCGAGGATTTGATACCGGATCGTGGTGGCGTCTTCGAAACACCAGGTCATGTTCGGGCCGACCTGCAGATTGCGCAGCTGCTTGTGGGCGATCACCTCGCCGCGCAGCCGCGCCCGCTCGGCCGCGTATTGCTCGAGACTCATGAGATCCGCGCGTGACAACTTGTGCATCGGTTCACCCGCTAAAGGCCGTAGGCCATTCGAAGCAGCGTCAAGGGATGCGTCGCCGGCAAGGCGCCTTCGAGGCCGCTTTCGATCTGATGGCCTGCCATTGGACAATCACTCGCATAGAAATCGGCGCCGCTCGCCTGCACCCGTTGGAACACCGGTTTGCCGATTTTCATCGAGACATCGCGAAACTCCTTCTTCACGCCGTACGTGCCGTTGTGGCCCGAACAACGTTCGATGGGTTCGACCGTGGTGCCCGGAATCAACTGCAGCACATCGCGTGTTTTCAGGCCGATATTCTGCACCCGTAAATGGCAGGCCACGTGATAGGAGATCTTGCCCAGCGAGCGCGTGAAATCGGTGCGCAGCAGGCCCGCCTTGTGTCGCAGCGCCAGGTATTCGAAAGGATCGAACATGTGCTGCTTGATGGCCGCAATCGCGGCATCATCCGGAAACATCAACGGCAGTTCCTGCTTGAACATGAGCACGCACGAGGGTACCGGCGCGACGATGTCGTAGCCGCGCTCGATCATGGCGACGAGCGCCGGCACGTTTATGTCCTTGAGCCGCGCTATGCCTTCGAGATCGCCGAGCTCGAGTTTGGGCATCCCACAGCAGTTTTCCTGCTCGGCGAGCGCCACTTCGATGCCGTTGTGTTCGAAAATGCGCGCGAGGTCGACACCGATCTGCGGCTCATTGCGATTGACGTAGCAGGTGGCGAACAGCGCAACCTTGCCGCGGGCTCGCGTCGCGAGAGGTTCGCCCGGCTGCGCCGCGCTCGGCGGGGTGTGTTCAGCCGTCGCGATCGGCGCGCGGCGCGCCGCCAGCTGCTTGCGCGCGGTTTTGGAGTGGTACATGGGAATCGGCGCTTTGGGATCGACGCCCAAGCTCGCCTCGAGCACTTTGCGCCCGAGCGCGCTGTGGTTGAACGCGTTGACGGCCGCGGCAATCACGGGGATTCCCGCAATGTGACCCACCGCATCGGTGGCGCTCAAAACCTTGTCGCGCCAGCGGACGTCGCCAGCGCGGAAGTTGACCGCCTTGGCGCGCAGCATGAGATGCGGGAAATCGACGTTCCACGGATGCGGCGGCACGTAGGGGCATTTGGTCATGTAGCACATGTCGCACAGGTAGCAGTGCTCGACCACTTTGGAGAAGTCCTGCTTGGCGACGCCGTCGATCTCCCCGGTCGCCGATTCATCGATCAGATTGAACAGCGTCGGAAACGAATTGCACAGGTTGAAGCAGCGGCGGCAGCCGTGACAGATCTCGAAGACGCGGGTCAGTTCCGCGTCGAGCGCGACCGGGTCATAGAACTTTGGATCCTGCTGCCCCAGCGGATGGCGCGTCGGCGCCTCCAGGCTGCCCTCGCGGTCTGACTTGATCGGTGCGTCGGCCACGGCCTCTCCAATAAGGAACGGGCGGGCCCCCCTCGAGGAGCCCGCCCGGGTTCGTCGCCCGGCGGGGCGAACCTTCGGTTACAGGTTATCCAATGCCTTTTGAAAGCGATTGGCGTGCGACCGTTCGGCCTTGGCCAGCGTCTCGAACCAGTCGGCGATCTCGCCAAACCCCTCTTCGCGGGCGCTCTTGGCCATGCCGGGATACATGTCCGTGTATTCGTGGGTCTCGCCGGCGATGGCGGCCTTCAAATTGAGCGAGGTGGCGCCGATGGGCAGCCCGGTGGCCGGGTCGCCGACGGCTTCCAGGTACTCCAAGTGACCGTGAGCGTGTCCGGTCTCACCCTCGGCGGTGGAGCGAAACACGGCCGACACGTCGTTGAAGCCTTCCACGTCCGCCTTGGCCGCGAAGTACAAATAACGCCGGTTTGCCTGCGATTCGCCGGCAAATGCGTCCTTCAAGTTCTTTTCCGTCTTGCTACCTTTTAAATTCACGGCTGTCTCTCCTTCCCAATGCCAATTGATACACGTTTCCGACGACTGCGTCGAACCCGCGTGAGATGAAATCCGTCGCGACGGTAGACCTCAACGGCGAGAGAAGTCAAATCGGGAAAAGCTGTAAAAGTGAATCCACACCTGTGGTCGCCGCATCGAAACGAGCCCGGTGAGATAGTGAGGTTGAGTACGCCCGGGAGCAGGACGACTGTGGGGATCGCGTCAATACCCCCCGGTCTCAATCTCGATGCAGCAAACCGATGTTGGGGCGTGGTCCGGTCGAATCTTATCGGCTGAACCCGACTCAGCCTGTCGGCATTGGCCTACGGCCCATTGGAGCCGGGAGGCGCGTGACAGTTCGAGCGGGTCGAATCGCCCGGCGGTGGACGCTGTTTTTTCGCAACAACCATTGCTTCCCAATTGACAAAGGGGCGTAACGCGCTTCTTATAAGCCTCATCGCTAAATCAGGATGCATGGGATGCAGGGTTGAACAGTGTCTCTGAACCGGTCGGGGCCATCGACGTCGCACTGGCCCATGCGCGGCGGCTGCTCGAGCGAAACCCCGAATTGGCAGCCGAGCAGGCGAGCGAGATTCTCGCCGTGGTGCCGGCGCTGCCCCAGGCCCGCCTGATACTCGGGGCCGCGCATCGGTTGGCCGGGCGGCCCGCGGCCGCAATTGCGGTGCTCGAAGCGCTGGCGACCGATCAGCCGCGCTCCGCCGCGACCTGGCTGGAATTCGGCGTCGCACTCGGCGAGGCGGGACGCGCGACCGAGGCCATCGCAGCGCTGCGCCGCGCCGTGGAGGTGCAGCCCGGATCCCCCGACGGCTGGCGCTTGCTCGCCGAATATCTGGACGTACAAGGCGATTCGGCGGGCGCCGATACGGCACGGGCGCGGTACCTGCAGGCGGCGAATCACGATCCACGCCTGCGGGAGGCGGCCGCGGCGTTGCTGGCAAACAACTTGCCGCTGGCCGAGGCGCGCCTGCGGGCGCATCTCGATGGCCATCCCACCGACGTGGCGGCCCTGCGCATGCTCGCCGAGGTGGCCGGGCGGCTGCGCCGCTACCAGGACGCGGAGGAATTGCTCGAGCGCTGCCTCACGCTGGCGCCGAGCTTCGACGCCGCGCGCCATAACCTCGCGGTGGTGCTCAACCGGGCGGCGAAATCCGCGGCCGCGTTGACCCACATCGAGCAGTTGCTCGGGAAGGAGCCGCGCAATCCCAACTACCTGAATTTGAAGGCGGCGATCCTCGCGAATCTCGGCGAGTACCAGGGTTCGATCGACATCTACCGGGGGGTGCTCGAGGCGCATCCGCGGCAGCCGAAGATCTGGATGAGCTACGGGCATGCCCTGAAGACCGAGGGCCGGTCGGCGGACAGCATCGATGCCTACCGGCGCGCGATTGGCATGGAGCCGACGCTGGGCGAGGCGTACTGGAGCCTCGCCAATCTGAAGACGTTCCGGTTTTCTGAGGCGGAGGTGAGTGCGATGCGCAGCGCCCTTAAGCGGCCGGAGCTGGGCAGCGATGATCGCGTGCACTTCGAATTCTCGCTCGGCAAGGCGCTCGAGGATCGGGGATCGTACCGGGAGTCTTTCGACCACTACACCCAAGGCAACGCACTGCACCGCGAGCTGCATCCCTACAGCGCGGCGGAGAACAGCCGGTTCGTGAGCCGCAGTCGGGAGCTGTTGACGGCGGATTTTTTTGCTGCGCGTCAGGGGGCCGGCAGCGCTGCGGCGGATCCCATTTTCATCGTGGGTCTGCCGCGTGCGGGCTCCACCCTCATCGAGCAGATCCTGGCCAGTCACTCGATGGTCGAGGGCACCATCGAGCTGCCCGACGTGCCGCAAATGGCGCGTGAACTCGCGGGACGTGATCGGCCCGAGGTGCAAGCCGAGACGGCTGAGGGGCGTTTCTTCGACGCGCTGGCGGCCATGGACCGGGACGCGCTGCGCGGCCTCGGCGAGCGGTATCTTTTCTCCACGCGCGTGCATCGCAAGACCGGAGCGCCGTTCTTCATCGACAAGATGCCGAACAATTGTCTGTATGTGGGCCTCGTGCACCTCATTTTGCCGAATGCGCGCATCATCGATGCCAGGCGCCATCCGCTGGGGTGCTGTTTTTCCGCGTTCAAACAACACTTTGCGCGCGGCCAGAGCTTTACCTACGGACTTGAGGATCTCGGCCACTATTACCGCGATTACGTCGAGCTGATGGCCCACATGGATGCCGTGCTGCCGGGCCGTGTGCATCGGGTGCACTATGAGTCGATGATCGAGGACACCGAAGCGGAGGTTCGCCGCCTGCTCGATTACTGCGGCTTGCCCTTCGAGGAGGCCTGCCTCAGGTTCTACGAGAACGACCGACCGGTTCGCACCGCGAGTTCGGAACAGGTGAGGCAGCCGATTTTCCGGGAAGGGATGCACCACTGGCGGCATTTCGAACCGTGGCTCGGTCCTTTGGAGCATGCCCTGGGACCGGTGCTTGCGCACTATCCCGCCGTGCCCCGCTTGCATCAAGTAGATGCAAGCGCGGTGCCGATCAATTAAAGTCAGTCGTCAACGTCGATAAATTAAAACAGTAGGGAGCAAGGGAACATCATGACTCGTAGTCCATCGTGCATCGGGCCTCGTCGGCCCATCGTCGTTGTTCGCCCGCGTGGCGCCCCTCAACTCCTGCTGCGCCGGCTGCCGCTGGCCTCGGCCATCGCCGCCGTGCTGGCGGGCGGTCTGCCGGCAGCGCATGCCGCGGACACCGATTCGACCACGCTCGAGGAAGTGACGGTCACGGCGCAGAAGGTGACCGAGAACCTGCAGAACGTGCCGGTCAGCATCGAGACCCTCGGCGCCGCCAAGCTCGAGCAGCTCAACATCAACAACCTGGACCAGTACGTGCAGTATCTGTCCGGTGTCACCACCATCAAGAGCATCGGTCAGGGCGGCAACGGCATCGGCACCTCGCACGTCTACATGCGCGGCATCAACGCCGGCCAGGACGGCAACCATTCGGGCTCCACGCCCACCGTCGGTACGTATTATGACGAGATGCCGGTGACCACCATCGACGGCGCCGTGGACGTGCATACCTACGATGTCGCGCGGGTCGAGGTGCTGGAGGGCCCGCAGGGTACTCTGTACGGGGCGAGTTCGGAGTCGGGTACCATCCGCATCATCACCAACAAGCCGGACCCCACCAAATTCGAGGCCGGCTACGACGTCAGCGGACAGTTCATCTACAACGGCGGCCAGGGATCGACGGTCGAAGGCTTCGTCAACATCCCCATCAACTCGCAGCTGGCGGTGCGTCTGGTCGGCTGGGACGAGCACGATCCGGGGTACATCAACAACGTCGCCGGTACCAATGTCAATGCCGGCATCGTCAACGGCCAGCGTTCCTTTCCGACCTGGACCGGGGCGACGGGTCAGACCTTGGCCGGAACACCCAGCAGCAATTACAACACGTCGCAGTATCAAGGCGGCCGAGTCGCGGTGAAGTGGGACATCAATGATGATTGGTCGGTGACTCCGACGTACATGGGGCAGAGAACCGCCTCGACCGGGTTCTTCGCGTACGACCCTGCCGTCGGCACTCTGCAGCTCGAGCACTCGGGCCCGGAAAACAGCCAGGACTCGTTCACCCAGACCGCGCTCACCGTGCAGGGCAAGGTGCATGATTTTGACATCACCTATGCCGGCGGCTGGTTCGTCCGCAACCAGCACTCGATCGCGGACTATTCCGACTACTCGTATTTTTACGACAAATACGCGGGTTCGGGAGCCTACTGGAAGGGGAACAACGGCCAGCCCATCATGCCGCAGGAGTACGTGATCGAGGACAACCACTACACCAAGTGGAGCAACGAGCTGCGCGTCAGCACGCCCCAGCAGTTGCCGGTGCATGCCACGTTCGGCCTGTTCGCGGAGCGCCAGACGCACGATATCTGGGAGGATTACGTGATGCCGGGTCTCGGCGGCAATCCGTACACCTACAATCCTCAGGGCCTCGCGCAGCAATACACGTTGCCGGGCTTGAGCAACAACACCATCTGGCTGACGGACCAGCAGCGCGTCGATCGCGATTCGGCCGCGTTCGTGCAGGCCAACTGGGAGATCACCTCCCATTGGGAGTTGACGGGTGGATTCCGTCAATACCACTATGACAATACGCTGCAGGGTTTCTACGGCTATTCGGCGGCGTACGGCGAGTCGTTCGGCGGAACTCCGGGCACCACCTCGGGTCAGTTGAACTGCGGTCCGCCCGGCGGACCCTACAATCAGCAGAACTACGCGCCGTTTCACTTTGCGCCGTGCACGGACTTGAACCTGACCAGCGTCTCGGCCAACGGACACACGGAGCTCGGCCGACTCACCTATAAGTTCGATGCCGATCACCTGGTGTACGCCACTTACTCGACGGGCTACCGTCCGGGCGGCGTGAATCGCGTATACGACTCGGCCATTCACTCAATTTACCCGCCGTACCAGTCCGACGAGCTCAAGAACTACGAGGTCGGCTGGAAGACGCAGTGGTTCAATGACCGACTGCGGTGGAACGGAGCGCTCTTCTACGAAAAATGGAACGACTTCCAGTTCGCCTTCCTGGGCCCCAACAGCGTGACTGTGGTGCAGAACGCCCCCTCCGCCAAGAGCCAGGGCATCGAGACCAACGTCGAATTCAAGGCGACCGCCGCTTGGACGGTGAGCGGCAGCGCGACGTACTTGGATGCCAAGCTCACGCAGGATTACTGCGGTGCCTTCATTCCGGGCACCACGCAGCTCACGACGAGCTGCCCCACTCAGGTCAACGGCCCGTCGGGGACGCCGAGCTACCGGTTCCACGACGGCACGGTCACGACGGGGCCGCTGGCACCCGACGGTACCCGGTTGCCGGGCACGCCGCGGTTGAAGCTCAACCTGATCAATCGGGTCACCTACGGGCTGGGCGACTGGAATGGATTCAGCCAGGTGGCGTACGTCTATCAGGACTCCTCGGTACCGCTGCTGTTCCCGGCGTTCTATACCACCTACAACGCCGCACAACCGCACCTGGGCGAGCTCTCGCCCTACAACCTGGTCAATGTCGCGACCGGCGCGGATCATAACGGCATGCTGGTCACGTTCCGGGTCGACAACGTGTTCAACGACATCGGTCAGTTGACCAAGTTTGCCTCCTGTACTCCGACCACCTGCACCCAGCCGCTCATCAGTCCGACGCAGCCGCGGACCTTCTGGCTGCAGTTCGGGCAGAAGTTCTAAGTCCGCGCATGCGCTGGCGGACCGTCCGGTTCGCCAGCGCTTCTCGCGCCAATCTGGGTCAAACCATGCCGATTCTGACGTCCTTTCGCACCCTGTTGCTGATGGGGCTGCTGGCGGTCGCCGTTGCGCACGCCGAGCGCGCCCCGGTGCTTGGGCAGATCGACCTGCCGCACCCTTACTACTATCGCGAGATGTTCCTGCCGCAGCTCACCAGCGGCCCGAGCGCGGTGGCCTGGTCGCCCGATTCCGCCGAGATCATTTACGCCATGGCGGGTTCGCTGTGGCGCCAGAAAGTGGCGGGCAACGAGGCGCAGCAGCTCACTGCGGACGCCGGCTACGATTATCAGCCCGACTGGTCGTCCGATGGCCGCTGGGTCGTGTACAGCTCTTACCAGAATGACGCGGTGGAGCTGTGGGTGTTGGACCTCAAGAGCGGAAAGAGCAGTCCGCTCACCCACAACGGCGCCGTGAACGTCGAACCGCGTTTCTCGCCCGACGGCAAACGCATCGCCTTCACCTCGACGCTCTACAACAAGCGTTTTCACGTATTCACGGCGGACATTGCCGACGGGCGGCTCGAGCACGTGGCGCGCCTCACCGGCGAGCACAAAAGTGTTCTGCCGCGCTACTACTACAGCGATTTCGACCACGAAATCAATCCGGTGTGGACGCGTGACGGCCGCGACATCATCTACGTGTCGAATCGAAATCACATCTATGGCACCGGCGGATTTTGGCGCACCCCGGCGGCGGCGCCCGATGCGGGCGGCGCCGATCGGGACGCCCGCGAGTTCCATTACGAGGAGACGAACTGGAAGGCGCGGCCCGACGTGTCCCCCGATGGTTCGCGCCTGGTCTACAGCTCGTATGCGGGCGGCCGCTCGTGGCACACGCTGTGGCTCATGCCGGCGGCGGGAGGCGATGCCTTCCCGCTGACCTACGGGGATTGGGACATGACCTACCCGCGCTGGTCGCCGGATGGGACGCGCGTGGCCTTCGTTTCGAACCGCAGCGGCACGACCGAACTCGCCGTCGTGGGCGTTCCGGGCGGCCTGGTGCAGGTGCTGCCCGTGCCCACCCGCCGCTATCTGCATCCCATGGCGATCCTCAAGCTCGAAATCCGGGATCAGTCGGGGTCGCCGGCCACCGCCCGCGTCAGCGTGACCGACGCCCTAGGGCGGTTCTATGCGCCGAGCGAAGCCTGGATCCATGCCGACGACGGATTCGATCGGAGCCGGCGCCGCTTCGAGGCACATTATTTCCACGTGCAAGGCGCGGCGGCTGTCGATGTACCCGCCGGTGAGGTGACCGTCGACATCGCGCACGGACTCGAGCGGCGGATCGAACAGCGGCACGTGACAACGTCGGCGGAGCACACAAGCCTGGTGAACGTGAATATCGGCGAGGGCACCTGGTCCGTGCCGGACGCCGGGCATTGGGTCAGCGCCGACGTGCACGTGCACATGAACTACGGCGGCACGTATCGCAATACCCCCGCGCACCTCGTGGTTCAGGCCCTCGGCGAGAACTTAGGATTGGTGCACGACCTCATCGTCAACAAGGAGCAACGTTTCCCGGACATCGCCTACAGCGGTCTGCAGTTGGATCCCGCGTCGCGACCGGACGCCCTCATCGTGCACGGACAGGAATTTCATACCAGCTACTGGGGGCATCTGGGTTTGCTCGATATCGGCGGCGGCATCATATTGCCGGGCTATGCCGGCTACCCCGGCACGGCCGCCTCGAGCCTGTATCCGATGAATGCCGATGTGGCGGACATCGCGCACGCGCGCGGGGCGCTGGTCGGGTATGTGCATCCCTTCGATGAGTATCCGGAACCCCTTGCCAAGCCCAACGAGCCGCTCACCAACGAACTGCCCGTCGACATCGCCCTGGGCAAGGTCGATTACATGGAAATCACCGGGTTCAGCGATCATCGCGCGACCGCACGGGTGTGGTATCAGCTGCTG
>Ga0181534_10000730_pt1 | contig 22825 bp, 21 predicted proteins | sample PEATcosm2014_Bin_37_FD_119758 | JGI IMG/M metagenome (GOLD analysis project Ga0181534, IMG submission 119758) | Peatland microbial communities from MTU Mesocosm Facility, Houghton, MI, USA - PEATcosm2014_Bin17_10_metaG | ecosystem: Environmental > Terrestrial > Soil > Wetlands > Peat | place...
CCGTTTCGCCCATCGCCACCCGCTGCCGATACACCTTCTCCGCTTGCGGCAGCAGCGGAATCACCGTGCCGTCCCTTAACGTGAATACCTTGTCGGTGGACTTGCTAGTGGCCTGCGGCTGAAAATTGCTCGCTAAATAATCGCGCTGCCAAGTCCCCGTTAGGTCGTCGGGCGCCCCCTTTGCGCCTCCCTGCCCAGCGCTGCAACACAAGGGCAGCGCCGCCATGGCCGATGCCAACAGTCGCATGAACTTCGAATGATCCACGTTGCTTGTCTTCCCCTAACCCGGGCGTACCGCGCACGGGTTTAATTCTATCGGTAATTATACATCATCTCAACTAAAATCGATTATCAAGACGGTTTCGGCTTTTTGCCTATTTTTTCTGCGGCTTGGCGTCAAGCGAATCCCGCCAACGTCCGAGGGCAGCTGCGGCCCCACTCCAGCCAAAATGCAAACTGCTCGATCATCGCTGAGACTCCCCTGGGAAATCGCCGCGGCGCGGCTCCTGCCCATTAAGTTATGTAGGCGATCCAACGGCCCGCGACGATGATGCCGATCCACAGCAGCAAGGAGACGAGCCCCGTCAGCTTCGCCGCCCATTGCGGGCGCTCCCCTCCATCGCCATGCCGCTTGAGCAGCTGTTTGAATACGACAGTCAGCAACAATACGCTTGCCAATAAGCCCATCTTGACCTGAAACACCCAGTTACCGAGCGAGCGCTCAGGTTCCCCGGTGATCAGCACCGCGCCTGTGCACAGCAGCACCAGCACCGATATCCACATCCACGGCACATATCGATCCATCATCTCCTGGAGCGGGTAGCGCGTCCCGGTCAAGCCCATCAAGCGCAAATCCAACATCCCCATGGTCGAAATCACCGCCGCAATGGCCAGGATGTGCACCGTCTGAACCGCGGGGATGATCCAGTCCACATTCGCGATCACCTTGCTCGCCGAGGTGCTCGCAATCCACCTAATGATCTCTTGCAACATCGATGCTCTCTTGGGCGGCTACTGGCGCGTTATGCACCCATGCGTTTCCTCCTGTGCCCCCGGCTCGCGTGCATGGCGTTCCGAAGTCCAGCAAGAAGCGCTCCGAGAATCGGCGATCTACCTGATTTGCAGATTTTGCCGAAATTCCGACCCGAAGTATGCACATGTACTCGCCCTCAGTCAAAGCCGCGGACAACTCGGCTTAGCGCTCGGTGGCGCTTTCGCTCGACCGTCCACTTCGCTACCATTGCGGATCCTTCATCATGCCTTAGGACCGGCCCTCAATGCCCACCGACGACGCACTCATTGCGCCTCCTCTTAGCCCTGATGTCTGGCCTGGTTCGCTGGAATCAATGCGAGCCGGATTTGCGGGACAGCTCAATGTGTACAAAGTCATGGCGCACCACCCGGCGCTGCTGCGCGCCTGGGCCACCTTGCGCCAACATGTGGTAATCGACAGCAGCTTGAGCAAGCGGCACAGCGAAATCGTCATCCTACGAGCCGGCCACCGCTGGGGAGCCGGATACGAATGGGCTCACCATGTGGTTCGCGGCCGTCAGGCCGGCCTCACCGACGCCGAAATCGCGGCGGTTCGCGCCGACCCTTCCCAATGGCCCGCCGGCGAGGTCGAGACTCTGCTCAAGCAAGGCGTCGATAGCCTGCTCGACGATGGTCAACTGTCCGCCGACCTGATTCATCAACTTCGATCGCGCATAGGCCTCACGGGCATACTCGACGTCATGGCGACGGTGGGCATGTATTCGACGTTGGCGTTCATCGTGAAAAGTTTTCACACGCCCCTCGAACCTGAGATCCTTTCTGCCGCCGGCAGCGGGCTGCTTTGACTCAAGACGGCGGGGAGCATCCTCGGCGGGTACCGCGACGGTCGGCGCCAAGACTCCTATCGCCTGACTAACTGCCTTGACGCAGGGCGATGGTCGCTTGAATGCACTCCGACATGACCTTCAGGAAACTTTGGTAAGCAGGAGCGCCGACCACGAAAGGATTGGTTTCGCCGGCCTTGCGCGCCGCAAGCGCATCCGTCTTTATCCACATGTCGTCGAACACCGGGTGATTTTGCAGCTCTACATCGACTTTACGCTCGTGGCTCACATCGGCGAAATGCGCCAGGGACTTGACGTATTGCTGCAAGCCGTCGGTGCTGATCAGTCGAGGATCGAGTATGGTGCCGCCGAAGAAGCCCGCCGTGCGCGTGCGGCCCTTGTCCTTGACCGGGAAAATGAAACCCAGCGAACCCGGCGTATGTCCTGGAATCAGATAGGCTTTGACGTGCGTGTCGCCGAGAACGATCTCCTCGCCATCGCCGACGACGATATCGCGCTTGGGCGCGGCCGCCAGCATCCAGGGTAGCGGATTCGGAGGCAGAATGGCCGGCGGTCTGCTCATCACATCCCAATCCGCCGCGGAGGCCACCACGCGGGTTCCGTAATGTGTCTGGAAATAGGGCGCCCCCCCGAAATGGTCAGGATGGCCGTGAGCGATCAAAATATACTTGACCTCCGCCGGCTCTATTCCGAGTTGAGACAGCGATGGCAGCAGCACCGAGTCCAGCTTGCTGGAGAAACCGGAATCGATGAGCATGATTCCGCCCGACGTCTTCAGTACGTACATGACCGTGGAGCGATCGCCGATTATCGCGACATTGTCAAAAATCCACTGCGGCTTGATGGTCGCGTCGTCCGCCATGCTCGGCCGCGGGCTTTTTGTGCACAGAAACCCATAGGCGCTTTCCCAGCGTGTTCCGGCGGCTTGCTTCGCGGCCGCTCGATGGGCTGCGGCCATGGGCGTGTCCGGCCCGGCCGGCGTCGCAAAATTCGGCATCGAGCCGCCGGAACCCGGAGCACCGGGAGGCGGCGCGCCGGGCGGCGGCGCAGGCATCGTGGCCGCGCCCGGCGCAGCATCGGGTGGCGGTGCCTCAGGAGCTCCAACGGCAAGCGAGGTCAGAATTGCGCAGCACAGCCCGGCAGCGATTTTCGCGGACCGATGGCTCGTGATTCTTGACATGTCTGGGTGACTCCGGATGTAAAGGGGAAACCTATTTGTGGCGACCCAAGCGCATAACTACCGCCGATGCAGCAGGTAGCCGGCGGGGTGAGAAAGGAGCCGAGTCCCGGCACCCTCGACGAGCGTCACATAGTACTTGTCGGCGATGACGCTTGGCAATTGCAAATTGTGTGCTCCATTTTATTCATTGATGAGCATTGAGAGGCTCTTTACCGTCGCCTTCACGGCTTCGGCGGCGCGTACACCTCGGGAGTGCGGTTTTCCTCGCACACGTACTCGCGGATTTCGTCCTGCGCAGGCGCGCGCTTGAGCTTCGCGTTCATGACATACGGATGCAGAAACGCGACCGGATCCTCGATGGTTGCCTCCCATTCCAGCGTATTCGGACCGCTGGCATGAATGCGCTCGATGATATGCATCTGGTCGCTGTGCGGTTGACCTCCTGCCGAGAAGACCGTATCCGCTCGCACGCCGACGGTATCCACCACCAGAGTCTTCCCCTGCCATCGCCCAATCGAATGGCCGCGGAAAGTTGCCTCGAGTTCATCGGCAGGAGGGTGTGCGCGTCCGTCGGTAAAGATCCGTCGGGTCTCATTGAAATATTCCGTCAATATCGTGACTTGCCCCGGCGTCATCAGAATTTCAATTGGATAAAGGAAGAAAAAGAAATGGGGCATGCCCGGCGGCAAACACTCAGACGTCCCATCGTGGATGTGTTCACCTCGCGCGACCCGCTCGCGAATTTGACGGTAGCGCTCGGCCCAATCGGGCCGGTAAGGCAACTCGAGCTTCCGATTGAACCGCTCGCTTTCCTGAGCGTCCATCCAGATGCCGCTAAAATCCGCCGGGTGCGTTGGCGCCGCGCCCGGCGCATGGACGGCGCTTTGCGCCATCGCTGAATCTACAGCGACCAGGCACGCGACGATCTGGAGCACCAGGAATCCCAAGATCGCGCCGCGCCGGGAACCCGAAGGCCGGTTCGTCGAACCATCGATACACAAGCATTTTTTCATTCGCGTGTCCCCGGCGTTTGGCGGCAATCGGTAATTTGGTAGTGGATTCTATCTCGCGGGCCCGGCCGCGGGCACGCCCACGGCGGGCGCTGCGCCGGGCGGCGTCACACCGGAGCCCTCGGGCATCCTTGCGGGCACGTAGCTGCCGAGCGGTGTTGGCCAATTGGTGTCATAGGGCGCCCAATTGGGTAATGGGATGCAGGGGCAGGCGGGCGGGTCGGCAGAGTGCATGGCGACATGTATTGAGCGAATCTTGCCATCCTCGATGGCAAACCATTCGGTGGACAGAAGGCGATTGGTAACGCCGGGATTGCGCATTATCACCATCATCCCTAAAACGACGCCGGCTTCCTCATCCACGATAGGGAAGCGACGCGCCACGACGGCAGCGATCATGGTCCGGTTCACATGGTCGCAATCGCCGCGCTCGCCGCCCGGGGCGCCGCCGGCGGGCGCCGGTAGAGTGCCGCCGTTCTCGACCCGCATGCATCCGGGCTGGGAGATGACGAGTGAGCCATCATGTTGCTGCAGGCCATCGAAGAAGCTGTTCGCCGCCGCGATCATCGACGCGCGGTCGGAACGCGCATTGCGGGCCGGCATGCGCTCAGGTGGCGCATGCGCCTCCAGTCCCGCCGCTCCCGCACCCGGCGGGCCGCCATCGGCCGGCCGGCCAATCACCCATTCCGCCTCGGTGATGGTCCTCCCCTCGGCCTTGAGGCGCAGCGTCGCGACGGACATGGCCTCGCCCTCTTCGATGGTGCCAAAATAGCCCATCGCGCCATTGACCGGATCGATGTACCGTCTCTGCACTTTTCCCAGTGCGGTCATGGTCCGCCACAAACCAGCTCCGGGCGCGGTCGCGATCGCATTCTCCGTCTGCCGAAATCCGCTCGACAGACCCGCCTCATCCGGTCGATGGCGAGTCACCGCGTTCAGATATCGGTCCAGCAGTCCTTTCAAGCAAGCACGGTCGCAACTGCTTTGCGCCGCCATGGCGCTGCAGGTTGCCAACGTCATCAGCAACGCGCAGGCCGAAACACCCTGGCGCTTCGAAATCACGTAGGCGTCTCGACGCCGCCTAGAAACGAACGTTCAAACTGACTCCGTAGTTGCGCAGGTCTTGATAGCTGATGTTTTGGAAAATGACGCTGTCCTGGCTGCCGTTCGCCGTCAGCCAATCCACATAATGCTTGTCGAACACGTTGTTGCCATACACGGATACAGCCCAGCGGCCGTCGGTACTGTTGATGCCCGCGCTGGCATTGAACAGAGCAAAGCCACCCTGTTGCAATAACGGGTCGCCCGAGCTGTCGAAGCTGATATTGCTCCGGTAGGTGGCGTTCGGCTGCAGGTACGCGCTCCACTGGCCGTTGAGCGGATGCTCGAAGCGCGCCGTGAGGATGAAGGACTCTCGCGGCGAATCCGCGACTCGCAGACCCTTGGAGTTTTGATACGAAGAGGTGACCTGGCCCTGGGGGCTGTAATAGCTGTAACAAATTCCCGGAGTCGATCCCAATCCCGTTGCAGGCGCTGCTTGAGCCGGTTCCCCCGCATAGCAGCCGGCATTCGGGAAATCCGTATAGCGGGCATGCGTATACGCATTGGTGCCCGTGAGACTGAAGAACCGCGTCACGGCCCAGCGAATGCTGAGGTCGGCTCCAGTGCTCGTCATCTGCGAGGCATTGGTCAGCACGGTTGACGCAAATGCATTGCCGGGGACCGCCACGGACGTTTGAAAATTATCGAAATACTCTTGGAATACCGAGAGGTTGACGGTCAGCCGCTGATCGAGCCATTGACTCTTGATTCCTGCCTCGTACGCATGTGCGATTTCCGGTTTGACGACGCCATTGTTGCTGGCACTCAGTGAGGCGGCGGTGGTGCCCAAGGTATAATTGATGGCCGGGCCCTTGTAGCCCCTCGACGCGGTCGCATACAACATCGTGTCGGGCTGGATTTGGTATTGCACGCCGAGTCGCCAGGAGAGGTCATTGTAGGTGGTCCCCGCCGATGCAGCGAAGGGTCCTCCGAGATACAGAGTCTCGGGACCGGAACGGTCCATCGAGGCCTGCAACTTATCGGTGGAGCGCCGCAGTCCGGCGATCAGATGCAGGTCCGGCGTGACTTCGAAAGTCGCCTCGCCGAAGGCCGCGTAGCTCGTATTCTTCAAATCCTCCATGAAATTGGCGTCGATGGTTGGTGCCGACGGACTCCCCAAACCGAAGCCCAAGCTGTCGTGCAGGGTCATGAGGAAATTATATATTCCCACGACATAGTGCAGCCGGTCCTTCACGGGCGACGCATAGCGCAGTTCCTCCGAGAGCTGCTGGTAATTCGTCGCATCGGAATTGAGGAATTGTGCCGTAAGAGGAAAGGTGCTCGGGTATGGATCGAACGCCGCGCTGTCCGCCACCTGACGATACGACGTGATGGCGGTGATGGTGCCCTCCCCCACGTGGTAATCGGCCTGACCGGTGTAGGCGTTGGCATGGCCGATATCGAAGTACGGGTTGTCGAGCCCGCGCGCCGTCAGATTGTGATCCGAGGGCACCGTGCCCGCGGCGAGTTCATAGGCTTCGACCAATGCGCCCAGCGGGGGGATCCTCGAGGGCTCGAATTCGCGAATCGTGTATCCCGTGCCGTTTTCATTGTGCGCGTCCCATTCGGCGCTAAAATTGATGTCTAGATCATCCGTGGGAGTCCAGCGGTACTTGGCGCGCGCACCGCTGCTGTCCTTGTTGCCCATGTCCTGACCGGTGTTGACCTCATGGATCGGTCCGTCATTGGTGAATTTCCACGCGGTCACCCGCACGGCCGAATCGTCGGTAACCGCCGCATTCAACGTGCCGCTGTACTGGCGCAGATTCAGACTGCCGAACGAGGCGCGTAAATTCGCGTCCGTCTTGCCGATCTCGGGCGAATTGGTCACGATGTTGACGAGGCCCGCCGATGCGTTCTTGCCGAACAACATTCCCTGGGGGCCCATCAGGACTTCGACGCTGTGCACGTCGATGAGATCGTTGGGGCCCAGGCCGCGCGCGAGCGGTACCCCGTCGAACGCCACGCCGGCGGACTGTTCGGCGCCGTACGCGGTGGCCAACGTCTCGATGCCGCGGATATTGAACGCATCCTGGCCGGGCAGGCCGCCGCGGCGAAACTCGAGATCCGGAACCAGCCGCTTGAGGTCGCTGGTATCCGTCAAGTTCTCCGATTGCAGCATCGACTGCGACACCACGTCGACGGTCAGTGGCACGACCTGCAGATTCTCCGAGCGCTTGGTGGCGGTGACCACGATTTCATCGAGAGCGCCTCCCACGGCATCGGGCTCGACATTGGCTGCAAGCACGGATGCGGTTTGTACGGCGACGAGGCACGCCAGCGAGGCGGCCGCCCGATGAGCCCAGTAATGCTTCGATGACTGCATTGACAACTCTCCACGTTCTTGGACCGATTGATTTTTTCTCTTCTCGACATTTTCGAAACTCGGTGCCGCAACGGCGCTGCAAATGAACCGTCACAGCCGCGTCGAGCGTCTCCTTGAATTCATCGGGCGCGCTACTTCGGCAAAGAGTAATTCTGCCGTCCGTCCGGACTTGCGCGCATTCTGGTGTCCTCGCAAATGTATTCGATCAGTTCCTCGGCGGTTTTGGTGAACACGCTGGTGAAGGTGAAGGGTTTGAAGTACGTCGCCGGATCGTCGATCGTGATTTCATCGACCAATTTATCGGGCGCAATGCGTTTGATTTTCTCGATCACGCGCATCTGCTCGCTGTGCGGCAGACCATTGAAGTCCAGAGTGGTCTCCTCTCTCATCGCCACCGTGTCGATGACGAGGGTCTTCCCTTCCCAGTGGCCGATCGAATGGCCCAAGTAGCTCGGTATGATTTCTTCGGGGTGCGTGCCGTTCATGTGAACGGCACGGAACTGCCCGCCTTCCTCGAGCAGAATCGCGATGAAGTCCGGCCGCTGCACGAATTGCACCGGATACGGCGCGCCCATCATGTTTCCCGGAGTGCCGATCGGCAGACAGCGCGCGGCGGTGTTCGCGAACGGATGCTCCGTCATTCCCATCGCGACCCGTTCGCGATACAACTTTTCGGCTTGCGGCCGGATCGGTATCACGGTGCCGTCGCCCAACGTGAAGTGCTTTTCGTTTGGACTGCCCCGCTTCGGCAGATTGCCCGAGGTCATGTCGTGCACCCACGCGCCAGAGAAGTCGTCCGGCATCGCCGCCTTTATAGCGGCCCAAGGCTGCACCGCGGCGGCCGGAGCCGCGACAGCGGGAGGCGCATCGGCAGCCGCCGGCAGGGGCCAGGCAAGCAATGACAGTGCAGTCGCTGCCATTACATGCGCGGCGCGCGCGCCGAGCGAACTATCGAACCGCGAATATCCCATCAATGTCTCCCAAAAAAAGCGCCTATTCGAGTCGCTTCGTTCGTTCGCCACGCCTCTGACTTCCCAGCCCGCAACCGGCGGCGCTCCTGTGATCGATTCTTCTCATTCCCGCGTCTTCAGGCGCGGATCAGGCCGATCGTACTTCGCATCGTCCGTGCTCGGCGTGTAGGGCTCCGCCTGGTTGTTTTCGGCGCACACGTACTCGCGCACCTTTTCATCCGGCTTCGCGCGTAGATAGTGCTTCGTCACCGTCCACGGGCGGGCATACACGACCGGATCTATGAGCGTGATCGTCCAGTCGAGTTGGTTCTTGTTCGCCAGGTGCACCCGCTCCGTCAGGTGCATCTGATCGCTATGCGGCAGATCCGTCACATCCAGCACGGACTCTTCGCGTACGCCCACTGTGTCGATGACCAACGTGTCACCTTCCCAATGACCGATCGAGTCGCCGACGAAGGTGTACTCCAACTCATCGGGGGGCGGATGTCCGCGCCCATCGGTCCAGATGCGGCGCGTCTCGTTGAACAATTCCGTGAGCACGGTGACGCGGCCGGGCGTCATCAATACCTCCATGGGATAGGTGCCGTTCATGGTGTGCGGCATTCCCGGGGGAAGGCAGTGGATGGCTGGATCCCAGATCTTCATTCCGGCGCGTTTGCGCTCGGAGGTCTTTTGCCATTCCGCGAGCCATTCCGGCGTCAAAGGTGGATTTGGATGGCGGAAATCCGCGTCCTGATCGAAATGCGCCGGCCCATTCCCGTGTTTCAGCTCCCACACGCCGCTGAAGTCGGCCCCCGCCTTGAGCCATGTGGGCGCCGGGACCGGCACCGCAGTCCATGCCGTTGCCAGCCACGTGAGCAAAGCCAAGCCGGTCGCGCCCATCCTCAGTAACTCGTATCGCTTCACTCCCCCCCCAAACCTCAGCCCTTACCATCGTGCAGGCCCGTGCTGCGGGGGAGCCACACCCCTCAGCGGCGGCTGGAATCAACCGATTCCAGCAGTTTCAGTCCAAAGTACATATATAGTACTTGTTATCGATAATACTTGGAAAGTGGAACTTCTGCCTATTTTTCGTTGTAAATTTATGTATAGCTGCCTATTCACCCAAACTCTTCAAGGATATCGGTAATGCGGGGCAGTTCGCGCTCGCATCAACCTCTCACTTCGGCAGCGAGTCGAGGGCTACCTCGGGAATCCCAAAGTGGGTCGGATCGCGGTACCCGGGCTCGCCAGGCAACAATGTCCCTGTACCGCCATCGGCCGTGCGGAAATTGTTGTTCCCCTCCTCGCACGAGTCGTAGTCGATGCGCACGTCAGGATCTTTGACCCTGCTGTAGGTGTACCTCAAATGCACCGGACGGGTCAGCGAGACCGGGTCATACACCGTCTCTCGGCTTTCCATGGTGTCGGCGTCGAGCCTGCGCCAGCGTTCGACCGTGCTTGCCTGATAGCTCGTCTCCGGTGAACCGCGCCAATACTCCCCCGGCTTCATGTGGTTGGTATGAATCACCAGCGTATCGCCGTCCCAAAAACCAATCGAGTCGCCGTCCCACTGCGGAATCGCCACCGTATCGCTGACATGGCCCCGGCCGTCCGTGTACACCCGCCGCTCCTCTTGAAGCTGCCCGTACAGCATCCACGTTTGCTTTGGCTTGATCACGAATTCATGCAGCCATGGGTCCGCCGGCCAACGCGGCATCCCCACCGGCAAACACGCGCTCGCACGATCCCACTCGATTCCCTTGGCGCTTTTCGCACGCTTGACTTCATAAGCGGCTTTGTACTTGGGCGTCAACGCGGTGACGACTTCGCTGGGATTCAGCTCTTCCTCAGGGGTGCCCGAACGACGCCAGATTCCCGACCAATCGGGTGCCGTCAGCGGAGTAAGTACCGTGCCGCCCTTCGCCCTCGCTTTGAGCGCCTGATACTCGTCCCATGAGGTCGCGTACGTCTGCTCGCGGGCAGGCGCGGGCTTCGGGCTCTCGGTGGGGGCCGCCGGTTGAGCGATCGCCACAGCGGCCAGCAACCCGCTCAGCGACAAAGCATCTATTGCGCGCTTTCCCATGTTATTTCGACGGTGCTCCGCTCGGGGGCGCCGTGCCGCCTGCCGCAGCCCCCTCTGCCGCCGGTGCCCCTTTGGTGCCGGCACCGGACTGCAAGATACGGCCGTCGGGTAAACGCACGGACATCACTACACCACCCGCGGCGCCATCCTTGCGCGGGTGGAACGTGATCGTCACGCGGTCCCCGGCATTGAGGTCGTTGTGCTTCCAGCCGCGCCGAATGAGGTTGTTGGGGCTGGGGCCCTCGATCTGCCAATCCTTGGCGATGCCGTCGGGCCCGGCCGCCGTCAGTGTGAAATAGGAATGCGGATTGGTCAGCTGCACCGATTTTATCGTACCCTCGAGGACCATCGACTTGGTCCCGTCGAACATCGCGAACGAATGATGCGCCATGGCGCCGCTCGCCAAGGCGCTCAGCATCGCGGCGCCGATTACTTCAGGCATGGAAATTCTCATGTGCCGGGTCTCATTCTACTTCGGAGAATCGCCGTAGGTCTGGCGCCCGTCGGGCGTCACTTGGACCTTGCTGTTCTCGCAGATGTATTCGATCAAATCCTCGTCGCTCTTGTTCAGAATCGACGTGAAAGTGAAGGGCCTGCTGTAAGTCTGCGGGTCGGTGACCTCGATCACATCCTCCAGCCGGTCAGGGCCCAGACGCTTGATGCGCTCCACCACGTGCATCTGCGTGCTGTGCGGCAGTCCGGTGAAATTCAACGTCGTTTCCTCGCGCATCGACACCGTGTCGATCACCAGCGTCTTGCCCTCCCAGTGCCCGGTCGAGTGCCCCATGAAACTCGGAATCAATTCATCCGGATGCTTGCGATTCATGAACACCGCGCGAAATTGCCAGCCCTCCTCGAACAATATCGCGATGAATTCCGGCCGCTGTACGATCTGCACCGGATACGGTGCGCCCATCATGTTGCCTGGCGTGCCGATCGGCAGGCAGCGCGAGGATGTATTGGCAAAAGCATGCTCGGTCATGCTCATCGCCACCCGCTCCCGATAGATCTTCTCGGCCTGCGGAAGCAGCGGTATCACCGTACCGTCCGTCATTGTGAACACCTTATCGTCGGGCTTCGAACGGCCGGGATTCACTCCCCCCATGACATCGTGCGTCCAGGTGCCCGAAAAATCGTCCGGCATGGACGGGATCGCCGCCGCCTTTTTGGCGGACCCCTCGGCCGCGGCCGCGGCGTGCGCGCCAAGCATCCCAAGGACTACCACGAGAAGTGCCGTTCTCGCCGCGTGTATCTGTGCCATTGTTGCCGCCAGTTATCCAGTTATGTGATGCGTATGCGGATGCGAGCCGATCGACGCGCGGCGGCTCCCCAGCCATTGAGCAATTCGAACACCAGTAAGCAAGTCCGTCGGAATCGTTAAAGTCAGTTATATCGAACAAACCCCGTCAAAGCCTTTTGCCCGATTCTCCCGGGTCAGCGCTGCGCCACCACCATCTTTTGAGCGAACTCGGCTCGCCATTGAGTCATGGGCTTGAAGTCCGGCCGAGACTTGCACAGCTCCTCCACTTCCCGATAGAGCTCGGCGGTGGGCTTCTCGAGATCGATGGGAGCCCTGAAGGGCTGCGTGATATACCACTCGGTATCGGCGAACATCTCGACGCGGTTGTTTTCGGGATCGCGGAAATACACCGACCAGGCGATGCCGTGCGTGATGGGGGCGATGTCGGTCGCCTCGCTCGCGCGAATGCGGGGAAACAGCTCCTGGACTTCGGCCAGAGAACCCAATTTGAATGACAATTGCTGCACCATTTCCGACACGCCGGGAGGCCGGCCCGGACGCAGAATGAGCTGATGATGATCCTTCGGGCTGCGGCTCAAGAAGGTAGGATCTCCCCCGGGGCCCTGATCCGTGATGACGAAGCCCACGGTGCGTGTGTAAAAATCCACCATTTTGGGCAAATCGTACACGTACAGTCCGACATGGCTGAGCTGTGTCGTCGGTTGTTGTGACATCGGCATTCGACCTCTTGGATTATTAACCGCAATCGATCCCGGCAGTCGGGCCTGGAAGTCGGGCCTGGCAGTCGGGCGATCAGCCATCCTATATTAGAAACGCCGGGCTCGTCCTTGCCAATGCCAAATCCTTCCCGGCCTATCAGGCAAAGGTATACCGGCCGGCTCACCGGCTATGCGTAAACCTGATAGTCGTTGGCCGGTTCGGCATTGGACACCATGCCATGCTGTCCGCCTATAGTCAGGCCACATGAAACTTGCGTTTTTCGATTCCCATCGGCTGGGCGTGATCACGGGGGACGCCGTTGTCGATGTATCGGGCGTGGTGGAAAGCATTCCGCACACCGTGCCGCATGAGTTGATGCGCGGCCTGATCGAGCGTTTCGACTCGTACCGTTCTGTTCTGGAAGAGGCCGCCCGCTCCGGCCGCCGGCTGCCGCTCGTTGCGGTACGGCTGCAGGCGCCCCTCCCCGCCCCTTCCAATGTGGTCTGCATGGCCGTCAATTACCTGGAGGACGGCACACGCAAGGAGCCGGCGCCCATCAACGCCTTTCTGAAGTCGCCCTCGTCGATCATCGGTCCGCGCCAGGAAATCGTATTGCCGGATGTTCCGGCTGCCGTGTTCGAAGGCGAGGCGGAAATGGCAGTGGTGATCGGCCGGCGCGCGAAATGCGTCAATGCGGCTTCGGCGATGGACCATGTGTTCGGCTACGTGAACTTCATCGACGTTTCGGCGCGCGCAGTGACTTCCGACAAGAACTCCTTCTACCAAAGCAAATCACGCGACACGTTCGGGCCGCTCGGCCCTTACCTCGTCACGGCGGACGAAATTGCCGATCCGCAAGCACTGCAGATCCGCTTGTGGGTGAACGGCGACCTGAAACAAGATTTCAACACCAGCGATATGGCGCATAAGGTCCCCCGCTGCATCGAGTGGGTCAGCCATGTGCACTCTCTCGAACCGGGGGATATTCTGGCGACCGGAACCAATCATCGAGGCCTCAATGCATTCCAGGACGGAGACACGGTGGAACTCGAAGTCGATGGGCTGGGACGACTCACGGTCCGGGTGCGCGACGATCTGAAGCGCACCTGGTCGCGTGAAACCCGCCTCGACCGGCAGCGGCGGGGCCTGGAGGGATTGCAGGGATTGGCTCCGCAGCTCACGGGTAAGTACGCGCCGGGTCACTGAGGCCTGGTATGCTGGCGCCGTTTCGGTCGGGGGCGGCGGCGCTTGGACTAACGTTTGGGGGAAGGAATGACTACAGCGGCCGCAAGATCGCCTTGGTGGACCATCGCCGGCATTTCCCTGGGCATGACGGTGTCATTTTCGCCGGCGATGCTGAGCGTGTTCGGTCTTTATCTCAAACCCATGATCGCCGACTTGGGTTGGAGCCGCACCGACGTGTCCTTGGGCGTATCGCTGATCTCCGTCGTCGCCGTCATCGTGACGCCGCTGGCGGGCATCTTGATCGATCGCTTTGGTTCCAAGCCCGTGATACTGGGCGGCTGCATTTTGTTGCCGCTATCGATGGCGGGCTTCAGCCTCATGCCGCCCGTGTATTGGGCGTTCCTTTCCTGTGCGGCGCTTGCCGGAGTGGCCGCCTCGGTATCGGCGCCGTCGACCTTTCTCACAGTGCCTCCCCAGTGGTTTGACAGGAATCTGGGACGCGCGCTCGCGCTGTCGATCGCCGGCGGCAGCGTCGGGCAATTCGTTTCGCCGCTGCTCACCCAAAGGCTCATTCAGAGCAGCGGTTGGCGCGGCGCGTGGCTGGGGATGGCGGCCATCGTCGCCGCCGTTGGCATTCCGAACTGCCTGGCATTGATCCGGGACAATGACGCGTTGCGCCGGGCGCGGCGGTCGTTGGCAGAATCGCCATTGATGGTAGGCCAGAACTTCCACTCGGCGATACGCACCGTGAATTTCTGGCTGCTGTCGTTGTGTTTCGCGCTCGGCGTGACGGTCGGGGTGGGATTCGCGTTCCACGCGCCCGCCCTGTTGACGGATCGGGGCTACACCCCCGCGCAGAGCGCCTGGATGCCCGTCATCATGGGGGGATCCTCCATCGCGGGACGCCTGATCACGGGTACCCTGCTGGATTTCGTCCCCTTCGGCCGTATCGCGGCGCTGTGCTTCGTGGGACAGGGTCTCGGCTGCTTGCTGATGTGGACCGGCTGGAGCGGACCCGCTCCGTTCATTGCCGCCGGCCTGGTCGGCTTCGGTCTCGGCGGTGAGGGCGATGTGCTGCCCTATACGCTGCGCCGATTGTTCGGCTTGCGCGCGTTCGGCAAGCTGTACGGCCTGTCGTTCGGGTTGTATCAGGTCGGGTCCATCATCGGCCCGTCCATCATGGGAATGGGCTTCGACCACTTTCACTCGTATTCCGCGATGTTGCTGGTACTCGCGGCCATCGCCGCGACCGCCGCTTCATTGGTCGCCCTGTCCGCCGCGAGAGCCACCGCTGCAATGATCAAGCAGCCCGCGACCGTCGTCGTTTGATTCGGGAAGCAGCGATGGAATTTGCAATCGGCGACGTCATCGTGAGTTCGGTCACCGACTTCGACCGAGTCGAGCTGCCGATCGCGCGTTTTTTGCCGGATGCCGAACACGACGTGTTGGCCGCGTCGCGTGACTTTCTCGAGCCCGAACACGCCGTGCTGGACCTTGGTACCGTGAGCCTCGCCATTCAGTCATTCGTGCTGCGCGTCGCCGGCCGGACCATCCTGATCGATCCGTGCGTCGGCGAGCACAAGGAGCGTCCGACCCAGCCCGACTGGAACTTGCGCGACGCGACTGGATATCTTTCACGTCTGGCGGCGGCCGGCGTACGGCCCGATGAGGTGGACGTGGTATTTTGCACGCATCTGCATTCCGACCATGTCGGCTGGAATACCCAGCTCAAGGATGGACGCTGGGTCCCCACATTTCCGAAGGCAAGATATTTGATCGGGCGCGGCGAGATGGCGCATTGGCAGGCCCTGCTCGCACAGGCCACAACCAAATACCCCGCGCTCGAGGATTCGGTATTGCCCGTCCTTCAAGCCGGCCAAGTCGATTTGATCGATGACGGTTACGAGCCGGCCGCGGGCATCGACTTGATGCCGTTGCCCGGCCATACTCCCGGTCAGATGGGTCTGCATCTTCGCCGAGGCGGCGAGCGCGCGGTGTTCTGCGGCGACGCCATTCACAGTCCCATCCAAGTCCTGCATCCGGAACTCTCGGCCGGTCTCGACACCGACCCCGACCGCTCGCGGCTCACGCGTTTCTCGCTGCTGCAAAGCCTCGCCGAGAACCACGACTGGCTGGTCCCGGCGCACTTTCGCGGTACGCATCGGGCTCGCATTCGTGCGGCCGGGGAAGGCTTTTTCCCGGATTTCGCCCCGTCCTAGCTCGAAATGCTGCCCCGCCCGCGCGCCGTGCGGCGGCGCCCGTAGAGCGGCCGCTCGATCGCGTGTCGAATCAGCTCGCCGGCGCGGTATTGCCCGGGCACGAGCTCGTCCGCGCCGCTTGCGGGCGATCCTCCGACCCGTTAATGTTGACGATATTATGGCCCATTGAGCCCGCAATATCGATAAAATGGCGATGGGGGGTGCCCTATGTACAGCGTTCTAGATTTCGCCATGCCCAATCTGCTGTCCCGATATTTCGAAAACCTGCTGCATTTGAAATCGGTGGTCGATGCCGGAAGCATCAATCGTGCAGCGATGGCGATCCACATGTCGCAACCGGCTCTCACCCGCAGTATCGGAAAGCTTGAGGCGGCCGTTGGCGTGCGCTTGCTGACGCGGGTCGCCAAAGGCGTCTATCCCACCGAATTCGGACTGGCTCTTTTGGAACATGTGCGCGCCGTGGATTGCGAACTCGAGCGCGCCGCCACCACGCTGAAGATTATGAAGGGCCGCAGCGGTGGACCGCTGGCCTGCGGCGGCACCTTCTTGTCGATGTCGCTGCTGGTCCCGTTGGCCGTGAAGGAGTTCGACAAACGCAAGCCGGGCTCCCACGTGCGCCTCATCGAGGGCCCCACGGACACGCTGCTCAAGTTGCTTCGACTGGGTGAGCTCGATATCGTGGTGGGCACGAAAATCAGTGACGATGGTTACGAGGACCTCGTTGCCGAGGAACTCGCCACCGAGCATGTCGGCATATTCGTCCACAATAGCCACAAACTTCTCACTCAACAGCGTCACAGCCTGAAGCGGCTCGTCGCTACCGAGAAGTGGATTCTACCCAGCCCGCCGGGCCCTCTGTACCAATTGGTGGAGGGGGAATTCGCCCGCCATGCCTTGGATCTTCCGCGGCGCTACATCGAAACATCATCCCTGATCGCCGTGCGCAAGCTCATACCGATTACCGGATACATTGCGGTGGCCTCTTCCATGGTCGTGGCTCCTTCCCTCATCGACGGTACATCTCGCGAACTCTCCGGCGACTGGCAATTCCCCGCCACGACCATCACCGCTTTCTATCGGGCCGGCGACGCGAATTCCGCCGCGGCAATGCTGTTTGCCGAGTGTCTGCGCCGCACCGCGAAATCGCTGCCGGTATCGTTTGCCGGCGCGGCCTGAACCGTTCAAAGAACTCCTCTCGGATCCGCTTGTAGGCCGCGGTATTCAAGACGGTCCAGGAGCAATTCCGGCCGTTCGTAAACGTATTCTCGCGAGGCTACGCCGATCGGTGATGTATAGTGTTTTGTTATCGGCATCGCCGAACGTAAGATTGGTCGCCGGGTCCGTCACCAGGATCGTCCCGAGGTGCTTTCCATCGGGAGCCATGATCCAGATGCCGCCGGGCCCCGTGCAGTACACGTTGCCGTTTCGATCGACCTTCATGCCGTCGGGTCCGCCGATGGCCTTGTCATCCGACATGTCCACGAACACCCGGCCGTTTTCCACGGTGCCGTCGGCCCGGACGTCGTAGCGGCGGATCCCCATATTGCCGATGAACATGCTTCCTCTGTACAGATTGCCATTGATATACAGCACTTTCTCATCGGGCGAAAACGCGATCCCGTTGGGCACGAAGTCATTGGTGATGACCTGCAGCTTGCCATTCTTGAGCATGAAGACCCCGGCGAACGGCAATTCGATGGACGGCGTGTTGGGGTGCACATCCGTGAAATACACCGCGCCGTCGGATTTGACGACCAAATCGTTGGGACGATTGAGCCGCTTACCCTCGTAGCGGTCGGCCAGTACGGTTCGGGTTCCGTCCTTTTCGAGACGGATGATGGCGCGATCGCCTTGTGCACAGTACACCAACCGTCCCTGCGCATCGAGCGTGATTCCGTTCGAACCGAAGGTATAGACGAACAATGGCCCGCTGCGTGACAGGTATCCCTCGAGGCTGATTTTCCCGAGATCGCCGGTGTAGCCGCTGTCCTTCAAGAACACCGAGATTTGACCATCGGGCGTCCACTTGTAAATGACATTGGCTGCAATATCGCTGAACAGAAGATAGCCCGACTTGCCGTCACGCACCCACACCGGGCCTTCGGTAATGCCGAACGCATCGCTCTTCAGCATCTCTAATTTCGCATCGGGCGCCACGATGGCATCGAGAGCCGGGTCGAGGCGAACGATGGAGCCGGCGGCCTGTGCTTGCGGGCCTTGGCCGCCCTGCGCCTCTGCGCCGAACCAGATGAATGCAGCCCCAATCCATAGCCACCGCGATGCGGGTCGCCTGAATCGATGGTGAGTGCCTTTCATCGGCGCTGCGCCATGAGCGCCTGCGTGCATTGCGACATCACGCTGAGAAAGTTCTGGTACTCACGGGTGCCGACGACGAACGGATTCGGCGCCCCGGCCCGGCGCTCGGAAAGCGTTTTGGCCTTCATCCACATGTCGTCGAACACCGGGTGATTCTGCAATTCGACATCCGCCTTGGCTTTGCGCGTCGCTTCAGAAAAATGAGCCAGCGACTGAACGTATTGATTCAGCACCTCGTTGTCGCTGTGCGATTCGGACAGAATGGTGCCGCCGAAGATTGCGGCCATTCGCGTGCGGCCCGCGTCCTTGACCGGAAAGATGAGGCCCAGCGACCCCGGCGTGTGCCCTGGGATCAAAAACGCGCGAACATGCATATCGCCGAGGACGATCTCCTCTCCGTCGCCGATCACCAGGTCGCGCGTCGGGCCCTTTGCCACCATCCAGGCCTGGGGGCGCTCCTGGGGCGGTGCGGTGTGTTCGCTGGTGATGAGCGGCCAGTCGGCGGCGGATGCCACGATGCGGGTGCCGAAATGCTCCTGGAAGTACGGTGCGCCGCCGTAGTGATCGGGGTGCCCATGCGTGATCACGATCGTCCGCACGCTGGCGGGATCGATCGAGAGCTTGGCGAGTGACGGCAATAGCAAAGCCTCGACCTTGTCCGAATAACCGGAATCGATGAGCATGACGCCGGCCGACGTTTTCAAAACGAATACCGCGGTCGAACGGTCTCCGATCACGGCGACGTCGTCGAAGATCCACTGCGGTTCGATGGGCTCGTCGGGGAATTTCATGCGGTGCTGCTCGCCCGGCTCGCAATAGAAACCGTACTCCGATTTCCACTGCGAGCCCGCCGCCCTTGCGGCGGCGGCGCGATGCGCCGCCGCCGCCGGCGTGTCCGCGAGGGGAGGTGGCGCACCGGCGGTGGGCTGTTGGGCCAGCGCGTTATCGGTCCGCGCCAGCAGGCCAACGCAAACCGCCGCAAGCAGAGCCGCTGCGGCGCGTGCGGCGGTTATCGTCTTCAAAATCGTGCGTTCACGGTGATGCCGAAGGTCTGCAGATCCTCATAACTGATGTAATTCATATAGAAATACGACATCGGCGAATAGGCAATCGCATCGACATGATGCCTATCGAGGATGTTGTTGCCGTAGATCGACACGCCCCAATGACCGTCGGCGGTATTGATACCCATGGTGGCGTTCACCAAGCCGTACCCGCCTTGCCGGGTATTCGGGTCATCGGTCGTGTCGTAGATCACGCTGCTGCGATAGGAATGGTTCGCCTGCACAAAGCCCGCCAGCGCCGAGCTCAGCGGGCGTTCGTAGCGCGCGGTCAGATTGGTGCTGACCTTGGGCGTGCCCGGCAAGGCCTTACCGTCCAGGTTTTGGGAGCTGAGGCCGCCGCTGGTGACGCAGCCCACCACCTGGCCCGTGTAGCACGGGGAATCTTCGAAATGCGTATAGCGCGCGTGGTCATAGGTGGCGCTGGCTCGCAAGCTGAAGCCGTGCGTGACCGTCCAAACGGCGTCGAGGTCCAAGCCCGTGCTGATCGCCTGCGGGGCATTCGCAATATAGGACGCCACGACCGCCCCCGGGACCACGATGGAGGTCTGGAAGTTGTCGATGGTCTCATTGTACGCAGCGGCGTTCACGGTGAGGCGCCGGTCGAACCACTGGCTCTTGATGCCCAGCTCCACATCGTGCGCGATCTCGGGCTTGACGTAGCCATTGTCGGTCGTTGCCAACTGAGCTGTCGTTTCGGAAAAGCTCCAGCCGACGGCCGGGCCCTTATAGCCGCGCGATACCGTGACATACGCCATCGCATCCGGCGTGATGTCGTATTGCAAGCCGGTACGCCAGGAAATATCGTTGTAGGTGGCCGACAGCGAATCCGTCAGGGCCCCGAAGCTCGCATCCAAGAAGGGCGGTAGCACGTTGTACTCCACGCGGTTCATGGTCGCATCCAATTTGTCCGTCGAGTGCCGTAGACCCGCGATCACATGCAGCTGCGTGGTGATGTCGAACGTCAGTTCGCCGAATCCCGCGTAGCTTTCGTTCTTGATGTTCTTGTCATAGTCGAGGTTGATGTCAACGGGAAAGGGAGTCCCGTAGACATCGTTGCCGACGCCGATGCCTTCGAACAGATTCATCCTGAAATTGAACAGGCCCGCGACGAAGCGAAGTCGCTGATCGGCCGGCGAAGCGAAGCGGACTTCCTCCGACAGCTGATTGTAGTGGGTCGTGTTCAGATTCTTGAAGAAGCCATTGACCGGAGAATCGGTCGGGTAGCGGTTGTCTTGATCGACGCCGAAGATGTCGCGGTATGCCACGATGCTCGTGAGCGTGCCGCCACCCACCGAATAATCCGCCTGAGCCGTATAGGCCTGGGTATTGCCATCGTCGTAATACGGCATGTTTCGACCACGCGAGGTCCGATTGGTGTCCGACGGCGTGGTGCCATTGGCGAGTTCGGACGCCTCGATCAATCCGCCAAACGCGCCGAAGTTGGCCGGGTCGAAGAAGCGGATCGTGTAGCCGGTACCGTTCTGCTTGTGGCTGTCCCATTCGGCGGTGAAGTTGAGATCCAGAGCATCCGACGGGTCCCAGCGATATTTCACGCGAGCGCCGCTGCTGTTCTTGTCGTTCATGTCCTTGTCGGTGACGACTTCCTCGACGGACCCATCGTGGCCAAAATGCCATGCGGTCACGCGAAACGCGGAATCATCGGTGACGGCCAAATTCACGATGCCGGTGTAGTTTTTGAGGTTGAGCGTGCCGTAGCTGACCCGAAAATCCGCAGAGTCCTTGCCGATGTCGGGCGAGTTGGTGACGATGTTGATGAGGCCCGCTGAGGCGTTCTTGCCGAACAGCATACCCTGAGGACCTTTCAGCACCTCGACCGAATGCACGTCGACCAGATCCGCGAGCGAACCGGTGGGGCGTGCGAGGGGCACGCCGTCGAATGCCACGCCGACCGATTGCTCGAGATCCTGGCCGCTGGTGGTCGACAGCGTCGAGATGCCGCGGATGCCGAACACACTGGTGCCCGGATTGATATTGGGAAGAAATATCAGATCGGGAACCAGCTGGGTCAAATCCGACGTATCCATCAGGTTCTGTGCTTGGAGCATTTGTTGGGAGACCACCGAAACCGTCAATGGAACGACTTGCAGGTTCTCTGCACGCCGGGTGGCGGTCACCACGATTTCATCGAGAGCGCCACCGACCGCCCCCCTATCTGCGGTATCCGCAGCCGTATCCGCGAAAATCACCGAAGCCTGCAAGCCGATGAGGCCTGCGAGCCCTGCCGCTAGCGGTGCTCGCCGAGTGTTGAATTTTTGCATTTGCTGACTCCCCAATGAATACACATCCGAATCATGCTTTTTCTAGCCCGCTCGCGGGCGGCGAGGCCAATGGTTCATTTGCCGCCTGGAGGCGGTGCGCCCTCCGAAGCGCGCCCGGTTGCATCGGGCGGTGGGCCTCCCATCAATCGCAGCTCCTTGCCCGTCGGCAGGCGCACCGCGACGAGCATGCCTCCGGCAGTCCCGTCCTTGCGCGGATGGAACGTCAGCGTCACTCGATCGCCGGCGTTGATGTCGTTATGCTTCCATCCTTGCCGGGTGAGCCCATTGGGACTCGGGCCCTCGATCTGCCAATCCTTGGCGTTGCCGTCGGGCCCCGCCGCTGTGAGCACGAACCACGAATGCGGATTGGTCCATTGCACCGACTTGAGCGTTCCGTCGAGAACGACCGATTTGTCCATCTCGAACATTGCGAGCGAATGATGGGCCATGGCGTTGCTAGCCAGGGCGCTCAGCAGCGCTGCGCCGAATACTGCAGGTATGGAAATTCGCATCATGTGCACAGTCCTCAACTCCGGAGAATCGGCGTGGCCCTGGCGCCCGATTGAACGGATTGATTTTTCATCGAGAACTTCCCCCGTGAACCATTTTTCTCACTTTATGCTAATCATGCCGCCTCTTGTCCAATGCGTACGCGGTCTGCGGCTATCAGTTTCGATTATAGGGTTCCACAGCCATCGGCCCGCCGCGAGCGGGGCCACGTTATTTCGGCACATCCGGTGGCCTGGGCGCGCCGGCGGCGCACTGCCCGGCAAGGGAGCCCCGGGGGGCAACGTGCCCGGCGCCGGCCCCGCAAACCCTGCCGGCGCCCGCCGGGATGCCCGACAACTCCCGCCCATTGGGAAAGCGCACCGACACCAGCACCCCGCCCGGCGATCCGTCCTTGAGCGGATTGAACGTCAGCGTCACCCGCTCGCCCGCCTTCACGTCATCGTGCTTCCATGCTTTTCTCTACGCGTCTCTACGCGTCTCTACGCGTCTCTACGCGCGTGAGCGCTTACGGCGCGTGATAGCTCTGCCGCCCGTCGGGCGTCACCTGAATACGGTTGTCCTCGCAAATGTATTCGATCTGCTCTTCCTTGGTCCTGTTGAACACCGCCTTGAAGGTGAACGGCTTGCTGTAGGTGAGCGGATCGTGGATCTCGATCAGATCCTCCAGCACGTCCGGCCCCGTGCGCCGCACCCGCTCCACCACCCGCATCTGCTCGCTGTGCGGCAGACCCGTGAAGTTCAGCGTCGTCTCCGCTCGCAGCCCCACCGTCTCGATCACCAGCGTCTTGCCTTCCCAGTGAG
>Ga0181534_10000731_pt1 | contig 22811 bp, 21 predicted proteins | sample PEATcosm2014_Bin_37_FD_119758 | JGI IMG/M metagenome (GOLD analysis project Ga0181534, IMG submission 119758) | Peatland microbial communities from MTU Mesocosm Facility, Houghton, MI, USA - PEATcosm2014_Bin17_10_metaG | ecosystem: Environmental > Terrestrial > Soil > Wetlands > Peat | place...
GGAATATATCGAGAAGCTCACCAAATTCGTCGAACTGGAGCGCAACCTTGTCGCAACCCGTGCAGACCTGATTGACCCGGCCTACAAGCGCACCAAGGAGCTGCTGCTGCTGATGTCGGCCGTGGCCGCGGGTCTCGGCTGCCTGGTCGCGCTGGGATCGACCTGGAGGTTGCGCAGACAACTGGGAGGTGAACCCGAGGACGTCGCCGCCGTCGCGAACAAAGTGGCAGTCGGTGATTTTTCGAGCCGCATCGCGCTGCGCCAGGGAGACAAGAGCAGTCTGTTTGCGAGCGTCGCCAAGATGCAAAAGAGCCTGCAGGATCGCATCGAAAAAGATCGGCAACGTGCCGACGAAGAGCACGCGGTCGCGGCCGAGAACGCGCGCATCCGCAGCGCCCTGGATCAGGTGTCCGTGGCGGCGATGCTCGCCGATACGGAGGCCCGGATCATTTATTTGAACGGCGCCATGCGTTCGCTGCTGAGCCGCCAGTCCAACGAGATCCGCAAGGACCTGCCACAGCTCGATCTGCAGGGTCTCGTGGGCTCCACGCTCGATGCGTTCCCCCAGGTGCCCGCTTTCCAGCGCAATCGGCTCGCCGAGCTGACCGGCGCGCACAACGCGGATTTCAAGCTGGGCGATGCGATTCTGCGGGTCATCGCCAACCCGGTGCTCGACGCCGCCGGCGTGCGCATCGGCACGATCGTGCAATGGTTCGACCGCACCCAGGAAGCGGCCATCGAAGACGAAGTGCAGAACACCGTGGCCGGCGTCATCGACGGCAACCTGACCGTGCGTATTTCGGAGCACGGCAAGGAGGGCTTCTTCAAGAATCTCGCGCTCGGCATGAATCGATTGGTCGGCAGCACGGCGGATGTGTTGCGCGGCATTGCGACGGCCGCCGCCGAAGTGAGCGCGGGCGCGAGCGAGATTTCGCGCGGCAACTCGGACTTGAGCCATCACATCGAGCAACAGGCCGCGAGCCTTGAAGAGACGAGCTCATCGATGGAGCAGATGACCTCCGCGGTCAAGAACAGCGCGGACAACGCGGCGCAGGCCAGCCAGCTGGTGATGGCGGCGCGCGATCAGGCGGAAAAAGGCGGAACGGTGGTGCAATCGGCGGTTGCCGCGATGAGCGAGATCAATACTTCGTCGAAAAAGATCGCCGACATCATTGGCGTCATCGACGAAATCGCTTTCCAGACGAATTTGCTCGCGCTCAACGCGGCGGTCGAAGCGGCTCGGGCCGGCGAGCAAGGCCGTGGATTCGCGGTGGTGGCTTCCGAGGTCCGCAATCTCGCCTCGCGCTGCGCGGCGGCAGCGAAGGAAATCAAGGGTCTGATCCAGGAATCGGTGGTCAAGGTCGACGACGGCACGAAACTCGTGTCGGCCTCGGGCAAGGTCCTCATGGAAATTGTCACCGGCGTGAAGAAAGTCACCGACGTGGTCGCGGAAATCGCCGCCTCGAGCAGGGAGCAGGCTGCGGGCATCGAACAGGTCAACAAGGCGATTCTCTCGATGGACGAGACCACGCAGCAAAATGCGGCGGTGGTCGAGGAAGCCGCTGCGGCCGCCGAGTCGTTGACCGAGCAGGCCGCCAACCTCGCCGAACTCATGGCGCGGTTTCAAGTCGGCGATGAGACCCCGACCGCAGCGGCCTCTGCAGCGTCCGATCGCCGCTCCGCGGCGCGCCCGCGGTCAAGTTCGGATGCCGGCCGCCGCGCTCACGCTTGAGCTGTCCATTCGCGACCTCCTGGGGTGAACGTCGCCTTTGGGCAATTGTGGAATTCGTCGTTGTGGCATTTAATGAGGGCTCCGAATCGGGCATCGCTGTCCGGTTTGGCAATAATTACAACAGGCCCGATGCCGGCAGCTGAGATGCGGAGTTCTCATGGGCTGTCGGCTCCATGCAAACCGAAGGAGGCGATCATGATGACTTTCAAGCCATTGTTTTTGATTTCGTTGCTCGGCGTATCCGGCGCCGTGCTGGCACAAGACGCTTCGGTCACGATCTCGTCGCCGGCGGACGGCGCCAAACTCAGCGCGAGCGCGCCAACCAAGGTCACTTACGACGTGGTGCCGGGCCCCAAGGGTGATCACGTGCATCTTTATGTCGACAATGGCGAGGCCACGGTTCTGCGGCAGCTCAAGGGCACCACCTCGGTCACGCTCGCGGCCGGCGCGCACACGATTTGCATCAAGGTCGTCGACAAGGCGCACACGCCCATCGGCGTTGAGAAGTGCATCAAGGTCACCGCCGGCTAAAGCTTGGATCTGCAAAATCTCGGTTACGCGCTGACCCAGGTCGCCCACAATCTCGGCGCGGTATCGGTCACGGGCGGCGCCGCGGCCGCCTGCCTGGCGAAGACGGCGGCGGCGCAAGGCCTGCAACGGCAGCTCGCGCGCGTGGTTTGCGCAGGCTGGGTCGTTCAAGGCGCCAGCGGATTAAGCTTCGGCGCGATCAGCTATGCGGGCTATGGACAATTTCCCGACATCCACGGCATCGCGATCGCAGCGCTGATGATCAAGATGGTATGCGCCGTCGCCGGGTTCACGGCGGCGGCGCTTTACCTCAAGCGCGAGGCCCGGTGGACGGCGCCGGTTCGCGGGCGCGTGTGGACGCTGCAGCTGACGTTCGCGCTGACCGCACTCACCGCCGCGGCGTTCTTGCGCTGGTTTTCCTAAGGATGACCAAAAAATCAGCATCCGATGAGGACGCGCCCGAGTTCAGCTCGCCCGCGTGTTCAATGCGCGAGGCCGGCGACGCTTACATGGGCTACGCCGACAGGGTCGAGCTCGCCGCCTTGCTCGATGAGCTGCTCGAGGCGGAGCGCCAGGTGGCGAACAAGCTGCGCGAGATTTTGCCCAAGGTCCGGGACGACCGGCTGCATGCCGGCCTCACCGGCATGTTGCAGTCTCACGAAGCCGGCATTGCACTCGTGAATGGCTTCGAAGCGACCTCCCACCGACCGGCGAGTTGATGGTGGCCGCCCCGATTGAACTGCCTTCACCGTCCGCCGGCTGGGACGAGATTCGACCCTGGCGCAAGCTCATGCGCGACGAGTTGCTCGCACGCCGCGCCGTCTTGCCGGTCGATGAGCTTCGAGCGCGGAGCGAGCGCGCCTGCGCTCACGTGTTGCAGGCGGTGGATATCAAGGCTTACGAGGTGCTCGGCTTCTGCTGGCCGTTTCGCGGCGAATTCGATGTTCGAGGCATCGCACGACAGCATCTGGCCGCCGGCGGCCGGGTGGCGCTCCCGGTGATCATCCAAAAAGCCGCTCCCGTCGAATTTTGGAGCTGGCATCCGGGAATGCCGATGCAGAAGGGCATCTGGGACATCCCGACCCCCAAGGAGCGCGAAGTGCTCAATCCCGATGCGGTCCTGGTGCCCCTGGTGGGCTTCGATCGCCGCGGATTCCGCCTGGGCTATGGCGGTGGTTACTTCGACCGGACGCTTGCCATGGCGAAGCGGCGGCCATTTGCGATTGGCATCGGGTATGAGGAGTCCCTGCTGCGGACCATTTACCCTCAAGCCCACGACATTCCGATGGACCTGATCGTGACGGACCAGTCCGTCCATCACCCGGTCCGATGAGGTGGCGCCTCAGGCGCTCCGCCGGATGGGAATGCGCGTGCCTTTGCGCGAAACGAATACGCCGGCCAGATTCTTGCCGACGACATCTTCCAAGCTGTGCCGATCGAGCGTCGCCATGAAGTTGCGGCGCGCATCGCCGAGCACCGACTTCAATGCACAGGCCGGGAGCAGCGGGCAGTCCTGACGCTCCGCGTCGAAACACTCGACGATGTCGAATCGTTCCTCCATGTCGCGCACGACCGCGCCCAGGTTGATGAGCCGCGGCGCCCGCGCCAGCCGCAGGCCGCCGCCCTTGCCGCGGATGGTCTCGACGTAGCCGCACGCGGCCAGTCGATTGACGACCTTCATGAGGTGATTGGCGGAAATCCCGTAGGCGGCGGCGATCTGCGCGATTTTGCAGAGTCGCCCGGGATGGGCGGCCAGAAACATCAGCGAGCGCAGCGAATAATCGGTGAATTGCGTGAGTTGCATGGGAGCCACGTCGAGCCGCGGGATGAGGCAGCCGCATTATCGCCAGCGCCAAGTTTTTGCACAACGGGAGTGCGCGCGGTGTCGACGCACCGGATCAGTTGATTGCGGCAACCACGTAGTGACTCGGGAATATCGCGGTCATAACATGCATATCGCACGCATGTTATAGATATCCCGCTGAAGCGCGCTTGAGGCGCTTCAAAACTCGAAACTCAAAAGGCAATACCATGGGACTTTACGAAGATCTGGGCGGCGCAGCCGCCGTCAACGCCGCCGTCGACATCTTTTACCGCAAGGTGCTCAAGGACGACCGCATCAGCCGCTTCTTCAAGGGCGTCGATATGAATCAGCAGGCGGCCAAGCAGAAGGCATTTCTCACGATGGCCTTCGGCGGTCCGAACAACTACACCGGCCTCGACATGCGCAAGGGTCACGCGCGCCTCGTCAAGGATGGACTGAATGACTCGCACTTCGATGCGGTGGTCGAGGATCTCGGCGCGACGCTCAAGGAGCTCAACGTGCCGGATCATTTGATCGCGAAAGTGGCCGCCATCGCCGAAACGACCCGCAACGACATCCTCGGCCGCTGACGGCCGCGCGGATGCCCCGGGTCGTTTTTCAAGGCTCGTCCTACGAGCTTGACGGGCGGTCGGTGCTCGACTGCCTGACGGCCCGCGGGCACTCGGTCCCGAACTCCTGCCGCGTCGGGGTCTGCCAGTCATGCCTCATGCGCGCCGTGAGCGGCTCCGTCCCCGACAAGTCGCAGGCCGGATTGACGCCGACGATGGTGGCGCGCGGCTTGTTTCTCGCCTGCCAGTGTTTGCCAACGGAAGATCTCGAGGTGGCGCTCGCCGATGACGTGATCAGGCGCATCGAGGCCACGGTTTCCGCGATCGAAATCTTGAGCGACGAGATTCGCATCGTGCACCTGCGGCCGTCGGCGCCGTACGAGTATCGCGCCGGACAGTTTCTGCGGCTGTTCAAGGACGCGCGCACATCGCGCAATTACTCTCTCGCGAGCGTCCCGTCACTCGATGCGGACCTCGAGCTGCACGTGCGGCGGTTTTCCGGCGGGCTTGTGAGTGGGTGGATTTTCGAGCATTTGGCGCCCGGGGTCCTCGTGACCATATCCGAGGCGTTCGGCGACTGCTTCTACGTTCCCGGCAGGCCGGACCAGGATATTCTGCTGCTCGGCACCGGCTGCGGCCTGGCGCCGCTCGATGGAATCGTGCGCGACGCGCTCCATGGCGGGCATCGCGGGCGGATTCACCTCTATCACGGCAGCCGCAACGCGAACGGACTCTACCTGCAGGAGCCGTTGAGGCAGCTGGCCGCCGCCCACCCGAATTTCCAGTATCGCCCCTGCGTCTCGGGCGAACCCTCGGCCGACGGGCAGTGGCAGGGGACACCGCTCGATCTCGCGCTCAAGGCGACGCCGGACCTGAGCGGCTGGCGGGTTTATCTGTGCGGCAATCCTCAGATGGTCGAATCGGCGCGCCTCGAGTCGTTCCTCGCGGGGGCCGCCAGCTCGGAAATCTTCGCCGATCCGTTCCTGCCGACGGGCATGCCGACCATCAACGCTTAGCGGTCGTGGTAGTACATCTGCACCGGCTCATCGGCGGTGTTTGCGATATCCGGGGCGGAAGTGCCGTCGCGGGCATCGACGCGGCGGTACTTGCCCCGATAAAACAACAGTGGCCGCAAGGGGTCGATGCCGCGATGCAAATGCTGCACCTCGAGGGTGACGAGCCAGTGATCACCCGCCTCGTAAACGTCGCGCTTGGTGCAGATCAGGGAGGCCAGACAGCCCTCGAGGCGCGGCTGGCCGTGGGCGCTCACGAAGCGGTAGGCGGGAGGCGCCGCCTCCTTCCAGCTGCCCGCGAAGTAGGTCGACAGGGCTTCCTGCTCGTCGCGCAGGAAATTGATGGAAAAGCCGGCCGCGCGCGGCAGCAGCTGCGAGAAACGCGCGCGCTTCGCCGGGCAGAACAGCACGAGCTGCGGGTCGAGCGACAGCGAGGAGACCGCATTGGCGGTCATGGCATGAGTTTGCCCCTCGATGTCGGTGGCGATGACGGCGACCCCGGTGGCGAACAGGCCGAGCGCGTCGCGAAAAGCCTTGCTGTCGGGCTCCTGGGGGTCCGGCATCAGCCGCTCACGGCGGCAAAGGCCTCGTCGCGCCCTTCGCGCACGAAGCTGCGCACGTGCTCCGCGGTTTCGAGAATTTCCGACTTGTGGCTGGCCACCAGGGCGCCGGCCATCCGCACCGGGTCTCCGAAGAAGAAGCGCTCATACAGCACCTGGCGCGACGCAAATGCGGAAAGCGAGGCGTCCCAGGCCAGTCGAAACAGCGGAATGCGGTCGAACGCCTCGGCGCGCGCCGCCTGGTAGTAGCGCTTGATGTCGCCGGCCAGGGGGCCTTTGAGGTCCGCCTCGAGCGGCATCGCCACGAGCCCGGAGGCGCCGATTTGTTGAATGATTTCGACCATGCGCGGATAGAGCCGCGGAAAGAGGTTCCGGGCCGCGTCGAGCGGATTCCATGCCGGGCGCATCACACCCCATTCGTCGAGGGCGGCATCGGCTTCGGCCGCGCGCAGGAACGCCTTCATGGTTTCCATGCTGATCCATAACTCGGCGAGTTTCTCCTGGATGTGCTGGAAGTTTTCGGCGCCGATGGAATCGACCAGAAGATGCGCGAGTCCGAGCATGAACTCGGCTTTGGCGATGTTCTTCACCACCACCTGATGCGTCATGTGCACGACCGCGCCGGTGCGCGAATAGGCCTGATTGCAGCGATTGACGTCGCGGTACAGCAGCACCCGCTCCCAGGGCACGAACACGTCGTCGAAAATCACGACGGCATCCATCTCCTCGAAGCGCGAGCCCAGTGGATGATCGAAATGCGAGCGGCCGTAGTCGATGCTCTCGCGGCAGATGAATCTCAGGCCGGGGGTGTGATTCGGAATCGAGAAGCCGAAGGCGTAGGGCGCATCCTCCTCGGGGCTCTTGAGCAGGGTGGATGGGAACACCATGATCTCGTCCGAGATCGGCAGCGTTGCGAGCATCCGGCATCCGCGGATGACGATGCCGGCATCGGTTTCCTCCTTGACGCGCGCGGCCAGGAACGGATCGGCCTGGCGGGCCGAGCTCACGGCGCGGTTTGCCTGCGGCGGAATGAGCGTGTGCGTGAGGCACAGATCGTGTTCGCGCAGATACTCGTGATAGCGGATGGCGTTCGCGCCGAAGCGGGGATCGACCTCGCCCAAGAACGGCGCGCCGGCCGCATAGCCGCTCATGGCGCGATTGATGTAGTCGGGAACCCGGCCCATCATGCCGTGGGTGTAATCCTCCCACACCTTCATCGCGACCGAGATGCTGTGCAGTTCCTGGTGCGTTTTCGGCAGCATGAACGAGCGCGCCACCTTGTGTCCGCTCGAGGGGGAGTCGAACAGGGTTTTATCCGCGTGCTCCCATTGCAGATCATAGAGCCGCGCCAATGTTTCGACGCCGCCGCGCAGCGCCGGATGCGTGGTCACGTCGCGCACTTGTTCCCCCGCATACCAGATGGTCGGCGGATTCTCGCGCAGGCGTGCGAGCACCTGCGCGCCGCGCCGGGCGCCGGTGCCCGCGGGCTGTCGGGAGTCGATCGGGGCTTTGGACTGGCTCTGGCTCATGCGTGCTCGCTTGCCGGTGGGGGCGATTGGAAATTACCGGCCGAGAGTTTACTATTATGAAATGCATTCCTCAATGCTAAATACCGATCGGGCTTCGGCCAAGCAGGGCATCCAGTCCATCGAGGTGGGCACCCGGCTGCTGCTCGCCCTGGCCGAGGCCCCGGGTCCGATGATGCTGCGCGATTTGTCGGCGAGTGCGCGCATGTCGGCCTCAAAGGCACACCGCTATCTCGTCAGCTACCTGCGCGTCGGACTCGTCCAACAGGAGCCGGACACCGGGCGCTATGACCTGGGCGCCCTGTCGCTGCGATTGGGCTTCGCCGCGCTCGCCCGGATCGACGCCGTCGGGCTTGCCACGCCGCTGCTGCACGATTTGTCCGTCGCGACCCGCCAGACGGTGGCGCTCGCGGTGTGGGCCAACCACGGGGCGACCATCGTGCGCTGGCTGGGTGCCGATGCGCCGGTGACGGCCACCCTGCGGGTGGGTTCGGTGATGCCGGTGACCCGCTCCGCCACCGGGCGGGTGTTTGCCGCCCACCGTCCGCGCAAGCACTGGATGGCCATGGCCAAGCGGGAGCTCACCGAGAACCGCCGGCAGCACCTCGAACCGCAGACCCTTGCCGGCTTCGAGGCGGAACTCGAGGCTGTCCGCCGGCACGGGGTTGCGGCCACGAGCGGCTTCATCCCCGGCATCAGCGGAATGGCGGTGCCGGTGTTCGCCGCTGACGGGGCCCTGGAGCTTGCCCTCGTTGCGCTCGGCCACAGCCCGAGCTTCGATCCGCTCGCCTCCAAGATCAGCCAGGCGCTCAAGTTCCAGGCGGCGCGGCTGTCGGCGCGCCTGCGCGGGAAAATGGCTTCGGGTCCATCGCGCGGCGAATGAGCGAGTGCGGCGCCGGAAAAAAGTTATTTTCTTAACGACGACGGCCTGGGCTCAATGCCAATATAATCCGCGCTCCTTTTTCCTGGGAGTGCGATGTCCGTGATGTTCAAGAATCTGGTTTTCCATCGACTTCCCGACAACTGGTCGATGGCGGCGGGTGATCTGGAAGGCCAGCTTGCCGCCCGCGCGCTGCGGCCCTGTGGGCCCTTCGACATGTCAAGCCGGGGCTGGGTTCCGGTCAGCCATGGCGGCCGGCTGCTGCACACGATCAATCAACAGCACATGATTGCGCTCGGAACGGACGACAAGTTGTTGCCCGCCTCCATCATCCGCCAGGTCGCGCAGGAGCGAGCCGACGTACAAGCCGTGGAGCAGGGCTTCCCCGTGGGGCGCAAACAGATGCGCGACTTGCGCGCCCGCGTGGCCGATGAATTGCGCGCGCGTGCGCTGACCCGGCGCCGGGTCACGCGGGCCTGGATCGACCCGACCGGCGGATGGTTCGCCGTGGACGCGTCCGGCGTGCCGCGCGCCGAAGCGGTGGTCGAAACCCTCGGTGATACCCTGGGCAGTTTCGCGCCCGTGGCCATCCAAACCGAGCGTTCGCCGCACGCCGCCATGACCTCCTGGCTGCTGCGCGGCGAGGCGCCGGCGCGGTTCTCGATCGATGATGACCTGGAACTGCAGAGCGCCGACAAAACCAAAGCCACCATTCGATATACGCGCCATCCGTTCGACGTGAAGGAGGTCCGAGTTCATTTGAATGCGGGCAAATTTCCCACGCGGCTGGGATTGACCTGGAATGATCGGGTGTCGTTCGTGCTGACGGACAAGCTTCAGGTGAAGCGGCTCGATTTTCTGCAAATGAACAAGGACGACACGCAGGCCGGTGAGGTGGATCCGGCGGAGCAATTCGACATCGATTTTGCCGTGATGGCCGGGGAGCTGGCGAATCTACTCAAGGACTTGACCGCGGTGCTGGCGGGTGACGATGCCAACGCCGCAGCCTGGGCGGCGCGGAGCAAGGTGGCTTGACGGGCGCAGCCGCCGCTAATCGAGCTTGCGATCCTCGCTTTTCGCTTCGTCCATGGCTTCCGGCTCGAGTTTCTCCGCCGGAACGTTCAGCCGGATGAACGTGCCCCAACCGGCGAGGAGCAGCGCGGCGGCTGCCACGATGCTGGCGGCGTAGGGCAGTTGGGCGGGATTCTCGTGCACGCCCCGGAAGGTGGCCACCAGGCCCTCAATGGTCAGCGCGACCACCAGGACGACCAGGAACCTCGATAAGAAGCGCCGCACCCGGGTGGGTCCGCTGACGTGCGCCGCACGGACCACTTCTTCTTCGGCGACAGTTTGGGCGATCTGCAATGCCACCACGGCGGCCGCCAGCAGTCCAATCGCCTCGATGATCTTCTGCGAGTCCGCCTCGCTGATCCCGGCAGCCACCGCGCTCCAGCCCATGTGAACTGCCATGAGGATCAAGATCAGACCCGCGCAGATAAATAAGACCGCCATCACGGCGTGGATGAGCGCGATCAGCCGTCTTAGAATTTTCAGCACGATCGCCGCCTGGAACCGGCTGCTTCACCCCGCGTTGCCGTCACTCATGCTTCCCCTCGAGTCGGACAGCAACGCTCTGGGCGAAATTCGCGAGTTGCGCATTCATGCGTGCCGAAGAGACCGGCTCGGATGCGAGCACGCGGCAATAGGCCGTGCTCAACCCCTCGAGGACCTCGGCCTTCGAACTTTTCGGACGAGCGGATTTGTAGGCCGCAACCAGCGATGCCATGTGAGCGGGTTCGCGGGCGGCCTGCTCGAGCGAAGCGGCGTCGTTTTTGAGGGCTGGCGCCAACACATCTTGCGGCAGGTCGGGACAGAGCATGGCCTTGGCGGTACCGGGAGCCGCGGTGGCGTTCTTGCGCCAATTGCCCACCGACCAGGGTGTGGCGTTTGGCGGCGCATCGTTATTCCACGCTGTGCGTACGTAATTCGTCACGTCGGAGATCTGATCATCGGACAGCGTATTGGCGAAGGACGCCATGGCCCCCCACGTACCGTTCGCCGGAAATCCCTCGAGCACGGCCATGACCACGTTGTAGGGTTCCAGCGACGTGACCGCGCCGTTCTTCACCAGCGACGGGACGGTCCCTTTGATCCCCTGTCCATTGCTCTGATGACAGCTGCTGCAGTTGTCCTCATAGACGAGTTTTCCCTGCTCGAGGCGCGGCAGGTAGGTCTTGGTCGGTGTCTGCGGGCTGGCGTTCGCGGGCTGATCCTTCAAATAGAGCGCAATGGCTCGTAAATCGCCCGCACTCAAGTAGCCCAGGCTGTCATGAATCACTTCCTGCATCGGACCGACGGTGTTTGCATTGTCCGGCGCATTGCCGGTCTTTAGATAGGCCGCCAGTTGGTCGGTATTCCATCGGGCGACAATCGAATAATCGCCGCCGCTGATGCTCGGCGCATACCAGCCTTGGATCTCGCCGCCGGCCAGATGATGCTGCGTTTCGAGCGCCAGGGCGGCATTGCGGGGCGTATGGCACTCAGCGCAGTGACCCAAAGCCTCGACCAGATAAGCACCACGGTTCCAGGCATCCCCCTTGCCGGGCACGGGCACGAAAGGACCCGGCTTGAAATACAGATCCTGCCAGACGGCGAGCCCGGTGCGCACCGAGAAGGGGAAGGGCAGCGTGTTCTTCGGCACCTGGTTGTGGACCGGCTGCAGCCCGTGGATGTACGACCACAGAGCGCTCATGTCGGCCTCGCTCATCTTGGTATAGCTGACGTAGGGCATCGCGGGATAAAGGTAGGCACCGTCCTTGCGGATGCCCTGGCGCAAGGCGCGTTCGAAATCCGCCTGGGTCCAATCGCCGATTCCGGTGGCCGCGTCCGAGGTGATGTTCGAACTGTAGATGATGCCGAGCGGGGATTTCACCGCGCGGCCGCCCGCAAAGGGCTTATCCGGGGACCCGGTGTGGCAGGACATGCAATCCGCCGCCCGCGCGACGTATTCTCCCGTGTTGGCGGCCGCGCTCGTGCGTGCTCCGAGCAGACCCGCAGACAGCGTCAAGGTGAGTAGCCAAAGTCCCGAATATTTCGGCATGGTCTTTTGCCCGCGCAATCGTGGTTGCGGACATTGTGCGATCATCACTTCGGCAATGTCGTCTTTGATTGACGCCAAAGGATGTCAGACGAAACGCACATTTCCTTCTGCGCGTACGCGCTTCCATCGTCACGAGGCGCGCCACAGCACCGGAAACAACGGATGGTGCATCGGCGCTGCGGCCGGCAGCTCGTCGGCCAAGCCGGGAAATTCGGGCGAAGTGGTCCAGCGCCGCGGAGCGTGCGTGATGTCATCGCCCAAGAAGCGCACGGAAAACACGCGACGCCGCTGGCCCGGTTCGACGCCGCGCGCGGCGTGCAGCGTGAGCATGTGAAAGCACACGGCATCGCCCGGCTGCAACTCCCAACCGAGGATCGGAAACTCGTCGCGTGCCGCTTCGATGTCGGGCAGATCGGCGAGACTGCCTTCCGGAAACCATTTAGCCTGCGCGTCCATGAACGAGCGCGGCATCAGCCAGGGCCCCCGATGTGAGCCGGCTATGAACTCGAGCGTGGAGGCGCGGCTGACCGGATCGACTGGAATCCAAAAGCTCACGTTCTGCCGCCCCTCGATGTTGTAATAAGGCTGATCCTGATGCCAGGGCGTCGGTTGGCGCGTGCCGGGTTCCTTGGTCAGCATGTGGTCGTGATAGAGCCGCGAGGTTGAGCTTTGCATCAGACGGCCCGCGGTTTCCGCCAGGGCGGAATCGAAAATGAAGCGCCGGTAATGGGAATTCTCCTGCCAATTGCAGAAGTCCTCAATGAACAGACCCGGGTCGGTCGGATCGCTGGCCACCTTGGCGCGCGGACTTAAGTGCGCGAGATTGAGGTCGATGCCGGCCCGCAGTTCGGCAAGTTCGGCGGCGGAAAACAGCTGCGGGATGCACACCGCGCCGTCACGCTGAAAGGCGGCAATGAGTTCGGGGCCGATCATGCCGCGGCATTCACGGACGGCGCCGGGACGGCGGCGTCGGCCCGTTGTTTCTCGAGGGCGGTGAGAATTTCTCCGATGAGGGCCTGCCCGCGGTAGGCGAACCCGGTGTAGATCTGGATGAGGTTGGCACCCGCTTTGAGCGTGGCGAGCGCGTGCTCGGCGCGCACGATGCCGCCGACCCCGATGATTGGGAATTGGGATCCCAGTTCGTCCCGCAGCCGTGCGATCACCGCCACAGAGCGCGGGTGCAGCGGCGCGCCGCTCAAGCCTCCACGATGACTTTCCGGCCAGTCGGGGCCGAGCGCGGACAGATCGCTCGAGGTATTGGTGGCGATGACGCCGTCGATGCCGAGCGAGCGGATATGGGCAGCCAAAGCCGACACCTGCGCCGGCTCGAGATCGGGCGCGACCTTGACCAGCAGCGGTACCCGCTTGCCGTGATGATGTTGCAGTTCGACGCGGGCACGCAGCAAGGATCCGACCACCCGCTCGAGGCCCTCCCGATCCTGAAGCTCGCGCAGCCGCGCGGTGTTGGGAGAGGAGACATTGATGGCCACGTAATCGGCATGCGCGTACACGGTGCGCAGGCATGCCACATAATCCGCCGCGGCATCCTCGAGCGGGGTGCCGGCATTCTTGCCGATGCTGATGCCGCGCACGCCGCGATAGCGGCTGCGCATCAATTGCGCCGTCAGATGATCGACGCCCTTGTTGTTGAAACCCATGCGGTTCACCAGCGCCATGGACTGCGCGATGCGAAACATGCGTGGCTTCGGATTGCCCGGTTGCGGCCGCGGGGTCACCGTGCCCAATTCGATGTGACCGAAGCCGAGCGCGCCGAGTGCATCGAGATAGTCGCCGTTCTTGTCGAATCCGGCGGCGAGTCCGAGGGGATGCGCAAATTCGAGCCCCAGGCACGTCAACGCCAATCCGGCGGGCACCGCCGCGGCGGGCCACAGATGCCGCGCCGCCTTAAGCCCGGCGAGACCCCAATCGTGGGCGCGCTCCGGATTCAAGCATGACAAGAGCGGCATGGCGCCGCGGGCGAGGAGTGGTGTGTGCAACAAGCGCGTTAGGATATTCGAGCGCGACGGATATGTCAGCTTCCGTGCTAAGTTAAGCGCGGTGCAGGAATCCCATCGCGATGCGGGGCTGATTCGCCGGGTTGGCCCTTGGGCGCTCGCGGCCAACATCGTCGGCATGGTGGTCGGTGCCACGATTTTCGTGCTGCCGGCGACGCTGGCGGCCACCCTCGGCCCTTACGCGCCGTTGGCATTCATCGTATGCGCCGTCGCGGTGGGTGCCATCGCCATCTGCTTTGCGGAGGGCGGCAGCCGCATCCCCACGAGCGGTGGAATTTACGGCTATGTGCAGGGCGCATTCGGGCCGCTCGCGGGCTACGTTGCGGGCACGCTTCTGTGGGTGAGCGATGTTCTCGCCTGCGGCGGCATCGCCGCGGCCATGGCCGATGTGGTGGTGAGCGTGGTGCCGCCAGCGGTGGCGAACGCGGTGCATGCAGCGGTCATCCTGACCGCCATTGGCGGAATCGCCTGCGTCAATCTCGGGGGCGTCGCGCGCGGCGCGCGTTTGGTCAACGCCACCACCGCCATCAAGCTGGTTCCACTGGCGATTTTCATCGTCGTCGGCGCGGCGGTGGTGCACCGGTCGAATTTCGTGCAAACCGCGGCGCCCGGCATCGGCGGCCTGGGCCGCGGCATGATTCTCGGCGTTTTCGCCTTCATGGGTATGGAGACTTCGCTCTGTGCGAGCGGCGAGGTCGCGCACCCGACGCGCACCATTCCGCGCGCGCTGGCGATCGCCATGTTGTTCACCACCCTACTGTACGTCGCCGTACAACTCATTGCGCAGGGCGTGCTCGGTTCATCGCTGGCCGATAGCACCGTGCCGCTGGCCGATGCCATGGCGCAGGTCAATCCGACCCTGCGCTTGCTCATGGTCGCGGGCGCCGGGCTGTCGATGCTCGGTTACATTGCCAGCGACATCCTGGGAAGCCCGCGACTGCTGTTTGCTTTCGCCCGCGACGGGCTTCTGCCCCGCGCGTTCGGACGTGTCCATCCACGAACCCACGTTCCGCATATCGCGATTCTCGGCTATGCGGCGCTCGCCAGCGTGCTTGCGTTGACCGGCACCTTCGTCGAACTCGCGGTGCTCTCGGCGCTGTCGACCGCGGCGTTGTACATCATCGGCTGTGCGGCGGCGTGGCGCCTCAAGCGGCGCGGTGTGGCGCTCGCCGGCGAGGCGCTCAATTTTCGCTGGTTGGGGCTGGCGACGGTCATCGGCGTGGGCAGCATGCTGATCGTGATCGCACTGGCTGCACGGGCGGAAATCATCGGCCTCGCGGTTTTGATGGCCGCGAGCGTCGCGGTCTACTTCATTCAAACGCGCGCGGCCCGGATCAGACGATGACCCGCATTGGCCGATGGATCACGTAAACTAAGAACCATGCAAACCGCGACGACCTTCGAGATCACGGGATTTCGCATCACCAGGTCCCTCGGGGTGGTCCGTGGCATCACGGTCCGAACGAGGTCTTTGCCCCTGAGCATCCTGGGTGGCCTGCGCACCCTTCTCGGTGGGCGGGTGGGGATTTTCTCGGATCTTTGTGAATCCGCGCGCGAGGAATCCTTCCAGTTGATGGTCGCGCATGCGCGAAAATTGGGGGCAAATGCCGTGGTCGGCGTGCGCTACGACACGGGCCCGATGGTCGGCGCCGCCGAGGTTCTGTGCTATGGAACCGCCGTGGTGGTGGAACCCGCTAGCGGGCCAGTGGCAGCTGCAACCCCTTGACGCGGAACAGCCGCAGACAGGCGTCGACGACCTCCAGATCATAGAGCCTGCCGCGCGTGGCCTCGATCTCGGCGAGCGCCACCTCGATGCCGCGTCCCGGCCGGTACGGGCGGTGTGAGGCCATCGCCTCGACCGCATCCGCGACGGCCACGATCCTGGCCTCGAGCAGGATTTCCTGACCCTTGAGACCCCGGGGATACCCGCTGCCATCGATGCGTTCGTGGTGCTGCCGGGCGATCTCGGCGATGGGCCAGGGGAACTCGATCCCCTTGAGAATCTCGTAGCTGGTCTGCGGGTGAACCTTGATCAGGTTGTATTCCTCGGGCGTCAACCGCGTCGGTTTTGCGAGTATCTCGGCGGGTACGCATATCTTGCCCAGATCGTGCAGGCAGCCGGCAATGCGTATGCCCTCGACGCGGTCCGGCTCGAGCTGCATTTCCACCGCGATGGCGGCCGCCAGATCGCCGACGCGATGCTCGTGTCCGTGCGTGTAGGGATCGCGCAACTCGCCGATGGTGGCGATGACATCGATGGTGCTGCGCATGGCCTTTTGCAGGCTGACGACCTGCCGTTCGATCTGCTGCTCGGCGTGCTTGCGCGCGGTGATGTCCTCGGCGAGACCCGCGAGCCTCACTATTTTTCCTTCCCCGTCACGGATCGGAAAGGTGCGTCCGTTGATCCAGCGCACGGAGCGGTCGGGGCGTGCGATGCGGTATTCGTGGTTCATGTGTCCCGTCTGGATCGCGGCCGCCACGGCGGTCTGCACTCCCGACAGATCCTCGGCGAGGATCGCACCCATCCACGCCCTCCAATCGGCGTATACGGCGGCGTTGCCTTGCCCCCAGATGGCCTCGTACGCCGGGCTGATGTACAGCGTGCGGCCGTTGGTCGCGTCGATCAGAAAGAGGACTTCACGGATGTTCTCCGCCAGCTGCTGAAAGCGTTCCTGGATCTCCAGACTCTCCCGCTCGGCTTTCTTTTGGCGCGAGATGTCCTGAACCACCGAGGTGAACTGCAATGGGGTGCCGTCGGCCGCGCGTACCAGCGAGGTGCACACGCGCGTCCAAATCGCTTCGCCGCCTTTGCGCACGAGCCGCACCTCATACTCGTAGCTCGGCCCGGTTCCGGCGAGCAGGTGGGCGCGGGCCTCGACGCTGCGGTCGATGTCATCCGCATGCGTCACATCGCGGATCCCGCGACCCGTCAACTCTTCCCGGGGATAGCCGATCAGCTCGCAGAACTTCGGGTTGGCATCCAATATGTGACCGTCCAGCGAAGTGTGCCCGACCCCGACCGCCAGCTGCTCGAACACGGCGCGGTACAACTGCGCTGCGGAGCCCATGCTGAGGAGGGCATCGACGGTACGAGGGTCGCTGTCGCAAGCGGCTAAAGGGTGGCTGCTCATCTCATTGTGGTCCTCTCGGCGTCCCAGCCGTGAGGCCCTTCTATCGGCACGTGCGGGGCAAACTGGCGAACAAACGTGCGCCGCGCCGCAGCAGGAAAATCGCGATCAGGCGCGTTTACGCTGCGCGGCGGGTCTGGCCGCCGCGGGCTGCTGCGCGCGCTGCAGCACCGTCTGCAAATAGCGTCCGGTATAGGAGCTCTTGTGCGCGGCGATCTGTTCCGGCGTGCCGACCGCCATGATGCGCCCGCCGCCATCGCCGCCCTCGGGCCCCAGATCGACCACCCAGTCGGCCGTCTTGATGACATCGAGATTGTGTTCGATCACGATGACCGTGTTGCCTTCGTCGCGCAGCCGATGCAGGACCACCAGCAATTGGGCGATGTCCGCGAAGTGCAACCCGGTGGTCGGCTCGTCGAGGATGTAGAGCGTGCGGCCGGTGGCGCGCTTCGAGAGTTCCTTGGCGAGTTTCACCCGCTGAGCTTCGCCTCCGGAGAGCGTGGTCGCGCTCTGACCGAGCCGCACATAGGAGAGTCCGACGTCGAGCAGCGTCTGCAGTTTCGGCTGCACGGTCGGGACGGCGGAAAAAAATGGCAGCGCGTCCTCGACCGTCATGTCGAGAACCTCCTGGATGTTCCGGCCCTTGAAGCGGATCTCCAACGTCTCGCGGTTGTAACGCTTGCCGCGGCACACATCGCAGGGGACGTAGACGTCGGCCAAAAAATGCATCTCCACCTTGATGACGCCATCGCCCTGGCACGCCTCGCAGCGTCCGCCCTTGACGTTGAAGCTGAAGCGTCCGGCTTCATAGCCGCGCGCCCGCGATTCCGGCACTGCGGCAAAGATCTCCCGGATGGGCGCGAACAAGCCGGTATAGGTTGCCGGATTGGAGCGCGGCGTGCGCCCGATGGGACTCTGATCGATTTCGATCACGCGGTCGATGTATTCCAGTCCCTCGATGCGATCGAAATGCGCCGTGCCGGCCGCGGCATGGTTGAGCTGGGTCGCGACGCCGCGAAACAGCGTGTCATTGATCAAGGTCGACTTGCCGGACCCCGATACGCCGGTGACGCAGGTCATGAGGCCGAGGGGAAATTCCGCGGTGAGATTCTTCAAGTTGTTGGCGGTCGCACCGCTCACCCGGATCATCCGCTTCGGATCGGGCGCCCGGCGCGTGCGCGGCACCTCGATGCGGCGCCGGCCGCTGAGGTACTGCCCGGTGATCGAATCGGCATGCGCCGTCACTTCCGCCGGTGTGCCCTGCGCCACGATGCGGCCCCCGTGCACACCCGCTCCCGGACCCAGGTCCACGACGTAGTCGGCCTGACGGATCGCCTCCTCGTCGTGCTCGACGACGATCACGGTGTTGCCCAGGTCGCGCAGATTCACCAGCGTGTCGAGCAGGCGCTGGTTGTCGCGTTGGTGCAAACCAATGGACGGTTCATCGAGTATGTACATGACGCCGACCAGCCCGGAACCGATCTGGCTGGCGAGGCGGATGCGCTGCGCCTCGCCGCCGGACAGGGTGTCCGCGCTTCGATTGAGGGTGAGGTATCCCAAACCCACGTTGGCCAGAAAACCGAGGCGGTCGCCGATCTCCTTGACGATTTTCACCGCGATCTCGCCGCGCCATCCCTCGAGCGTCAGGGATGAGAAGAACCGGATGGCGTGATCGACCGACAACGAGGACACCTCGGGGGCGCTCTTGCCCGAGACGAACACGTTGCGTGCGGCCCGATTGAGCCGCGTGCCGTGGCACTCCGGACACGGTCGCGTCGAGCGGTACTTGGCCAGTTCCTCGCGCACCGTGGCGGACTCGGTTTCCTTGTAGCGGCGCTCGAGATTCTTGACGATGCCTTCGAAGGCGTGCCGGCGTTTGACCGTGCCGCCCTTGCCATCGAGGTATTTGAACTCGATCTGCTCATCCGCGCTGCCGCCCAGCACCAGATCCTGGATGGCCTGGGGCAGGGTGTCGAACGGCGCCTCAATGTCGAATTTCATATGCCGCGCGAGCGACTGGATCAGCTGAAAGTAATAGGCGTTGCGCCGGTCCCAGCCGCGCACCGCGCCGCCGGCGAGCGACAGGTGCGGATTCGCCACGACCTTTTGCGGATCGAAGAACTCCTGCGTGCCGAGTCCATCGCAGGTGGGGCAGGCGCCGATCGGGCTGTTGAAGGAAAACAGCCGCGGCTCGAGTTCGCTCAGCGAATAGTTGCAGATGGGGCAGGCGAACTTGTTGGAGAAGACCAATTCCGGGCGCGCGGAGTCCTCCATGAAGGCGACGCGGGCGACCCCCGACCCCAAGCGCAGGGCGGTTTCGAACGATTCGGCCAGGCGCTGCGCGAGATCGGGCCGCACCTTGAAGCGGTCCACGATCGCCTCGACGGTGTGCTTGCGCCGCACGTCGAGCTTGGGCACCTGGTCGAGCTCCGTCACCGCGCCGTCGATGCGCGCCCGCACGAAACCACCGGCCCGCAGCTCCTCGATGAGTTCGGCGTGCTCGCCCTTGCGCTCTGAAATGGCGGGTGCGAGCAGCATCATCGCGGTCCCTTCCGGGTGCGCCAGCACCGCGTCGACCATCTGACTCACGGTCTGCGCGGCAAGATCGATGTGATGGTCCGGGCAGCGCGGGGTGCCGGCACGGGCGTACAACAGCCGCAGGTAGTCGTAGACCTCAGTGACGGTGCCGACCGTCGATCGCGGGTTGTGCGAGGTCGATTTTTGCTCGATGGAAATGGCCGGAGAGAGCCCCTCGATGGTGTCGATGTCCGGCTTTTCCATCATCGAGAGGAATTGACGCGCATAGGTCGAGAGCGACTCGACATAGCGCCGCTGGCCCTCGGCGTAGATGGTATCGAACGCGAGCGAAGACTTGCCGGACCCGGACAGCCCGGTCAGGACGATCAACCGGTCCCGCGGCAGGTCGAGGTCGATGTTCTTGAGGTTATGGGTGCGGGCACCCCGAATCCGGATATTTTGCATGTAACCAATCACTATACGCCCGGCGTCAAGGCCGGGCATGGGGGGTGGGCCGCTGGGTGAACGCCGAGCCGCCGGAGGCGCGAATTTCTGCATGACCGCGCCGCGAATAGCCCGATATTGGGGGCGGCGCGGCCGTGTACAATATCTGCCATCCAATTCTTCAGGGGTAAGCCATGGCGCGCGGAGTCAATAAGGTCATTTTGGTCGGCAATCTGGGCGCGGACCCCGAGACTCGCTCCATGCCGAGCGGCATGACGGTCACCAACATCCGCATTGCCACCAGCGAGTCCTGGAAGGATAAGGCCTCCGGCGCCCAGCAGGAGCGTACCGAGTGGCACAGCATTGCGCTGTTCGGCCGTTTGGGCGAGATCGCCGCCGAGTACCTGCGCAAGGGCTCGCAGGTGTTCGTGGAGGGCAAGCTGCGCACCCGCAAGTGGCAGGACAAGCAGGGCAACGATCGCTTCACCACCGAGATCATCGCCGACAACATGCAGATGTTGGGCGGCCGGGCCGGCGGGGGCGGCGGCCCTTCGGAGCGTGGTGGTGGTGCGAGCGCCCCGCCGCGTGAGGATTACGATCAATCGGCCGCTCCGGCCGGCGCCAAAGAGGATTTCGACGACGACATCCCGTTCTAGGGTCGGCCGTTGAAGGCCTTGCGGATTTCGATCCAAACGCGGGTCGAGGCCGTGTCGCCGGCGAGCGCGGGGATGCCGCCGATGGGGGTGGCCAGCGTCGCGCTCGCCGTCCAACCGCCGCGGCCCGCCCAGTTCACGCCCACGCCCGCCCCGGTCAGGCTCGCGCGATTCTCGGCGGGCCCCAGCGGATCCTTGTAGACCTCGACCGTACCGCTGTCGACGAACGCGATCCCCTGCCAGGCGCCGCCCGGCGCGGCGGCAAAGTCGTGACGCAGTTCGATCGAGGCGAGACCGCCCTGGGCGCCGCCGATCACGCCCACATCGTAGGCACGCACGCTGTTCGGGCCGCCGAGGAAGTATTGCTCCGAGGAGTCGAGATTCTTGTTGGCCAGCTGGCCGTTGAGCGCGACGTACACGCTGTTGGCCGCGTTCAATGCCTGCAGGCGCGCGACCGAGAGGATGAATTTGCGGTACGTGCCGGCGGTTTTCGCCGCCGCGCCATCCTCGCCCTCGGCCGCCACGTTCGCGAAGCTCAAGTTGCCGAGGTCGAAACCCACGTTGAAATTCGAGATCCCGCCCGCATCGCGTCGATCGCCGGCGAGCGCGAGCGACAGCGCGGTCGTGTCGCGATTGTCGTGCGTGTCGGACGTGTCGATCTCGTCGCGCAGTTGCTTGACGTCGACCGCGGCCTGCAGGAACAGATTGCCGGCGGTGCTGCGGATGAACGGCTGCAGGGCCGTCAGCGTCTCGACCTGCGCCGTACCGTGCGCGTGCAGGGCCGAAGCCCCATCCCCGAGGTGGTAGTAGAGTCCCGAGATCGCGCCCCCGAGGCTGGTCCCGAGACCGTCGTTGATCAGCGCCTGGTAGCCCAGGCGGCCGTAGTCGAGTCCGGACCCGGCGGTCATGCCGAGCACGGAGAGCGCATCCCCCTGGTGCAGCGGATTGTAAAGCGTCGCCGAACCGCTCACCCGTGCATCCCCCGTGTAGCGATTGCCGGCATCGTCGAGTGCCGCATAGCCGCTGTAGGGCGCGCCGGGTGTGGCGGTGATCTGCAGGTCCGAGGTGCCCGGTTGTGCGCCTGGCGCGAGCGTCGAGTCCACGTGCGCGCCCGGGACGTCGGCCGCGAGCAGCAGGCTGCGTTCGAGCGGCTGCTCGATCACCGGCGCACCCGGCTTGACGGGTTCGAACAGCGATCTGAGCAGGGCATCGGAGACTTTGCTGGTGTTCGAGAGCGTGAGGGCGCCATAGCGCGCCTCGAGCACCGCGATGCGCACCGTGCCGTCCGAAAGGGTCTGGGCCGGAATGTAGGCGCGCGACAGCAGATAGCCGCGCTCTTGATAGCGCTTGGTGATGAGCGCGGCGAGCGACTCGAGGTAGGAGAAATTCAGCGTCTTGCCTTCACTCGGTGCCACCAGGTCGTGCAGTTCCGCGCTCGAGATGAGCGTATTGCCGCTGATGGTGATCGCGCGTACGAAAAACGGCGCGCTGTTCTCGGCCCGGATCGGCGTCGGGGATTCGACCGTCAAGCCGGGATTCGAGGACGGGGCGGGCGCCTCCGGACGCGGCGCCTGCTGCAGCAGTTCGCCGCTGTTGGGTATGGATTGCGCTTGCGCGCCCGGCGCGGCGAGTGCCCCGGCGATCAGCGCAGCCACGACGAGGGGCGGGAGTGTTCGGGCGGCGCGGCGGGCGCGTCGTGCCGGAGGAGTGCAGTTCACTGCGCCACGTCCGTGCCGGCATCGGCGGGCATGCGCACCCCGCTGCCGACGACGGTGAGCGCGAGCCGGCCGGAGAATTCGCTCAGGCGCCGATTGCCCTGCGTCGGATCGGCATCGAGCCGTTGGTTGCCGGTGTTGTTGCCGTATTCGTTGTTCGACCCGACGCCGTAGGGCGTGGCGATGTCGTGCGGCGAGAGCGGCACGCCGAGCAAACCGTAGATGCGCTGGGTGGCCGCGGTCGAGGGCAGCGCGGTGACCGACAAGGCGCCGGCATTGCCCGGCGCCTGGGCGATGAGATAGTTCGCGGCACTCAATCCCGAGCCGTCGATGGCATACAGGCCGATGGGCGGATAGGCCGGCGCATCCGTCACCCACACGAGCGCGCCGGTGGTGGCGTTGGCGAGGGTGTCGCCGGCGACGAAGCCCGTCACCGTGCCGCTCAGCACCGGTACCTTGCCGCCGGCGTCGGTCGCGGCGTTTGCGGTCTCGGTGAGCGTCGCGGGGGTGATGCTGGCGGTGGTGGCGGCGGTGGGATTGACGGTGTAGTTGGCGGCATCGGTGCCGCTCGCGCCGATGCCTGAGACGGTGACGGACTTGGCGGCGCCGACGTTCTTGTCGGCGAAC
>Ga0181534_10000732_pt1 | contig 22805 bp, 16 predicted proteins | sample PEATcosm2014_Bin_37_FD_119758 | JGI IMG/M metagenome (GOLD analysis project Ga0181534, IMG submission 119758) | Peatland microbial communities from MTU Mesocosm Facility, Houghton, MI, USA - PEATcosm2014_Bin17_10_metaG | ecosystem: Environmental > Terrestrial > Soil > Wetlands > Peat | place...
ACCGACTTCTGCACGGTAACCCAGTTGGTCAGCAATCCACCCAGCCAGCGATTGTTGATGTAGGGCATTCCGGCGCGGGTCGCTTCTTCGGCCACGGCGTCCTGTGCCTGGCGCTTGGTGCCGACGAAAAGAATCGTCTTGCCATCGCTGCACATATCGGTAACGAACTTGGAGGCGTCCTTGAAGAGCTTGAGGGTCTTCTGCAGATCGATGATGTAAATGCCGTTGCGCTCGCCGAAGATGTATTCCTTCATCTTGGGGTTCCAGCGCTTGGTCTGATGCCCGAAGTGAACACCTGCTTCGAGCAGCTCCTTCATTGTGATCGTGGCCATTGGCCTCCTTCGTGAGTTGCATCCGGGTGGTCGATGCCAGCGCCCGAATTGAACCCGCTTATGCGGGAGTTGGTGGTACTCAGCTGACAGTGAACAGCTAACAGTAAAAACTGTCGGCTGTTCACTGTCATCTGTAAACTATCTCTTGCTGAACTGGAACCGAGCGCGTGCGCCCTTCTGTCCGTACTTCTTGCGCTCCTTCATGCGCGAGTCGCGGGTCAGCAGGCCTTCGGTCTTGAGCACCTTGCGCAGCTCGGGGTTGAACTCAACCAGCGCGCGGGCAATGCCCATCTTCACCGCATCGGCCTGCGCAGCCACGCCGCCGCTCTTCACGGTGGTGACCACGTCAAAGCTCGAAGCCAGCTCGGTCATCGCCAGCGTGTGCTTGGCGGAGACGCGCTGCTGCTCGGTGACGAAGTACTCCTCGAATGCCTTGCCGTTAACCTTCCACTCGCCCGTGCCGGGACGCAGGAAGACGCGGGCAATGGCCGTCTTGCGCCGCCCCGTGCCGTAATACTGAACCAGATCTGCCATTCTTTTCCTCGTTAGCTCTGAGCCGTCAGCTTTCAGCCGTCAGCTTTGTCGTGCTTCTGTTCAATTCTTTGCGCCGCTCAGGACTTTCGCACCAGCAGGAAAAACTGAAAGCTGATAACTGAAAGCGGACAACTGCTTCTATGCCACTTCCATCGCCACCGGCTGCTGTGCCTGGTGAGGATGATCCGCGCCGCGGTAAACCTTCAGCTTGGTCGCCATCTGGCGGCCCATCTTGCTCTTGGGCAGCATGCCCTTGATGGCCTGCTCCAGAATCGCTTCCGGCTTGCGGTTCAGCAGGCGCGTATACGATTCCTCGCGCAACCCGCCAGGGAAGCCAGTGTAGCGGCGATAGAGCTTGCTGTCGGCCTTGAGGCCGGTCAAACGCACCTTCTCCGCATTGATGACGATCACGTGATCGCCGGTATCGATATACGGCACGTACTGGGGATTCAGCTTGCCGGCCAAAACGGAAGCGGCTTTGGTCGCCAGCCGACCCAGCGTCTGACCGCTGGCGTCAATCACAAACCATTTGCGGTCAATATCCTTGCCGCTCGGAACAAAGGTAGACATCAATCTCTCCTGCCTCAAAAAAACCGTACTCAAAACGCCTGAATCGCCTGCCCCAGACGCCAAAAACCAGAGCAAAACGCAGTTTCCCGCGCCAAACGCGCACGGGTTGAAATCGACCCACGTCCAAACAAATCTGTTCGGGTGAGAAGTGCGAGGACTGGTCCTCGTCAGAGGACTTTTGGCTCAGCCGGGCAATAAAAAAAGGAAATAGCCCAACAGCCGTTGCCCTGAACCAGCTTTTGCCCTTCAGGGCTTCAGCCAGCCGAGTCCGGGTGAACACACACAGACCCCCAGGCGCAACACCGCGCAAGGACTCCAGAATACTGCAATTGACAGCCAGAGTCAATGAAGAAGCGAAAGGGCGGTGAAGGCTGGTTTTGGGTCCGGCCCGACGCCGCACGGCTAAGAGGCGTGCGGCGGGCCCGGATGAAACTTTGTCGAACCACAATTCACTGCGGTGCGCTGGTCGCCTCTTTAAAATCTTTGCTTACAACAACTGTCTTACTCTCGCCTCTGTCGTTTTTTATCTCAATTCTCCAATCCGAGTCGGAGCGGTCAATCGCGCTGACTTTTAGTTGAGCTAAGAAAGCGGAGTCTTTGGAAGTTAGAAACCTCTCGCCAATAGCTTTGGCTATCGATACTCGCTGGAACTCCACTTCACCCAACACGATCCTCGGAAGCTCTTCAGGCAGCAATTTATGAAGCTTCGATATTCCTTCGTCCATGCTTGAAGCCCGCATGTCCGAGGTCCGAACCTCGAGCGTTCTGCCCCCTGCTGCGAAGCAGGCGATCTGGTCCGAATATGCGGAGCATGTTACTGAATCCAGAAACTTCTTCTGCACTTTCTCCAAATCGGGCGCTCCAAAGCTCGACTGATGCATCCACCAGAAAATCTGGCTTGAAGGAACGAACAAAGCTATTATGCTCCCATCCGCAATCCGACCGCTCGATAGCACTGTCTGTACTTGTGTAACGGATAGGGTGGCAGTGGACTCCCCGGCTTCGGAACTGACAGAAATTTCTTGCTGGACATTGCGACCCAGCGTCACTTGGGCCTCCACGAAAGCGGGGAAGAGCGAAAGCACGATCAAGAGCAATTGAGTTTTGCTAGCCATTTGTGCCCCCTCCTATTGGGTGCATGTTCCCGGAGTGAATGTCGCCAAATTCAATCCACTGGAGTTCCGAACGCGGAACTCGTTTGCGTCATCCTCTGAAAAATGTGAGGCATATCCACTAAGGGCTTGAGTTTCAAAATCCGACGGTCCAGTGTATGTCAACCCATACGACGGATCGTAGAAAATACCGGTAGCCGGAATGCACACAATAGCGTGATTGTAATGTACCTTCTCGGACGGCGTTGGAGAGTTCTGTCCCGGAACTCCTATACCGCTCGTCATGTTTCCGTAGACGGTCGGTGCATCGGGGTTTGGAGGAGGAATCATCTCATTTTCCCCTCCGGGCGGATTTTGCGGTGAGGATATGAACGACCATTCCCACGCTCCATTCTTGGGGAAGTCGGGGGGATTCGCGAAGGACCAGTTTTTCACGAGCATGAACGTGTCCGTAGCCGGGGTGACGGTTATATTCACAGAACTAATGCCATTCACTGCCAGAACGTCCTGGAAAAATTGCGCGAAGGCGCCGCATCTCGCCCCTCCGGTAGGCGTGGTAAGCAGAAGTAACGCGCTTGTCGCGCAGCCCAGAAACGGAGTTCCGGAAGGATAATAGATGAAAGGCCTTCCGTCCCAACCGCTAACGTTTGCTGGAAGCGCAAATTGCTGCCAAGCATTCTGGATCGCTTGAGTCTGGTCCGTTGCGCCGCTGCCAATCGCAAGTTTGACTGCCGAGAGCGGCATCACAGTTTCACTCATTGGCAAGGGCGCAGCAAGCGTCACATACACTTCGCTGGATGTGGCTCCTGCCGGCTCGCACACCGATGATCCAGATGAGCATGGCTGACCGCTCGGCGAGAATGACCACGTTACCCCTAGCGGTTGATAGTGCTGTGTTTGGTTGTCGGGGAGCGGCTCGCTGGAAAGGGTGACTGGAATTGAAGTCGCGCCAGCGGGAATGGTGACGTTCGGGGCAAGCATCAAACCCACGCCGCTCACGTTTGCTTCGATCCGTGCTCCGGAAAGAGCCACGGTAATCGATTTTACGTTGAAGGTAGCTTGGGCATTGATGCTAGTCGATGACACGAAAACTGAAACTACGCTTGGCGTCGATGCCGGCCACACAGTTTGCGACATCGCAACCGGTGTGGCATTACTCGGGCCATCCAGCCAAACCGGCAGGCTATTCGTGTACTGGAGCGTTGTAATTGAGGGTTGAGGATTCTCTATCTGCGCGGTAGACGTCGCTGTGGGGCCTCCGCTCACCGTAAGAGTGGCTGTCTCACTGGGTTCAAGGACCGGCGGCTTTACGCTGGCGATTGTGATCTGCGTCGAGCTATTCACTGTGACGGCACCCAGCGCAACAGCGGCCCCGCTCGGCGTGGTTACGGTAGCCGTGCTTGCGGGACAAGGCGGCGATCCGAGACCGTGGAACACTGGGGTGAAGCCTGTTCCAGTGATCGTGACGTTGTTGTAGGTCTGTCCAGCGATCCAGACGTTCGGTGATATAGAGGTGATGGTCGGGGTGCAGTTCACGATCTGCACGGGGTATTCATTAAGATCGGCAACATCGAGGACAAACCCCGTGACCCACGCTGTTTCGGTGGGAACTGTGATTGGCACTGATACGGGGAGAAGAACCTCCGAGGAGTTGACTTCTGTCTCTTGAGAAGAATAACTCCCAGGAATCAACCCAGAGGGATCATCCACCACCAACAACCACCCAGTATTAAGTGGAAAGCAGTTAAAGAAGTTCGTTCCTGCGACCGTAACGTTATAGGTCTGTCCGGCGATCCAGGTGCTGGGGGTAACGGAGGTGATGACCGGAAGGGAACATTGCGCGTGGCATTCTGGAATGGATAAGGCTGAGAAGAAGATGACGGCAGGGAAAACAGCGGTGAGAAGCTTCCTCAGTTTCCTGGACAACTTGCACATGAGCGCAATCCTTTCGGATTTCTGGGGTTCAATTGGACTCTTGATTGCGTTGACATCGGCAGCGCCTTCTAGTGCTATGGCACTTTGTTACGTCCAACGTTTGGACCGTGAAACTATAGTACCCCGATAACCGCGCGGAAGTCATAAAGGAAGAAATAAATCTTCTGGGCGGTGAGGTGGGCGTCCAACCGTCGCCACCTCTCTCACCGATGAAAAAGCCAAACCGCAATCCATACCGCGACAAGCACAGGCACAGCAAAAGTCATCCCCAGCAGCCAAACCAGTAAGAACAAAAAAACCCAGTCGCGCCAGGTATGGCGGCGGGGTTCGGCCAGGTGGCGGGTCAGCAGCTTGTAATTGCGCCGGTTGGCCTTCCAGGCAATGTCGAAGATGTCTCCCAGCACCGGAATCGAGCCGACCAGCACGCCAATCCCCAGATTCACCGCCATCCGCAGCAGGGTGATGTACGGCAGGCCGCGAATCCATCCGGCAATCGGAATCACCAGCGAGAGCAGCCCGGCCAGCACGTCGCCCAGGCCCGGCACCAGCCCGATAATCCCGTCAATGCCGAAGCGGATGCCCGTGCCCGGAATGCGAAAGGCCTCATCGAGCAGAATCTCCAACCCAAGCAGTGTGCGGTCGCGGAAGAGCCACGCGCCGCGATTCCAGCGTTCATCGCCCGTCGCTGGCGGCAGAATTTCCGGGTCTTGCGCTGGATCTGGCATTGGCCTCCTCGGCACAGCGGCATGATTTCTGGCCAGATTCGATGGTACAATCAAAAGCAGGGATGGCGGCTATAGTTCAGTGGCAGAACGCCTGTCTGTGGCACAGGATGTCGAGGGTTCGATCCCCTCTAGCCGCCCCAAAATCAGCACGGACCTGATTCGCAGCGAAGCACCATTTCCCGAGTTTCCCCTCATCCGTGACCGCTATTCTTACTGAAAACACAGCAACCGGCGTCCCCAGTGGCACGCTGCCCGCGTGGCTCACCAACTTCCAGCCCCGGCGCGGCCTCAGTAACGGCCATTTGCAGACCATCGTCGGCAACTTCCTTCCCCGCCCTGCCTTCAACCTGGAAACCCTCTCAGAAACCGTTGAGGTAGACTCCACTGATGGCAGCCGCGTCCTCTGCCTGAGCCACTGGCAGCCTGAGCCGGCCACTCGCCTGACGTTGGTGCTGGTACATGGCCTCGAAGGCTCGGCGGAGTCGCAGTATATACGTGGCGTTACCGCTCGCGCCTGGGCCGCCGGCTGCAACGTCATCCGCATGAACATGCGCAACTGCGGCGGTACCGATACGCTGACCCCCACGCTCTATCACTCCGGACTCTCCGGCGATGTAGGCGCGGTCGTCGATCATTATGCAAAGCAATTTGGTCTGACGCGTGTTGCCCTGGTCGGCTACTCAATGGGCGGCAATCTGGTTCTCAAGCTGGCCGGGGAGTGGGGCGCGCGCCCACCGCTCACCGCTGTCGCCACCGTCTGCCCGGCGATTGATCTGGCAGCCGGATCAGACGCCCTGCACCAGCCCATCAACCGCATCTACGAGGCGCGGTTTCTCGCCGGCTTGAAGACGCGCTTCAGGCGTAAGGCCGGGCTTTTTCCGGCGATCTATAAGCCTGCCGAAATCGGGCCGGTTCGTTCGATTCGCGAGTTCGACAATGAGATTGTTGCGCACTACTGCGGCTTCAGAGATGCGGACGACTACTACTACCGCTCCGCTGCCGCACGGGTGATTGACCGGATCGAGGTCCCGACGCTGGTCCTCCACGCAGCCGACGATCCCTTCATCCGCTTGTTGCCGGAGACCCGTGCCAAACTCCACGCCAACCCCTTTATTGATTTTGCAGAAACCCGCCACGGCGGCCACTGCGCGTATCTCTCCCGCGATCCGGGAGATGAAATTCACTGGGCCGAGTCAGCCCTGATGCGCTACCTGTTGCAAGCGGACGAACAGAAAAATGGAAGCTGACTGGGAGGTCGAGATCGGCGGCTCGGCCATCATCGAAACACTCTGGCCCGGCTTCATCGACCTGCGCGTCAACCCGGAACGCGCCGCCGAACTGCCCGAAGCCGCAAGCTTCCCTGCTCTCGCGCAAGCACTCGTCACGCTCAACGCAACTGGTTCCCCGTTATGGACTTCGAAATGCGATCTCTGGCCGGTACCTCAAGGAAACTTCGATCCCGATGAGCTAGACGCACCGCCGGAGAGCGTACACGCCCTTGCCTGCTACATCGACCTGCTTCCACGCGACACAGTACAGTGGTTCACCCCAGCGCTCACCGTCGAATGGTCGAAAGTCGCCTGCGTCCGGCTCCGCAAAATCCCACTGCATTCGTGCCGCGTTGATCTGATCGTTCGCAGAGCAATTCTCACCCCCGAAACACCGCCAGATCAGCTCGAACTCGGTATCACTGCCTACCTCACCGCCTGCGGCGCAACCGAAGCTCAAGCGGCGCAAACCCTAGCCGACGCGCTCACTGCATTTGCCACTACCCTCAACGCCCTCTCAACGGTAGAATGAACTCTGCGGGCGAGTAGCTCAACTGGATAGAGCACCGGCCTTCTAAGCCGGGGGTTGCAGGTTCGAGACCTGCCTCGCCTACCATATTTATCCACACCCTCCAATCCACGCGCTTCGTGATTCAAATCACTGAGACAGAAGCTCAGCACCCGATACGTTGACGGTGCGGCTTTGCGCATTGTTCCTGCCGCTTTGGAGGCCTATGCGATTCCCTTCCGCCGTATCTCTCTGCACTGCAATCGTCGGAATGGGGGTTGCCGCACAGCTCTGCGGAGCTGGATTAGAGCCGCTGGGGAAAAACGAACCGGCCACGCCCGCAGGCCCACTAGCACCGATCATGATCGATTATCCGCTCAACGGCTCGGTCTTTCCGCCGGAGATTACAGCGCCTACGTTTCTCTGGCACGATCCCAGCGAATCCGCAAAGCAGTGGGTTGTTGAGGTCTCCTTCGCCGGCCACGCGAACGGGATTCGCATTGAGACCAAAGGACCACTCATGCAGCAGGGGGCACTCGACCCGGAGGCCGGCCCGGGACTCGAACTGACGCCACGGCAAGCCTCAACGCATACCTGGAAGCCGGATGCCGAGGCGTGGGCAAAGATCAAGCGGCTCAGCGTCAAGTCGCGGGCAACCATCCGCATCACCGGCTATGCTCCTGCCGGCGAGAACCGCCCCGTCTCTGCGGGCATCGTCAGCATCTCTACATCGATTGACCCGGTCGGCGCGCCGCTCTTTTATCGCGATGTTCCGTTGATTCTGCCGCCCCCCAGAGAGAATGGACCCATTCAGCCGCTGCCGCAATCTGCGCTGCCATTGATCAAATGGCAAATGCGCAACATCGCCGAAGCGCAGAGCCACACGGTGATGACCGGCCTGCCCACCTGCGCCAACTGCCATTCCTTTTCACGCGATGGTAAGACGATGGGTCTGGACATGGACGGCCCGCGCAACGACAAGGGACTTTACGCGCTGGCGCCCGTCTCCAAAAACATCACCATTACGAACAAAGAAGTCTTGCGCTGGAGCAGCTTTCAGGTTGACGACCAGACGCGCAGCAATGATCCCTCCATCAAGCGTTTCGGCTTCATGGCGCAGGTCTCGCCCGACGGCAACTACGTCGTTACATCGATTGGCGCGCCCAACAACACTAACAGGCATGCCAGGGAAATCTCCGGCTTCGCGCCCGGCATCCTCGACCGGCTCTACAACGCGAACTTTCGCGATATCCAGTTTAGCCAGGTCTTTTATCCCACGCGCGGAATTCTCGCCTGGTACGACCGCAAGGAGCAGAAGCTGCGCCCGCTGCCCGGCGCGGATGATCCTGATTACGTGCAGACCAGCGCCTTCTGGTCCCCCGACGGAAAATATCTCATCTTCAGCCGCGCCGCCGCTCGTGATCCGTATCCGGCGGGCGCGCCCAAGCCGCTGCACGCCAACGATCCCGAAGAGACGCAGATTCAGTACGACCTCTACAAGATTCCGTTCAATAATGGCCGTGGCGGAGAGCCGGTTCCAGTGCTCGGCGCTTCAGGCAACGGCATGAGCAACAACTTCCCCAAGGTTTCGCCCGACGGCCGCTGGATCGTCTTTGTCCAGAACAAGAACGGCCTCTTGATGCGCCCGGACAGCAATCTCTACATTGTGCCGTTTGAAGGCGGCACGGCGCGCAAGCTCGGCTGCAATCTCTCGCCGATGAACTCCTGGCATACCTTCTCGCCCAATGGCCGCTGGCTTGCGTTTTCCTCTAAGGCCCGTTCGCCGTTTACACAACTGCTACTCACGCACATTGATGAAAACGGCAATGACACTCCGGCAATTCTCATCGAAAACACCACTGCTGCCAATCGCGCCGTCAATATTCCTGAGTTCGTGAATATGCCTGTTGAAGGCATCGAAAAAATCGATCCTCAGGCAACTGAGTCTTATCGTCTCTTCGATCTTGCCTTTGCGCAGTTACAGAAGGGTCAGATGCCCGAGGCCATTCAGGGATTTCGCAGCGCTCTCGAATACGACCCCGACGATGCAGCTACGCACTACATGCTGGCCACCGCTCTCAGCGGCAACGATCTGGAACGCGAGGCCCTGGAGGAGTATCGCAAGGCCTGCACGCTCTCCCCTGGCAACGCGCTGTTCATGGACCACCTGGCAATCTCAATGGCGCTGAATGGCGATCTGGATGGGTCGGTCGCGGAGTTGCAACAGGTTATCGCGCTCCATCCCAACTCGCCCGAGTATCGCTTCAATCTGGGCTTTGCATTGGAGAGCCGCGGAGATTTTACAGCGGCCGTTGCGCCGCTAGAAAAGGCCGTCGCACTGAGCAAGGAAAAAGACTGGCGCTGCCTCGCCGAACTGGCCAAGGTCTACAACAAAACCGGCAGAAACACCGATGCAATTCAGGCTGTGCAAGAGGCTCTCGACCTGGCTACAGCGCAACACGACGAAGATCTGGAGAAAATTCTGCGCGATCTGCTGGATGACTATCAACGCCAGGCCGCGCATCCATAAACTCCTGGGTTTGAATCCACATCCAGATGCATCAGGCCCGGTTGAACAAACGCATCCCGAGCTTTTAAATGCGACACCCTCTATTTCATCTTGGAATTACACGATAACCGTGTCACATTAATTAGGATGGCCTGCCGCATTGCTCTCTTCTTCCCCAAGCGTACGATAATCTGAGCAACCCAGCCATGCGAAGGCAGGCGGTCTGGTGAGCTGGAGGACGATGAGCGAGCGGAGTGCAACGGAGGCGCGCAGTGAATCCCCGACAGTTTTGCCGGCGGAGTCCTTTGCTCTTTCCGAGATCGTCTCGGCACTCTCTTTTGCACTCGATCTGACCGAAGACGCCATTCCTGGCCACGCCGTGCGCTGTTGCCTGCTGGGAACGCGCATCGGGCGCGAGTTGGGGCTGAACGACGCCGCGCTGGCTGATCTTTACTATGCGCTGCTGCTGAAAGATATCGGGTGCAGCAGCAATGCAGCGCGGATGTCCCAGATTCTCGGCGGCGACGATCGCAAAGCCAAGCGTGAGGTCAAGCTCGTCGACTGGACACGGCCGACTCTTGCCGGCCTGAAAATGGCATGGGTCAATGCGCTTCCGAATGGACGCTTCTGGCAGAGGGCGCGGCGTGTTCTTGATCTGAGCCTCCATCAGAAACGCAACAACGTTGAGGTGATTTCAATCCGCTGCGAGCGGGGCGCGGGCATCGCTCGCAAGATCGGAATGAGCGCGGAGTGCGCCCGTGCCATTTACTGCCTCGATGAGCACTGGGATGGCGCGGGATATCCTGATCACCTGCAGGCGGAAGCCATCCCCCTGCTGGCCAGAATTCTGGGGGTGGCCCAACACCTGGACGTCTTCGCCGGAGACAAAGACCGCCGCACCGCGATTGAAACCATGCGCAAACGAAGCGGTTCGTGGTTCGACCCGGAGCTGGTGCGGATTGTGGTTTCGCTGGATTTGAGCGGAGCATTGTGGGCCGGATGCGGCGCACCGGACGAGCGCGCGCGAGCGGTCGCCCTTGAACCGGGTGACGCGCAGTTCATCAATGCGGAGAAAGCGGATCGAATCTGCGAAGCATTCGCCGACGTCGTCGACGCCAAATCTCCATTCACCTACCGCCATTGCCTTGATGTGGCTCAGGTCGCCGAAGGAATCGCGCTGCAATTGGGCATGACGCCACGGAAGCGCCAGTTCATCTATCGCGCCGGGTTGCTGCACGACCTGGGAAAGCTGCGTGTGCCGAATTCGATCCTCGACAAGCCAAGCCCGCTCGATGCGGCCGAGTGGCTGGTAGTGCGCGAACATCCGTTGCTCTCGCAGCAGATTCTGGCACGGATGCCTGCCTTTGCCGGAATCGCCGCGGTCACCGGCCGCCATCATGAGCGGCTGGATGGCAGCGGCTATCCCCTCGGACTCAAGGGAGAGGAATTGTCGCTCGAAGACCGCATTCTCTGTGTTGCCGATGTCTATGGAGCGCTGTCGGAAAATCGGCCCTACCGCAGCGGATTGCCCACCGAAGAGATCGTCGCTATCTTCGCCAGGGAAGCACCGAAGCGGCTCGACCCGCATTGCGTTGAAGCGCTGGTGGCTTACCTCGAAAACAAGGAAGAAGCGACTCCTCGGGCCGCAGGGCAGACGCTGAACGGTTGACCCATGCAGGATTCACTGCAAACCGGACTCCAGATACCCGGTCGCACGTTTCAACGGGACCGGAATTGCACACCCAATTTGCCCCAATCGCTGTACAATCCCAACATGAGCCGTTCGCCCCTTTCCGCAGCTCCCTTCGTGCGTCCAACCCTCAAGGTGTCCCTATGACCGCATCCCGCGAAAAATTCGAAACGCGCAAGCTGCCCATGATGCCCATCCGGGACATGGTCATCTTCCCTTACATGATGACGCCGTTTGTGGTGGGCCGCGAGTCCAGTGTGCGCGCTCTCGAAGAAGCTCTTACCGGCGACCGCAAGATTTTTCTTGCCACCCAGCATGACGCTTCCATCGATGAGCCCAAGGCCAAGGATATCTTTCAGGTCGGCTCCATCTGCAATATTGTGCAGAGCGTCAAAATGCCCGACGGCAATATCAAAGTGCTGGTCGAAGGTGTGGAGCGCGCCAAATCCATCGAGGTAAATGACCGCGACGGTTTTTTTGTAGCCACGGTCCGCGTGGGCAAAAGCGATCTGGAGATGACACCTGCGCTTGAGCAGTTGATGCAGCGCGTCACCAGCCTCTTTGAGCAATACGTCAAGCTGCAGCAGTCTCTCAATTACGAGACGATCATCGCCTCGGCGCGCATGGACGAACCGGCGAAGCTCTCCGACATCATCGCCGCCAACCTGCAACTGGGCATTGAAGAAAAACAGGAACTGCTGGCCATCTTCGACCCCGCACAGCGCCTGGCGCGCATTGCCGACGTGCTAGATGTCGAGATTGAAAAACTCGATCTCGACCGCAACATTCAATCGCGCGTCAAGCGCCAGATGGAGAGGGCGCAGAAAGAGTATTACCTCAACGAGAAGATCAAGGCGATTCAAAAAGAGCTGGGCCGCGGCGAGAAGAGCGAGTTCGATGAGTTGCGCAAAAAGATTGAAGCCGCCGGCATGCCCAAAGATGTGCTCGACAAGTCGATTCAGGAACTCAAGAAACTCGAAGCCATGCCACCCATGTCGGCTGAGTCTACTGTAAGCCGCAACTATATTGACTGGCTTCTGGCCGTGCCGTGGAAGAAGCGCTCCAAGGAAACCCGCTCCATTGAACACGCCGAAAAAGTTCTCAACGCCGATCACTACGGCCTGGAAAAAATCAAAGAGCGCATTCTTGAATTTTTGGCGGTACGGCAGTTGGTGAAAAACCCCAAGGGTTCGATTCTCTGTTTTGCCGGCCCTCCCGGTGTGGGCAAAACCTCGCTCGGCATGTCCATCGCCAAAGCCACCGGCCGCAAATTTGTCCGGCTCTCGCTGGGCGGAGTACGCGACGAAGCCGAGATTCGCGGCCACCGCCGTACCTACATCGGCGCAATGCCGGGGCAGATCATCCAGCACATGAAGCGCGCCGGAACCCGCAACCCTGTCTTCCTGCTCGACGAAGTAGACAAGATGGCCTCGGATTTCCGCGGTGATCCTGCGTCGGCGTTGCTGGAAGTGCTCGACCCGGAACAGAATACGACCTTCCAGGACCACTACCTCGACGTCGATTACGATCTTTCGCAGGTGCTTTTTGTCGCCACGGCCAATGTGATGCACACCATCCCGGCAGCCTTGCAGGACCGCATGGAAGTCTTGCGGCTGCAGGGCTACACCGAGCAGGAAAAGTTGGAGATCGCGCGGCAATATCTGGTCAAAAAGCAGCGCGAGCAGACCGGCCTAAGCGAGAAGAACATCGTCATCAAGGACGATGCGATTCTCGAAATCATCCGCTACTACACGCGCGAGGCAGGCGTCCGCAACCTGGAGCGCGAACTCGGTAACCTCTGCCGCAAGGTGGCCCGCCAAGTCGTCAAAAGCGGAGCCAAGCACAAGGTCGAGCTAACGGCGGCGAATGTCAGCGAGTTCCTTGGCGTGGCCAGGTTCCGCGACTCCGAGGTACATGAAAAGAGCGAAGTGGGCTTGGTCACCGGACTTGCGTGGACCGAGGTCGGCGGCAGCATTCTCACCACTGAAGTGCAGGTTCTTGACGGCAAAGGCAAGCTCACCATCACCGGCCAGTTGGGCGACGTAATGCAGGAGTCGGCGCAAGCCGCGCTCAGCTACATCCGCGGGCGCGCGCAAGCTCTGGGCCTGAGCCGCGAGTTCTACCGCAACGTCGATCTCCATCTGCATGTACCCGAAGGGGCAATTCCCAAGGACGGTCCCTCGGCGGGCATCACGATGGCCACGGCGCTGGCATCGGCGCTGGCTAAAATCCCTGTGCGCCGCGACATCGCGATGACCGGCGAAATCACTCTGCGCGGCAAGGTGTTAGCCATCGGCGGATTGAAGGAGAAGCTGCTGGCCGCGTTGCGCGCGGGCATCTTTGAAGTGATCCTGCCCCGCGCCAATGAGAAAGACATTGCCGAGCTGCCGGACAACATCAAAAAATCGATGAAGATGCACTTTGTGGATCAGATGGACGAGGTTCTGGCGCTGGCGCTCGAAGGCCCGCTACCCACTGCCCTACCCGCCGAAACCGAGGTGCTCACCGCCGTGCCCGCGCCGGAGCTGACGGGCAATTTACCTGCGCATCAATAGAAAACCCCTCCTCACCCTTGAATCCATGCCCGACGGGCATGGACTCAAGTTCATAAATTCGAGGGAACTGCGCATCCAGCAAGCCTTTCGCCGGTTTCCCCTGTGGGTCATTACGCTGCTTCGTAATACGAAATTAATGACCTTAGTACCGCCAAAAATGAGCCATATCCTATCAGTCAGCAGGCTAAATTAAGAGAATAAAAGGCAAATATATGGATTATTTTCTTTATCAATCGTTTTACTCTTCAGAAGCTACAGAAGCGGATCTTTGTCCTGACGGCGACGAAGCGTGTTTTCCAGCGTAGAAAGGTCATCGCGCGGGACGCCAAAGATCGCACGGACGGCGCGTCCGTAATGTTGCGCGCCGAATCTCAGCATGGCACACTCGCATTACATTTCAGGCCAACTGAATACGGATAGTTCATACGCATCACCAAGGATAACCGGGGGGATTTGTTCTGATTTTCTCATTTATCTGCGTAGCCGCATCATCGGTCCTGCTCGCTGCCGCTGCGGCCAGCAGGCAACGGCTGGGTGCGGCCGCTCCTTTAAGACGAGCGGTTTTTTCGCCAATGAGTACCTATCCCACAGCGGCGCCCATCAGGAGTGCAATCAGATTTCACCGGGCTGAGGCAACGGCGCCTCGCCTTGTGTCAAAAGCGGCTTCGTTCCAGACGATATTGGTTGGGGGACCACGTCTTCTGGAGCGTTGATCGATTAGTACAAATAAGGAGACCCGCATAGCGGCAAGGCAAGTTCGCCGTCAGCTGAGTTTCCTCGCATGTAGTTCATCTGGGCCCGCGGATCACTAGCGGGCCAAATTTTTTGCCTGCTTCAGCCCTCCCGCACGATGAATCACATCGTAATCTCCCTGTAATCATCGCTTGTTAGGCTGGCCTGCGTGTCTTTCCTGGGGCCGTTTTTGCCGCTGTAAGCGAACGGCCCCGCGCCGATCCGGAGGTTTCCCCAACCATCAGGAGTTTCCCACCATGCAGATGACTCACCGCAAGATGCAGGCTGCGCGAGTTCTCGCCCGTACAGCACTGCTGCTCTCGCTCGCCGGCTTGTTCAGTGGCAGCGCCGTCTTCGCCCAGGATCACCGCGACGACCATGCTCGTTTCGATTTTCAGCCGGGCAATCTCGTTGTCAGCCGCAGCGTCTATGACAACCAGGCAAGCAATGTGACCGTGGGCGCGATTCTCCCGCCCAACTGCGCCAGCACCACCGGCGGCTGCTCGGCTGCAACCGGCGCACCCTTTAACGGCCTCTACCCGGAGGTCTTCAATAACGATATTTATGACGGCAGCTTCGGAATCACTTCGCGAATCTTCCTTGACCAGATCACTCCGTTGGGCTGGCCGATTGACTCGCTCGAAGTTCCAAACAGCCTGGACCACGGCATCACCAGCACCAGCGACCAACTGGTGACCAGCTTCAGCTCCAAGTCGGAGTTGGCGCTGCACTTGTCGACCGACGGTAAGTATCTGACCTTCGGCGGCTATGTTGCGCCGGTGAATGAGCTGGATGTGTCGAATTCCAATACGCCCGGCGAGGTGGACCCAACCAACCCGGTCGGCGAAAATGTTTATCGCGCCGTAGCCACGGTGGATAAGCACGGCAAGTTTACTTTTACCGAGACCAATGCCTATAGCGGCAACAATGGCCGCTCGGCGATCTGGAATAACTCCGACGGCGCGGATTTCTTTTACACCGTGGGCAATGCCGGCAACGGAGCTAACCCGCAGCCAAATGGCGTGATTCTGGGCGCGGGCGCGCAGATTCTTGCGCCTGCAACCGAGAGCGAGTCCGCACAAACGCCGGGAACGCCGACGCCTGTGGCTAGCTTCTCAGTTACCGAGTTGGGCGCCAAGGCAGACAAGATCGGCAAGGACGATAACTTCCGCGGCGAAACCGTCTTCAACAACGTGCTGTACTTCACCAAGGGCAGCGGCAGCAATGGCGTAAACACCGTCTACTTTGTGGATACCGTGGGCAGCGCCTGCCCCAACGGAGTCGGCCTGCCGGCTGCGGGCGCGACGCTGCCCACCGCGCCGCTCACCTACGACTTGGCCACGTTGCAGAAGGATGGCCTGCCCAGCAACACCTGCATCCTCGCTGGCTTCCCTTCAACACCGAACAAGACGGCTACCGTGACCGCGTTTCCATTTGGCCTATGGTTCGCCAACAGCGACACGCTCTATGTGGCCGATGAAGGCGACGGCTACACAGGCGGGACGGATCTGTACACGCACGCCGCCGCGCAAACCACTGCTGGCTTGCAGAAGTGGGTCTTCAACGCGGCCACGCAAACATGGGAACTGGCCTACACGCTGCAAAACGGCCTTGAGCTGGGCACGGCGTATACGGTGCATGGCTACCCCACCGGCGACAATGCAGCCACCGGCCTGCCCTGGGCTCCTGCAACCGACGGCCTGCGCAACATTACCGGCGCCAAGCTGCCCTTTGGCTGGGTCGCCATTTACTCCATTTCATCCACCATCAGCGGGAACGGCGACACCGGCGCTGACCCCAACAAGCTCTTCGTCGTACTGGACGAGGTGCAGAACACCTCAGCGACGGCAGCTGCAAAGGAGTCCTTCTTCGCTATCCGGCAGGCTCGCGACCTCGAAGTCCTGCGCGGCGTTTCGTTCACTCCGGGAACGGGAGAATTTCCCTGGTACTAAGCGCAGATAGTTACAGCACGGAAACGTAAAACGGCGCGGGTCTAACCAGATCCGCGCCGTTTTCATTGCCACCACTCAGGTTAGACTTTTCTCATGCGCAATTTTTCTGCTCGCGAAACCGAATGGCTTCTCGAACTCGATGGGATCGAGTTAGCCAGCTTTCACCGTCGTGCCCTGGCCTTGATCATCGACGGCTGCATATTGTCCGGGGTATTTACCGCTCTCTTCTTGGTCAGCATGGCGCTGTTTATCGCAGTCCGGCTGGGGGTTGATATTGCGCAGGGCCATGCACCGCCCAGCTTCCAGCAGTTCATCACCAGCGCGCCCTTCAACCTGCAAACCAGCGAACCAGGCATCATAAAAATCGGGGACAACGAATTCATTCATCTCCTCAATGACATCGCGGTTCCCATCCTGTACTTCGGCATTCTTTTATGGAAGGGCAAGGGACGCACGCCGGGCAAGCGCCTAATGAAAATTCGCGTCGTCTCGCTGATGCACCGGCACCTGAGCTTCTGGCACTGCGTGGAGCGGGCGCTGGGCTACGGAGCGGCCGCGCTCGAAGGCGGTTTCGGCTTCGTCCAGTTCTTTATCCACCCCTACCGGCGCTGCGCCCAGGACCGCCTTGCCGAAACCATCGTAGTGACCGAACGGGGCTACCAGGCGATGCAGCAGAAGCTCCAACACCCGCTGATCCCTGATACAAATGCGGCCTGCGATGCTCCTGAATAGCCACGCCCAATCGGAAGTAAGCTCACTCCAACCGCTGCCACCTCCTGGATGCTGTCTCGATTCAACCGAGATCAAATCCTGTATCAAGAGATAGCTGTCTATCGGATACGAAATAGCTTTGGCGTTGAATCTAAATTGGCTCTCCACCTGAGTAAAGAGGGGCTTCAGTTGGTATGCCCTCTGCTCTCTCAGGTGGAGTGCGCGAAATGTAAAAATTCCCTTGGCAAAATTTGAACCCGAGTCACCGGGCCAAGGATTTATGTATCCTTCATTGCGCCGCGCTGTTCGACAGCTCAACTCGCACTTCGCCAACATTGATTGCAGTTCCATTGACCGGGTTGTCCCCATCGACGCGAACAAAGGAAACGGAAAGTTTATCGACCTGCCCCGGGGCAACGTGCTTTAGAACATCCGTTGCGGGAAAAACCAACTGAATCGGCTCACCGGAGGCATTTTCGTGGTTCGCGTGGTGCTCCTTTCCGGCAATTTCGAATGCTCCGAGGGTTCCGAGCAGGTAGGCTTCGCCGTCCAGTTTGCTGTCCGGCGTCTCAGGCAGGTCGAGGTAGACGTTGTAGAAGTAGCCTCCCTTGGCGCCTGCCTCGGTGAGGGAGAGCCTGTCGAGTACTACGGTGATGGAGTTTAAGGCCGCAGGGGTGCTGACCGGACTGGCCAGCAGCGATTTGAAGCGGGGCTGCGCCTTCTTGGCTACCGGAATCTCGACAGTCACGGAGTTTTGATCGAGAGAAAGCTCATCGCCGCCGCCGACCGCGGCTGCATTGGCGGTCAGCACGTTGGCCGGCATGGCCTTGAGCTTGCGCACCTGCGGACGAGCCGGGGCAGCCGTCGGCGGAATCCGGTTCGGCAGCGCCAGGTTGTCGTAGGTGTATCCCATGGCTTGGGTCGTGATGACCGAGAGGCGTGTCAAAGTCCCGCTGGGACCGTAGTTGAGGCTGCCTTGCCAGTAGCTGTCACTGGACGGGGGCACCTGCCTCCCCTGGTCCGCAGCCACCCAGGCTGCCCAGAGCCGGTCGATATTTCCATGATGCAGCCAGAAGATCGGATCCTGCGGAGACTGCATCGTCGGCATCCAGCCGCCAATCAGATTATGGACATCATTGTGCGGCCTTGATTCCAGAGGCGGCTCGTAGGCATTGGGCCAGTTGCGCGGAAAGTTGATGAGCCTGTTGATAAAGGGATCCAGTGAGAGAGCGTTGTGGACATTGGTGTTGGTCCGCGGCCTGGAGCTATTCAGAGACGGATAACGACCGTCGGTGAACTCGACCGGCATGTTGGGGTTCCTGTAGTAGTCCCAGTAAGGCAGTTGCAGGGAATTATTCCCTGAAATCAGCCTCAACTGCTTCTCGAAGAGAGAGACGTAGCCGCGATGCCAGACCAGAAAATACGGAACGCCGTGTGTGCAGTAATTTTGATGAATATTGGCCCAGTAGTACCAACTGTTCACGTCGTTGGGGTTGGTATTGGCCCGCATGGTTGCAATGGCGTTTACAAAACTCTGAAAGTTGGGTCCGTTCTTGAATACATCCCAACTGGGCCGGGTAACCAGCCCTTGGGCACGAACAAATGGGGGAAGCGCGGTAACCAAGGTCGTGGCAAACGAAGCCTGAACAAAACGCCTTCTTGAAATCATCGGTTCTCCTTAGTGAGCTTTCAGCATGGTTGGCGTTGCCGGCAGCCGCAAGGTCTGCCGAAGGGGAGCGCGTCAATGCCGGGCACAAATAAGCGAACCGGATGCAGACACCGATCCGGCTTGCGTTCTTGCCCAGAGATTTCCCTTTGCTTCAGCGGAAGACCGGCCTACCGGCAAAATTAGATTGTCAGGGAAGCCGCAGAATCAAAGAGAACCAAATTGTCGCCTCTCTCCGTGTGGGTGTCAAGAAGAATGAGGCTAACATTCTTTGGGCCTTGCTATTTTCCTTATGAGCGTGATGCTTTTACGGGGCCGGTGCCGAAAAAAGCAACTCCGGTTAAGATATTGGATGTTAATTAATACCCACTTGACAGCCATGACAGCTTAGTGCAAAATTTCATCCGAGTCAGCACCGTCGTTTTGATGGCTACTATTCCTCTGCGCTTTTCTTGCGAATTCTCTGACGTACGAAATTTTCCTGCGGGGCCGACTCGCGGCTGATCCTCTTTTCCACTGAATCTCTGACATGTATGCATCACCGCCTGATAGGCAGTGGCTTGGCTTGCTACTGGAAGCCGGATCTATCGGCCATGCAGCCTGCTGCTCGCTCACGCCTTCGAACAATGCTGGCCCGCGGTTCCAAGAATCTATCCATCGTCCGATGACGAGGGGCTTACGGAATGAAGCCTAAGCAACAGAACTGATGTTACAAGACTTAAATTCAGGAGAAGTTCATGTCAGGAAAAAGTTATCGATTCCGTTGGACCGTTCTCACAGCTACGGTCGCTACTGCCTTGTGCTTGGTGGTCACCCTTGCGGTATCATCGCCGAGCTCGAATGTTCCCCCACCACCGGCCTTTGGCCCCGCCGTAACCGCGGGGCAGACTCTCGCTCTCGCGAACATGACGCAGGCAGACCCAGCGATTCCCATCGACGTCTATCGCAATCCTGCTCCTGCCGAACAGGATCTCGCCACGTATGCATGGCTGGAATTCATCTCGGCTGTTTCCCCGGTGAATCCTACGCTGCGGGGGAACTCCGGAGGAAGTTTTTTGCAATCAGGCGCCAACCAGACTGCGACCCTCGTCTGGGAAACCTATCAGCATAAAACGGAGTTATTCCCCTGCAACTATGTGAGCGGTATGACCCAGCCGATAGCTCCTCAGCCGTGGAACAACCCGCCGACATACATTGCCGCCATAGCAAACAGCTCGGGAACGACAGTGGGCTGTAATCCTATCAGCTTACAGAACTACAATAACCTGGACGAAGCAACACAAATCGGCCAGAACTATCTCTTTTTCCCAGCAACCCTAGGCAGTCCCCAACCTGCCACAGACGGCCAGGCTCTCTTTGAAGCGCGGGCAAATCAATATGAATGGGGCTTCGTCAATGCGAATTACCAGAACTTCCAGTTCGGCCTGAACTTTGTGCTGCCGGACGGCACGGTAGAAGTGAAAGCGGCTTGGCGGCCGCTCTCCTCAATCCCCGCGAATTTGCAGTACCGCTACCATACCGCGCAGGTGATCACGTACACAGGATCGGACGCCAACCCCGTTCCCCAAGTACAAACCTATGCGCTCATCGCGCTTCACATCATTCACAAATCGCCTAATTATCCCTCGTTTATTTTTGCCACCTTCGAACAGGTTGACAATCTGAACCAACAGGGATCGCCTACCGGCGCCTATTATGTGCCTAACTATACAAACATCAACTATCAGGTACCTGCTACTACTACGTTCGTCAATAATCAGTCAGTACCGAATCCATCGTTCAATGAGTGCAATGGAGTTTTCAATCCGCAGTCCCCCTTCGCTGCTCCGAACGGCAATTGCACGCCCATGCCGGTTGGCCAGGTAAGCAATATTCCCGGAGCTCAGCCGGTAAGCGGGACGACATACACTACCGTTCCTATTACTCAACCTGTCCAGCCGACTTATGGCGTTCAGACAGTCAACCAACTCGCGCTTTCTCTGATGCAGCAGCTTCCTGGTTTCAACACGAATTTCGTCTGGCAGTACTACCAGTTAGCCGGGGTACAGGCCATTCCAACCAGCAATGAAACCAGCAACGATTTCTATCTGGCCAACAATGTCGTGGAAAGCAGCCAGCCCGGTATCCAATTGTTCAGGGGAGAACCCCATATCACGTCGTCGGGCACACTGATAAATTATCGGAACCTGGTGAATATCGCCGACAACTACCAGGGAACGACAACCTATTACCAAGGCGGAGGCTGTCAGGGCTGTCATGGCGTAGCCCAAACGCAGGTCGGTTCCGGTTTTAGCTTCCTGTTCGCTGGATCGGGCGGCAATGGCTCCGCTCCCGAAACTGTTGGATTGCCCCCGCCCTCGACAAGTGCCGCACGCCTGGCGCGACGCACTTATTTTAAGTAGATCGTGCAATACACAAAAGACAGCAGAGAAGATTGACTGTCTGATAAGCTTTCTCGCTTACAACTCTTCAGGGCCTGCGGGTCACTCGCGGGCCTGTATTTTGTGCGTAGGCAAGACGCTCCTATATCCTCGATACAGATGACTCTGCCTGCGCGTTCGCCGACGTGCCGAATCGATGGCTGCGCTACTCCTGTATCCTTAGACTTCATGCGCTATACAACACAATTTCTGCTTTCGGCGATGGCCGCGGATCAGTTTCCGCAGCCGGATGTGCCGGAGATTGCTTTTCTGGGCCGCTCCAACGTAGGCAAATCAAGCCTGCTGAATGCGCTGGTCGGTGAGAAGGCCGCCAAGGTCTCGCAGACGCCGGGGCGCACACGGGCAATCAACTTTTTTGCGCTGCTCAATCCAAGCCAGCGGCGGCAGATGGTCTTTGCCGATCTGCCGGGCTATGGATACGCGAAAATCTCTAAGTCGATCTCTTCGACCTGGCCGGCCTTTATCGAGCCGTACTTGGCGATCCGGTCCACGCTGAAATTATGCGTCTGCCTGGTAGACAGTAATGTGCCGCCGCAGGAGAGTGACCGCCAGTTGATCGACTGGCTGCGCGCCTCAGGCCGCGATTTTGCCGTGGCCGCAACCAAGATTGATCGCCTCAGCGGCAACGAGCGCACACGCAATCTGCTGGCCCTCAAGAAGGGGCTGGAGATCGAAGAGATTCTGCCGGTTTCCGCAAAAACCGGCTACGGGATCAAGGAGCTTTGGACGCGGATTGAAGGAGAACCGCTCTAGCAGCGTGAAATCCCCGCCTCAGAGTCAATAGTCCTTCAATTCATCCCGCTTTGTGGGCTTGCGGACGAAGAAGACGAATTCACCGGGCTTGGCGATCTCTTTGAGCTTGCTGCAACCGTTGGCCGCAACTACTCCAGTCGAGAGAATCTCGGCGACCTTGTACCAGTGCATCATCGGATTGGGCTTGTCGAGCACAGTGTCGCAGTTGATGTAGATCGACATCGAGCTATCGTATTTTCCTTCGATGGAGAGGATGAGCGCGCTGGCAGGGATGGTTAGATCGCCGCTTCCATCCTCATTTTGCGTGACCCAATTGGCATGAGCGTGAACGTCGGCCTCGTGATCCACGCGGACCAGAAAATCGTCGCTAGGGATCAGATGGCCGGTCTTCGCATCCAGCATGCGAATGGTGATTTTTTTATGAGTCTGGGCTTGCAGTGACATGCAGAGCGCGGCGATGGCGACAACAAGAAAAAGAAAACGATACGAACGACGAACCATGATTGCTCCGTTTCAAAGACGACGCAGAACGACCGTTGCCTAGAGAATATCTATAACAGGCTCCGCTTACCAGGTCGAGTAAGATTGCCCGTCCGTGCCGGAGTCCTGCGCGCCGGAGTGGACGTCGGTGATGCCGGAGTCCGTCTGGTCGGTTGAACTCAGAGCCTCGCTCGATTCGGTTTGCCACGTATCTTTACTGTGCGTGATCGGATCCTGGGGAATCTCCTTCAGGTAGCCGTCCTGCACCAGGTCATCGAGGGATTGCGGCGCCTTCTGCTTGTCCATCGTGTAGGAGTCGATGGCCGCGCGCA
>Ga0181534_10000733_pt1 | contig 22790 bp, 17 predicted proteins | sample PEATcosm2014_Bin_37_FD_119758 | JGI IMG/M metagenome (GOLD analysis project Ga0181534, IMG submission 119758) | Peatland microbial communities from MTU Mesocosm Facility, Houghton, MI, USA - PEATcosm2014_Bin17_10_metaG | ecosystem: Environmental > Terrestrial > Soil > Wetlands > Peat | place...
AATCAATGGCAGCGCTTCGTCCCAACGGACGCCATAGCGGCTCATGCCGGTGTGGATTTTAAGATGAACCGGGACCGGTATGTCAAGGGAAGCGGCGATTTTGGCGAGGGCACGGACAGTGTGCGGCTGGTTCACGCAAACGGTGAGGTTGTGGGCCACGCACCACGGCAGTTCGCTCTCCTGCCGCTCGCCCAGCAACAGCAGCGGCGCGGTGATGCCCGCGTCGCGCAACGTCATCGCCTCTTCGAGCGTGCTCAAGCCGAAGCCCCACGCGCCTTCCACGACCGCGACGCGCGCCACGTCGAGCGCGCCGTGGCCGTAAGCCTCGTCCTTCACAACGGCCATCAATTGCACGTTCTTGGGCAAGTCGCCGCGAATGAGTTGCAAGTTGCGGCGCAATTTGCCGAGGTCAATCTCGGTCCACGCGGGGCGCGGCGGAAAATTTTCGGAACTTAAATTCATCGGATAAATAAATTTAACCACGGATAAACACGGATGCACACAGATTTTCAAAACGTATCCAAACTGGATAGAAATTATCCGTGTTCATCCGTGGTTGAAAAATCAAACCGTTCCCGGCGGCCACAGGCTCTGGCCAACATCGGTGCGGAAATAACTGCCGACGACGTGGATTTTGCGGATGTTCGCGTAGGCCTTGGCAATCGCCGCGTCCAGTTTCAGCGCGAGCGCGATCACGTCCGCGATGCGATGACCGGTGGAAATCAATTTGCCGTCCGCGCCGCGCGCGACTTCGTTCCACCAAACGTCGCAATCAAATTTGCCGGAAACTTCCAGCGGCAATTGCGGGCCGCGCACCTGTGTGAATGGATAGCCGTAGCCCGCCAGCGTAAGCGAGCAGCCAAAATTTAATTTTTCGTTGAACGACAATTTCAATTTTTCATTCCGCGCCGTCCGCAAAATAATTTCCGCCGGATTTTTCAACATCCGCAAAATCATCGGGCCAGACGTGACGCCGATGCGGATGTTATATTCGATGACGTGCCATTTGCCGCCGCGCTTGATCGCGGTGACTTGCAGCGGCCCGCTAAATTTTGATTCGCACAACCAAGGCTTCAGCGGATGAATCAATTCGCGCGCCAGACCATATTTATCATCCTCATCGCGCTCGACGATTCCACCGAGCGGCGCGCCGGCGACAATGCCCAGGTTGCCGTTGAAGGCATATTTGTATTCCTGGTTCGTGACCAGTGAATAAATTTCGCCGCCGCTGACGAGCGCGATGTGTCCGGCCTCGGCGCGTCCGAGATATTCCTGCAGGAAAACGCCCTCCGCATAATTGACGTGCCGCAGCCACGCGCGCGTGTCGGCGACCGTCTCGCACAAAATCGTGTGGATCGGACTCGTCGGCGAGCAGAGCGGATTCTTGATGACGAACGGCTGCGGATTTCTGGCGAGAATTTTCTCCGCCTCGATGCGATTTGAGGCGACGAATGATTTTGGAAATGGAATTTTGAATTTGGCGCAGAGCTCGCGCGCAAAATCGCGTTCGCGTTCAATACGCATGGCCTCGCCAGTCGGGCTGAAAATGCCAACGCCGGATTCGATTAAATCCTTCGCCCACGGCTGTAACGCCCAGTCAATGGATTGTGGAATGACGACATCAATTTTATTTTCGCGAACAAGCGGAATCGGGCTTGGAAACACGTCGCGCGAAAAAGTTTCACCAACGAGCGTCGGCGAAAAGTGTCCGTAATTGCGCGTGAGATACGTCGAGACGTTTGCGCCAGCGTCAATAAGCGTTTGCCCGATGCTGTGCGCGAACGAGCCGACGCCGAGGATCATCACGTTGGCGGCGGAAGTTTTGGCTGGAGTTTTGCGTGGCATCATTGACGCGGGAATTGTTCCGCAAATCCGCCTGCCGCGCAATGCCAAGTCATTCACCGTCTCGACTTCCGGGGGCGGCGCGGGCAACATCATTTCATGGCTGACGAAAATTCCAGGCGCACCGAAAAACTTGAAGCCCACGTCGCGCATCTCGAACACCAGGTCGAGCAGTTGAACGGCGTTGTGATTGAACAGGGTAAAATGCTAGAGCGATTAAAAAAGGAAGTTCAGCGCCAGACGCGCGCGATGGAAACACTGGAACTGGAACGCATCAAATCCAACAACGTCAAGCCGCCGCATCATTGATGAGTCGCTCGTTTCTCGACTTTGCGCGCTAATTTGTTAAATTGGCAGTGTGAGTTTTGTCGCTGAATTTAATTCGTTGCCGCTGGATGCGCTGGTCAAAAAATCAATTGCCACCAGTTCCGATGCCGCGCGCGAAGCGCTTGGCAAATCTAAAATTTCCCTCGCCGACTTCGCCGCGTTGATTTCGCCGGTGGCAGGCGAACATCTGGAAACGATGGGCCGCAAGGCGCACGCGATGACACAGCAACGGTTTGGCAAAACCATCCGGCTGTTCGCGCCGCTTTATCTTTCCAATGAGTGCGTCAATAATTGTTCGTATTGCGGCTTCTCGCGCGACAATCCGATTTTGCGCGTGACGCTTTCGATTGAAGAAGTTTTGCGGGAAGCGCAGGAATTAAAATCACAGGGCTTCCGCAACCTGCTGCTCGTCGCGGGCGAACATCCGAAATTTGTCTCAAACAATTATTTGCGCGACTGCATCGCCGCGCTGCACGCCGACTGGCCGAGCATTTCGCTCGAAATCGGGCCGATGGAAACCGCCGATTACGCGCCGCTCGTCGCCGCCGGTTCGGACGGGCTGGTGGTTTATCAGGAAACCTACGACCGAAAAGTTTATGCGGAGATGCACACCGCCGGGCCGAAACGAAATTTCGACTGGCGGCTAGAAACGCCGGAGCGCGCCTACGCCGCCGGATTCCGCCGGCTCGGCATCAGCCCGCTTTACGGACTGGCCGACTGGCGATTCGAGGCGTTGAGCGTGGCGTCGCACGCGGATTATTTATTACGTCATTGCTGGAAAGCTGCGATTACGATTTCGCTGCCGCGTTTGCGTCCTTGCGCGGGAGAATTCCAGCCGCTCACGCAGATGTCCGACCGCGAACTCGCGCAGCTTGTCTGCGCGTTCCGCATCACGTTTCCCGATGTCGGCATCGTGCTCTCGACGCGAGAGACGCCGAAGCTGCGCGACGGCCTGATTCCGCTCGGCGTGACGATGATGAGCGCGGGCAGCCACACCGAGCCAGGCGGTTACACCGGCGCGGGCAAGGAAAAGATCCATCACACCGAGCGCGGACGGATTGTGGAGCTCGCGTCCGGCGCGAGCGAATGGGCGGCGACGAACGGCAATGCAACGAACGCGACCGGCCAGTTTGAGATTGCCGACGACCGTTCACCGGGCGAAGTGGCGGAACTGATCCGCAAACTCGGCTACGAACCGGTGTGGAAAGATTGGGACGCGGCGTTGACGAGGTTATTATGATTTTATGAACAAATCGCAATGGCAAAAAAGTCCGATGTTTATTGTGCTCTTACTTGTCGGGTTCTTTTTTGTGTTGCCTCTGCTGATTGGTCCTTTTTTCCGAATTACACCAGAAGAACAAAGGCATTCGTTATTTTTACACGTTATGAGACAAAAGAAATTGCAACGGAGCTAAAACAATACTCAATAACAACTGGCGGCTTAACCAACATTGATAACCATTTCGTTTTTCAGGCAGTTTTTGGAACGAACGGAACTATCAACTTAAATTACCACTCCGAGCAAACCAATTCTCAAGGCCAAGTTCTTGATTGCTGGAAAACGCCATATCAAATCGAAATTCTGGCACGAACAAATTTTGTTGTTACTTCCGCTGGCCAAGACAAAATTTTCGGCGACGCGGACGACATCATTTTCAACAGCGTCTCAAACGGTTTTGTGAAGCCGTGAAGCCGCAATTGACCACCAAGGCACAAAGTTTTAAGTTTTTGCATTCTTGGTCTCTTTGTGTCTTGGTGGTTAAAATCTTTTGCCAAATGGAACGGGACTTCGGATATTAAAGCCATGCGCAGGCTGGCGTTCATTTTATTTTTCTTCGCCGCGATCTGGATGCTCTCCGCCGCCGGGGAGACGAATTATTACTGCGTCGTCTGCGGCAGGGGACCGTTGACCGGGCAAATCTGGATCTCAAAATGGGGGCCGGTCTGCGACGACTGCTACCATCTCAAGGATCACTGCTCAATCTGCGGCCTGCCCATCAAGGACGGCGACGGCCACATCCAGACGCCGGACGGACGGCTCATCTGCAAGTTCGACAAGACGAACGCCGTGCTGGACGTGGACGAGGCGAAGGAGCTTTTCACGGACACGCGACGCAACGTGGTGGAAATGTATGGCCAGAGTTTCGGGCTGCAATATCCCGACGTGGCGGTGACGATGTTCGACGTGGATTACTGGTCGGAGAAAAACGGCGCGAACGGCCTGCACAAATTCGGCTTCGCCAGCACGCGCAAAACGGCGGACGGCACTTGCACGCATGAGGTCGTGATGTTGAGCGGGCGTTTGCGCGATGAAATGATTTCCGTCGCCGCGCACGAATACACGCATTTGTGGATCAACGAAAACCGCCCGGATGACCGCATGATAGACAGCGACACGATCGAGGCGATCTGCGAATTGACGGCCTACAATCTGATGGGCGAAAAAAACCTGCCGGAAATGCAAAGGCGGATTCTTGAAAATCCATACACGGAAGGAAGAATCAAAACACTCGTCGCCGTGTATCAGGAACACGGCATCGGTTATATTTTGAACTGGGTGAAAAATGGGACGGCGGCAAACTTTGACGGCGCGGGTGTCGCGCAGATTATGGCACCACCGCAGGTTTCATCCAGCGCCGCTCCGCCAACGCTGCCGGAAAAACTGAAATTCAACGGGCTGCTGACGATTGGCAAGGACAGCGAGGCGGTCATCAACGGCGTGTCGTTCGTGGCGGGCGACCGGAAGCGCCTCAAGCTGAAGGATAAAAATGTGACGGTGCGCTGCCTGGAAATTCAGGCCGAAGACGTGGTGGTGCAAATCAACGACTCGCCCGAACGGGTGACATTGAAGCCGGGCGATGAAATGCCAGTGCCATGAACCATGTGACCGCCAACGGAAAGCCGGTCGCGGCGGTGCTGCCGTGCTCGATTGAAGAATTTCTGGTCGCGCAAAAATTACTGCCGCGCAGCGTCGTCGTGGAGCACAACGGCGAGGCCGTCGCGCCGTCGGAATTTGCGCGGCGGCAATTGAACGCCGACGACAAGCTGGAAATCGTAAAAATCGTTGCAGGCGGCTGAAAGCAGAAGCGGGAAGTTGGGGGTTGGAAAAAAAGTTCCAGTTCCAAATTCATCTCGTTTTGGATTAAGCTCCGGCAAAATTATGAACTGGGTTGTTATTTGGACTGTCATTGGCTGGCTGGGCAATGCCGTTTTTTTCTCGCGTTTTCTTGTGCAGTGGTATGCGACGGAAAAAAACCGGCAAGTTGTCGTGCCGGTTTTGTTCTGGTGGTTGAGCCTCGCCGGTTCGCTGCTACTGCTGCTGTATGCGGTTTTTTACGATAAGCACCATGTCATTATTTTCGCCTACGCATTCACCTGGATTCCTTACATCCGAAATTTGATTATTCATCACCGACACAAGGGAGCACACACGGATTGCGCGGGCTGCGGCAAAAAAATTCCGCCGCAGTCGAACTATTGCCCGAACTGCGGCGTGAAGGTGCCGTAAAATTATTTTTTGGGCGCGCCGACCGTTTGCACGGTGATTCCGTATTTTTTCAAAACCTGCTGCTGGAAGTCCGGGTTTTTCTGGCCGTAGGCGGCGAGTTGCCGGACAAAATCCTGGATGCCGGCGCGGTTCTTGTCGAGGGCTTGAATGACCTGTGTCGTCTGCACAATGTCCTTGCGCGCCAGGCTTGCCTGCCGATACAGAAAAACCGTGAGCGTGCCGCTGACAACGATGAGTGCGAGCAGCAGCGTGAACGTCTGGCGGCGCAGCGCGGCGATCTGATCCGAAAGGTCGGCTTGCGAATTGAGGGGTGTTTGGAAATCGTTCATGGCGTTCATTTGGCGGCGGGTTTGGCCGGCGGCTGTAGCAGCTTCGTGAGTTCCGGGCTGGGATTATTTTTGTTGTAGACGGTCACGTCGTTAAAGAGAGCCTGCGCGGGCGACTGCATTTGCACGAGAGCGCTGTTGGCGGCCGCCGCCTGGGTGCTCAACCGGCGCAAATCGCGCGTGAGGAAAATGGTTTGCAGCGCGAAAAGCACGCCGAACAACGCGAACACTCCCAGCGTGAAGGTCAAGATACTGTTTGTCAGGACACATTTCATAACATTTCGCAAAATCTAGCGGAACTGCGGCGGAAGTCCAACCTGTTTTTGCGGGCAAAAAATCCATGGTTATCCATGGTTATCCGTGGTTAAATTCGCGCATGAAAATCCACTTCTTTGGCGCCGCGCGCACCACCACCGGCTCGATGTATCTCATCGAGATCAACGGCAAAAATCTTTTGCTCGAAGGTGGTTTGTTTCAGGGTCATCGCGCGGAATCGGAGGCGCTCAATAAAGTTTTGCCGTTCGACACGCGGCAGGTGGACGCCGTCGTCTTGAGCCATTCGCATCTGGACCACGCGGGCAAGCTGCCGAGCATTTGCAAAGCTTACGACGGCCCGATCCATTGCACCTCCGCCACAAAAGATTTGTGCGGCATCATGCTGCTCGACTCGGCGCACATTCAGGAGCAGGACGTGATTTTCGTGTCCAAAGTCCGCGCGAAAAAACATCAGCCACCGGTCGAACCGCTTTACACGACGCCGGACGCGCAAAAATGCGTGCAGCAACTGGTCGCGCACGATTACGAAAAATCATTTCAACCCGTGCCCGGCGTGACCGTCACATTTCGCGACGCCGGACACATCCTCGGTTCGGCGCAGGTGATTTTGGACATTCAAGAGAACGGCAAAAAATTCCGCTGGCTGTTCACCGGCGACATCGGGCGCGGCGGCGATGAATTGTTGCGCGACCCGATTCCCGTCGAGAACGTGGATTATCTCCAGATCGAATCCACTTACGCCGCGCGCGTTCACGAAGACCGCCCGGACGCGGACGATTTGGTCAAAAAATACGTCGGCGAAACGCTGGCGCAAAAAGGCAAAATTATCATTCCCGCGTTTTCCGTCGGGCGCACGCAGCAGATTGTTTATGTGCTGCACGAACTGATTTGCGCCGGAAAACTGCCGCGCATCCCGATTTTCGTGGACAGCCCGTTGAGCGTGAACGCGACGGCCATTTACAAAAAGCATCCCGAATGTTTGCGCCCGACGATCTACGACACGCTCTGCAACAACGAAGACCCGTTCGGCATGAACAATCTCACTTACATCGCGAGCGCCGAGGATTCCAAGCAGCTCAACGACCGGCACGAACCGATGATCATCATCAGCGCGTCCGGCATGTGCGAAGGCGGACGCATCCGGCATCACCTGAAAAACAACCTCGGCGACGCGAAGAATCTCGTCCTCTTCATCGGCTATTGCGCGGAAGGCACGCTCGGCAATCAAATCGTCGCGGGCAAAACTCCCGTGAACATCTTCGGCGAACCCTACAGCGTCCGGGCGAAAATTGTCTCGCTCGACACCTACTCCGGCCACGCGGACAAAAATGAATTGAAGCGCTACGTCGAAAAACTTTCCGGCGACATCAGAAAAATCGTCTGCATCCACGGCGAAGAAACGCAATGCCTCGCCCATGCGGAAACGTTGCGGGCGATGAAACCGAAGGCCGAAGTCATCGTGCCGGAATACAGGCAGGTGGTGGAAATTTGATCTTTGAGCAGGCGGCTTTGGTATGCCTTTGAAAGAGTGGAGACTTATTGCGGACAAAGATTTGCCAGTGTTAAAGTTGTGGCACCTTGCAGGGTATATGTCCGCCAATTGCCTGAAGTTTCAGGCTATGTTGTTGTTTTTCTGACGCCAGCGGCCGGGGCTGGTGCCAAAACGCCGGGTGAACATGAGATTGAACAGGCTCAAGGATTTGTAACCGCTTTCCAGCGCGACCTCCACAACTTTGGAGTTGCTGGTGGCCAGCAGTTCGCGCGCCCGGGCCAGCCGGGTCTCAGCTCGCTGGTCGCTGAACGATTTTCCGACCTGTTCGTGAAATATCCGGCTTAAATGCCGGGGCGTGCAATTGGTTCGCCGGGCCAGTTCCGTGAAACTCATCTCCGCCAGCTCATCCGGCGACGCAATGCGCAGGAGCGCCCGCAGCCGTTCCTTGGCGTCCGGGATTTCCTGCAAGGCCGGGGCTGCTGGTTCCAATTCGCCGCCAAGCGCCTCGACAAACAGGTGCAGCAGCTTCAGACGGAACATTAATCCAGACTGCCTGTGGCGGGCGCATAATTCCTTCATATTCAAGGCCACCGGGCTGTGCGGCGGAAGAATCTGGATCGCGCCCTCTTGCTTGGTGGCCAGCGATTTGAGAAAATCCTGCTCGCCCAAGGTGATCAATCCGGTCAGGCGTGCCGGCACAACGCTGAACGTGTGCAGCGACATTCCTCCCAACTGGCTGGCCCGGATGATCGTCTTTGACTGTCCCGCAACCGCCAGCACCGCGCCGGTTTCCAATTCCACGCTTCCTTGCGGCCGCAGACAGTAGCCGCTCCCGCCGCTGACCTGCACCAGCGACCAGCCGGACATTGCCGGCAGCCATTCCCCACCGGGCAGGACGGATAAATTCCTGATGGTGAGCTGAGGCTCAAACAAGCGCTGGTTTTTTTTCATGCGTCCACCATTTCCAAACAATTTCCGGCCACATTGAATCCGCCGATTATTCAAGATGCCGCCAACTTACAGCGAAGATGGTTACGGATTCGTGTCGGTCTTGAAAAAGAATGGAAACTATTTTGGCCGAATTTGGCTGGATTTCATTCCTGGCCGGCTGCGGAGTTCCCAAGCCAGTTCAATGCCGACGGACTTTGTTTCCTTATTGTCACCATTTCGACAGGAGTTTGTAATAAAAGTTCCCCAGCATTTGGCTGTGCAAATTTTCAAGCAGGCATCTTTTCTGGATCAGACATGGACAGCCGTGTGTTGCTGAATTGCCGGGTTTGGATTTGGAAAACGCAAATGATCGCGGAGAAATGATGTCCATGCGGCTTATTGCCATGACCTTGATGATCTTGTCCGCAAATGACTCCGCCCGCACATCGCGGGGAAAAATGCGTCAGGATGGCTTGCGCGCCGGAAGGATCTTCGCCCGTCGCCGATTGATGGTGGTGTTGCTGTTGGTTTGCTGGATGCCGATGGGCGTCTGGAAACTGGCGGCGGCGGAACCGGAAGCCATTGCCGCCACACCTGTTCTTGATGAAATGCAAACTGATCCGCGATTCAATATTCTCGGTTATGCCGTCAGCGGAAACGTGCAGCTTGATGCCGGCGCTCTCGATGCGGTTTTTTCGGGGCACACCGGCACAAACGTGGACTTGAGGGAAATCGTGCGGGTGGCGGCTGACCTGCAACTGGAAAATCGTCGCCAAGGTTATCCGGAAATAAGTGTCGCCATCATGCCGGGGCAAATCACCAGGGGCATCGTCACGCTGAATATTTTTCAAGCGGCAAATCCTCAAATTGTGGTCGCAGGCAGGCGTTATCTTGATTCGGGCGAACTGGCGGAAACGGTCACAAATCAGCAACCGACCGCAACGGCCAGAACCAATGCAATTCCGGTCGCGCCGGTAATCCACAAGCCGCTGCCGCCGGCCAGCCCGGAAGAAATTGCGAAAGCTAGAGCCGATTTGCTGCGGGAGATGGCCGACTTGGCGGCGAGAGAAAAGGACACGCGCATTCATGTTGTTTCGACAAATGCCGGTCCGCGCTTTGATGTCGAGAAATATCTGGTCATGGGCAACTCCGCGCTGACTCCGAAAGTCGTTGCCGCAACTTTGACGAACATTGACGGTGCATTCGGGACGAATGTGAGTTTTGACGGGGTCAGCACGGTGCGGGACGAACTTCAAAACGCTTACCAGGAACGCGGCTATGTGACGGTTTCCGTGGCCGTGCCAAGGCAGATAATCACCAACAACACGGTCAAGGTGCAGGTCACGGAAGGCCGGCTGGCCGGCATCCTGGTCAAAGGCAACCATTATTTCAGTTCCAACAACGTCATGCGCGCACTTCCTAGCCTGCACACGGGCATGCTTTTGAACGGCCCGGTCTTCAACGCCGAATTGAACCGGGCCAATGCGAATCAGGACCGGCAAATTTATCCGGTCATCGAGCCCGGCCCCGATCCGGGCACCAGCGAACTTGCGCTCGGAGTCAAGGATCGCCTGCCACTTCACGCCAAGCTGGAACTGAACAACGAAAGCTCGCCCGGCACGCCCGACCTGCGGGTCAATTCATCCGCCGTCTATGACAATCTCTGGCAGATGGAACATTCAATCGGCGTGCAATACGGCTTTTCCCCGCAAGACTACAAGCAGGGTGACACATGGAATTATTACGACCGTCCGTTCGTGGCCAACTACAGCGGTTTCTATCGTCTTCCGCTGGGAAATCCGCAGCCGATTGAAGACATGATTGCGAACAATCCCGGCAGCTTTGGCTTCAGCGAAGCGACGCATAAGTTCAACCTGCCACCGCTTTCCAGCCAGGCTGAACTGACGGTTTACGCCAACCGCTCGACCATTGATCCCGGCGTGCAAAACCTCTCTACTTCACAGATCCCTACTGGCACTCCACTCAATCAACTCAACGAATCGGATGTTCAACAGGACATCACGATCAATGAGACGATGGGGTTTCGATTGAACAAATCTTTGCCTGAAATTGAGGATGTTTTCTCCACCGTGTCTGGAGGGATGGATTTCAAGATATATTCAACAGCCAGCTACAAAACCAACATATTCATTTTAACTTCAATTCAGCCTCCACAAAATGGCCACCCCGTTCCGCCTGTTGTTTCTACAGTGCCTTCATCCGTGCCAGTGACCATAGGATATGTCCAGTATCTGCCTTTGTCCCTGCATTATGACGGAACGCTGCGCGGAATGTTCGGGGTTGCCACCTTGGGACTCGATGCCAGCGGCAATGCGTGGTATTCAGGCTCTTTAAGCAATCTGCAAAGCTTCATCACTCATTCCACAATATCTTCCGGCCATTGGGTGACGCTTGACCCCAGCCTGACATGGGTGATGATCCCACGCACAAACTGGGTTCTGACAATCCGCGCGAACGGCCAGTGGGCCAGCGAACCGTTGATCAGCAGTGAACAGTTTGGCGCAGGCGGCGTCAACAGTGTCCGGGGTTATCACGAAGGCGAAGTGTTCGGCGACAATGGCTGGCATTTTTCCATCGAGCAGCAAACGCCGCCGCACACCGTGGGAATGGTCTATGGAAATGTTCCCCTCACGGTTCGCGGCTCAATTTACATGGACTACGCGAGAACATTTTTGATAGACCCACAAGGACGCCCGGGCAGCACTGCCTTGTGGGGCACGGGATTTGGCGCGACGGCTTCCATCGGTTCGCACTGGGAAGCGAGATTTCTATTCTCGCTCCCTGTGTTGAGCGCCGGGACAACGCAGGCGTGGCAGCCGTATTTTAACTTTGGACTGACCGCGCAATTTTGAATTGTTGCAAAAATGTCACTTAAAAACACTGCATATCAACGGGCGGCGTGTTAGTTTTGAATTTGAGGCGTATGATGAATTTTTTTCCAGCCTGTTCAATTCGGAACTTGCCCCTTGTGACGCTGGTGCTGTTGGCGGCGTTGTCAGGCCAGCGGCTTGCCTGCGCTAATCCCACCGCCACCGGCGGCACGGTTATACAAGGCTCGGCAACATTCAACACGGCGGGTTCTCAATTCACGATCAACCAGGCTTCCGGCAACGCCTTCATCAACTGGACCAGTTTCAACATTGCTGCCGGCCAGACCGTGACCTTCAACCAGCCTTCGTCTTCCTCGGTGGCTTGGAATTACATCAATGACCCCAGCGCCCCGAGCGCCTCCACTATAAACGGAACCCTCAATGCCAACGGATATGTTGTGTTGCAGAATCCAAACGGGTTCGCAATTGGCGGCACCGCTGCCATCACTGCACATGGCTTGATTATGACCACGGCTACCACTCCCGCCTTCAATTTTTCCGGCGGTGGCCCGTGGGAATTTGACGCGCCGCCGCCGTCGGCCAAAATCATCAACTACGGCCAAATCAACATCACCGGCGGCGGTTCGGCATTCCTGATAGCGAGCGACATTGAAAATTTGAACGACGGCACTTATTCCGGCACTATTTCCGCACCCGGCGGAAAAATCGGCCTTTACGCCGGGGAGAAAGTCCTGGTTTCCACGTCGCCCGACGGTCGCGGTTTGAGCGCCGTGGCCACCGTGCCGCAAGGTTTGATCAACAATCAGGGGCAATTGACCGCCGACGCCGGCAACATCACCCTGAACGCACAGACCGTGAACCAAGGCGGACTCGTTCAGGCCAATTCCGCCCAAAATGTCAATGGAACCATTGAGCTGCTTGCGAGTGACAGTTTGAATCTGGAAGCCGGTTCCACCACTTCGGCCAAAGGCGATTCGACTGCGACCGCTTCCAGTCCCGGAGGATTTGTGGTTTTGAATTCGAGCGGCACGTTTGCCGACACGGCCACATCGGCGATCAATGTTTCTGGCCAGGCAGGAGGATTGGACGGTTTCGTGGAGATTTTTGGAAACATTGTCGCGGATGCCACATCAGTTCAATCCTCCATTGACGGCGCAACCGCCGCCACGTTCTCGGCCGGCAATCACCTGTTCATCAATCCCTATGATCTCACGCTTTCTACGGCTGCCACCGATCCCTCTTCTGCGAATATCAATATTGGCGATCTTGGCAACTACTCGCAGATTGACCTTCAATCTCTTGACAACATCGAATTGATTCAGGAATGGAATCTGGCTGGCATAAGCGCGCCCGCCACGTTGAAACTGACTGCCGGAAACGATGTCATTCTGGACAACGGCACGGCAATTGTTGGCGGTAATAACTGGAGCGTCAACCTGACTGCCGGCACGTCGCTTTCTTCAGGTTCCCTTCCAATTTCCGGCAACGACGGAATATATTTGAACGGCAGTTCATATATCCAAGCCCAGAACGGCGGCATCAGTCTTTACGCGCCCAATGAAGTGATCGTCAACAGCGGAGCCGTCAGGACGATTGGCGGCGGCGGCATAGACGTGACGACGCTTTTTGGGGATGTCAACAGCGGAACCAGCACTTCAGGGTTTAACTATATCAAAAAGGCACCTTTCTTCACCCCGTTTTCAGTCAGCCAATTTTTGGGAACGGTTGGCACCAGTTCAACTCTTGGAGGCATCAGCACTGCTGACGGCGGGAACGTGACCATCAATGCCGGAGGCGACGTTATCAGTTATCTTCCATTCGGCACCGGCCCGGATGGCTCGCCAGCAACGGGCGATGCCGGGACAGGGGCTTTTGGCTCGCAACCCGGCGATGTGACGATCAATGCCGGGGGCAGCGTCATTGGACACTATGTGGAAGTGAATGGAACGGGCACAATCAACGCCGGACAGGACATCGGAAACGCGGACAATAATGTGGCTTTGAGCCTCGTCACAGGCAGTTGGGCCTTGAATGCGCCGAACGGCAATATTTATTTGCAGGAGGTGCGGAATCCGAACGGAGTCTTTAACACCGCCGGCGGTGCCAGCAGTGCCGGTTATCATTTTTTTGACTATGATCCGTCTGCCTCGGTGAATTTGACGGCTGGCGACGGCGTATATTTGACCGGGTTGAATGTTCCGCGGGCCACAGCCAATGGCAGTGTTGATGATGTTCAAATCATTATGCCCCCGTCATTGACTGTTGCCGCCGGTTCCGGAGGCGTCACTTTGGAAAATAACTTCACCTTGTTTCCTTCCAGCTATGGAAACCTGCAAATCACTACGACAGACGAGGGCGATTTTAACGGGGGAACTTCAAGCGGCAACGATTACGAACTGCTCATGTCCGACAGTTCCCGAACGCGATGGTTCACTGATAATTCCGGTGTCACGAGCTTTAGCAGCGCAGACCACGGCAGCTCGCCCATCGAACAAAATAATTATGACCCGGTGCTCATCAATATTGACGGCGACATGAACAACATCATCCTGCAAACCACCAAGGAAACCCAGATCACCGTGGGCGGCGACATGACTGGATGCAGCTTTTACGGGCAGAACTTGCATTCCGGCGATGTCACCTCGATTGATGTGTCCGGGCAGATTTCCAATCCCGGTTCATTTAATTTTGTCACGCTGAATCAGGGGGTTCCAAATCTGCCGCTGGCAGACCTGCCGCCAGATACGCTCAACAACTGGCAGACGATTTTGACTCTGGCTGTGGATCCAACCTTGGTTGCCGCCTTGCAAATTCCCGGCGGTGTCAGTCCGTCACAGTATGCCGCCTATGTGGGGCAAATCCTTTTGTTCGGCAAATCTCTACAGTCCAGTTTCGCATACGATCCGACGACACAAAGATTGACCTTTATCGGTTCCATGGCTCAAAACATCTTGGACGAATTGGAGCAACCACTGACCGTGCTGCGCTATGGCCCCAATGGTTATCCATTGCTGGACTCAAGCGGTCATTTTGTGACCGACCAAATCACCTGGGTTAATCCTGCCGCAATCCAAAATCTTTTTAAAGAAAGCCAGGGAGCACCCTCGCTGGGAAATTCGGGCGGTGCCTATGTTGTTGGCGGAACCGGGACTTTTGATGTTCAAGCGACTTCGATCTCGCTCGGCAACTCCTACGGCATCCTCTCGCTTGGCAACGGTCAATTGCTCGGCATTGATTATTCCTATCTGACACCCTACCTCCAAACGGTCCAGTCCGGCGCGACAATCAATGTCACAGTGGCCAACGACGCCACTGTTGGCGGGGTGACAATACCAAGCCTGGAGATGCCCAGCTCCACCATAGCCGCCCTCGGTGGCGGAGATGTCAATGTCACCAGCACGGGCGGATCAATGGATTTGGGTTCCCAATATCTTATCGAATTCGAATCAGAAATCATGAGCCAGGACAACCTGGCACTGGGCATCTACACTTCGGGCGGCGGCGACGTGAACGTGACCGCCCATGGCAGCATCAACATTGACAGTTCCCGGGTTGCAACCTTCAACGGCAGCGGTGTCAACGTCGAGTCATTTACCGGCGACGTCAATGCCGGCAGTGGCGGCAGCGTTTATGTTCCAATCAATGTATTTTCTGCCGAGGGCAATGTTCCAAATGAACCATTTGAAGACGTTTTCGCCAACGGCATTGTGGCTGAAACCTTGGTGGACAACTCATATCAAATTCCTCCTCCGGGAAGCGCCACAGTTCCGGGCAACATCACAGTGACAACTCCCCAGGGAAGCATTTACAGCAGTCTGGGAGGCATTTTACAAGTGGCGCTCAATGGCAACATTTCCGCCGGTCCCACCGTCACCCTTGTGGCCGGTTCACCGGGTTACATAGGCAACATTGATGTGTCGGGTTCCGGCGTGATCGGTGGAACGGTAAATCTCACGGCCAACGGCAACATCAAAGGATTGGTGATCTCCCGGCAGAACTCCAGCGTCAATGCGGCCCAAAGCTTCAGCGGCACGGTTCTTTCCGGCGGCACCGCCAATCTTTCCGCCGGCGGCACGGTTTCCGGCACCATCATCGGAGCTACGGGTGTGAACGCTTCCGGCGGCGGTGGCGTGTCGGCGACCATACTCACCCAGAGTGCATCCGTTAACGGTGGCGCGGCCAAGTCCACTTTGGGAACCACCGCCAACACCACTTCCGCCACCCAGAGCGCCGCCGTGGCCGCCAGCAGCGATGCCAAGCAAACGGTGGCCACCGACAACCCTGAAGAAAATCCAGACAAGAAAAAGCAGCCGACGTTGCAACGCCTCAAGCGTGTCACCGTCATCCTCCCCAAGGCGACTTAAGGTAAAGACAGCCTGTCCAAGACCCTTCAACAATCCCGAAACATACCGAAAATCTGCCAGGTTTGGACTGCAGGAGCAAGTGGAGCGCGACAACGCTTTGGAAAGCGCAAGGCATACCCAACACAATCACGCCGCTCTGGTCTGTCGCAGTGGAACGATGTTGGTCGCCTCGAAACTCACCAGCTTTGCCATGCTCGCCGAATGTTGATTTCGCAGATGCCATAAACTTTCATCGCCAATCCGCCGCCGTCCTTGTGTCCCAGCCAGCGCGAAACCGTCGGAATGTCCACGCCGGTTTCAATGCACCGCGTCGCAAACAAATGGCGCAAATCATGGTGTGTTATTGGTGCATCCGGCAGGACTCGAACCTGCAACCTTCTGATCCGAAGTCAGAAGCTCTATCCAATTGAGCTACGGATGCGACGGCTTCATTGTGCGGATTTTCGCGGCGCGATAAAGCGGATTTAACCGCCGGAATTTTGATGAAGGCGGATTCGCCGCGTTGACTTGGCGCGCGGCTTTGTTAGCGTTGCACCGTCAATCATGGCAAAAATGCGAATCCCACGGCTCGTCAAAATCATCGCTGGCGTGCAGACCGGCGCGGAAAATGAATTCAACCGCCTCGAACGGTTCGCGCATTTCTGGGTGCTCGTCGGTAAAAGTTTCGTCCGCAACCGCTGCCCCACGCGCGCGGCGGCGTTGTCCTACGCGACGCTGCTGGCGCTGATTCCGATGCTCGCCGTCGCCATCAGCGTCACCAGCGGACTGCTCAAGGGCGAGGGCGAGGAAAAAATCTACGAGGTGATTGACAAGGTTGTCTCCAGCGTCATGCCGCCGCCGGCGATGCTCAACACGACCAACGTCTCGCTGGAAATCGGCCCGGACTTTTCCGTCGCGCTCAAGCCGACCAATTCCGTTCCCGCCGGAACTTTCACCAATGACTCCACGGGAACAAACGAAGTCGCGGTAACGGCGACAAATTCACTCGTCGCGGCGGTTGCGGACAATTCACGCGTGATTGACGCGCAAAAGCAAGTCGCCAAGGACATCCATCAATTCATCCAGAACACGCGCAGCAAGACGCTTGGATTGATCGGGATGTTGCTGCTGCTCTACGTCGCCATCTCGATGCTCGCGAACATCGAGGGAACTTTCAACGACATCTGGGGCGTGACGCGCGGACGAAGCTGGCGCTGGCGCATCGTGCTTTACTGGGCGACCATCACGCTCGGACCGTTGCTGCTCATCGGCGCGCTCGGTTTGTCCGGCGGTTCGCAAATGCAGACGGCGCGGGAATTCGTCAGCCACACGCCGCTCGTGGGCGGAATCATTTTCAAACTGCTGCCGCTCGTGGTTTTGTGGCTGGCCTTCGCGCTGTTCTATGAAATTGTGCCGAACACAAAAGTCCGCTTCGACGCCGCGCTCGTCGGCGGCTTCGTGGCCGGTTCGCTGTGGCACTTGAACAACGTGTTCGGCTTCCTCTACGTCTCGCGCGTCGTGAGCAACAGCCAGGTTTACGGCAAGCTCGGCCTCCTGCCGGTGTTCATGGCGGGACTTTATTTGTCGTGGATAATTTTATTGTTCGGCGCGCAAGTCGCCTACGCATTTCAAAATCGAAAATCCTATTTGCAGGACAAGCTCGTCGAAAACGTGAACCAGCGCGGTCGCGAATTCATCGCATTACGATTGATGACGTGCATCGGCCAAAGATTTCAACTCGGCCAGCCGCCCGTGACAATCCAGGAAATTTCCACCGACCTCGGAATTCCCACGAAGCTCGCGCAGCAGGTTTTGCAAACACTCCTCGCCGCGCGCCTCGTCGTCGAAACCAACGGCGGCGAATCCGCCTACGCACCCGCGCGCCCGCTCGATTCCATCAACGCGCACCACGTCCTGCTCGCCATGCGCACGAGCGGCGGACAGGAACTGCTGTCGCGCGACGAACCCGTGCGCGCGGAAATTTTCGGGGAATTTGCGCGGATTGAAGAGGCGGAAAAAAATGCCGCGTCCGCCATCACCATGCTCGCGCTCGTGAACCGCGCGCAGGCGCATCTGGAAATCGCCGCGCCCGCGCCGGAAATGGAAAAACAAATTTCCCTGCCGCCGGAAACAAAACTAGAAAACGTAGAACCAATTCTCAAAACGCCGAAGGAAATGGAAGTTGTGATTTCAAAACCAGCTGAAATGGAAATCACTGAATTGCCCAAAATAGAAACCGCCGCCGAGCCGCCGCGCGAATTTTCCCATCCCCAAGAAAATCTTTTGGATTGATGACCGTCACCAATCCTTGACCGGCTTGTTCTGGTCTTGCGGTTTGCCCTGCGGTATCAATTGCAAAACCTGCTCGTTGCCTTTTTGCGCGTCCAGCAAACGCTTCGCCTCCTCCGGCGTCATCTCCCCCGGCGCAACCGGCTGGCCTTCGGCATTTTGGTTGTCCGGCTTTTGGCCATCCTTTGTTTCAGCGGAAGATTTTTGCTGCTCCGACTGCTTTTGCTGTTCGTCTTTTTTTTGGTTTTGAGAATTTTGTTGAGACTGCTGCTGGCTCTGTCGCTGGTTTTGCTGGCCGTTTTTTGAATCTTGCTGCGACTGCGATTGTTGCTGTTGTTTCAATAATTCCTCCAGCTTTTTCAGCTTCACGTCATCGGGATAAAGTTTCAAACCACTTTCCGTCCGTTCCAGCGCCGCCGGAACGTTGTTGGAAATGTAAAGCTGCGCGCCGCCGTTGAAAAAATCATCGGCGGGCAAAAGTTGCGCGCACATTTTCTGCGCGGCAAAAACCAGCAGCAACGGCAGCAAACTATTTTTGATTTGGCGTCGCAATGTCATCAATGTCCTTCAGTTTTTTTGTGTAGTCTTGAAATTGTTTCGCCGCGATCTTGTTCTGCGTGAGCTGCTCCATGATTTCCAACGCGCGATGAAACTGCGCACGGCGCACTGCGTCATCGGCTTCCCCTTTTGCGCGCCGCATTGCTTCGCGCAGTTGCGCGATTAAATCAAGCTGGCTTTTCACGAAACCAAAATTGAACGCCGCGTCCGCGTCGTTCGTGTTCAACTGCGCCGCGTGCGCGTAGCTTTGCAGCGCGTTCGTCCACGTTTCGGTCATCGCGCCCAAGCCGTCCGCGTCCGGCGTGAATTTCAGTTCGCCCATCCGGTAAAGCGTGTTGCCCAGGTTGTAAAACGCCTGCTGCTGCAATTTTAAATCCGGCGACAGCGTCACGAGCTGAAAATTTTGCCGCGCCGCGTCATAATTCGTCGCGCGATACGCCGCCGCGCCCGCGTTGAAAACCAGACGCAGATCGTTCGTGTAAATTTGCGAGAGCCGTTCATATTCTTGAAATGCGTTGGTGTAGTTTTGGTATTTTCCAATGTTGTATTCGCGCAACGCATCCGCCGGCGACGCGTTTGCGGAAACTGGCAAAAATAAAAGCGCAATTAAAATTGCAGCCGTCGCCGCTTCAACTTTGGACTTTGGACTTTGGACTTTGGACTTTCGTTCGGGCAAAAATATTTCCGCCAGCAGCAGCAAAATCGCCACGCCCAGCGGCCACTGAAATTGCTCGTGATAACGCCGGATGAGTTTTTCGCTGCTCTCCGATTTCGGCAACGGCTCCAGCCCGCGCTCGTAAAGCGTGTCCATCGTGTCCGCGCCGCGCAACGGCAGGTAAAATCCGCCCGTCGCGCCCGCGATTTGTTGCAGCAGATTTTCGTTCAAGTGCGATTTCACGACGTTGCCTTGCTCGTCGCGGACATAATCCGAATTTCCATTCGCGTCCGTCACGCGGATCAAATCGCCGGCGGCAGTTCCGATTCCAATCGTGAAAATTTTCAGTCCATCCTTCGCCGCGCTTTGCGCCGCTGCGAGCGCGCCGGTTTCGCTGTCGTTGTCCTCGCCGTCGGTCAGCAGCACGAGCGCCTTGTAATGGCCTTTTTCCTTGAACGCCGTGAGCGCGGTGTTGATCGCCTCAGCGATGGCCGTGCCGCCTTCGGGAATGGAATTCACGTTCAGCGCCTGCACACTTTGCTGGAACGCCGTGTTGTCAATCGTCAGCGGACATTCCAGAAACGCGTCGCCCGCGAACGCGACGAGCCCCATGCGATCCGTGCCGGCGCGTTGCATCAATTCGAGCGCGGCGAGCTTCGCGCGCCCCAGCCGATCAGGCGCGATGTCCGTCGCGAGCATGGATTTGGAAGTGTCCACGGCGACAACAATGTCCAGGCCGTTTTGCTGCACTTCTTCCAAATCGAATCCATGTTGCGGACGCGCAAGCGCCCCTATCAAAAATGCGACGGCGAGAATTATAAATGTAAAACGTAATTTCTGTCGCGCCGGAGAAACGCCCATGGTCAACACCGGCAGCAAACGCGCCGAGATGAATTGCGTGAGTAATTTTTGCTTCTGCCGGCTCGTGAACCAAAAAAGCGCGGTAAGCGCCGCCGGCAAAACCAGCAGCAGCCAAAGAATGTTTGGATGTTCAAATCTCATGGCAATTTTCTTAAATTGGTTTGTCCTAAAATAATCTCCATGAGCAGCAGCAAGAATCCGCCCGCGACCAGCCACGCGAAAAGCTCCCTGTATTCCGTGTATTTGCTGATCGTCGCCTCGGTTTTTTCCAGCTTGTCAATTTCCGCGTAAATTTTCTGGAACTTCTCCGCGTTGTCCGCGCGATAATATTTTCCGCCGGTTTTGTCCGCGATTTTTTGCAGCGTGTCCTCGTCCACGTCCACCGGCACGTTTTGGTAGCCGGCCTTTTGGCCGTTCATGAAAACCGGCATGGGCGCGCTGCCTTGTTCGCCGATGCCGACGGTGTAAATTTTCACGCCCAGCGCCGCCGCCGCGTCCGCCGCGAGCAACGGATCAATCTTGCCGGAATTATTTTGTCCGTCCGTCGCGAGGATGATGATTTTGCTTTTTGATTTCAGATCGCGCAGCCGGTTGACCGCCGTCGTCAGCGCGTCACCGATGGCCGTAGCATCGGAATTGATCGTGCCGATTTCGAGGCGCGCGAGATTTTCCTGCAAGTAATCGTGGTCGAGCGTCAGCGGCGTCGCGATGAACGCCTGCGCCGCGAAGACGACGAGGCCGATGCGGTCGTTCGGACGCTTGTCAATGAAATCGCGCAGCACCGACTTGGCCATGTTGACGCGATTGACACGCTCGCCGTTCACGACGAAATCTTCCGAGATCATGCTGCCGGACAAATCCAACGCGCACACGATGTCAATGCCGCTGGCCTTCACCTCCGTCGTGCTTTTCGAGAGACGCGGTTGCGCGAGCGCAAAAATAAAAATGGCGAGCGTCAGCCAGCGCAATGCCGCGAGAAAATTTCCCGCGCGCGAACGCCGTGCGCGCGTCAGGCCTTCGACGAGCTTCACCGACGAATATAAAAATGCCGGCGGCGAACCGCGCTTGCCTTTCAGCCACGCGAGCAATGGCAAAAACAGCAGCAGCAAGAGCAAATATGGATGGGCGAAGGCCATTTTTGATTTACGATTTACGATTTACGATTTGTTCCGATTCGCCGTCATTTGAAATTTGAGATTCGGAATTTGAAATTGGCTGCGGCTCGGTTTCTTCGACGAGTTTTACCGCTGCGCCGTGGAGTTCGCGCAATTCGTTTTCACGCGGCTCGTATTTTGCGAATTTCACGAGGTCGCAGCTCTCCAGAAATTTTCCGAGCGATTCCTTTTGTTCCGGCGCGAGCAGGTCCGTTCCGCCGAGTTCGCGCAAAAATTCTTCGGTCGTCCGTTCCGGCGCGCGAAATTGAAACCGTTCTTCGAGATAAAAACGGATCGTATCGGAAACCAAAACACAAAATTCCTTCGGCTGCGAAATGAGCGCGAGCGCTTCTTCCAATTTTTGCTTCGCGCGAACGTGCGCCGGAATCGGCGGCGCGATGGAAATTCGCGTCATCCGTTTGTGGACGTATCGCCAGACGAGCGAGGCGATCACAAACAACGCCAGCGCGACGAGCGTCCACCACAGCCATTCCCAGCCGCCGTGAATCTCAATCGGCGGCTTGATGTCGCGGATGTCGTTAATTTGTGCTGCTGCGTTTGTCATCCTCGTAATCTCCGTTTTTCCCGCGTCTCAAAAAACCTGCCGAGCGTCGCGCCGTAAGCCTCGTTCGTGCGCAGTTGAATCGAATCAATGCCCGACGAACGAAATTGTTTCGCCAGCTCCGCGATTTGTTTTTGCTGGCGCAACGCAAACGCGTCACGGCTGCTCGCGCTGCCGGTGTTCACTTCCAGAATTTCGCCGGTCTCCGCGTCTTCCAAAATCAGACGGCCGAGCGCGGGTAGTTCCAATTCATGTTTGTCGGTGATTTGCACGGCCACGACATCGTGCTTGCGATTCGCCATGCGCAGCGAGGTTTGCAGCGCGCGCGATAACACGCCAGCCGCCTTGGACTGCGCGGACACGTCCGCGCTTTTGAACGACGCGACATGTCGCGTCGTTGAAAGCGGCGACATGTCGCCGCACTCCAGAAAATCTGAAATAACAACGGCAATCGCCTTGTGCGACTGCACGCGCATCAAAAATTCCAGCGCCGCGTTCAAATCCGTCCCGCGCCGCTTCGGTTCAAAGAACAACACTTCGCGAATGACGCGCAGCACATGACTGCGCCCTTTGCGCGGCGGAATAAATTTTTCAACTTCGTCGGAGAAGAGAATCAGTCCGACTTTGTCATTGTTCCGAATCGCCGAGAACGCGAGCACCGAGGCAATTTCCGCCGCGAGTTCGCGCTTGGACTGGTCGCGCGAGCCGAACAGGCCGGAGCCGCTCACGTCCACGACGAGCATGAGCGTGAGTTCGCGTTCCTCGACGAACTTCTTGATGAACGGATGATTCATCCGCGCGGTGACGTTCCAGTC
>Ga0181534_10000734_pt1 | contig 22789 bp, 20 predicted proteins | sample PEATcosm2014_Bin_37_FD_119758 | JGI IMG/M metagenome (GOLD analysis project Ga0181534, IMG submission 119758) | Peatland microbial communities from MTU Mesocosm Facility, Houghton, MI, USA - PEATcosm2014_Bin17_10_metaG | ecosystem: Environmental > Terrestrial > Soil > Wetlands > Peat | place...
CGCCAATGTCCATGCGCTTCAGCTTGGCGTCGGCGAAGAAGCCGATCGAGCGGCTGTCGGGTGACCAGAAGGGAAAGGTTGCGTCGTCGGTACCGGGAATCGGCTGCGGCGTCAGATTATCCATCGAGCGCAAAAAGAGTTGCTGCTTGCCCTGCGCGTGAGCCGAAAAAACAATGTGCTTGCCGTCGGGCGAAATCACCGGAGGACCGGCATTGTCGCCTACGAAGTTAAAGTCCCATTTATCCGATGAGGCGATCTGGGTGCGTACGACGGGCTTTGCCTCGCGCGCGCCAAAATGGAAGAACGCCAACCCAATCGCGGCGGCCAGTGCTACCCCCGCCACCGCCCAGGCCAAAAACGTCGACTTGCGAACCGCATCCGGTGACGCTGTCTGTACATCTGAAGCCGCACCGCCTTCGGCAATCCACTTCAGCTCGCTGGCCAGATCGCCCGCGCTCTGCCAGCGCGCATCCGGATCTTTCGCCAGGCACTTCTTGATCGCACGCTCCAGCGCCGGCGGAGTCACTGGCTGCAGGGTGCGGATCGGCACCGGCTCTTTTTCGAGAATCGCGGCTGCCACCGAGACCAGAGTCTTGCCTTCAAACGCCCGCTTGCCGCCGATCATTTCGTACAACACGGCCCCCAGGCTGAAAATGTCGCTGCGGGCATCGGCTTCTTTGCCTTCGACTTGCTCGGGCGCCATGTACTGGAATGTGCCGACGATCGTGCCCTGCTGGGTCAGCGGAGTCGCGTGTGAACTCGTCATCGCCGCGGTCAGTTCAGCCGACACCGGTTTCAATGTTCTGATTTCCTTCGCCAATCCGAAGTCCATCAGCCTGGCGCCAGTCTTGGTGAGCATTACGTTGCCGGGCTTCAGATCCCGATGTACCACACCCCCGCGGTGAGCGGCGTTCAGGCCTTCCGCAATCTCCGCACCGTAACGCAGCACCTGATCGAGAGGCATGGGACCGCGTCGCAGACGGTCGGCCAGCGTCTCGCCCTCGAGCAACTCCATGACGAGATAACGCACGCCATCTTGCTCGCCGACATCGTGCAGATGACAGATATTGGGATGGTTGAGAGAAGAGATCGTCCGCGCCTCGCGCTCGAAGCGCTCTCCAGCTTCCGGCCGGTCCGACAGGTGAGCGGGCAAAACTTTGACCGCCACGCTGCGCTCCAGCCGGGTATCGCGCGCGCGGTACACTTCGCCCATGCCGCCCGCACCCAGCGGTGACTGGATTTCATACGGGCCGAGCTTTTTCCCGGGAGCGAGGGCCATGAGTGCCTGTGATTATAGCGTGGGCGCCGCTTGCAAACTGCCGTTGGGCCAGCGTTCAGGCAGAGCAGCCGCCACTCCGAAGTGCTGTTAAGGCTCCTCCCAGTCGAGGCCGTAGACGTCGGAAGTTCCGGCATCGCGGATCAGCAATAGTGAGTTGTCGGGAGTGAGGGACAGCGAAGAATCGCTAAAGTGGCCGGCATAGACAAAGTTCTTCAGGTCTGCCACCTGTTCTGCCTTACCGTCGCTCAGCCGAATCTTTAGCACGGAACTGCCTCCATGACCAGACAGAACATAGAGGTATTGCGAGTCCTTCGAGAAGTTGGGCCAGGCGAAGCCGCCTTTCGCAAGCTGCGTCCACTTCCGGGTCTGAAAATCGAAGAGAAAAACGATTGTTTCATCAGCCGACAAACCCTCGATGTAGCGACCGTCGGGCGACCAGCGGGGGCCGTATAATCCGTCCGATCCAGGCAGAGGTGAAGCCTTGTGACTGGCCAAGTCGAGGATGGAGATGGTCGACGCAGCGCTCTCGGAAGCGCCACCGAAAACAATCTTGCTGCCATCCGGCGACCAGTTCGGGTCCCATTGCGATATAGGATCGTCCGGCATTAATTGCTGCGGGCTGCCTCCGTCAGCGGAAACCTCAACAATTCTCGCTGGCTTATCTGTCAGCATTTCAAAGAATACGATCTTCTTGCCGTCGGGCGACCAGCGAGGGTTTACGGCATAACCGGGAGGATAGCTCAATTGCCGGCGTTCGCTCCCGTCCACATGGCTGCGCCACAGTGTGCCTTCGGGATACGAGACGTAGGCGACCCATTTGCTGTCTTTCGAGAAGTCAACGTACTCGGCGGAGATGCCTCCGAGAAATGGCGAGAACTCGCCAGACTTCGAGTCGTAGCGCACCAACTGTCCGCGGAAGGTTCTGCCCACGACGAATAGCTGTTTGCCGTCCTTGCTCGGAAGGGGTGTGTCCAACGTCAGCGGACTGAAAGTGACCTGGAATGGTTTTGTTTCGGAGCCAAAGAAATCGGCCTTTCGCGGCAAAGCCCAGATTTGGCCGCGCGCACAAAAGACGAAGTATTTTCCATCAACTGTCCACTGGCCACAGCACTGCCGATCGCTCGGTTTGTTCCAACCCGGAAGCAAGCGGTGTAATCCGGTCCCATCCACTGAAACTTCCCACAGAGTGCTCATGTTCCGAACACTATCCCTGGCCGCGAATCGCAAATGCGCGTTGTCTGGGGACCAGACGGGATTGTCGATCACAGCAGTGTCCTTCATTGTGATGATCCTGCGGGATTCACTGCCGTCGGCCTTGGCCAGGAACAAGTCGGCGTGATTGACGTACGCGAGCATCGTGCCGCCAGGCGACCACGCGGCGGCGTTCCCCGCCGTGTCTCCTAAGCGGCGAGGCGAGCCCCCAAGAACAGGCAGACTCCAGAGCGGGCCTGAGGGCGGGTCGCCGTTCGCGTCAATCAGTAGAAGCTCAGACCCATTCGACGACAGGCTTGCTGGGACCATATCGGGCGATTGCGTCGGAATGCGTGTAGGCTCACCGCCCGAAACCGCAATCGCGCCGACGGCGTGGGCAAGGTCTGTACCTAATTTGAGGTAAAGCCTGGAACCGTCGGTTGCGACCAACTGCTTCCGCTGGCCGTCATGCGTAAGCTGGACGTAGTCTGAGACTCTGGGTACAGCTTCAGGCCGGGTCCAAAAATACGCTAGTACGAGCGCTCCCAAGACTGCAGCGGCCGCCGCTCCGAGGATTAAGGTTCTGACAAGACTCGACTTTTCCCTTTGCAGCGGCGGGCGATTCGCGGAGGAGATGGCTGAATCAGACATTGCTTCCAGCGCGAAGGCCAGGTCGTGGGCAGAGTGGAAACGCTGCTCCAGATTCTTTTCCAGACAGCGGTGCACTACGCGCTGTATACCAGGCGGCGTGCTTGGTGCAAGCTGCGCGATGGACTGCGGATCCTCGTTCAATATCGCGGCCATGGTTTCCGCTGACGTCGGCTTGCGGAATGTCTGCTTGCCCGTCACCATCTCGTAAAGGATCGTGCCGAAGGCAAAAATGTCAGAACGATAGTCGGCCGCTTGTCCCCGCACTTGTTCCGGTGACATGTAACCCACCGTCCCCATCACCACGCCGGGTTCGGTTGCGTGCAGCGTGACAGTCTTTTCATCCTCCGATGCGGTGTGAACGAGCGTAAGCTTAGCCAGGCCGAAGTCGAGAATCTTGACTCGCCCATCTCTCGTGAGGAACAGATTCTCCGGTTTCAGGTCGCGATGAACGATGCCTTTGTCGTGCGCTGCTGCCAAGCCGCGGGCCATCTGCGATCCGTAATCAACTGCGGTGCGCAACGGGATCGGCCCGCGGTTCAGACGCTCACGCAGCGTCTCCCCTTCGAGCAGCTCGGTAACCATGTACGACACACCCCCGTGCGTCGCCATCTGGTAAACCGCGAGAATGTTGGGATGATTCAGCGCCGCGGCGGCCCGCGCTTCCTGCTCGAACCGGCGCAAGCGCTCTGGATCGGCGCTTACGGACTCAGGCAGCACCTTGATCGCAACTTCGCGATTCAAACGGGTGTCAAACGCGCGGTAAACCTCACCCATTCCACCCGCACCCAGGGGTGAGTGGATTTCGCATTGGCCAAGAATCGTTCCGGCAGCAAGGGCCATGAGATTGTCGGGGGAATTATATTCTTTATTCCCTTGGGAAACCTGGTTTTGAAACCTGGGACAGACGGGACGTTCCCCGATTTTTCTACGAATGAAACTGGCGAACATCCCGTCTGCCCCCTAGTCTTTTGGTCTCCAGACCTTTACTTCTTGGGCCGCGACTCCGGCGGCATCAGACCGGCGAGGCGGTAGTACACAACCAGCTGGCCGTAGTGTTCACCGCTATGCTCGATGAGGCCGTAGGCGATGTCGAGAACGCGCGCTTTCTGGTCAGGGGAATAAACAACCTCCGTCGAAAGGCCTTTTTCGCCTTTCGACTGTAGGGCGTCTGCGCCATCGGCGAAGGATTTCTTGACGAAGGCAATGATGTCGGCCTTGGACTTGTATTGCTCGCGCTTGGGATCTTCCGCTGCCTGTTGCGCCTTCCCCATGACGGGATTGATGAAGAAATAGTTGGCTCCAGCCGCATGCAGCAATTGCTCGGCGAAGCTGCGCTCAGCAGGCGTCGGCTTGAAGTCGTATTTGTCCTCGGGAAAATCCTCGGCCATCGCCGTCAGCTTGCGGCCAATCTCATTCCAGGAATCGAGCACAACTTTTAACTCCGGATCGGCAGGTTTGACGGCTGCATCTTTCTTCATTGGGGGCTGCTTCATCGCATCTTTCATTACATCCATCTTCATTGCATCTTGGGCATGGGCGGGAAATGCGAATGCCAGCAGGGCGATAGCGAGAAACGGTATTCTTTTCATTTCTTTCTCCAGGATGAGTTGCGGGGGCTGGCCCAGCCGCCGCATTTCGTCCAAAAATACCACGAACTGGATGGCCCAGCCCCCGATTGCGGAAATCTAAGCCCCGGAGAGAGGTGCGCAGATCACTGGAGCTTCGCGTACTCGCTTTTCGCCTGCTTCAGGATGGGGAGATTCGCGTCGGCGTCTTTCCAAAGCTTGAAAAAATTCTTGTAGGCGGCAAGCGCTCGGAAGCGGGCGGCATCGACATCAGGTCCACGTGCGGTTTTCAAGTCCAGAGCATTGGCGCGGGCCACTCCTAAATGAGCCAGTGCTCCGGTCCAGCAGTTCCAAACAATGCCGCTATGGTCGATGATCTTCTGAAACTCGGCGGAGGCAGCACGTCCCTGCCCGGAATCTAAGTACGCTTCGCCGCGTACATAGGTCGGATAGAGACAGGAGAGATTGTTGACGTACGTCTGTTGCCCAAACTCGATGGGCGAAGCACTGATTGGCGAACCCGTGATCGGCGATCCAACCGGGAGAGCGCTCAGTGCCGCAACCGGATTTTTCTCGTCGAGCGCCAACTGCCCCCGGATCGCAGGAAGCCAAATCGACCGCATCTGATCATCCAGCGGGAAACGTTGCGCCAGGTCTTGGGTCAGAACTTTTGCGCGTTTCGTGTCTCCCGCCATGGCCAGGGCAAGGGCCGCTTCACTCTCGACGCTTTCACTCGCCGGCGCCAGCTTCAAGGCTTCTTCTGCCGAGCGTCGCGCATCCACTGCCTTGCCATAAGCCGCCTCGGCGACTGCGGCATTGGCCTGCCAGATTGCGCCGTTCTCCTTGCTGTCGGCGCGGACGGCGGTCGCGACCGCGTTCTTGGTCAACTCTCGCGCCTTGCTCAGATGACCCGCGTACGCCTCCGTGTCCGATTCCAATGCCAATCCAAAGTTCTCGTATTCAGGTCGACTGGCATACCAGCGCTGTTGATCGGCCATCGCCGCCAGGTCCGCATCCAGGAAGGCAACGCCGTAGAGAGCATTATGAAGAATGTAATCGTCCAGCTTCCGCGCCTGCGCTTCGTTGAGCGCCTGTCGCGCCTCGTCGAAACGCTGCAGCGCGAGGTCGTTGTTGGCGATATTCTCACGCCAGGAGACGGTGTCGGGCGAAAGGCGCTCCGCTTCTTTCGTGACCTCCAGGGCTTTCTCATACCGGCCCTGCTCAGCATACACAGAGCCCAAGTTGCCATAGGCTGAGTCGACCCGGGGGTAGCTTTCGATCTCCTGCTGGTAGGTTTGGGCTGCCTTCTCCAATTCTCCGGTTCCGACCGAATAATAGCTGGCAAGAATTGCCAGTTTTTCCCGCTGGCTGCTATGTTCCCGCAACTGAAATGCCCTGGTGTAGTATTCCCGCGCCCGGCCTACCTCGCTCATGTTCCGGTAACTGTCGCCCACTACCAGATAGCCCATGGCAAAGTTGGGATCGAGTTCGATGGCGCGTTGACGGTAAGGCAAGGCCGCCGCGGGGCCTTTCTCGTTAAGGACTTTTCTGCCCAAACTGAAGGCTTGCAAGGCTTCCAGCGAAAACGTCGTCGCCTCAGGAAGTGGAGTATCAAACTTCTGCACGCCGGCCAGCGATTCACCCAACTTCGCGCGCAACCTCGATGCCGCCACGCCAAGTTCGGCCAGCACCTGATCCCTCGACGCCGCCGTCACCTGCTCTCGCGCCAGCGACTCTCCGCTCCGGCAGTTGACCGCCTCTAGCGCCAGTACATATTGCTTGCCCAAACTGCCAATCGCGCCGGCAATGTAGGCTTTGCTCCCGGCGCGCTGGCAAAGCTCGCGGGCCAGCTCGGGGGTGAGTTTCGTGCCGGCGGGGCGAGTCATTAATTGCAAGGTCTTCCCGACTTTTGTCTCGGGGAGCACATTGAGGAAAGGCGACTGCCGCAGGGAGAGATTGAGCGCCGTCTTCAGCGTCTCATCGAAAATCGCATCGCCCGTGCTGTTGTCAAAATCGGCGAGAACGACGGTGTCATTCTCCGTCAGACGAATTTGCCGATTCACGCGCTGCCTATACAGAAGAGCGCCCGCCGCCAGCAAAACAACCAGGGCGACCAAAACGAAAACCGCGGCCTTACGCAGATTGGGGGTTGGTGCAGTGGGCGATGGCAATGGCAATGTCATCGACGCTGCCGCTGGTACTTCCTCCGCCGTCCCGCGGGCCATCACAACCTGTTCGTTTTCCGGGTGGGGCCGCGTTCCGTGCGGCCCGGATTCGGGCGCTCCGTTCCAACGAGCTGGCGGCTCGGTCTCTTCCAACTCCACTTCAACCGGAGCGATAAAGCGATAGCCCAAACCGCGGACCGTCTCAATATAAGAAGGTTCGTCGGCGGAATCGCAGAGCACCTGCCGGAGCTTCTTGACCGAGGTATTGAGCCCGTGCTCGAAGTCGACGAAGGTGTCGGAAGGCCAAAGCGTCCCCCGAATCTCCTCCCGGGTGACGACCTTGCCCGCGTGAGCGAGCAGGATTTCCAGGATCACAAAGGGCTGGCCCTGGAGCTTCATTCGGGTCCCGTGTTTGGAAAGCTCCCGCTGTCCAGTGTCTACCTTAAACGGGCCGAAGCGGAAATTTCGCGAACGTGTTTGCAAGACCAAGACCGTTGCCCTGCACGGAGTTTACCACCCCTCCTTCCGAATGGCACCTGAAACTTATCCATTTACATAGAGTTAGCTGCTCACCTAAAAGTCACCTAAGTTTCACCCTCCATGCATTGAGCGATCGTCGATTGTGCGTGAAGGTTGCTCACAACAATTTCCGGGCTGGGATTGTGGGCCCCCTGTGCAGAATGCTGTGTGGAATTTCAAAGGAGTGTCAATGAGCCGTAAATCCGAATTCTCGTTGTTGTCCCTACTCTGCGTGGTGATTTTGCTGGCGGCGGCGATGGGCTCCGCCCAAACCGCTCCCACCCAGGATGCCGACCCCAATGCGGCTCAACCAGCCACCGAATCGGGCGCCGCGACCATCGCGCCGAGCCGGCCGGCAATGGCTTACTCCAAGGCGCAACGGCGAGAGAATAAGCTGGCGGCGCGGGGCCAATTTCTTGCGCAATGGAAACAACGATCGGCTAACTCTGCGCGGCCTTCCAAAAAGAAGGCTTCGCCTGCCTTCGGCGGGACCTGGCAGCTCGGGCCCGCTGTGACGAACGGCACACCGATATGCAACCCGTTGTTGTTGACCGACGCGACAGTGATCGCCATCAACTGCAGCCCCTCGCTGTCAGGGGAGTGGTACAAGTTGACGCCCGACATCACCGGCAGCTACGTGAACGGGACATGGACTGAGATTGCGACGCTGCCGGTATTCTATAACGTCGACGGCTGGGTCGAAATACAGTATTCCCCGCTCAATTTCGCCTCCGCCGTGCTGCCCGATGGCCGGGTCATCGTCATGGGCGGTGAGTACAACGGCCCCTACGATGGTCTTCCGGTAGGAGCGATCTACGACCCGGTGGCTAACACCTGGACACCCGTATCGGCACCACCCGGAGCCGGGTGGGTACAGCAGCCATTGGCCATCGGTGACGCCCAAAGCACCGTGCTGGCTGACGGCACATTCTTGCTCGCCGCCTGTTGCGCCCACGATCCGGATCTCGATGCCCTGTTTGACGCCACGAACTTGACCTGGACCAGCACGGGAGCGCCCAACGCGGGAGGTGGCATCCAGGATGAACAAGGTTACACGCTGCTGCCCAACGGGAACGTGTTGACGGTCGATATGGGGACGGGTTGCAGCGGCCCTGGATCCTGCACCGGCCCGGATCCCACCAACGCCGAGCAATACAATCCTACGACCGGCACCTGGAGCAGTGCCGGCAATTCGGTGGTTTCGCTCGTCGATCCGTATGCTTGCGGCAACTACGAAATTGGCCCGGCTCCGCTTCGGCCGGATGGAACCGTGGTCCAATTCGGCGGCAACACGGGCTGCACTGGTGACGCGGATCCTACTGGGATCTACGACTCGACCACCGGCGTTTGGAGCGCCGGCCCCAACGTACCAGAGGTGTGCGGATCCAACGGGACCACTCAATGCGACCTTGCCGATGCTCCGGCGGCGGTCTTGCCGAATGGGAACATCCTGTTTGCGGCCGATACTGGGGCTTTCGAAAAGCCGACCCATTTTTTTGAATTCACTACCCTCAATGCCATCAATCAGGTGGCCGACGATTTCGGTGGGAGTTATGTGGGTTCCTCCTACTACAACTTTCTCGTCCTACCCAATGGCCAGATTCTCACCACCGTAGGTCTCGACCAGCCCGAGTTCTATACCCCGACCGGTTCTCCCGATCCCAGCTGGGCTCCTGTGATTTCTACCTCGCCGTCCAGCGTTTACCCTGGAACGACGTATACCATCACCGGCACGCAGCTGAACGGCTTGACGCAGGGCGCATATTACGGCGACGACGTACAAGCGGCGACCAACTATCCGATCGTGCAGATCACGAATTCGGCGACCGGTCATGTCTTTTACGGCCGCACGTTTAACTTCAGCACCGAGTCGGTCGCGCCCGGGGTTGCGGTCTCCACGAACTTCACGGTCCCCGCAAATATCGAAAAGGGGGCGAGCAGTTTAGTCGTCATCGCGAATGGTATCCCATCGACGCCGGTTCCCGTCGGCATCGCGGTGCCGGTGCCTAGCGTGAGCGTAGGGTCCAGCCTGAATCCTTCACTCTACGGACAGGCTGTGAGCTTTACGGCGACGGTGACGGGCGTAAGTCCGACCGGCACCGTGCAGTTCAATATCGATGGCAGCGCCTTTGGATCGCCGGTGACGCTGGCATCGGGCGCGGCCACTTCGGGCACGACCTCGACGCTAGCTGCGGGAACACACACGGTCACGGCCGTCTACTCGGGCGACACGAACAACGCGGAAGGCACGGGGACGCTGGTCGGAGGACAAGTCGTCCACGGTACGACGACCGTCACTCTGACTCCGGCATCCCTGGCGTTTGGCAATGTCGTCGAGGACGCGACCAGTACGGCCAAGAGCGTGAAGCTCAAGAACACCGGAAGCACAACCTTGAGCATTTCCAGCATTGCCGTCAGCGGTGATTTCGCTTCGGCAACGAGCACTTCACCGTGCGGAAGTACGCTGGCCGCGGGGAAGACCTGCACCATCGAGGTCACCTTTACTCCGAAAGCGCTGGGGGCGCTCTCCGGGAGCATTACACTTACCGACAATGCTTCGGGGAGTCCGCAGACGGTGCCACTGACGGGCACCGGCACTGTCCAGGCCACGTTAACCCCAGCCAGTGCGACTTACGCGGCGCAAACCGTGAACACGACAAGCGCCGCCAAGGTATTTACGCTGGCCAACAAACAGAGCGTGGCGCTGACTGGCATCGCGATCTCGACGACGGGGGACTTCAGCGTTTCCACGACGACCTGCACAGCGAGCCTGGGGGCGAAGGACAGCTGCAAGATCAGCGTGGTCTTCAAGCCAGCCGCGACGGGTGCATTGACGGGATCGCTGGACGTGGCCGATAGCGCTTCCGGCAGCCCGCAGACGTCGAGTCTTAACGGCACTGGCAAGGCTGCCAAATAAGCCGTTAAGGGACCATCCTCAACCCCGCAGAAATTCGGTTTTTTTTCTTTACTGGGCTGGATGCCCCCCGTGGCGGTTTCACTGGTGGGTCGCGATGCTGGTGGGATCAGGAGGATTTTCCGATGCGAAGCTTCGTCTTTGGGTCTCGTCTACCGAGACTGTCCGCGTGACCAACCCCAGGAAAGGTCATAGCGGCCCACCCGTCAGCTGCAACGAGTGGGGCATCCGCCTTCGTGCCAGGGTACGGCTGCCCCACCCGCATGACAATCATCAAAACTCCAACTTTTTATTTCGCCTTCGCTAGCTTCGCAATAACCTCCGCAACCTTATCGAGGATCTGGTTCCAGCCTTCCATTTGACCGCTGTTTTTCGCACTCTCCATGGCTTCATTTCCAATGAAGGTGAGTTTCGTCCGGCCGTTTCCAAGGTCCTCAAAGATGGTTGTGTCGTACGCGCCGTCGATGGCCTCATGTTCGATTCCTAACTGCGCAGGCTCAATCTTGTTTCCCTTCGAGTCGGAGAAGTACATGGAGGAAACGATCTTTTCCAGGGGAACAATCTCGTGGTATTCGCCCGCATTCCAGAACTCCTGCCCATCGGGCGTCCGCATGCAGCAGAGAAATTTTCCTCCCACGCGAAAATCCATCTGGCAAACGGGCGCAGTAAAGCCCTTCGGTCCCCACCACTGCATCACATACTTGGGGTCTGTCCACGCCTTCCAAACCAACTCGCGTGGGGCATCAAAGACTCTGGTCACAACCATGCGCTCTGTCTCGTTCATCGTGTTATTTGTCATTTCTGACCTCCGTTTTTTTCATTTCGTTCACAACCACCTCCAGCTTGTCGAAACTCTCTTCCCAGAACCGGCGATAATACGCCGCCCAGTCGTTGACTGACTTGATCGCCGCTGGCCTAAGCGTGCACACACTCTCTCGTCCCCGCTTCTTCTTGATCACAATCCGCGCCCGCACCAGGTAGGCGATATGTTTTGAAATCATCTGCTGCGAAAGTGCAAACGGCTCCGTTAATCCATGCACAGAGGCAGGCCCATGGGAGAGTCGTTCGATCATCGCCCGCCGGGTTGGATCGGACAATGCCGCAAACGTTGTACCCAATTGATCCACAACCATATGGTTGTGGATTATCGGGCAATGTCAAGTGTGGATTTTGGCGGTTGCCCACCTTTGCATTGCACCATTCCCACGGAGGGAGCTCCATCCATGCGTTTTTTGCAAGGGTGGGCGTCGATGTAGAATTCTGGTAGGGAACGTGTGGTGGAACCCATGACAGAACGTCGAGCACCCAATACCGACTGCACGGTGATTGATTCGGAGTCTCCGTGGAAAGTGACACTGAGAGACTGGAATTGGCCCTATGGCTACGAGACATCTGCGGTTGAATGGAGGTCTCTGCTGGCGCAAGCGGAGAATGGCGATCGGGAAGCAGAATGGGGAGTGGCGGATCGGTATGCGGATGGATGCAAAGACAAGCGAGGGAAAGTAATTGTAAGGCGGTCTCCCGCGAAAGCTGCACAATGGTTTCGGCGAGCTGCTGAACACGGCAGTGGCCCTGCCCAGAACAATCTTGGAATTCTGCTCTCCAACGGAACTGGAGTCAGAAAAAACGTCGAGGAATCGCTGATGTGGCTCAGGAGAGCAATCCGCGCTGGAGACTCATGTGCTAGACACAATATCGCAATAACCTATCGTGAAAATGGTGACTTTAAAACAGCCGTCAAATGGTTTCGAAAAGCTGCCGAGGCGGATGACGCTGACGCACTAATTCAGCTCGGGATTCACTACTACTGGGGAAAGGGCGTAAGGAAGAATCCAGGAGCAGCGGTTCAGTGTTTCCGCACCGCAACAAAAGCAAAAAACATATCTGGATTTGGACGGGATGACGCCTTTTTCTTCCTCGGAATCGCCTACCATGAGGGCCGTGGGGTGCGAGCCTCAATGCCCAGCGCCAGAAGATTCCTGAAACGAGCGAACGTAGACGGCGATCATGTGCCGGCGGACAAGATGCTGAGAAAACTGCGACCCTAGCATGGGGCAAATCTTCAATAATCCGACGCCACCATTAACCGCCAATTTTCTGGCCGGGCTACACTGCGGCTACACTATTTAAGAGGCACGGTGCCGCGAGTTGCTCCTTCAAAATGATCTCTTTCTCAAACATCAATAAGCAGTATGGCAAGCAGTTGCTCTTCGTGGATGCTTCGTTTCAGTTGAATCCCGGCGAAAAAGTTGGGCTGGTCGGCCCTAATGGGGCGGGCAAGACAACGCCGTTCCGGATGGTGGTCGGCGAGGAAACTCCCGACGAGGGCGCGGTCTCTGTCCCCAGGAAGTTGACGATCGGCTACTTTCGCCAGGACGTCGAGGAAATGCAGGGCCGTTCGGTTCTGGATGAAGCGATCGCTGGGAGCGGACGTGTCGGCGATCTCCAGTCTCTACCACAAGCTCGAAGCGTTGCAGCGGGAAATGTCTGACCCCTGGAAAATCGGCGACCGGACGGGACGTTCATCATTTTCCGGATCGATCATTTCTGAAGCGTTTTCTGGTGCCGGGAGGGGGAATCGAACCCCCACAGTCCTTTCGGACCTGCGGATTTTAAGTCCGCTGCGTCTGCCAATTTCGCCATCCCGGCTCGCCATCATTTTAGCCTACGGCAGCGGCGTCCCCGCCGCATCTGGTTTGCGCGGGATTCTCGTGGACTTGGCGAGCCAACCATGTATAATTGCCGCGCCTCGGCACCCCCGCAATCCATTTACTCCGAGCCGACGAGGGGTGCGATTCGCTTCATGAGGGCAGGAGATCAGCATGAGAAAACCGTTCTGGTTTCGCGGCAGCTGGCTGGCCGGTTTTGTAATGACCGCGCTCTGCATGCCGTCCTGGGGACAAGCTAATATCCGAACCGTACTGTTGGTGAAAGTCAAAATGGGGCAGGAGGATAACTGGAAGGCGGCGGTGAAAGACTATGCCGCGACGGTGAAGAAGGCGGGGCGGACGAAAGTGGCTTACGGAAAGATGGACGAGGTAAAGGCCCTGTTCCACGACGAGATTCTGCCCGCCATTAAAAAGTCCGGCGCCACCTGAATTCGGAGTGGCCATGGCGAAGTACGGCACCCCCTCCAATGAATTTCACACTTACCTGGGATTGAGCGGCTGGAGCGAATTGGATGGCCCGATTGGCACGGAAAAGGGGATGGGCCCCGCCGAATACAAAGCGTTCCTCGCCAAGTGGGCGTCGATGGTCGAGAGTACAGAGTGGAGTATATGGAAGTACGAACCGGAACTCAGCTACGTGCCCGCGGCTCAATAGTCAGCGGCATGAAAGGCCACGGATGTTGAATAATAATAGAGAGGCACGCGTGCCGCGTGCCTCTTTAATTATTTGTTTTGGTCTTCTCTTGTGTGTCTCAGTCGTGATTGCTTCGCTGGTTTGACTGGTCCGTGTTTTTTTTGCCTTCGGTTCGCCGTATGCAAATTACTTCGTGCGTGCACTTTGGCTAGCGAGCGGCGGCCGCGCCGGTCAGTCCCCGCTGTTTGCGGAGCATGGCCAGGAAATCCTCCTGCTTGCCGGCCGCGGGATCGCGGAAAAGCTGCAGCAACGGATCTTCTCCCTGCTCGGCATCGCCGAAGGGATCTAACAGCACCTCGGTCTCCAAGCCCTCGGGCTCGACCAGCAAGTCCGGCATCGCATCGGGATTCCTGGTCAGAGCGGCCATAAAGGCTTCAAAGGAAGCCCGGTGCTCGGCGGTATCCTGGACGAATTCGACGCCCATGCCTTTTTCTGGATGCATCAGCCGGACCACGCCCTTGGAGCGGAGATCGACACCGGAGGCGCTCATGGAGAGGGTGAGGCGGGTGGAGACTGGAAAAGGAGAAGACAGCGCCAGATAGCAAGCCCGCAAGCTCAAATCCATCAACTGGCAGCGCACCGGAGGATCGTCTTGTTCGGCTGCGGGAGAATTCTTCCGGAGCCAGGCGCGCAATTGTTGCTCGGTTTCCGAAGACAAGTCGACGAAGCGCAATCCCACCTGGCTACCGTTTCCCTGCCAGGCAAACTCCGCCGTGACTTCGATGTGAAGATCATCGCCGGGAAGCGAGAAGTTGAGTCTCCACTGGCCTTGCGGTTGGCTGCGTTTGGGCAGGGTGATGGCCAGACCGCCTTCGCTCAAATCAGTGGTGTCCACTTTCATCCGGGCCCCGCTTTGGGGATTCATCATCTCCACCGCCAACGTGACTGGCAGGCGAAGATTTCTGCGGCGTTCCCGTTTCATGAGGGCGCGAGCCGCGCGGAAGCTGGATTTTGCCCGTTCCGCCGAAATGGGCTTATAGAGGGTGAAATGAGCTCCTTGCTCAAAGGCGGATCGCAAGCCCACCTCGGGATCCAGGATAGCCACGGCGATGGCTCGCTTGTTGCATGGGGCGGAGCGCGCTCCCCGTAGAACACTGGCCGCGCCGGCATCGGCGCAATCCACGATAATCGCCTCAAAGCGGGAGCGGGTAAGTTGCCGAAGGGCGGATTCTTCATTCGAACAGTGTTCGACCCCGATGTCGAGATCGCCCAATGTCCGCCGCAGAACACGAACGATCTTATCGTCCGAACAGAGCAGCAGCGAATTCAGTTCCATAGCTTAAGCTCGGGCTTCCGATCTCAAATTTAATGGCACCACAGGCCTCCGGCAACCCTGGACGACCCTCCGTTGGTTACGGCTGTAACTTGGGAAATGCCCTGAGTGGGCCTCAAATGGCTGGAGCAACTACGCAGGAAGCTTACTCGCTGCCCCTCTAACTTTAGTACAGGGTGCTTCGGATGGATTTATAACCATCATGCTTTCAGCGCTTTATGGAGAAGAATGTGATCGCAACGAGAGGCAAATCTCGATTGACTTTGTCCCGGATTCGCCATACTATAAGCACTCTCCGAATCGAATTGGAAGGCAGACGGACACATCAGGCTTTCGTGTTCGGTGTTGATTTATTGGCGGAATCAGTTGTTGAATCGCCCTTGTTTCTGAAGAATCTTATAAGTCTGGAGCAATTGTAGCTTTTGAAATCGATCCCCTACTGGTAGAAAGGCACTTGCGATGGCAAAACGACGTGGCAATCCAAATTGGGGCAAGCCGGAGCCGATCGGGCCCATAGTCCCAACCATTACGGAATTTGAGCAGGTGGTGCGCGAGTACAAACTCACCCCCGATCAGTATCTTCGCTCGACCCGGCTGCGGGAGTGGGCGCGGCGCAACAAGAATTCGAAGTATATCCCGGAGCCGCTTCTGGAAGCCTGGGGCTTCGAAATCGAGTCGACCCTGTAAGCTTCGTGCAAGGTTAAGTTGAAGTTTAGGTTTGGGTTTAGTGGGTTTGGGTTGGTTGATTTTGGTTCGTTGACTAAGATAAGGGCCGCGTGCCGCGGTCCTTATAGTTTTTTGTGCTGTTTTTTCTGTGCTCAACTGGCTGCAAATTCCGCCCCCTGAATTGTTTGCCATCCTGGCCGCAGTTGCCTTTGCCGCCGGCTTGAACGTATATGCCACGGTGGCGGCGCTGGGCCTATTGGCGCGCTTCGGGCATGTGCCACTTCCTCCTGCCTTGCATCTGCTCGAGAACTGGACCGTGATCGCCGCCAGCGGAGTCCTGTTTGCCATCGAGTTCTTCGCCGATAAAATTCCCGCCTTCGACCTGGTGTGGAGCGCTCTGCATACCTTTGTGCGCGTGCCGGCGGCGGCTCTCATTGCCTACGGCGCCACCCGGCAACTCAGCCCGCCCGAGCAACTGTTGGCGGCATTTCTGGGAGCGGCCATTGCTCTGGCCGCGCATGGCGGCAAGACGGCACTGCGGGCCGCAGTCACTCCGTCGCCGGAACCGATCTCCAACCTCTCTCTAAGCCTGGGAGAAGATGTCCTGGCCGTGGGCCTTACGTGGCTGGCCACCCGCCATCCCTACGAAGCGGCGGCGCTGGCGCTCGTACTGGTTGCGATTATTTTCCTGCTGGCTCGCTGGGTGTTACGCGCTCTTCGCAACCTCTTTCGCGGCGCGGAAAAAGAACTCGACATTCGGCCGGCATGAAGGTGTCCGCGGGAACCGGCTTCCCAACAAACTCTCATGGAGTGTTTTGTTCCGAGCTCACCGCTGCCAGCCCAAAACTCATCGACGAATTCTTGGCGAAGAGGTGGAGCGTAACGTGACCTTAGTTCCCATTTTGGGAAGTTTTAACCGAATAGTAATCAAACAGTGACATCAAGTGCTTGCGCTTTGGCATCCAACAGCTCAATATAAACTTATGTCGATATTTGATGAAAAGTATCGAGTGGTTGGCGTGGAAGCGGATCGTCTGACCGTGCGGGGAGTTCACAGCGGCGACGTTCTCACCATCGTCAGCCCCCAACCCCAGGCCCCGCTTTCGCGCGAGGAGTATCCTGTGGGCAAACTGATCGCGCTCAGCGATCCCTCCGACAATCTATTATTCAATTAGGGCCACTTATCCTTCTCCGAACCTCCGGGTGCTGCCAGTTGTCTAAGTACCTTACTCGACTCATCCAATCGCGAAAAAGCCACAGCCGAAGCTGTGGCATCCACACTCTTAAAGAGAGCTACCTAGCTTTAGGATAGCTGTCGTCCTTCCAGGCTTCGCCTGACGTTCCAGTTGAGGTTCCGCCTGAAGGTCCGCCGGTGTGGATCACTTCCTTCCGGCGTTCGCGCAGACGATCCTGAAACGCGTCCCACCTCGGGCCTATGCCCACCGCGCTGACGTCGATGCGGACCGTGTCGGTTCCGGCGGCAAATCCGCCCTGCTCGAAAGCGCCGGTGTCTTCGATGTCGGTCGCTTCATAAGTTCCGGCCGAAGAAAGTTCAGAACTCGCCGCTTCCGGCGACCCTGCCGCGCGGGCAGAAGGCGAATTGCCCGGCGTCTGCTGGGTGGTTGGCGTGATGTTGCGATCGGTCCCGGTCCGGTGCATCACCGGATTCGTCTCCCATTGAGAGCGGTAACGACCTTCATACTGCGACCATTGCTCGTCCGATTCCAGATCGGTGTCGCTGTAGGGAGGAAATTGTTCCACTTGCGCCCTGGTGAGATCCACCGCGAAATCGTCATCGTGCTTCTCCGACGGCCGCAGCCGGTCTGCCGGCACAATAAACTTTTTGGTGGAAAGCCAGCCGCCGGTATCGACCACAATGTAACGAATGAGGCCGCTGCTGTGGTCAAAAATCACATCGTCAATCTTGCCCAGCTTCTCGTCATCCACGCCATAGAGCTTGGAGCCGCGGATGTCTTCCTCCCCATCGGTGAAACGGTAGTTGCGGAGTATCCCATAGTTCGCCATAAATTCTCCCTGCCGAAAAATTTTCTCGCTCTCGTGCTTCGTTTTGATGTCAATTCCGCCGCAGAGGTCTATCCGCGAAAGCGCAGCCCCGTGAAAGTTCGACACTTATTATTGGCCGGTTCCCCCGTGATCCTCTTTGTCCTCTCTGCTAAGAGCCTTTGACTTCCCCCGGGCACACTACGGATGATGCCGATCCGGGCACAATCTTTAACGAAAGCGATTTCCGACTCACCGCCCTGGCTCTATAGCGATGTTAGTTATGTTTCGTGTACGTCCCGTAAAGGACGCTGCGCCAATCCTCTATAATGAAGCAGCGCTGATTCTCCAATCCTCATGCCATTCTTCTCACTTTCCGCGTCTTTCGTTGGCGGCGACATCCTGGAACTGCTCTCCAGCACCGGCGCAGTCGCCAAATTTGTGCTGGTCACGCTGCTGGTGTTCAGTCTGATTTCCTGGGCCATTATCCTGACCAAGTGGAGCTTGCTGCGGCGGGCCCGGGTGCAAAGCGGACGCTTTCTTCGCGCCTTTCGCAAAGCCCAGCGCTTGCAGGATATCGCCACCGTCGCCGATCAATTCCGTCCCAGCCCGCTGGTCGGGGTGTTCGAAGGCGGCTATCAGGAGTACAAACGGCAACTGTCGGGTTCGACCGCTGGCCTGCGCAGCCTGACCGCAGTGCAGCGCGGTATGCAGATTGGCGCCTCGGAGGAGGTCACCCGGCTGGAGCGCAATGTCCCCTGGCTGGCCATCACCGCCGCGGTAACGCCTTTCATCGGCCTCTTCGGCACGGTATGGGGAATCATCGACGCTTTTCATGGTCTGGGCACGGCCGGCGGGGCCACCCTGCGCGCCGTCGCTCCCGGTATTTCCGAAGCTCTCATCACCACCGCCGCAGGACTCGCCGCCGCCATCCCCGCGGTGATCGCCTACAACCTGATCGGCAACTCGATTCGAGTCCTCGCCGCCCGCGGCGACGACTTCACCCTGGAAGTGCTCAACACCATGGAAAGCCTGCAACCGCAGGCCGCCCTCGAAGCGAGGCGCTGATGGCGTTCACCGCCTCCAATGGACGCACCCAAACTGCCCTCGCCGATATCAACATCACCCCGCTCGTCGATGTGGTGCTGGTCCTGCTCATCATCTTCATGGTGACTGCACCGGTTCTCCAGTCGGGGATTGAAGTCAATGTGCCCAAAACCCGCACTGTCAAAGAGATCTCGGAAGAACGCACGGTGATTACGATCAATAAGGATCAGCGGGTGTTTCTCGGCAACGACGCCGTCAATATCAATCAAATTGCCGCCAAACTGCACCAGAAGATTCGCGACCCGCGCAATCAGTTCATCTTCATCCGCGCCGACGAAAATGTTCCGTTCGGCGCCTTTGCCACCGTCATGGACGCGGTGAAGCAGTCCGGCATCACCAACGTGAGCATCGTGACTCAGCCTTTGGAACAAAATGGCGCAAAACGCTGAGATCTTTTTTGAGCACGACAGTTGGCCCCGCGCTTTGACCTGGTCCGCCGCTTTTCACCTGGCGGTGACGGCGATCATTCTGCTGGCTCCCTACATCTTTGGTGGACCCCGAGGCAGCGACTGGGGCGGCGGAGGCGGAGGCGACGCCATGGGCGTAACTCTAGTCAGCTCCGTTCCCTTGCCGGCTCCGGCCGCCCCCACTCAGAATGTGCTGGCCAACGAGTCCAAAGGCATCACCAAGTCGCAGCCCAAGGTCGAGGAAAAAGAGCCGGACGCCATCGAGATTCAGGGCAAGAACACTAAAATAAAACCAAAAAAGCCACCCACGGCCACCAAAGAGAAAACCCAGCCTGCGCCGGAACCGGAAACCAATCAGGTTGCCTTCGGCGAAGGCGGCCCCGTCAGCGGGCCCTATGGCAGCTTTGCCGCCGGCGGCGCCAAGGGCGGTTTTGGGGTAACCGGCAATGGCGGCGATTTCGGCACGCGCTACGGTTGGTACGTTCAGGTGATTCAGCGGAAGGTATCGGAGAACTGGCTGAAGTATGAAGTCGATCCTAAAATCACCGGCGGCCAGCGCGTCTATATCACCTTTGACGTCGCCCGCGACGGCCATCCCTACAACGTGCAAGTCGAGCAATCGAGTGGCGTGCCCTCGCTCGACGTGTCGGCGGTGCGGGCCTTGCAGCGCATTGACACCTTTGGCAGCCTGCCCCCGGACTATGGCGGCAACAAGATCTCGGTTGAATACTGGTTCGACTACAAAAAATGATCCCGATTTCGGTAGTGGTGTAGTTTGAAGATCTCTTAACCACGGGGGACTCGAAGTGACACCCAGGAAACGTTAAAAAGGATCCTTCGTGAACCTTGTTGTTGGCGGTTTTTCTTTTGCCAGCGCCAAAAATGCACCCTTAAGCGCGTTTTCCTGGTAATTCTTGAGGTTCCACCCGGCCAACTGCATCAAATGCATCTTGCTAGATGGAAAACATCGGGCTACGATATTCTCTCAGTGGCTTCAGTTTCGTCTGGCACGGCTCGCTGCAACTCAAAGGAATGATCCAAGGCGGAAAAACATTTTCGGGACGATTTGCGGTAGCGCTGGCGCTCGTTCTGCTTCCGCTTTCCACCTCCTTCGCCCAGGATTGGGTTCGCACCGGCTCCGGCCTGGGAGTGGAAAAAGTTCGGTTGGCGGTTCCCGACTTCAAGCCTTCCACTTCCGATCCTCAGAATGCAGCTCTGCTCAGGACTTTCAATGACACGTTCTGGGACGATCTGGACAATTCCGGCGTAGTGGAACTGGTCTCCAAGAGTTTTTATCCTCTTCAGACTCCGGGGCAACCGCCGGATGTCACTTTCGGATTGTGGAACTCGCCCCCTCCCAATGCCGCCATGCTGGCCTTCGGCAACCTGGGAATCAGTGGCGGAAAGCTCACAGTGCAGGGCTGGCTCTATGACGTGAAGAACACCGCTTCCCCGCTGGTACTCGGCAAGCAATACAGCGACGCTCCCAGCGAAGAAGCCGCCCGCGTCATTGCCCACAAATTCGCCGACGAAATCATCCTCCGCCTGGGCGGCGGCATTGCCGGCATCGCCGAAAGCAAAATCTATTTCGTCAGCGACCGCTCCGGCCATAAAGAAATCTGGGTGATGGATTACGACGGTTCCAATCAGCGTCAAATCACCCACCAGTCCTCAATTTCGCTCTCCCCCCGGGTATCGCCCGACGGTTCCCGCGTCGCCTTCAGCTCGCTGACCAGATCCGGCTGGGAAATTTTGATGTATTCCACCGAACTCAACCGTCTGGTGAGTTTTCCGCACTTCGGAGGCTCGAGCTTCACCCCCTCCTGGGCGCCCGACGGCGCTCGGCTGGCGTTTTCCTCCTCGCGCGGAGGTCACGCACAGATTTTCATCTGCGACTCCTCCGGCGGCAACCTTCATGAGATGACCACCGGAAAAGCCCTCAATCTTTCCCCCACCTGGAATCGCAAGACCGGAGCGCAAATTGCCTTCGTCGGGGACAGTACCAACCTGCCTCAGATCTATACCATGGAAGCCGACGGCACCAATCAGCAGCGCATGACCGACCAGGGGTATGCAGTCGATCCCAACTGGTCGCCCAATGGCCAGTTTCTGGCTCTGGCCTGGAAGCGCAACTACGGTCCCGGCCAGCCCGGTTCGCGCGACATTTATCTCATGGATATTGCCAGCAAACAGTGGGTGCAACTCACCCATGACGGCGGCAGCCACGACTCTCCCTCCTGGGCCCCGGACGGCCGTCACATCGTCTTTCAGTCCAGTCGTTCGGGGAAGGAAGAAATCTGGATGATGCTGGCCGATGGCACCAAGCTCCATCAACTCACTTTTACCGGGCGTAACTCACAGCCCAACTGGAGTTGGAAATAAAATTTTGAAGAACATCAACGCGAAAAGAACCAACCGGAAAGGGATCACCATGAAACGTCAGCTTTTTAGATCGCTCGCAACCGCAGTCGCACTCAGCGCCATTCTTGGGCTCGGAGCCTGCAAGAAGAAAGCCGCTCCGCCCCCGCCCCCCCCGCCACCACCACCGGCTTCGCCCACGGCTGCCATTTCAGTGAGCCCGGACACCATCCAGGCTGGCCAATCCGCCACCTTGACCTGGCAGACTTCCAACGCCTCCGACGTCTCAATCGACGGCATTGGCGCGGTGCAGGCCAGCGGAACCCAGCAGGTTTCGCCCGCCGCCTCCACCACCTATCACCTCACCGCGAAAGGTTCGGGAGGCACGCAGGACGCGACCACCCGGCTGACGGTGACGCCCGCGCCCGCGCCGATGGCGGCGGCCTCGCCCTCGGAGGAGGATCTCTTCGGTCAGAACGTCAAGGACGTCTACTTCGACTATGACAAGTCGGAACTGCGCGGAGACCAGCAGGCCGTCATCCAGGCGGATGCTCAATTCTTCAGCCAGCATCCCGACATCAACTTTACCGTCGAGGGCCACTGCGACTCCCGCGGCTCGACGGAATACAACCTGGCTCTCGGCGACCAGCGCGCGTCCTCGGTAAAGAGCGCACTGGTAGCGGCCGGAGTCGCCGCCAACCGCATCAAAACCATCAGCTACGGCAAGGAAAAGCCCTTCTGCATGGAAGAAAACGAATCCTGCTGGCAGCAAAATCGGCGCGGGCATTTCGTTTACCAGAAGTAGAGCGGCCGTCCCCGGTCAGGAGCCGGAACCCGGCTCCTGACTTTTCCTTTGATCCGGTTCATGCTTCACAACCCACAATGGGCCGCATCCGTCTAAAATGATTGCAGGACTCCGCCTATGACGATACGACGCTGCTGCACCTTCCTCGCGCTTTCCACGCTCTGGCTGGCCGTGACTCCCGCCTGGGGCGTAAGCAAAGAAATCATCGAACTCCAGACCCAGGTTCAGCAGCTTCAGGAGCAGATGACGTCCATGCAGCGCAGCTTCGATGAGCGCATGGGGGTGATGAACAGTCTGGTCGAAAAAGACACCGACACGGTTAACAAAGCGACCATGGCCCTCACGGCCCTCCAGGCTACGCTGGAGAAGCAGCAAGGCGACTCCTCGGGAAAGGTCGATCAGCTGTCCGGGCAGATTCAGGCGCTCAACGACAGCCTGGACGAATTGAAGGCCCGCCTCGCCAAAGTCAGCAAGCAGCTCGAGGATATGCAGGCCTCGCAGCAGAGCGCCCAGGCCACCCTAGCC
>Ga0181534_10000735_pt1 | contig 22775 bp, 20 predicted proteins | sample PEATcosm2014_Bin_37_FD_119758 | JGI IMG/M metagenome (GOLD analysis project Ga0181534, IMG submission 119758) | Peatland microbial communities from MTU Mesocosm Facility, Houghton, MI, USA - PEATcosm2014_Bin17_10_metaG | ecosystem: Environmental > Terrestrial > Soil > Wetlands > Peat | place...
CGGGCGGGAATCGCCGCCGTGGGCCGGGCCCTCGGCCTCGACCGGGGCTGAGCCGAGGTGGGCTTCGAGGACCAGCTCACCGCCATCGTCGGCGCCGCCCATGTCGATGTGGCCGACGCCATTCGCGACGACGACACCCACGACGAGGCGCTCGACGGCCACCCGGTGCGCCCGCGGGCCGTGGTCCGCCCCGGGTCCACCGACGAGGTGGCGGCCATCGTGCGGGCCGCCGGCGTCGAGGGCGTCCCGCTCACGCCACGGGGTTCGGGCACGGGGCTGTCCGGGGCCTGCACGCCGGTGGCCGGCGGCGTGGTGGTGTCGTTCGAGCGGATGAACCGGATCCTCGAGATCGACACCGCCAACCACGTGGCCGTGGTGGAGCCCGGCCTCACCCTGGCCGAGCTGGACGCCGCCCTCGCCCCGCACCACCTCATCTACCCGGTGTTCCCCGGGGAGCAGTCGGCCAGCCTGGGCGGGAACGTGGCCACCAACGCCGGCGGCATGCGGGCGGTCAAGTACGGCGTGACCCGGCACCACGTCCTCGGCATCGAAGCGGTGCTGGGCACCGGCGAGGTGATCAGCGCGGGCGGCAAGTTCGTGAAGTCGACCAGCGGGTACGACCTCACCCAAATGGTCATCGGCTCGGAGGGCACCCTGGCCCTGGTGACCCGGGCCACCCTCCGGCTCCACCCCCGGCCCGAGTTCCACACCACGCTCCTGGCCCCCTTCCCCACCATCGGGGCCATCGCCTCGTCCGTGCCCCCCATCGTGGCCAGCGGGATCGGGCCGGTCATGGTCGAGTACATCGACCTGGTGTCCATGGCCGGCATCACCGCCAACGCCGGCATCGACCTCGGGATCCCCGACGACATCAAGGACGTCGCCCTGGCCTACCTGGTCATCGTCCTGGAGAGCCACGATGCCACCCGCCTGGAGGAGGACGCCGAGGCCCTGGCCGAGCAGATCGCCGGGCTCGGGGCCCTCGACGTGTACGTGCTGCCCGACCAGGCCGGCGCCCAGCTCATCAGCGCCCGCGAGCGGGCCTTCTGGGCCTCGAAGGCCAACGGGGCCGACGACATCGTGGACGTGGTGGTGCCCCGGGCCTCCATCCCCGCCTTCCTCGACGCGGTGAGCGAGCGGGCCGCCGCCACCTCGTCGTTGGTCATCGGCTGCGGGCATGCCGGGGACGGCAACGTGCACCTGTCGGTGTGGCAGCCCGATGCCGACGTGCGCCATACCCTGCTCCACGACCTCATGACCTCGGGGTTGGCCCTGGGCGGGGCCATCTCCGGCGAGCACGGGATCGGCACGCAGAAGGCGGGCTTCCTGGTCGAGCTGGAGGACCCGGTCAAGCTGGACCTCATGCGCCGGATCAAGGCGGCCTTCGACCCCTACGGCATCCTCAATCCGGGCACCATCTTCGATCCGGCCGGATCTGCCGGAACTGCCGGATCTGTCGGTGACCCAGTCACCACGGCGGCACACCGGTGAACGGCGCCCACTCCCTCATCCGCACCCTGGTCGGCCACGGCGTGGACACCTGCTTCATGAACCCGGGCACCTCCGAGATGCACTTCGTGGCCGCCCTCGACGACGTTCCGGCCATGCACAGCGTCCTGGCCCTCTTCGAGGGGGTGGCCACCGGTGCCGCCGACGGCTACGCCCGCGTGGCCGGACGGCCGGCGGCCACGCTGCTCCACCTGGGCCCCGGCCTCGGCAACGGTCTGGCCAACCTGCACAATGCCCGGCGGGCCCGCAGCCCGGTGGTCAACATCGTCGGGGACCACGCCATCAGCCACCGCCGGTACGACGCCCAGCTCCAGTCGGACATCGAGACGGTGGCCCGGAACGTGTCGGCCTTCGTCCACACCTGCGAGTCGACGGAGGCCCTGGGCGGGGACGCCGTGGCGGCCCTGGCCGCGGCCACCGGTCCTCCCGCCGGGGTGGCCACACTCATCCTCCCCGCCGACGTCTCCTGGACGGACGGGGGCGCCGTGGCCGCCGGACCCGCGCCGGTCGCCGGTCCGGGGGCACCGCCGGACGAGGCCGTCGTGGCCGCGGCGGCGGCCGCCCTGGGCTCGGGCGAGCCCACGGCCATCCTCATCGGCGGACGCGCCTGCGCCGGCGCCACCCTCGACCGGGCGGCCGATCTGGCCGCCTCCACCGGGGCCAGGTTCTTCGCCGAGACCTTCCCGGCCCGGCTGGAGCGCGGGGCGGGCCGACCGCCGGTCGACCGCCTGGCCTACCTGGCCGAGTTCACCGCCATGCAGCTCGATGGGGTCCGCCACCTGGTGCTGCTCGACGCGGCCTCACCCGTCTCGTTCTTCGCCTACCCGGGGAAGGCCAGCGACCTCGTCCCCGAGGGATGCACGGTGCACCCGGTGGCCGGTCCCGCCCACGACGTCACCGCCGCCGTCGCTGCCCTCTGCGAACTGGTCGGGGCGACGCCGGGCGCGGCGGCACGGGCCACGAGCACGGTCCCGGAGCGGCCCACCGGCGCCCTCGACGCGGCAGCGGTGTGCCAGGCCCTCGGGGCCCTCCTCCCCGAGGGGGCCATCGTGTCGGACGAGGGCAACACCTCGGGACTGTTCGCCCCCGGGGCCACGGCCGGCTCCCCGCCGCACGACTGGCTGTGCCTCACCGGCGGGGCCATCGGACAGGGACTGCCGGTGGCCGTGGGCGCCGCGGTGGCCGCACCCGACCGCAGGGTCGTGGCCCTCGAGTCCGACGGCAGCGCCCTCTACACCCTCCAGTCGTGGTGGACCATGGCCCGCCAGGGCCTCGACGTCACCACCATCCTCCTCAACAACCACTCGTACGCCGTGCTCAACATGGAGCTGGATCGGGTGGGGGTCGAAACCGCCGGGCCCCGGGCCCGGGACATGCTCGACCTCGGCCGTCCGGACATCGACTTCGTCCAGCTGGCCCGGGGCATGGGGCTTCATGCCGAACGTGCCGACACGGCAGCGGAGTTCACCGACGAGCTGGCCCGGGCCCTGGCCACGCCGGGGCCGAGCGTGGTGGAAGCGGTCATCCCCCCGCTGCTCTGAGCGTCCGCAGATCGGGTCACGGCAGCCGCCGGGCCGGAGGCTGCGGGCCGGAGGCTGCGGGCCGGAGGCTGCGGGCACCAGGCCCGGAGCGCTACCACCCGCAGTGCTACCGGAGGTCCCACTCCGGGCCTGGCAATTGAGTATCGGAAGATGGCGGGAATGGCTTGAGTGGCGGGAGCGCCACGCGGGTCACGGCGCCGGAGGCTCCGCGCGCCCCGCCCCCCATCCCCCACAGCCGTCCCGCCGACCAGTAGAAAGGCCGGGCCCGGAGTCCTGCCTAGTACTCAACGGGCCCGGCAGCTTGTCATCGACACGCGGGATCGGCGGCTTGAGCCGCCGAGGGGGACCAGGGCCCACAGTGGTGCTGGCAGCCAGTCACTACGCTGACCGGCGTGAGCCCGAACCGACTGGCCGACGAGACCTCGCCCTACCTGCGCCAGCACGCCGACAACCCGGTCGACTGGTACCCGTGGGGTGAGGAGGCCTTCGAGCGGGCCCGGGTGGAGGACAAGCCCATCTTCCTCTCCATCGGCTACTCGGCCTGCCACTGGTGCCACGTCATGGCCCACGAGTCGTTCGAGGACCAGGCCACGGCCGACCAGCTGAACGCCTCCTTCATCCCCGTCAAGGTGGACCGCGAGGAGCGCCCCGACGTGGACGCCGTCTACATGGAGGCCGTGCAGTCCATCACCGGTTCGGGGGGATGGCCCATGAGCATGTTCCTCACCCCGGACCGGCGGCCGTTCTTCGGCGGCACCTACTTCCCCCCGGCGGACCGCGGGACCACCCCGTCCTTCCGTACCGTGCTGGCCGCCCTCAGCGACGTGTGGGAGCACCGGCGCGACGAAGCCGAGGCACAGGCCGACGAGCTGTCCGAGGCCATCCGCTCCCGTTCGGTCATCCCCCCCCAGACGGCCCGTCAGCCGCTCGGTGCCCCCGGGGGCCTGCAGGGTCCCGACCTGCTGGCCGCGGCAGCCGACGAGCTGGCCGCCCGGTTCGACCCCGAGTGGGGAGGGTTCGGCGGGGCGCCCAAGTTCCCCCAGCCCACTCTGGTGGACCTGGCCCTGTGCCACGCCCGGTCCCACCCTGACGAGGCAGAGGGGCGGCGCTCCCTCGAGATGGCCACCTTGACCCTCGACGCCATGGCCGCCGGTGGCATCCACGATCATCTGGGCGGCGGATTCGCCCGCTACTCGACGGACGGGGAGTGGCTGGTGCCCCACTTCGAGAAGATGCTCTACGACCAGGCCGGGCTGCTCCGTGCCTACCTGCACGGCTGGCAGACCACCGGCAGGGAGGACTACCTCCGGGTCATGGAGGGCATCGTGTCCTACGTCGGGCGGGACCTGGCCACGGCGGCCGGGGGCGTGTGCTCCGCCGAGGACGCCGACTCCGAGGGCGTGGAGGGCCGCTTCTACGTGTGGACCCCGGATCAGGTCGCCGCAGCCGTCGACGCCGGCGTGGACCGGCGGGACGGGGCCGCCGAGGACGAGGTGGCCGTCGCCGTGACCGAGTGGTTCGCGGTGACCCCGGGGGGGAACTTCGAAGGCTCCACCATCCTGCGCCGTCCGGTGGGCGCGCCCCTGGTGGGCGACGAGTCGGTCGAGGCAGGACGGTCGCTGCTCTTCGAGGCCCGGACCCTGCGGGTCCGCCCCGGCCTGGACGACAAGGTCCTCACCGAGTGGAACGCCATGTACGCGTCGGCCCTGGCCGAGGCGGCGGCCGGCACCCGCAATCCGGAGTGGCGGGACGCCGCCGTGGCCATCGGCGAGTTCCTGGTCGCCCACCTGCTCGGAGAGGACGGTCGCTGGCGCCGCAGTTGGCAGGCCGAGGGAGGATCCCGCCACCTGGCCTACGCCGCCGACTACGCCTGGCTGGTCGACTGCTTCACCCGCCTGTCCGAGCTGACCGGCCGGGCCGTGTGGACGGACCGGGCGGTGGCGGTGGCGGACGCCCTCCTGACGCTGTTCCACGACGACGGCGGCGCAGGGTTCTTCACCACCGGACACGATGCCGAGCCCCTGATCGTCCGGACCAAGGACATCTTCGACGGAGCCACCCCCTCGGCCAACGCCGTGGCCGCGCTGGCGCTGGCCCGCCTGGGCTCCCTCACCGGGGTGGACCGGTACACCGAGGCGGCCCGTGAGGTCGTCACCATGTTCGGCGACCTGCTCACCCGCCATCCCACCGCCTTCGCCCACACCGTGCTGACCGCTGCGGTGCTGGCCGAGGGGTTCACCGAAGTGGTGGTCACCGGGGACCGTCCCGACCTGGTGGACGTGGTCCGGGGCCGGTGGATGCCCGGTGCCGTCCTGGCCTGGGGCGAGCCGACCGTGTCGCCCCTCTGGGATGACCGGTCGGCCGACCGCGCCTACGTGTGCCGCAACTACACCTGCCTGCTCCCGGCCGACGGCGCCGACATGCTCGTCGAACAGCTGGAGGCCCCGCGCCGGGCCGGCGCCATCCGGTGAGCGATCCTGTGGCCGACCCGCCGACCGACGAGCCCCGCCCAGCCACCACCCGTGACGTGGTGCGCAACATCCGGCCCCGGGGCCGGATCGAGGTGGCCGGCGGATCGTCCCTCAAACTGCTGGTGCTGGCCTGCCACACCGAGGACACCACCGGAGTGGACCTGGCCTCGGGCACGCTGGTCCGGGTCCGGGTCACCTGGCCGGAGGACCACGGTCCCGACCTGGCCCCCTTCGACGTGGTCGAGGCCCAGCTGGCCGAGGAGCCGGAGCGGGACGACCTGGCCCAGCCCGAGGCGGTCACCGCCGCCGGACTCCCCCGACACCTCGGGACCCTCCACGGGCGGCCGGTCCGCAGGCTCCTCCACCGGCTGGTGGCCCCCGTGGAGGAGCACGTGCTCGGGTTCCCCGGCGCGTCGGCTCCCTACTGGGAGTTCCGCGGCTTCCGGCCGTCCCTGGCCCTCGTGGTCCCGACCAAGGGACCGGTCCTGTTCCGCCGCATCGAGGACCGCTCCACCTGGGTGCGGTTCGGGTGGGGCCGGAGCGACAACTGGCTCCCGGTCGAGGACCTCCGGGCCGACCGGGCCCTCGACGTCAGCCGGAGGGACCGCCTCACCGGCAAGGACCTCGCCGCGGCACTGGGCTTCAAGCCGCACTACGTGCTGGCCACGGTCTCGACACCCCGCGACGGCCACTGCTACAAGACCGTGCGTGCCCTCCTCCCCCGGGGCTGACCCTCCCCCGGGCGTCGCCTAGTGTCGGCAGTTGTGTCCGATCCGTCGCCGACCCCCCACCGCCAGCCAACGCCGACGCCGCTCCTCCCCGACTACCGGGGCGCCTGCATCGCCAATGTGGTGCCGACCCTGATCACCGGCGACGACCCTCCCGAGGCCGCGGCCGACTGGCTGCCGAGCGCCGCCCGCCACGCCGACCAGGTGGTACTGCTGGTACTGGACGGCCTGGGCTGGGTGCAGCTGCGGGCGCGGCCGGGCCTGGCCCCCACCCTGACGGCGGCCGACGGCATGGACCGGCCCATCACCTCGGTGGCCCCCACCACCACGGCCTGTGCCCTGACCTCGATCACCACCGGCCGGCCGCCGAGCGAGCACGGCCTGCTCGGGTACCGGCTGGCCCTCGACGACCAGATCCTCAACGTGCTCCGCTGGACGCTCGGGAGCGGACTGGCCCGGGACGTCCGTCGTGAGGTCCCGGCCCGCCAGCTGCAGCCGTTCCCCTCCTTCGCCGGGGCCGGCCGGACGGTCCCGGTGGTGTCCAAGAGCGAGTTCGGCGGCACCGGGTTCACCGCCGCCCATCTGGGGAACTCCCCACTGCACGGGTACGGCGTGCTCTCGTCCCTCCCCGTCGAGGTGGGACGACTGCTGCGCCACGGCGAGCCCCTCGTCTACGCCTACTACGACGGCATCGACCGGGTGGCCCACGGGAGCGGCATCGGCGAGCTCTACGACGCCGAGCTGGTGGCCGTGGACCGGCTGGTGGCCGACCTGGTGGAGCAGCTGCCCCCCGGCGCCGCCCTGGTGGTGACGGCCGACCACGGCCAGGTCGACGTGGGACCGAACGTGGAGCTCCTGGGACGCGAGGTCATGGCGTCGGTCCAGTTCCTCTCGGGCGAGGGACGGTTCCGCTGGGTGCACGCCCGGCCGGGTGCGGCCTCCGATCTCGAGCAGTCCCTGGCCGAGCGGTACGGGGAGTCCACGTGGGTCATGTCCCGGGACCGGGTCATCGACGAGGGCATCTTCGGCGGACCGCTGAGGGACGGGCTCATCGACCGCCTGGGGGACGTGGCCCTGCTCCCCCACCAGCCCATCGCCTTCGTCGACCCCGCCGACACGGGCGAGAGCCGGCTGCAGAGCAGGCACGGCTCCCTCACCGCCGAGGAGTTGCTGGTCCCCTTGGTCGCCCTCACCCGGGGTGGCAACATCTGACCATGGACGAAGAGACGCCGGAGAACCCAGAGAGGCCACAGACGGCGGAGACGCCCCCGAAGCCTGGGCCCATACCGCTCCAACCCGAGATCGTGGACCCGACGCCGGGCGGAGACGGGGCCATCGAGGCCGCCGACGGCGCGGCGAAGGACCAGGATCCCACCGAGTCCATCGAGCAGCCGGCCAAGCTCCTCCGGATCGGGTCCATGGTCAAGCAGCTGTTGGAGGAGGTCCGGCTGGCCCCACTGGACGAGGCCAGCCGGGGTCGCCTCCGCGAGATCTACGAGCAGTCGATCCGGGAGCTGTCCGAGGGCCTGTCCCCCGACCTGGCCGCCGAGCTGGACCGGATGTCCATCCCCTTCGACTCGCCCACGCCGTCCGACGCCGAACTGCGGATCGCCCACGCCCAGCTGGTGGGGTGGCTGGAGGGTCTGTTCCACGGGATCCAGGCCACCCTGGTGGCCCAGCAGGTGGCGGCCCGGGCCCAATTGGACGAGATGCGCCAGCGCTCGCTCCCCCAGGGTGCGCCGCCGGACGTGGGTCGCCCGGGCACATATCTGTAAGCCCACCCTCGCCGACCAGCGCCGATGACCGGCGTCGTCGGGTGTCACCGGGGCGCGCTATCGTCGGAATGACACAGCTGTAACTAGTCCACACCCTGTGGAGAACCCTGGACCAGACCACCAGCCCCCCACCCCCGCACCCCGACCTCCCGAGGAAGGCATCCGCCCGTTGGCCACACGGTCGTTCACCCACCTGCACACCCACACCGAGTTCTCGATGCTCGACGGTGCCGCCCGGGTCACCGACCTGGTGCAGGCGGCGGTGGAGGACGGGCAGCCCGCCCTCGGGATCACCGACCACGGCAACATGTACGGGGTCCTCGACTTCTACGCCGCGTGCAAGAAGGCGGGGATCAACCCGGTCATCGGCACCGAGGCCTACATGGCCGCCGAGTCGCGCCACGAGCGGCCCGTCCGGAGGGGCAAGGTCGACGACACCGGCGGCGACGTGGCCGGAGGGGAGAAGCTCTACTACCACCTCACCCTTCTGGCCGAGTCCACCGAGGGATACCGGAACCTGCTCAAGCTGTCCTCGGCCGCCTACCTCGAGGGCTACTACTACAAGCCCCGGCTCGACTGGGAGCTGCTGGAGCGCCACAGCACCGGCCTGATCGCAACCACCGGATGCCTGGGCGGCGTGGTGCTCCAGGCCCTGTTGGCCGACGACCGGATCAAGGCCGAGACGCTGGCCGGGCGGCTCCAGGACATCTTCGGCAAGGACAACCTCTTCGTCGAGCTGCAGGACCACGGGCTCCCCGAGCAGCAGAAGACCAACCCGGCCCTGGTGGAGATCGCCCGACGGATCGGCGCCCCCCTGCTGGCCACCAACGACAGCCACTACACCCACCGTGAGGACCACGTGGCCCACGACGCCCTGCTCTGCGTGCAGACCGGTGCCCTCATCGACGACCCCAAGCGGTTCAAGTTCGAGGGCGAGGAGCACTACCTCAAGCCGGCCGCCGAGATGCGCCACCTCTTCGCCGAACTGCCCGAGGCCTGTGACAACACGCTGCTCATCGCCGAGCGGGCCAACGTGGAGATCGACTTCGGCCGGCCCAGCCTCCCCCGCTTCCCCGTCCCCGCCGAGTTCACCGGTGAGACCTACGAGGAGCGGGCCGCCGCCTACCTCCGCCAGCTCAGCATCGACGGGGCCAAGGAGCGCTACGGGCACGCCCTCCCGGGCGAGGTCCTGCAACGGCTCGACTACGAGTTGGGCGTCATCGGCGACATGGGCTTCTCGGCCTACTTCCTGGTGGTCTGGGACCTCATCCACTTCGCCCGCTCGCAGAGGATCCGGGTGGGCCCGGGGCGCGGCTCGGCCGCCGGCTGCCTGGTGGCCTACTGCCTCCGGATCGTCGATCTCGACCCCATCAAGTACGACCTGCTCTTCGAGCGGTTCCTCAACCCGGGCCGGATCCAGATGCCCGACATCGACATGGACTTCGACGAGCGCTACCGGGCCGACATGATCAAGTACGCCGCCGACCGCTACGGGTCGGACCACGTGGCCCAGATCGTCACCTTCTCCACCATCAAGGCCCGGGCCGCCGTGCGCGACGCGGCCCGGGTCCTCGGCTACCCCTACATCGTCGGTGACAAGATCGCCAAGGCCATGCCGCCCCTCCTCATGGGCCGGGACACCCCCCTGGCCGCCTGCCTGGACCGCGTCGAGGGCCACGAGGACGGGTTCGCCGCCGCCGGTGAGCTGCGCACCATGTACGAGACCGACGCCGAGGCCAAAAAGGTCATCGACGTGGCCAAGGGGCTGGAGGGCCTCCGCCGCCAGGACGGCATCCATGCCGCCGCGGTGGTCATCACCGACGAGCCCCTGACCGAGTACGTCCCGGTCCAGCGCAAGCCCGACGGCAACAACCCCGACGACGCCCCCATCGTCACCCAGTACGAGATGCACGGGGTCGAGGACCTCGGGCTCTTGAAGATGGACTTCCTCGGGTTGCGCAACCTCTCGGTGATCGAGCGCGCCCTCGACCTCATCGAGGTCTCGACCGGCTCCCGGCCCGACATCGACACCATCCCCCTCGACGACCCCGACACCTTCGCCATGCTCTGCCGGGGCGACTCCATGGGCGTCTTCCAGCTGGAGGGCGGCCCCATGCGGTCGCTCATGCGGTCCCTCGCCCCTTCCAGCTTCGACGACGTCGCCGCGCTGGTGGCGCTCTACCGGCCGGGCCCGATGGCGGCCAACATGCACCGCGACTACGCCGACCGGAAGAACGGCCGCCAGCCGGTGTCCTACCTCCACCCCGACCTGGAGGAGGTCCTCGGGGACACCTACGGCCTCATGATCTACCAGGAGTCGGTCATGCGGGTGGCCCAGAAGATCGCCGGCTACGACCTGGCCGAGGCGGACAACCTGCGCAAGGCCTGCGGCAAGAAGAACCGGGTCCTCATCCAGGCCGAGCGCGAGAAGTTCGTGGCCGGCTGCGTGGCCACCGGCTACGAGGAGTCGCTGGGCACCGACCTCTTCGACATCATCGAGCCCTTCGCCGACTACGCCTTCAACAAGTCCCACGCCTACGGCTACGGCTTCATCGCCTACCAGACGGCCTGGCTGAAGGCCCACTACCCGGTGGAGTACCTGGCCAGCCTGCTGACCTCGGTCAAGGACAACAAGGACAAGACGGCGCTGTACCTGGCGGAGTGCCGCACCATGGGCATCGAGGTGCTGGTCCCCGACGTCAACCGCTCCCTGGCCGAGTTCGCCGCCGACTTCTCCGACGGTGAGGGCACGGTCGGGGCCCAGGGTGACAAGCCCGGGGCCATCACCTTCGGCCTGGCCGCGGTGCGCAACGTGGGAGAGGGCCTGGTCGGGCTCGTCGTGGCCGAACGGGAGGCCCACGGCCCCTTCGCCGACTTCTACGACTTCTGCCAGCGGGTGGACCCCCAGGTACTCAACAAGCGAACACTCGACTCGCTGATCAAGGCCGGGGGCTTCGACTCCCTGGGCCACCCCCGAAAGGGCCTGTGCCTGGCCTTCGAGGAGATCGTGGACCGCACGCTCGAGCGCCGGCGGGAGCACGATGCCGGGGTGGTGTCCCTGTTCGCCTCGCTGGAGACGGCGACCGAGGGCCAGGCCACAGGGTTCGGCGACACCCGGATCCCCATACCCGACACCGAGTTCGACAAGGGCCAGCGCCTGGCCTTCGAGAAGGAGATGCTGGGCCTCTACATCAGCGACCACCCTCTGATGGGCCTCGAGGGATCCCTGGGCCGCCTGACCGACTGCAGCCTGGCCGAGCTGCGCGACATCGACCCCGACCCGGCCGGTGGGGCGGGCGGCGGCTACGGCGGGGAGGGGCAGGTCCGACTGGTCGGCGGGGTGGTCACCGAGCTGAAGCGGCGCTACACGAAGAAGGGCGACCTCATGGCCCAGTTCGTGCTCGAGGACCTCAACGCCTCCATCGAGGTGTTCGTCTTCCCCAAGTCCATGGCCGACTACGGCGCCCTGCTCGACGACGATGCCGTGGTGGTCCTGAAGGCACGGGTGGACCTGCGGGACGACCGCCTCAAGCTGGTGTGCATGGAGGTGCAGCGCCCGGTGCTGGCCGTGGACGGGATCTCCGAGCTCAGGATCTCCCTGCCGCTCCACCGGCTCACCGACAGCCTGGTCGACGGCCTGAAACGCCTGCTGCGGGAGCATCCCGGGGACTCCCCGGTCCACCTCCACGTCGGGGAGAAGGTGCTGCGGCTGCCCTCCGAGTTCAACGTGGACAGCCGCCGCGGCCTCGTCGGTGAGCTGCGGGTGCTGCTCGGGCCCGACGCCATCCAGGGCTAGGGGCTGGCTTGGGGGGATAGCGGCTGCACCGGCTGAGGCCGGTGGCATCGGCGGGCGACCGGGCCGATGACACCGGGGCTCGTCACGGCACCGGCCCGCGCGGCCGAAGCACAGAGCCTCCGAAGCACAGAGCCTCCGAAGCACAGAAACCGCTCAGAGACGTCCGCTCACCGGCATCTCGTGAGAACTTTCTCGCACGCTCAGGACCCCCGTAAACCGCTCTGACGTGGCCATTCTCCCCTCCGCCACGGGTGCCGACGAAGAGGTCGCAGAGCTCGGATACGACAGACGCCTCCAAAACCCGTAAAATCGTCGTTACGGCTCCTGGCGTGGAGGCCCACACAGCCATCCAGCCCATGGGGCCGGGCGGTTCGGGGGGGATCCACGGCAGACCGGGGCCGGCGGTGCACACCGCAGGGAGACCGAGGAGTACGGAACGGCATATGTCCATCCAGGTGGAGACCAAGGACTGCACATCGATCAGTGACGCCGAGCTGGCCGAAATGGCCGACCTGTGCGCTGAGCGGGAACCTCGATTCGACATCGGATTCCTCTCGAAACAGCGGGAGGAGTGGGTGCTGGTGACCAGGGCCCGTGACGGTTCGAAGCTCCGCGGGTACTCCTTCTCCACGCTCGAGCGAATCGGGGGCACGCCCTCCCTGCTCATCGGGCTGGCCACGGTGGACCGCACCTCCCGGGCCGACACCGTGCTCCGGGCCATGATGGGCGACAAGTACCGCCGGGCCCTCCTGGCCTTCCCCGACGAGGACGTCCTGGTGGGGACCCGTCTGCTGGCCGCCGAGGGCTTCCGGGCCTTCGCCGGGCTGACCGACGTGGTCCCGGGTCCGGGCCACAAGGCCACCGGCGAGGAGCGGGCCTGGGGTCGGAGGCTGGCCAAGCGGTTCGGCGCCGACGGGCGCATCGACGACCGGTCCTTCGTGGTGGCCGGTGACGGCTGCGAGTGCGGAGGCTTCGACTTCGTCAGCCCCAAGGGTGCCGCCGATGACGACATGTGCGAGTTCTTCGCCGAGGTGGACGCCCCCGCCGGCGGCCGGTTGGTGGTCTTCGGGTGGGCCATGGCCGAGGACCTGGCCGCGGGCAAACTGGGCGGTCGCTGACGCCTGGGCCCGACGGCACCGGCGGCACGCCGCCGGCCACCGTCCCCGCGGCGGTCACTCGTCTCGGCCGGCCAGGCAATAGCATGGGCCTGTGAAGGTTTCCACCCGAGGTGACTACGCCAGCCGCGCCCTCCTGTCCCTGGCCCTTCACACCGACGGGGAGGGTCCGACAGCGGTACGGGACATCGCCGAGCGGACGGGGCTGCCCCAGCCCTACCTCGAGCAGATCCTCCTGGCCCTGAAGGGGGCCGGTCTGGTCCGGTCCAAGCGCGGGGTGGGCGGCGGCTACGTCCTGGCCCGTCCCCCCGAGGAGATCACCCTGTCCCAGATCGTCTCCGCCGTGGACGGGCCCATCGTGGCCGGCGACTTCGGCCTCCCCCACGAGAACGGGGCCTGCGACCACGAGGGGCAGTGCGTGCTCCTCACCGTGTGGGCCGACGTGGGCGAGCACATGCGCACCCATCTCGACTCGTTCAACCTGGCCGACATGGTGGCCCGGGCCCAGGGCCGGGTCCCCGCCCTCCGCCAGAGTGCCGTCTGAGCCGGACTGAGCCCGGCCGGGCCTCTCTCGGCGATCCGAGCCGATCCCGTCCACCGGCCTCTCGTCAGTGGCGGTTCCAGGACAGCACCACCGGATGCTCGCGATCCCAGCCGAGCTCGCTGACCGCCGCCGGATCCAGGACCAGGCTCCGGCCCACGCCGGGATCCAGACCGATCCACCGGGCGGCCAGCACCCGGAGCACGTGGGAGTGGGCCACGCAGGCCACATCGCCGGGCGTGGCCCGGACCCTGGCGATGACCCGGTCCACCCTGGCGGCCACGTCCTCGATCGACTCGCCGTCCGGCACCCCGTCGGCGAACAGCTCCCATCCGGGGCGCTCCTCCCGGATCTGGTTGGTGGTGACCCCCTCGTAGGCGCCGTAGTCCCATTCGGCCAGATCCGGGTCGACCACCGCCCCCGCCCCCAGGCCGGCCAGTTCGGCGGTCTCACGGGCCCGGACCAGGGGGCTGGTGAGCACGGCGGCGAAGGTGCGGGCGCCCAGGACGGGGCGCAGGGCCCGGGCCTGCTCGATCCCCTCGGGCAGCAGGGGCAGGTCGGTTCGGCCGGTATGGCGGCCGTCGAGGCTCCATTCGGTCTCTCCGTGGCGGACCAGGACACAGCGGGGGGCCGGAATGGTCATCCGGACAGCGCACCACTCCGAATACCTACTACGCAAGCCATGACTACCTCCCGACCAGGTGGGAAGGGTTACCGGGGCCCGAATGACACCGATGGAATGTCCCGGGCAGATTTGGCGTTAAAGGTTCTGTCGACCCTATGACGATGAATGAGGAGAGGGATGACAACTCGCACGGTGAGCAGGGAGAAGGAACGAGGGGCTCGAACGGAGTCCTCCCGCACGACGGGAGCGGCTGCTACAGCTCGGGGGACGGCCGCCGCAGGGCGTCCGGCCCGGGCCATCGCGCCCGGCGCCCGGAGCCGGGGCTCCGACGCCGACAGCCTCGGCCTCTTCCTCCGTGACCTCGATCACCACCCGCTGCCCGACCACGAGGCCCAGACGGAGCTGGCCAAGCGCGTCGCCGCCGGCGACGAGGCCGCCCGCCGCGAGATGGTGGCGGCCAACCTCCGCCTGGTCGTCCACTGGGCCCGTCGCTATCAGGACCGTGGCGTCGACCTGCCCGACCTCATCCAGGAGGGCACCTTCGGGCTCATGCGGGCCGTCGACAAGTTCGACTGGGAGCGGGGCTTCCGATTCTCCACGTACGCCACCTGGTGGATCCGTCAGGCCCTCCAGCGCGCCGTCCAGCAGCACGGCCGGACCATCCGGCTGCCCATGGAGGTGGCCGAGCGAAACCAACAGGTCGATGCGGCCCTGTGGGAGCTGACCCACCAGTTCCAGCGTCCGCCCACCGACGACGAGATGGACAACGCCACCAACACCACGGCGGCGGTGCGCTCCGACCTGTCCCAGGTGGCCAGGGTCGTGGCCAGCCTCGACCAGCCGGCCACGTCGGACTCGACGGCCACGCTCGGGGACCTGGTGTCCACCGATCTCAGCGACTTCGAGGACGAGGTGGCCTCCGAGCTGACCTTGGACCTCGTGCGCCAGGCCGTCGACCGGCTCACCGACCTGCAACGCCAGGTCATCCGGCACCGGTTCGGCTTCGACGGCAGCGACCCGGCATCGCTGCAGACGACGGCCGAGCGCCTGGGCATCGGCGTGCGCAAGGTGCGTCAGGCCGAGGCCGAGGCCCTCGAGCTCCTAGGGGACAGTGCGATGCTCGAAGCGGCCCACGAGGCCGCCTGAGCCCCTCTGGGCCCTCGGGCGCACACGTCCCGCAACTGCCAAGGTGCCGGGCGGTCTCAGTCGCCCAGGAGGTCGAGCTGCCGACGGAGGTCGTCGGGCAGCTCCGACGTCCACGACACCGCCTCCCCCGTTCCGGGGTGGAGGAACGTCAGGCCGGCGGCGTGCAGGAAGGGGCGGGCGATGACCGCCCCGGGCAGTGGCCGTCCCTGCCCGTAGACGTCGTCACCGACCAGCGGATGCCCGATGGCTGTCAGGTGGACCCGGATCTGATGGGTCCGGCCGGTCTCCAGCGTGGCCGTCAACAAGGTGGTGGGGACCGGCTTACCGAAGCGCCGGTCCACGTGATAGCGGGTCCGGGCCGCCTTGCCCTTCCGGGACACGGCCATCCGGGTCGGCGAGCTGACCGACCGACCGATGGGGGCGTCGACCAGGCCTGAGGTCCCGTCCACGGCGCCGAGGACCAGGGCCCGGTAGCTCCTGGTCACGTCGCGCCGGCTCAACTGGTCCACCAGTGAGTGGTAGGCCCGCGGGGATCGGGCTACCACCATGAGGCCCGAGGTCCCCCGGTCCAGCCGGTGCACGATCCCGGGACGCTCGGGGTCCGAGCCCACGGCCTGGGGCAGGGCGCCGATGTCGGGGAACCGGGCCAGCAGCCCGTGCACCAGCGTCCCGGTCCGATGGCCCGGTCCGGGGTGGACGACCAGGCCGGCGGGCTTGTCCACCACGACCACGTCATCGTCGGCGAACACCACCTCGAAGGACACCTCGGCGTCGCCCGCCGGAGCGGCAGGGGCCCCCTCCTCCCGGTGGTCCACCTCGAGCACCTGGCCGAGCCGGAGGGCCGCGCTCCGGCTCCGGACCGTGACCCCGTCGATCCGCACCCGCCCCTCGGCGACGAGGGAGGTGACCGTGGAGCGGGACAGGTCAGCCACCAGCGCCACCGCCTTGTCCACGCGCACCCCGTCCAGCGAGGCCGGCACCGCGACCGTGAGGACGGTCACAACGCTCGGGGTCCCCGCACCAGGGCCACCAGCAGCAGGACGCACCCCACCACGATGGAGGCGTCGGCCACGTTGAAGGTGGGCCAGAAGTGGAGGGCGATGAAGTCCACCACCGCCCCGTGATCGCTCCGGAAGGCGCGGTCAGCGAGGTTGCCCAGGGCCCCGCCCAGGATGAGCCCGAGGATGGCCGCCCGTCCTGCCGTCGGGGCCCGCCACGCCAGCACCACCAGCACCACGACCAGCACCACCGCCACCGGCACCAGCACGAACGCCTTCCCCTGCAGCAGGCTGAACGAAGCCCCGGAGTTGCGGGCCAGCTCGAGGTCGAGCGTGCCGATCACATGGATCGAGCCCCGGGACAGCCGGGTGACCGCCCACCACTTGGTCAGCTGGTCCGCCGTCACCACCGCCACCACCACGCCTACCGCCACCGCCAGCCGCCGCGGGCCGGCAGGCGACCCGAGGCGGTCCTCGGTCACGGCCGGGTCACCGGTCAGCGACGCGACAGTCCACCGCTCTTGCAGGCCACGCACAGTCGGGCGAAGGGCAGGGCACGCAGCCGGGCTTTGGGGATGGGCTGGAAGCACCGCTCACATCCCCCATAGGTCTTCCGATCAATCTTGCGGAAGGCGTCGTCGATCTCCTCCACCGCCGCCGAGGCCTGGGCGGACAGAGCCAGGTTCCGCTCCCGGTCCACCGTCACGGTGCCACCCTCGCCGGACTCCTCGTCGAACTGGACGTCGCCGGGCTCGCGCTCCAGGGCCAACGAATCCGCCTCGGCCCGCAGGTCGACCGCCTGGCCCGAGTAGATGGCCCGCTCCTCCATCAGGAGCACCCGCTGCTCGTCGAGGAACTTGGGCTCCTTGGCGTAGGGGCCGACCGTGGGGCGCTTGGGGGCGGCTGGAGCCTTCTTCACCGCCGGTGCCTTCTTGGCCGCCGGCGCCGCCTTGGCCGGGGCGGGGGCGGCCTTCTTGGCCGCGGCCGGGGCCTTCTTCGGGGCCGGCGCCGCGGCCTTCTTCGCGGCCGGAGCGGCCTTCTTGGCCGCGGCCTTCTTCGGGGCCGGCGCCGCGGCCTTCTTCGCGGCCGGAGCGGCGGCCTTGCGGGTGCTCTTCGTGGCCGGTGCAGTGGCCTTCTTCGCCACCGTGGCCTTCTTCGGCGCGGGCGCTGTCGCCTTCTTCGCTGCCGTCACAATGGTCTCCTTCAATAGTGGCGCCGCCTCCGGGCCACGATCCTCAGCACGCCGTGGTCCAGGTGTATTCCCGACATCTGACGGGCGGGTGACGATACCGTGCTCGGTCCACGGCGGCAATCCCGAGACAAACCGGCCCCCGGACCATAGCGGCGCAGCCCAGACCTTCGATCACAGACGGCGCACGGGGCGGTGGCATCCGGGCCGACGACCGGGCGGCGGGAACGCCTGCGCCCTGCGTAACCCGGCCTAGCAGTGCCCCAGTGCTTCAGTGCCCCGGCGGTTCAGTGGGCCAGTGGTGCTTTGGCCGCTACCGGCGTCGTGGTGGCTCCGGCCGGACGCATCTGCGTCACCTCGCCGGAGGGGCCGGTACCGCTGCTCGGTGCGGGCGAGGCCTGGGGCGCGGCCACGGGACGGTTGCCCCCGTGCACCGCCGGGGCGGGCGACGGGGCTGGTGCCGGTGCCGGTGCCGGTGCCGGTGCCGGTGCCGCACCGGGAGGCGGCGACACACGGTCCTGGGCCGGTCGCCCAGGCTCGGGGGAGGTGCCCGGCTGCACGTTCTCGTCGACCCAGCGGAGGATCTCGCTCAGGGCCAGGCGCAGTCGGTTCCTCTCGCCCTCGAGATGGTGGTTCATGGTCTCGACCTCTCGCGACAGACGACTGCGTGAGTCCTCCAACCGGGCGATCTCCTCGCGCAGGCGCTGCTCGGACTCGGCGGCCACCCGGCTGGCCTGGGACTGGGCCTGCTCGGTGACCTGGCGCGCCTTGGCATCGGCCTCGGCGATGATCCGGGCCGCCTGGGCCTCGGAGTCGGCCTTGGTCTCGTCCACGAACTTCTGGGCCAGCAGGAGGGTGCGCTGGAGGGTGTCGTCGGGCACCGAGGGGTCGGCATGGACCACCGGGGCCGGCTGCTGCTCGAGCTGGGTCTCCAGCTGCGAGATGCGCTCGGCCGCCTGGCGCAGGCGTTCCCCGCTCTGACGGAGCTGCTCCTGGAGCCCCTCCGCCTCCACCGCGGCCTTCTCCAAGTATTCATCGACGTCGTCCCGGTGGTACCCCTTCAGGGTCTCACGGAACTCGACGGTCCGGAGCGAATCGAGAGCAGATTGCGAAGCGTCCATGAACCCATGCTAGCGGCGCGGCCAGGCAGTTCCGGGGATTCATCGAGAAAACTTATGCGGTGGCCAAAGGCCCCGGTGACCTCCTCTGCGCAGTCGCCGGCGCGGCCGCTGCCGCGCCGCCGGAGGTGCCCGTCAGCGCACCACCGAGATGACCACCTCGATCAGCAGGAACAGGATGAGGACGGACAGGTCGAGGCCCACTCCTCCGATCCTGACCGGCTGCACGATCTTCCGGATGGGACGGAGCAGGGGGTCGCAGATGGCGGACAGGACCCGATTGACCTTGAAGGCGGGCGAGTCGTAGGAGACCCGGGCGTAGGCCAGGTACCAGCTCAGGAGGGAGTAGGCGATGAGGACGAAGATGAGGAGCTGCAGGAGGTCGACTATGAGGCTAGCCATGCCGTCCGACCTTCCTTCCCCGGGCGCCGCCGTTCGGCGTCCACCGCACAGTCTGGCTCAGGGATTGACCAAACCGCGGTCGGCCAGGCGCTGGCGCTCCTCGTCCGAGACCTTCACATTGGACGGCGTGAGGAGGAACACCTCGTCGGCCACCCGCTCCATGCCGCCCGACAGTGCATAGGTCACACCGCTGCAGAAGTCGATCATCCGGCGCTGAAGATCACGGTCGGCACTCTGCATATTGACGATCACGGGCTGGTTGTTCATGAGCCGGTTGGCGATCTCCTGGGCGTCGGCGAACCGTCCCGGCGCCACGATGTGCACCCGGGCCCCCGCCGATTCCGGAGTGATGGGCCGCACCGACGACGAGCCCACCGAGGCACGGGCGCTCATGTTGGGGGGGGACGCAGCCACGGCGGTGGCCGCCGTCTCGTCGCGGGCCAGGGTCCGGATCCGCGGTTTGGGCGTGGCCACGGCCGGCTCGTCTATCTGGTCGTGGGATCCGGGCGAACGTTGCGTCACCCGGCCCACCGGTGACGGTGTCGGTGACGGTGACCTCTGGTCGTAGTCGTCGTAGTCGTCGTAGTCGTCGTCGACAAGACCCAGGTACGCCATGGTCTTTTTCATGAATGATGCAGCCATCGATTCCTCCCCGGCACAGCGTAGTGCCTGGGTTCAGGGACCGGTGGATGCCAACCGTGACTGGGCCGGCCCCAGTGACGGGCACGGACCCAGATAGCCGGCCATGCCTACCGACCCGCCCCGACCACCCGGCTCACCCGGTCACCGGCGCTCGCTCGCCGAACAGGGCCCGGCCCACGCGCACCATCGTCGAGCCCTCGGCCAGGGCCACCTCGAGATCGTCGGACATGCCCATCGACCGCACAGGGAGCGCCAGGGTGTCGGCCAGCGATGAGACCAGGGCGAAGCCGGCCCGTGAGGCTGCCGGCGGGCCCGGGGGGCCCACCGCCATCAGGCCGCTCACGGCCAGATCCTCGTCCCGGAGCGCGGCCACGAGCTCGGGGACCTCGTCGGGCGGGCAGCCGCCCCGACCGGGCAATCCGGCCACGTCCACCTGGACCAGCACCGACGAGCCGGGGTGCCGGCGGGCGATGGCCCGACCCTCCTCCAGTCGGCGAACGCCCTGCCACCACGAGACCAGGGGGGCCAGCCGTGCCACCTTGTTGCGCTGCACGGACCCCAGGAAGTGCCACACCGGCTGGCCGGCCCCATCGCCGGCCGGCCGGCCGGCCCCATCACCCGCCAGCTGGCCTGCCTTGACCACCAGCTCATCGGCGTAGTTCTCCCCCAGCTCGGTCAGGCCCGCGGCCAGGGCCAACCGAGCCGCCTCCACGCCGAATCCCTTGGTCACGGCCACCACACGCACTGATGCGGGGTCTCGGGACGCGGCGGCGATCCGGCTCCGCACCTCGTCCAGGCGTTCTTGGAATCCGTCGGCCACAGGCCTGAGGGAGGACCTGGTCATCCGGGGCGTTCCCCGGTCGACGACCAGACCACCAGGGCTTGGCGTCCGCCATCGCCCCGGACCCGGTGCGAGAAGTAGCCGCCACCGCAGCCGGTGCACGTGCCATCGACCGCCTGCTGGCGGACCCCCGCCGTGGCCAGGGCCGACGCCACTGCCGCCGGGAGGTCCAGGGCGGGCCGGCCGGTCGCTGTCCGGGACCGCACCCCATCACCGAGGCGCGCCGCCACCTGGTCCAGGTCCGCCGGGGAGAACTCGTAGCACTCGGGCCGGATGCACGTCCCGAGGGCGCCGACCACCTCGGTGGCCCCGTTGTCCCTCATGGCTGAGACGGCGCGTCCCACCACACCGTCCACCAGACCCCTCCAGCCGGCGTGGACGGCGCCGAAGACCCCTTCGGGGCTACCCAGGGCGATCGGGGCACAGTCGGCGGTCAGGACGACGAGACCGGTGGATGGGGCCGCCGACACCAGGGCGTCAGCCTCACCGTCCGAGACGGCGGTGACCGACGGGGACCGGGCGGGGTGACCGGGTGGCGTCCTGTCGTCGTCGGGGACCACCACCACAGTGCTCCCGTGCACCTGGCGCACCCAGTGCACCTGGCGCACCGGGGGGGAACCGGGTGACGCGGTGACCCGGGCCACCCAGCGCTCGAGGGGACCGGCGTCACCGCTCCCCTCCTCCGTGGGGCGCAGGTCGCCGGCGGAGGCGTCGCTCCAGGCGGCGCGGATGCTGCCGACGATGCTGACCGGAGCGGGGTCCCTGTTCAGCGAAGGAACGAGGGCACGTCGAAGTCGTCGTCGCCCAGGTCGAGCTCGTCGTCGGTCGGCGTGGCGAAGATGTCCTCGTGAGCGGTCTCCGCCCCCAGCACCCGGCTCCGGGTCTCCTGGGGTCCGGTGGACTCGGTGACGGGTGCGCCGCCACGCCCCTGGGCCTCCCACCGCTCGAAGCCGGCGGCGATGACGGTGACCCGCACCTCTTCGCCCATGTTCTCGTCGATGACGCTCCCGAAGATGATGTTGGCGTCGGGATGGGCCACGCCGTGGATGATCTCGGCAGCCTCGTTGACTTCGAACAGGCCCAGGTCGGGCCCACCGGCGATGTTCAACAGGATGCCCCTGGCCCCTTCGATGGAGGCCTCGAGGAGTGGGCTGGTGATGGCGGCGCGGGCGGCGTTGACCGACCGGCCCTCGCCCGTGGCCGACCCGATACCCATGATGGCGGTGCCGGCGTTGCTCATGATCATCTTCACGTCGGCGAAGTCGGTGTTGATCAGCCCGGGAACGGTGATCAGGCTGGTGATGCCCTGGACACCCTGCATGAGGACCTCGTCGGCCATCTTGAAGGCGTTGACCATCGAGGTCTTCTCGTTGGACACGGTCAGCAGCCTGTCGTTCGGGATGATGATGAGGGTGTCGACCTTCTCCTTCAGGTTCTGGATCCCGGCCTCGGCCTGGACGGACCGGCGCCGGCCCTCGAACGTGAAGGGCCGGGTCACCACGCCGATGGTCAGCGCGCCCAGGGACTTGGCGATCTCGGCCACCACCGGGGCCGCCCCGGTGCCGGTGCCGCCGCCCTTGCCCGCGGTGATGAACACCATGTCGGCGCCCTTCAGCGCCTCCTCGATCTCCGAACGGTGCTCCTCGGCGGCCAGACGGCCGACTTCGGGATCACTCCCCGCACCGAGACCCCGGGTGAGCTGGCGCCCGATGTCCAGCTTGAGGTCGGCATCGCTCATCAGCAGGGCTTGGGCGTCGGTGTTGGTGGCGATGAACTCGACGCCCCGCAGACCGGCATCGATCATGCGGTTGACGGCATTCACCCCGCCGCCACCCACCCCTACCACTTTGATGACGGCGAAATAATTATTCTGCGCCGGAACGGTCATGTAATCCCTTACCCTCGACCAAAGGTTGAAACCGTTCCAACCGGCGAGTTGACGCCCACGATACGGTCAGCGGAGTACCTGGTCAAGCACAGTCCAAACCCACCGGACCCCGGGACGACCCCCTCTCCACCCGTGGCCGGCGCGGCGGTGCCCTCAGCCGCTCGTGGTCGGCGACTCGGGCACGGTGACATCGATGACCGAGGTGGCGTGCAGGGTCCCGTTGGCCAGGATGGCGGCGATGTCCTCGTACTTGGCGGTGCGGTCGGCTGCGCTCCCGAACAGGACGGTGATTCCTGAGTTGAGGGCGAGACTGATGGATCCGTCGGCGGCCACCGTGACCGAGACCACCTGGGCCGCGAACGCCCGGGGAAGGGTCCGGGCGATCTCCAGGCCGGGATCGGCCGAGGGAGGGAGTGACGTCCCGACCGGGGCCGGGGGGATGCCCGAGTC
>Ga0181534_10000736_pt1 | contig 22758 bp, 21 predicted proteins | sample PEATcosm2014_Bin_37_FD_119758 | JGI IMG/M metagenome (GOLD analysis project Ga0181534, IMG submission 119758) | Peatland microbial communities from MTU Mesocosm Facility, Houghton, MI, USA - PEATcosm2014_Bin17_10_metaG | ecosystem: Environmental > Terrestrial > Soil > Wetlands > Peat | place...
GCGTCGCCAAGCGCGCCGTCGGCCGTTTCATCGGGCAGTCCACCCGGCGAAAGCCCGTGATCCTCTGCGCCGTGGTGACGCTCTAGCGCGACGAGGTCCCGCGAGTCACGGCGGCGACTTGTCGGGCTCGCCGTGGTCCTGGTTCGACTGGCCCGCGCGCCAGTAGGGCTTCGTCGCGATGCGGTCGGCGGGCACGCCGAGCGCCACCAGGCGGTCCCGCGCGAGCCGCGTGAACGAGAACTCGCCGAAGACGTACGCGGCGATGCCGTCGAGATCGTCCGTGTGCGCACCGGCGCCTGATCCCGGGGCGAGATGCTGCGCCAGGTGCTCCACGAGGGCGTCGCGGTGCGCGAAGAAGGCAACCGTGGGCCGTCCGGCGGCGCCCGGTGCCGCGAGGGCCGGCGCGTCGGGGACCTGCGACGCGAGCACCACGACGGCGGAGACCGACGGCGGCGGGATCGACCCCGCCATGACGAGCGCGGCCGACAGGCCCGAGGTGTCCACCACGAAGAGGTGGGCTCGGCGATCCTCGTCGACCCTGACCTTGCCCCGGGGCCCGACAGCCTCGAACCGGTCGCCCGAGGCTGCCGCGAGCGCCCATGCGGCTCCCGGGCCGTCGCTGTCTGTCGTCACCCACAGGTCGAGGGTGCCCGCCTCGCGGTCGACCGCCCGGACGGTGTAGCGCCGCCAGCGGGTCCCGCCGCCCTGTCGCGGCACCGGGACCATGAGGTCCTGGCCGGCGAAGGGATCGAACCCGTCGAGGTCGCCGGCGCACCGCAGCGCGCGGAGGTCGGGCAGGACCTCCCACGTGGACTGGACGACGAGGTCGAGCGCGACGACCCCCTCGAGCCTGTCGAGGAGGGCCTTCGCGTGCGGGGAGGGGGTGGCCACGGCGCACCGAGCCTATGGCCATGCCGCGATTCGGCCGGTCGGCACCGGTAGGTTGGAGGTGCTGTGGCCACATCGAAGGGCAGTTCCAGTGCGGCACGCACCCGCCCCGCCCCCGAGCCCCGGGGCCCGAAGCACCGAGCGGGTGCCGCCGAGGACGCCGGGGGGACCCTGCTGTCCCGGCACCGCCGTGACCTGTGGATCGTGGCCCTCGCCACGGTCGGGGTGCTGCTCGTGCTCGCCTGCTGGTTCCACGCGCTCGGACCGGTCGGCAGGGGTCTCGACGACGCCCTCGGCCACGTCATCGGCTGGGCCAGGTTCCTCCTGCCCGTGGGCCTCATCGCGGCCGCCGTGGTGCTGCTGGCCGCGAAGAAGGACCTGGACCCGTGGCGCGCGGCGATCGGCGGAGGGCTCGTCCTTGTGTCCGTGTGCGGGCTGGCCGACATCGCCGCCGGCCGCCCGGGCGTGTCGGCCTCAGGTTCGGCCCTCTCCTCGGGCGGCGGCTGGCTCGGCACCATCGTGGGGGGGCCGATCGCCGGCGGGATCGGCACAGTCGGCGCGACGGTCGTCCTCATCGCGGCGGCGCTCGTCGGCATCGTGCTGCTCACCGGCGTCACGCTGCGCGCCCTCGCTGCCGGCGCGACCGCCGGCGCGACCAAGGGCGCGCGTCACGTGGCTCGGTGGTGGGCGGGCGGCACGCTCGTGCGTCGTTCCGCGTCCGCCCGCTCGGCCGACGGCACCGAGGACGACGGGGACGGTGCCGACAGGGACGGTGCCGACGGGGACGGTGCCGACGAACTCGATGACGAGCTGGTCGCATCGCCAACGGTCGCCACCGACGACCGCGAGGTCTACGACGAGCTGCAAGACGAACGTGCGCACCCGACGGACGAGGTCCGCGCCGTCGCGCCCGTGACCAGGGCGAAGGCCGCGCCCGCCGTGCACGCAGGCGCGTGGACCCTGCCGGACCCGGGGATCCTCGCGAGGACGAAGTCGCAGAAGCACGACCAGCGGGCGATCGAGGTCGCCGGCCAGGACCTCGTCGAGGCGCTGGCGAACCACGGCGTCGACACCCAGCTCCTCGGCTTCACGGTGGGTCCCACCGTCACGCGCTTCGAGCTGGAGCTCGGGCCCGGTGTGAAGGTCGCCCGGGTCACCTCGCTCGCGAAGGACATCGCCTACGCAATGGCCTCGCCCGACGTCCGCATCCTCGCGCCGATCCCGGGACGCTCGGCCATCGGCGTCGAGGTCCCCAACCAGAAGCGGGCGCTGGTCGCCCTGGGCGACCTTCTGGCCGCGCCCGAGGCGCAGCGCGCGACGCACCCCCTCGACGTCGCCCTCGGCAGGGACATCTCGGGCCGCGCGGTGTTCGTCAACCTCGCCGAGATGCCCCACGTCCTCATCTCAGGCGCGACGGGCGCGGGGAAGAGCTCGTGCATCAATGCACTCATCACGTCCCTCGTGATGCGCGCGACGCCCGACCAGGTCCGCCTCATCCTGGTGGACCCCAAGCGCGTGGAGCTGGGCCAGTACAACGACCTCCCGCACCTGCTCGGTCCCGTCGTGGTCGACCCGAAGAAGGCCGCCGGTGCGCTCAACTGGGCAGTGAAGGAGATGGAGCGGCGCTACGACATGCTCGCCGAGCACGGGGTCCGCGATCTCGCGGGCTACAACGAGGCCCTGGCGCGCGGCGACCTCGCCCGACCGGGTGGCCCGAGCGTCGCCGAGGTGGTCGGCGAGACGGTCGCGAGGGTCCAGGGCACCGTCGCCGACGCGGCGCCCGACGATGGTCCCGAGTCGCTCCCGTTCATCGTGGTGGTGGTCGACGAGCTCAATGACCTGATGATGGTCGCCGCGCGCGACGTGGAGGAGTCGGTGGTGCGCATCGCGCAGATGGCGCGTGCCGTCGGCATCCACCTCGTGCTCGCCACCCAGCGCCCCAGCGTCGACGTCATCACCGGGGTGATCAAGGCGAACATCCCGAGCCGGATGGCGTTCGCAGTGTCCTCCCTCGCCGACAGCCGCGTGATCCTCGACCAGCAGGGAGCCGAGCGGCTCATCGGCAAGGGCGACATGCTGCTGCTCACCGCGAGCTCGAACGTGCCGCGCAGGATCCAGTCGCCGTGGGTCTCCGAGGAGGAGGTCCGCAACGTCGTCGCCGCATGGCGCCGCCAGGGGCGCGTCGAGGAGCCGGTCGTGTCGAGCGAGTTCTCGGCATCGTCGGGCCCCCGGGGCTCGACCGGCGACGAGGACGACGACGAGCTGCTCCGCCAGGCGCGGATCCTCGTCGTGACGAGCGGGCTCGGCTCGACCTCCATGCTGCAGCGCAAGCTGCGCGTCGGCTTCGCCCGGGCGGGACGGCTGATGGACCTGCTCGAGATCGAGGGCACGGTCGGGCCCTCCGAGGGATCGAAGGCGCGCGCCGTGCTGATCCATCCCGACGAGCTCCCAGCAGACAGCTGAGATGGCGGCGAAGGCACGGGGCGCGCACGCCCGGACGCGCGGAGGCTCTGGCGCAGGGCGGATCGGAGCCTCGGTCTTCCTCGTCGCGGCGATGGGCGCCATGGTGGCGATCGTCTGGCAGGCGCAGGGGACCCCGACCGCGTACGTGCGGGGTCCGGCGAACGTCGACGTCTCGGTGCCGGCCTCACCCGCGGCGCTCCGGCTCCGCACGCTGCCCTTCCCCGCGGTAGGCGAGTCCGCCGTCTCGATCCCCACCTACGGGGTCGAGTACTCCTCCAAGGTGCAGACCTCGGTGCCGATCGCGAGCCTCACCAAGATGATGACCGCCCTCGTCGTCCTGCGGGACCACCCGCTCACCCCGACCGAGCCGGGCCCGACGGTGACGATCACCGGCGCCGAGGTCAGCAACTACCGGGCCGACACGAGAACCGACCAGTCGAGCATCCCCATCGTGAAGGGCGAGGTGCTGACTGAGCGCCAGCTGCTCGACGGCCTGCTCGTGCACTCGGCCAACGACTTCGCCACGGTCCTCGCGCTGTACGACGCCGGATCGGTCGCGGCCATGGTCGCGAGGATGAACGCGACCGCGGCCTCCATGCAGCTGCTCTCGTCGCACTTCTACGACGTGTCCGGCTTCGACCCGCGTTCGGTCTCGAGCGCGAACGACCTGATCAAGCTCGCGGCGAGGGACATGGCGATCCCGGTCTTCGCGGCGATCGTGCGCCAGACCTCGGTCGTCGAGCCCGACGCCGGCGTGGAGTCGACCTACACCCCGCTCCTCGGCCAGCAGGGCGTGGTCGGGATCAAGACGGGCTACACCTCCCAGGCGGGCGGATGCGACGTGATGGCGAACGACGTGACTGTCGGCGGCAGGACGGTCCAGATCCTCGCGGTGACCCTCGGCCAGCAGGGCTACGCGGTCCTCGACAAGGCGGCGCAGGCCGACCTCGCGCTGGTGACCGCCGCTGCCGCCGGACTCGCGCCGTGGAACGTCACGCTCGCGGGCGGCACCGTCGGCCAGGTCGGCTGGGGCTCCCATAACGCGGCGGCGGTCTCCACGAGGACCGTGACCGTTCCCGTGCTGCAGGGCAGGCTGCCGTTCTCCAAGGTCACAGACGAGGTCCTCCGCGGCCTCGAGGTGCGGGCGGGCCAGCAGGTCGCGACGGTCGAGGTGACGAGCGGCCCGATCACCGAGACGAGTCCGGTGGTCGCCGCGAGCGCCGTGCTCCGGCCGTTCCTCCGCTGACGCGTACGATTCACGGGTGCTAGCACGGGCTCCGGCATCGAGCGCGAACCTTGGGCCCGGCTTCGATGCGCTCGCCCTGGCGCTCGCGCTCTACGTCGAGGTCGAGGTCACCGCGGCGGATGCGCTCACGGTGACCTCCGCCGGCGAGGGCTCGTTCCTCCCGGCTGACGCGACGCACCTGGCAGCCCGGGTGGCGACCACCGTCGCGGGCCACGACCGCCTCGCGATCCGCATCCGGTCGGACATCCCGGTCGCGAGGGGACTCGGCTCCTCGGCGGCTCTCGCCGTCGCGGCGGCCGCAGCCGCAGGCGCCGAGGATCCGCTCGCGGTCGCCGTCGACGTCGACGGGCACCCCGAGAACGCCGCGGCGTCGTTCCACGGGGGCCTCGTCGCCGCCACGCTGTGCAACGGGCAGGTGGTCACCGCCCCCCTTGCGCTCGACGGGTCACTCCGCTTCGTCGTGGTCGTGCCCGACCGCGAGCTCTCGACCGCCGATGCGCGCCGGGTCCTGCCCGAGACCGTGCCGCGCGCTGACGCCATCTTCAACCTCCAGCACCTCGCCCTCCTCATCGCCGGGCTCGCAGACCGGTCGACGTTCACGCCGCACTCGATGGGCGACACCATGCACCAGCGGTGGCGCGAGCCGCTGTTCCCCGAGTCGGCCGAGATCATCGCGTCGCTGTACGCCGCGGGGGCGCTCGGCGCATGCTGGTCGGGAGCCGGGCCGACCCTGCTCGCGATCGCAACGCCTGCGACCGTGGCGACCGTCGGCGACGCCGGTCGCGCCGCGCTTCGAGAGAGCGGGGTCGATGGCGTCGTCCTCGAGCTGGAGGCGGACCACAGCGGCCTCGTCGTGGGGTGACCGGTCCGGGACGCCCCCACGACGGCCCGCTCGGGGCCGCCTGCGTGGTGGCCGCCGCCATCTCGATCCAGGCGTCCGCTGCGATCGGGATCCGTGCGTTCGACGTCATCGGCGCGGCGTCGACGAGCGGCTTCCGCTTCCTGCTCGGCGCCATCGTGGCCACGGCGATCGTGCGGCCGGCGCTGCGGGGCCGGGGACGCCACGAGTGGGCCGGCATCTGGACCTTCGGCATCGCGGTCGCGGCGATGAACCTCTGCTTCTTCCAGGCCGTGGCCCGGCTCCCGCTCGGCACCGCCGTATCGATCGAGTTCCTCGGCCCGTTCGCCGTCGCCGTCGTGAAGGGGCGGGGCGCGCGGCACTACGGCTCCGCGGCGATCGGGCTCGTGGGCGTGGTGCTGCTCGCGCGACCCGGAGGCGGCATCACGCTGGCGGGCACGCTCTTCGCCCTCGCCGCCGCCGTCGGCTGGGGCACCTACACCCTCGCCTCGCAGCGGCTCGGCAGCGTGACCGAGGGCTACGGCGGCCTGGCGCTCGGCCTCGCGGTCGCGGCGGTGCTCACCTTGCCGTTCAGCCTCCGGGCGGTGCCGTCGCTCACGGTGCCGCTCCTCGGCCGCCTCCTCGCCATGGCCGTCCTCGGCGTCGTCGTTGGGTTCGCCCTCGAGCTCTCCGCGCTGCGCCGACTCCCCGCATCGCGCGTCGCCGTGCTCTTCAGCGTCGAACCGGCGATCGCCTTCGCGATCGGGTGGCTGTTCCTCGGCCAGCACGTGGTGCCTGCCACCGTGATCGGCGGGTGCCTGATCGCGGCGGCAGGCATCGGGGTCACGATCGACGTGGCAAACGATGCCGTCGTGATCCCCCCTGCCTGATCCCGCCCGCGGACCACCGCCTCCCACGGCCCCTGGCCACGCGGGCCCCGCGAGCGACACCCCTCGTAGACTCGCCGCATGTCCGAGGCCCCGCGCTCGTTCGCCATCAGGACGTACGGCTGCCAGATGAACGAGCACGACTCCGAGCGACTCGCGGGGATGCTGCTGGCCGACGGACTTGTGCCGGCGGACACCCTGGAGGACGCCGACGTGATCGTGCTCAACACGTGCTGCATCCGCGAGAACGCCGACAACCGCTTCTACGGGCACCTGGGCGACCTGAAGGCGCTTCGCACGGCGAAGCCCTCCCTCCAGATCGCCGTCGGCGGGTGCCTCGCCCAGAAGGACCGCGGGCGGATTGTGGAGCGCGCCGGCCACGTCGACGTCGTGTTCGGGACCCACAACCTCGCATCCGCGCCCGACCTGCTCCGGCGAGCGGCGCTCGAGGGGCCGATCGTCGAGGTGCTCGAGGGTCCGGACCCCGCATCTGCCGCGGACCAGGCGCCGGCGCTGAACGCGGTGCGCGAGCTCCCGTTCGCCGCGTGGATGACCATCCAGACCGGCTGCGACAACTCCTGCGCGTTCTGCATCGTCCCGTCCGTGCGCGGCCGTGAGGTCAGCCGGCCCATGGAGGACCTCGTCGACGAGGCGAGGATGCTGGCGGACCGCGGAGTCCTCGAGATCACCGTGCTCGGCCAGAACGTGAACTCGTACGGCCGCGACCTGACCCGGCGCCGGCCGCTCTTCGCCGAGCTGCTCCGCCGGCTGGGCGCCGTGGACGGGATCGATCGCATCCGGTTCACGAGCCCGCACCCGAAGGACCTGCGCGACGAGACCATCGCGGCCATGGCCGAGACCCCGGCCGTGTGCGAGCAGCTCCACCTGCCGCTGCAGTCGGGCAGCGACCGCGTGCTGGCGGCCATGCGCCGCGGGTACCGCGCCGAGCGGTACCTCGAGCGGCTCGCGGCGGCCCGCTCGAGCATCGACGACCTGGCCGTGACGACCGACATCATCGTCGGCTTCCCCGGCGAGACCGAAGCGGACTTCGACGACACGCTGGCCGTGGTCGCAGAGGCAGGATTCGACAGTGCCTACACGTTCATCTTCTCCCCGCGTCCGGGCACGAGGGCGGCGCAGGACCCGTCGCTGTTCGTCCCCGATGCCGTCGTCCAGGAGCGGTTCGCGCGCCTCGTCGAGGTGGTCGAGCGCTCGGCGCTGCGCCGGAACGTGGATCGGGTCGGCCGCGCCGAGGAGGTGCTCGTCGAGGGCCCGAGCCGCAAGGGGCCCGAGACTGTGACCGCACGGACCCGCCAGGGCAAGCCCGTCCATGTCGCTGCGAGCGACCCGGCGCTTCGGCCCGGCGCGCTCGCACGCGTGCGGATCACCCACGGGGCGCCGCACCACCTCCTGGGCGAGCTGGTCGAGGTCACCGCCTCCCCGCGGCACCGCGTGCGGATCCCCGTCACCGCTCGATGACGCCCGCGACCCGCGTCGCGCTCGTCGGCGCGACCGCGTCAGGCAAGTCCTTGGCGGCCCACGGTGCGGCGCTCGAATGTGGTCACGCCGAGATCGTTGCCGTCGACGCCATGACCGCGTACCGGGGCATGGATATCGGGACGGCGAAGCCCACTCGGACGGACCGAGCCGAGGTCCGGTACCACCTGGTCGATGTCCTGGACCCGTCCGAGGAGATGACGGTCCGCAGGTTCCAGGAGCTCTGCGCCGCGGCGCTCGACGAGATCGCAGGACGCGGCAACACGGCGGTCCTGGTGGGCGGCACCGGCCTCTATCACCGTGCGGTGATCGACGGCCTCGAGATCCCGCCGAGCTTCCCCGAGATCCGGGCGGACCTCGAGGCGCAGGCAGGCAGCCCCGCCGGCGCCGCGCGTCTGCACGCGGACCTCATGGCGCTCGACCCCGTCGCCGCGTCGAGGATCGATGTTGCGAACACCCGCCGCGTCGTGCGGGCCCTCGAGGTCGTGCGCGCGACCGGCCGTCCGTTCTCCAGTTACGGGGCCGGCCTCGAGCAGTACCCCGCGTCGCCTGTCGCCCAGATCGGGATCACGTTCGACGCCGCGGCTGTCGACGCCGCCATCGCCGGGCGGTTCACGGCGTGGATGCGCGCCGGGCTGCTCGACGAGGTGCGCGGGTTGCTCGACGCGCGCGGAGGCCTCTCGCGCACGGCGCGCCAGGCCGTCGGGTACCGCCAGCTGATCGCCCACATCGAAGATGCGGTGCCCCTGGAGGACGCCGTCGCCGCGGCGATCGCGGCGACGCGGCGGCTCGCACGCAGGCAGTGGCGATGGTTCCGTCGGGACCCGAGGATCACCTGGGTGCCCGACGCCCCGACGGCCGCCCTCGCGCTCTCGGAACGGCTGTGACCCGCGTGCACGACGCCAGGGTCCAACTGGAAGACTGGGGTGACATGGCAGGCGACGTGGCGACCGACATCTTTGAGAAGTGGCACGGAGCGGGCAACGACTTCCTCGTCGTCATCCGTCCCGGCCGCCCGGTTCCGCTCGGCGGCGAGGTGGCGCGTGCGTGGTGCGACCGGCACACCGGGTTCGGCGCCGACGGCCTCGTCGAGGGCACGTTCGCAGACCGGGGCTTCACCATGCACCTCCACAACGCCGACGGCGGGCGCGCCGAGCTCTCGGGCAACGGCCTGCGCTGCCTCGTTGCGGCAGCTGCCGCCCATGGCCTCATGCCCGAGGGCGTCGTCGACGTGGAGACCGATGCGGGGCGCAAGCGCGTGACGATCGCGCTCGATCCCTCCGGCAACCGGGCGTGGGGGGACGCGGACATGGGCGAGGTGGTGCTGGGCCAAGGTGACTCCCTCGACCGCGGCGTCACCGCCTCGACGGGGAACCCGCACCTGGTCATCACCGATCCCGGCGTCGCCGACGGCCAGCTCGAGGACCTCGCGGCCTCGCTCACCGAGGGACTCGGGACAGCGGCGAACGTGGAGTTCGTCACCGTCGTGGGAGACGACCACCTCTCGATCCGCGTGGTGGAGCGCGGCGTGGGGCTCACCCTCGCCTGCGGCACGGGCTCATGCGCCGTTGCCGCCGTCGCGCACCGGCTCGGCCTGGTGGGAGATCGCGTGACGGTCACGAACCCCGGAGGCGATCTCGTGGTCACACTGGACGGCCAGAAGGCGAACCTCGCCGGTCCAGCCCAGCGGATCGGCACGTTCGAGGCGACGGCACCGTGACCGTCTATCCGTCCACGCTCATCGAGCGGACGTTCCGCGAGCGCATCGTGCTCGTCGGCGTGGTCCTCCCGACGGGTTCGCCCGAGGCCGTCGAGGCGGGCCTCGACGAGCTGGCCCTGCTCGTGGACACGGCAGGTGCGGATGTCGCCGCGCGCATGGTGCAGCGGCGCGACGCGCCCGACCCCGCGACGTTCCTCGGCAAGGGCAAGGTCCAGGAGCTTCACGAGCTGTGCCTCGCGGTCGACGCGGACACCGTCGTGTTCGACCAGTCGCTCACCCCCGCCCAGCAGCGAAACCTCGAGCGCCTCCTCGGTCGCACCGCGATCGACCGGACCGCGGTGATCCTCGACATCTTCGCGCAGAACGCCCGGAGCCCCGAAGGCAAGGCACAGGTCGAGCTCGCGCTCCTGCGCTACCGGCTGCCGCGGCTCCGGGGACGGGGGACCAGCCTCAGCCAGCAGGCGGGTGGCATAGGGACCCGGGGTCCCGGCGAGACCCAGCTCGAGGTCGACCGACGCCGCCTCGTGCGCCGCATGCACCACCTCGAGGAGGACCTGCGCAACGTCGAGCGCACGAGGGGCATCCAGCGGGGTGCCCGCGCTCGCGGCCGTCATCTCGAGATCGCGCTCGTGGGCTACACGAACGCGGGCAAGTCGTCCCTCCTCAATGCGCTCACCGACGCCGACGCGCCGGCCGAGAACCGCCTGTTCGTCACCCTGGACCCGCGAACGCGCCAGCACCGGATGCCGGGGGGCGAGACCGTCCTCGTCACCGACACGGTCGGTTTCGTCAACGACCTGCCGCACGAGCTCGTGGAGGCCTTCCGGTCCACGCTCGACACGGTGCGCCTCGCGGACCTCCTCGTCCACGTCGTCGACGCATCCTCCCCGGACCCCGAGGCGCACATCAAGGCCGTGCGGACGGTGCTCGAGGAGATCGGGGCCGGCGAGCTGGTCGAGCTGCTGGCGATCAACAAGGCGGATGTCGCCCCGGTTGCTGCCGCCCGGATCGCCTCGGAGCACCCCGGATCCGTCGTGATCTCGGCGGTCACGGGGGAGAACATCGACCGGCTCATGGAAGTAGTCGGCGAGCACCTGCACGCGGCCGACCAGGTCGTGGAGCTGCGGGTGCCCTGGGCGCGCGGCGACGTCCTCGCCGCTGCGCATCGCGAGGGCGAGGTCGTCGACACCACCGAGGACGGCGACCACGCGCTCGTCCACGTCGTGCTGGACCCGACCGGCCGGGCCCGATTCGACAAGTGGGTCACGGGGCCGTGAGCACCGGCTTCACGCCGCCCCCGTATCCCTACGAGCTGCTGGGTCCGCTGCGCGAGGCCTGCGAGCGCCACGACGGGGGCATGGTCGACTGCTCGATCGGGACGCCGTGCGACGCACCGCCCGACGATGCCGTGCGCGCCCTGTCGCAGAGTGGCACCGAGCGCGGCTACCCGACGTCCGCGGGGTCGGACGCGTACCGCAGCGCCGCGAGCGCGATGCTGGCGCGCCGGTTCCGCGTCGACGTGCCCTCCGCCGCGATCGCCGCGTGCGTCGGCACGAAGGAGTTCGTGGCGTCGACGGCGCGCTACCTGAGCATCCGCGACCCGGATCGCGACACGATCCTGTTCCCGGCGATCTCGTATCCGACGTACGCGATGTCCGCGCAGCTCGCGGGGCTCCGGGCCGTCCCCGTCGCCGACCGCGACGGGTCGATGGCACTCGGCGACCTCGACGCCGGGACGCTCGACAGGGCGCTCCTGCTGTGGGTCAACTCCCCGTCGAACCCCACCGGCCGCCTCGACGACCTCGCCGCCGCCGCCGAGGTCGGGCGCCAACACGGGATCGTCGTGTGCTCCGACGAGTGCTACGCCGAGTTCACCTGGGACGGACCGGCGCGCACGATCCTCGAGCACGGCGACGCGGGCGTGCTCGCCGTGCACTCGCTGTCGAAGCGCTCGAACCTCGCAGGGGTGCGCGCGGGCTTCTACGCCGGCGACCCCGAGCTGGTCGCCTACCTGCGACTCGTCCGCCAGCATGCCGGCCTGATCGTCGCGGGTCCCGTGCAGGCGGCGGCCGTGGCGGCCTGGACCGACGACGCCCACGTGGACGCCCAGCGAGACCGGTACGCGGCACGCCTCGCAACGCTCCGCAGCGCGCTGGTGGACGCCGGCTACGAGGTCCCGGAACCCGAGGGCTCGTTCTACCTCTGGGTGTCGCTCCGCGGTGAGGATGATGGGTGGCGCACGGCGATGCGCCTCGCCGAGTCTGCCGGGATCCTCGCGAGCCCCGGCGCGCTCTACGGCGACACCCAGACGGACCACGTCCGCATCGCGGTCGTCCAGCCGGACGACCGCATCGAGCTCGCGTGCCGCAGGCTCGCGACGTCGTAGAGGGCTGAGCCGCGGGGCCACTTCGGTACGATCAACGGATGCCAACCCTCGAGCAGCGCATCGACGCCCTCTACGACGAGATCTCATCTCTCAGCCCAGCCGACGCGGATGCCCTGGCGACCGTGGACGAGGCAATCGAGCTCCTCGACACCGGCGTCGAGAGAGTCGCGGAGGTCGATGCTTCCGGCGAGGTCGTCGTCCACGAGTGGCTGAAGCGGGCGATCCTCCTGACCTTCAGGCTCCGTTCGATCGCCACGGAGGTCGCGGGACCCTTCGAGTACGCCGACCGGCTCCCGCTCAAGCATGGCTTCGAGGCGTCCCAGATCCGCGTCGTGCCCGGGGCCTCCGCCCGATGGGGGAGCTACCTCGCCCCGGGGGTGATCCTGATGCCGAGCTACGTCAACATCGGCGCCTACGTGGGTGCCCGTTCGCTCGTGGACACCTGGGCCACCGTGGGGAGCTGCGCGCAGATCGGCTCGGACGTCCACCTCTCGGGCGGGGTCGGCATCGGGGGCGTGCTGGAGCCGCCGAACGCGGTGCCTGTCGTGATCGAGGACGGGGCGCTCATCGGGAGCCGCTCGATGATCGTCGAGGGCGCCCGCGTCGGACGAGAGGCGGTCGTCGGCGCGGGGACGATCCTCACGAAGTCCATCCCCGTCATCGACGCCGAGACTGGCGAAGAGCTCGGCCGGGGCCGCATCCCGGATCGATGCGTGGCCATCGGGGCGTCGAGGAGCAAGACCTTCGCGGGGGGCGAGTTCTTCCTGCCCTGCGTACTGGTCATCCGACGGCTCGACGAGGGGGAGCGGCACGACAAGGTGGCGCTCAACGACGTGCTTCGGGCCCACGGCGTCGCGACATGACCGACCTGCTCGCGAGGGCGGCGGCGTACGTCGCCATCGACTCGATCAGCGGGAACGAGGCAGCGTTCGCCGACGAGGTCGAACGCGCACTGCGAGCCAACGAACCGCTCGAGGTGCGACGCATCGGCGACAACGTCGTCGCCCGCACGACCGGCGACCTCCCGCGTCGCATCATCGTCGCAGGGCACCTCGACACGGTGCCGGGCGACCCCGGTGCAGCACGCGTCGAGGGTTCGACGCTCACGGGCCTCGGCGCGTGCGACATGAAGGGGTCCGTCGCCGCGATGGTGGCGCTCGCCACGAGCGGGGCGTCCTGGGCGTCGGAGGTGACCTGGATCTTCTACGCCCGCGAGGAGGTCGCGCGCGAGGCGAGCGGCCTGCTCGAGCTGCAGCACGAGGCGCCCGAGCTCCTCACGGGCGACGTGGCCCTGCTGGCCGAGCCGACAGGAGGCGTCGTGGAGGCCGGCTGCCAGGGCAGCGTCCGGGTCCGACTTGTCCTCAAGGGAGCGAGAGCGCACACGGCCAGGCCATGGCGAGGGCGTAACGCGATCCACCGGCTGGCTGGGCCAATCTCGAAGGCAGCCTCGTACGTGCCGCGCGTGGTCACGATCGGATCGGTGACCTACACCGAGCAACTGCAGGCGGTGGGTGTTGGCGGCGGGGTGGGCGGCAACGTCGTTCCCGATGAGGCGAGCGTGCTGCTCAACCACCGGGTGGCTCCGGACCGAAGCGCCGTCGAGGGGATCGAATGGCTCCGCGGCTTCTTTGAAGAGTTCCTCGAGGACAGCGACGAGTTCGTGATCGAGGATGCCGCGGACGGCGCCCCTCCGAGCCTTGAGCAGCCTGTTCTCGCGCGGCTCGTCGCCCTGAGCGGGGCGGAACCCCGCGCGAAGCTCGGTTTCACGGATGCGTCCACCTTCTCGGCGATGGGCATCCCCGCCGCGAACTTCGGTGCCGGCGACCCCGAGCTGGCGCACCATGCCGACGAGCGGGTGACCTCCGATGAACTGAGCGCCTTCTACGAGGTGATGCTCCGACTGCTCGAGGAGCCGGTCAGCTAGCTAGAGCCTGCGGAGGACCGACAGCACCTTGCCGTAGATCGCGACCTCGCCAGCGTCGAAGACGAGGTCGTCCATCGCCTCGTTCGAGGGCTCCAGCACGACGTTCACGCCCTTGGCCTTCAGGCGCTTGACCGTCGCCTCCTCGCCGGGAATGCCCGCGACGACGATCTCGCCGACGTCCGCGTCCTGCTGCTGGCGGACCACAACGAAGTCGCCGTCGAGGATCCCCGCTTCGATCATGGAGTCGCCCCGGACTCGGAGCATGAAGCTCTGGTCGGTGCCTGCGAACCGCTCCGGCAGAGGGAGGAGCTCCTCGAGGTTCTCCTCGGCGATGACCCCGGTGCCAGCAGCGACGTCTCCAAGCAGCGGCACGTTGCGGACGCGTTCTGCCGTGACGGCCGTTCCGGACCCGGGCTCGTATCGGACTTGCAGCGCGCGCGGCTTCGTCGGGTCCTTCACGAGGAAGCCCCCCTCGACGAGCCGATCGATGTGGTCGTGGACCGTTGCCGAGGATGCCAGGCCAACTTCGCGACCGATCTCTCGGATCGACGGGGGATAGCCATGATCACGCTGGAAGGAGATGATGAAGTTCAGGATCTCCCGGCGCTTCTCAGTCAAGATCTCGGCCATGGTTCCTCCTCAGGGGCGAACGCGCGTTCGCAATGGTAACCCGTCGGATGCTCCAAGGCAAACATCCGTTCGCCTGCGCTCTGCCGCACGGCGAGACCGTTGGGTGCTCCGTCAAAGGAGATCCCATGGAGAGAACCCACCTGCCCGCCTGCTGGCTGGATTTCGAGGATGCCCTGGAGGCCGGCATCGACCGCATCGTGCTCTACGGGCCCTCGGGGACCGGGAAGACCTTTGCCGCCCTGCATGCGTGGGTGGGTACCGGCGGCGCCCACCGGCTGGTCTGCACGGAGGAGATGACCGCCGCCGACATCACCGGCTCCTGGATGCCCACCGCCGCGGGGACCTTCGAGTGGATGGACGGGGCAGGGATCCGGGCGTGGCAAGGGGATGGGGCGCGCGGCGGACGACTGGTCGTCGACGAAGCCGACCGTGCGAGCGGTGACGTCCTCGCGCTGCTGCTCGCTGTGTGCGACACGGATGGCTCTGCACGGTTCGACCATCCTGCGTCAGGAGCCGCACTCTCGCCGCTGGGCGGATTCACGGTCGTCATGACGACGAACCTGGAGCAGCCCGAGGACCTCCCGCACGCGCTTCGAGACCGATTCCCCGTTGCGATCCGCATCGACGCGCCGCATCCCGCCGCTGTGGATCTGCTGCCCGAGGACCTCCGTGAGGCCGCCGTCGCAATCGCAAGCGCCCCGCCGGAGCGAAGGGCTTCGCTCCGGGCGTTCTACGCATACGCGCGGCTCCGCGAGTCGCTCGAACCGGAGCGAGCGGCTCGGCTGGCGTTCGGGGCGGAACGGGGCCGAGAGGTGAGCGACGCGCTAGCAGTCAACGCAGCGGAGCTCGTCCGGTGAGACCCTCCGGCCCCTACCCCGAGCTGCTGACGTCGCGATCGGACGTGGCCGGGTCTGCGGTGTGGCAGGTGGAAGCAGGCCCCGCGATTCGAGGCGAGGCGTGGACGGACGTACTGGGCCACGCAATGCGGGTTCCCTTTGGGAGCGGGGACCACGGACGGCTGGTGCGGGCGCACGAGCTGATGCACGCACGGGTGAGCCCCGCAGTGGGTGGCGCGCTGGGGGCGTGGCCGGACCTGGGAACGAGATCGGTCGAGTGCGCGGAGGAGTTCCGGGTGAATCACCTGCTGGAGCGGCTGGGATTCGACCTGGCGGATCTGCGAGACGGCTCGGAGCGACTGAGCGGCACACGGCTGGCCGAGGGAGGCGAATGGGGTGAGGCGGTGCGGTTCTCCGCGGCGCTGGCAGGGACGAAGGCGGCTCGGGATCTGCTGTCCGGGATGCGCCGGGTGAACCCCTCGTGGGCAGCTGCCTGCCGGGACCTCGAACGCGAGCTCGTCCGTCACGCGCGGAGTATTCCCACGTCCAGGCTTGCAGCGACGACGGCCTCGGATGGTGGCCTCCCTGACGGCTTCGCAACTCACACGAGGCGGTTCGCGGAGCTCATCGAGGATCGCGCAGGTCGGCCTGTGGGCGCGGTTGACCCATCGAGCCGTCGGGCCCGAGCAAGGCTGCCTTCGAGCGGCGAATTCGCACCGCTGCTCCTTGATGCGAGGATCGTCATCGACAGGGCCATACCTGGCTCGTCGTGCACCCGACGGGCCCCGGCGGCCGCTGGCGGGCGGATCGTCCATCCCGGGCGGCTCGCGACGGACCCCGGACGCAGGATCTTCGACCGGCCGGCCCACCGCGCCGGTGGTGTCGTCGTGGTCGACCAGTCCGGATCGATGGCCCTCGACCGGGCCGATCTCGAGGAGCTGCTTGCCGCCGCCCCAGGTGCGTTCGTGCTCGGGTACTCCCACGCTCCGGGATCGACAGGAGTTGCGAACGCCTGGATTCTCGCGGACCGGGGACGAGCGGCGTCAGTTGTGCGCTCGGGGAACGTGGGCAATGGCGTCGACGGCCCCGCGCTTCGCTTCGCCCTTTCACGCCGTCGAGGGCGCGAGCCCTTCCTCTGGGTGTGCGACGGACAGGTGACCGACTCAAACGACCACGCCGACGGGGAACTGGCAGCCCAGTGCGCACGCCTCGTAAGGACGCACCGCATCACGATGGTGGCCACCGTCGCGGAGGCGCTCGCAGTGCTCCGAGGGCCACGAAGGGCACCGAGGAGTGCGGCCCTTGGCCGGGTCGCGGCGGCGATGCGGCCCTGGGTCTAGGTCGCAGTGTGCCTCGGGGCTCCGCCGCCTTCCCCGACTGGATGGTCCCCGCCTCGGCCGCCAGCGCCCGGGCAAGGATCGAGGCCGCTCTCCTCCGGCGTCACAGCGAGGTCGTAGAACGTCGGGGATGAGGTTGACCCGAACAGGTGTTCGTGCTTCAATGGTAGCGAACACCTGTTCGGTAGCCCCGGATGAGGAGGCACACGAAATGGCGATTGCACCGCTGGCAGTGGAGGTTGAAGAGGTGGGCAGGCACCAGGTGCCGCTGCGCCTGGTGCCTGGTGGACGAACCAGCGATTCCCCTCCCAGGGGCGCCGCGATCCATGCGAAGCGTGACGTCCTGCACGAGCTGGGGCACTCGATCAGCTCGCATCCAGCCGGATCGAGGCGCGAGACCCGGACCGAAGGCCCCCGTCCACTCGAGCCATCCCGGCGCGAGGAGCGCGACGGCGACCTCTCTGCACGCTCCGAGATCCAGCGTCAGGTCCGCCGGCAGACCCTCGCTCGTCGGCGGCGCACCGTTGCGATCGCCGGCATCGTTGCTGCGGGCATCCTGCTGGCACTGCCCATTCGGGCCCTCGGGGCCATGACCCTGAGCGGTCAGGAGACGCCCGGGGCAGTGACGGCGGGCCTTGCGGACGGCTCAACGTACGTCGTGCAGGTGGGCGACACCCTCCATTCCATCGCCCTCAAGATCAACCCGGCGGCAGCCTCGCAGCTTGAGCGGGAGATGGCGGCCAGCATCGGCGGGCGGATCGTGGTCCCCGGCGAGCACATCATCGTGCCTTGAGGCTCCCAGTAGGTGCGGGAGTAGCGTTGTGGCGTGCGTTGCCCCTTCTGCTCCAGCGATGACGACCGAGTCGTCGACTCGCGCCTCGCTGAGGACGGCGTGGCGATCCGTCGGAGGCGTGAGTGCATCGCGTGCTCGCAGCGATTCACGACCTTCGAGCGGATCGAGGAGGTGCCGCTTGTGGTCGTCAAGCGGTCCGGCGTCCGCGAACCCTTTGATCGGGCCAAGTTGATCGCGGGCGTACGCTCCGCGTGCAAGAACAGGCCGGTGACCGATGAGACGCTCGAAGAGCTGAGCGACGCCGTCGAGGAGTCACTGCGGCTCCACCCGGATCCGGTGACCACCGAGGAGATCGGTCGAGCTGTCCTCGAGCGCCTCCGGGACGTCGACGAGGTCGGGTACGTGCGATTCGCATCCGTCTACAAGGGCTTCGAGGGGCTCGGCGACTTCGAGCGGGAGGTCGGCTTGCTGATCAAGACGACCGCACCGAAGGCCAGGACCTGAGATAGCACAGGTCTTCCGAGAGGTTCCGGAGCGGGCGCTGGCGATCTATGCACATCCTGACGACGCCGATGTCGCGTGCGGCGGCACGTTGGCGGCATGGGCGGGGCAGGGGACGGCGACCTACCTGCTGGTCCTCGCAGACGGAGGGAAGGGAACCGACGATCCCAGTGCAGATCTCGAAGCGCTGGCAGAGCTGCGCAAGCAGGAGCTGGAAGAGGCAGCAGAGTCGCTCGGCCTCGCCGGGGTGGAGCTGCTCGGCTTGCCGGACGGCGAGGTGGAGAACGACCTCAAGACTCGAGGACGAGTCGTCGCCATCCTTCGCAGGATCCGCCCAGATATCGTCATCGCGCCCGACCCGACGGCCACCTTCTTCGGCGGGGTCTACGTGAACCACCATGACCATCGCGAGACGGGCTGGTTGGTCCTCGATTCGGTGGCCCCGGCTTGCTCGATGCCCCATTACTTCCCCGAGGCGGGACCACCCCACCGGGTCAGGACCCTGCTCCTGTCGGGCACCTTGGAGGCAGACTGCGTCGTGGACATCGCCGCGTCGCTGGACTCGAAGGCGAGCGCCGTGCTGGCGCACCGGTCCCAGCTCGATGCGGACGATGATTGGGCTCGCGAGGCACTGATCTCCCGTGCCACGCAGGCAGGCCGACTCGTCGGACTCTCCTACGGTGAGGCGTTCCGCCACGTCGACCTTGACGCCTGACCTCCGCGACTCGGCGACGCTGCGCCCGGCGATCCTCCATGTCGACATGGACGCGTTCTTCGCCGCCGTCGAGGTGCTCGACGATCCCTCGCTCAGGGGGCGGCCCGTCATCGTCGGCGGCGACGGCGCTAGGGGCGTGGTGGCGAGCTGCACGTACGAGGCCCGCCGCCGGGGCGTCCATTCGGCGATGTCGTCCATCGAGGCGAAGCGACGATGTCCCGACGCCGTCTTCGTGCACGGGAGGTTCTCGCGCTACGAGGAGGTCTCACGACAGTTCTTCGAGATCCTGACGTCTGCGACGCCGCTCGTCGAGCCGCTCGGACTCGACGAGGCCTTCTGCGACGTGACGGGATCCATCGCCCTGCTCGGCTCTCCCCGATCGATCGCAGACCACTTGCGGGCGCGTGTGAGCGACGAGATGGCGCTCAGCTGCGGCGTCGGCGTCGCGCGCAACAAGCTCTTCGCCAAGCTCGCGAGCCGCCGGGCGAAGCCGCAGGCGGGCCCCGAGGGGATCACGCCGGGCGCGGGCGTGGTTGTGACGATGCCCGCTGACGAGCGCGACGTCCTCGCTGGGCTCCGCCTGCGCGACCTGTGGGGCGTCGGCCCGGCGACGGCGGCCCGGCTCGAGCGACTGGGCATCTCGTCGGTCGCCGAGCTCGCGTCGATCGACCCGGACCTGCTTGCGGGACACCTCGGTGCCGCCCTGGCGGTCCGCCTGTGCGAGCTGGCCAACGGCATCGACGACCGGCCGGTGGAGCCATCGCGCCAGACCAAGTCGATCGGGCACGAGGAGACCTTCACGGTCAGCCTCAATGAGCGCGAGCAGCTCGTGGCGCATGCGCGGCGCATGGGTGGCGCGGTCGCCCGCGGCCTGCGCGACGGGGACGTCCGCGCGCGGTGCATCACGCTCAAGATCAAGTTCGACGACTTCGCCCAGATCACGAGGTCGCACACGCTCGACTTCGGGATCGACGATGACGACGCGGTGGCTCGCGTCGCCGAGCTCCTCGCCGCCACGGTGCCGATCCGCGGGGGGATCAGACTCTGCGGAATCGCCGCCTCATCACTCGAGGACGCCGCAGGGGGCGTGCAGCTTGCGTTCGGGCTGGGGGACCCCGTGGAGGGACGCACGGCGGCGGAGGTCATGGCGCGGCACCGCCAGGGGGACCTGGCCGCGCTGCGAGAGGCGGTCGACGAGCTGCGCCGACGCCATGGGGCTGCTGCGGTCGCGCACGGATCGGACCTTCGCGCGAACGGGATCGAGGTCGAGCCGCGACGCAGGGAGGACGCGTGGGGGGCCGACGATACGGGGACCCCACGGGAGCGGGATCAGATCGACGGCGGGAGCAGGCGCGAGCCGACGACATAGCACCCGATGACCCCAATGAGCAGCGGGACGAGGATGACCACGTAGGGGAGCAGGAGCCTGCCCCTGCGCCAGGCGTAGGCCTCAGCGGCGGCGATGCACGCGATGACGATCGCCGCGAAAAACCAGAACCACCCCCACGTCGACGGCGTGGAGGAGCCGGCGACGGGCCGCGCACCCGCGTAGGGACCGGACGGCGCCGGGCTCGAGGTGCCTGTGGAGCGTCGCGGTGCGCCGAGGGAGCTGGACACGAGGGCCGCGCGGATGACGAGGCGGGTCGCGGCGCTGTAGGGGGGGTTGCAGGTGGTGAGGGTGAGCGACGGGTGCGGTGTCGGAGCGAGCACGGCGGTGTCCGTGGGGGAGACGACCCACTCGTTGCGGACGCGGTAGACGAAGGTGCCCTGTGGCGTCGTGAGGATGATCGGGTCGTTCGCGACGAGCTGGTCGAGGTGCCGGAACGGGTGTCCCCACGTGGTGCGGTGCCCCGCGATGGCGGCGTTGCCTGGCTCGCCCGGTAGCGACGTCCCCGGGTAGTGGCCGGGACCCTCGGAGAGCTGGAACTCTCCCACGCCCTCGAAGATGACCTGCCGGATCGCGATGCGCGGGATCGAGAGCACGCCGAGGGCGGCGCCGACCGGGGGCGGGCTGACGGTCGCGGCCGTCCGCGGCGGGCCCGACGGCGGCAGGCTCGGGATGGAGACGTGAGCCCGCCGCAGTTCCGGGGCGAGCGCGGCGAGACCCACCGCCTGCGAATGGTGCTGGAGGAAGTCGGTCGCGGTGTACTCGAAGAGGACGAATCCCGCCGCGATCAGGCCCAGGATGACGAGGACGCGACCGAGGACCGCGACAGGACGTCTCCACATGGCTGCGACGCTACCGAGCGGGCAGCCCCCGCCGGATTCAGCGGACGGTGACGAGGGTGCCGATCGGCGTGTACGGGTAGACCACGGCGGCGTGGGCGAAGGGCATCTCGATGCAACCGAGGCTCTGTGGCCACCCGTAGCTGTAGCGGATGAAGCCGTGCAGGGCATCGCCGCCGTTGAAGTAACTGACCCACGGGATACCCGGGTCGTGGTAGGTCGTGCCGTCCGGGTTGGTCCCGCTCATCGTCGTCGACGTGAAGCGGAGGTAGACGGGGAAGGTCCCGAGCGCGGTGGGGCGCGACGCGATGCCGGAGTTGGCGAGCGTGGTGTAGATGACCCGGTTGTCCTGGTACAGCGTGACCGTCTCGGGGAGCGCGGTGTTCACGTCGACGTAGTTGTACGTCGCTGGATTCGACTTGTGCGCGGCGACGGCCGCGATCAGGGCGTTGAAGGTCTGTGGCGTGGGGACCCGAGCCTCACCGAGGTTGTTCACGTCCTCGAAGCGCATGAGCGCCCCCTCGGTGATCGTGTTCATGACCCCGGGCTGCCAGAGGCTGGTGAGCCCGGGGGGCATGTTCGCCCAGCGCCACACGAATGTGCCTCGCTGGACGGATGCCGAGGTCGGTACGAAGGTGCCCAGCGGGACGAACTTCAAGGGCAGGTAGCCGAGCTGCGCGAGCAGCTGCTGGAGGCGGAGCACCGATCCGCCTCCCACGGCGAACCAGTTCTGAACCGCATGACCCAGCCTGGTCCCATAGCTGGAGAGCGCGGTGGCGGGAACCGTCACCTTGTAGGTGACGTTCGTGGCGTACGCGGTCGCAGGCTCGAAGGCCAGGACACCCGCTGAAAGTAGCACCCACCTGCCGGGCACGGCTGGGGAGATCTGAGGGAGCGCGGAGGTGGGGGAGAGCGGCTCGTTGAACATGACGCGGAGCTGTGCGTCGGGCGAGACCCACTGACCGTCCGGGACGATGCCCTCGACGCCGAGGGCGGGATGCGTCGCGGCCGAGGCGGTCGGGGTCTGAGTGGCTGTGGGGACCAGGATTGCGACTGCGGCGACCACGATCGCGACGACCGCGACGCCAAGGAGGCCAATCGCAGCCTTGCGCCGTCTGGGGTGCACCGTCTTGCGGGCGTGACGCGCTGCCATCGGCGCATTCTACTAGCCAAGGGGCCAGCGCTATGCAACACCCGCAGGGTCATCTGGGACGGTGCCACTGGCCGCGAGCACGTCCAGGAGTGTCTCGACCCGGCCATCCGAGAGCTTCGTGCCGTCCTGCTCGCGAACGTAGAAGACGTCGATCGCCTCGGTCCCGAGCGAGACCACGCGTGCAGCCGAGACGTCGAGCCCCGCGTCGGCGATGGCACGTGCCAGATGCCAGAGGAGGCCCACCCTGTCCGGTGCGCGGACCTCGACGACGGTCGCCCGGTCGGATGCACCCTGGTCCGCCGAGGTGACGACCGTCGTGCGGGTGGCTCCCCGAGGTGGATACGCCCTCGCCCGCGCCTCGATTGCCGGACCGAGCAGCCTGCGTCCGGCAAGCGTCTGGATGAGCGCATCCTCCAGCTCTGGTGCGGGAGGGATGCCCCGCGGGCCAGGTACAACCGCGAACTCATCGACTGCGAGGCCATCGACCGACCTGGCGTCAGCACTGCGCACGTCGAGCCCCGCCAGGCACAGGACGCCAGCTGCGGTCGCGAGCAGCCCGACCTTGTCCGGCGCGGCAATCACGACGCGGTCCTCGTAGATGGAGACGACCGGATGACCGGCCTCGCGGGCGTGCGTGGCCGCAGTCAGTTGCGTCTCGGTTGGCGGGGGCACCTCGAGCGCCTCGCCGATGAGGACCGTGTTGGCCGCATCGACCAGC
>Ga0181534_10000739_pt1 | contig 22689 bp, 20 predicted proteins | sample PEATcosm2014_Bin_37_FD_119758 | JGI IMG/M metagenome (GOLD analysis project Ga0181534, IMG submission 119758) | Peatland microbial communities from MTU Mesocosm Facility, Houghton, MI, USA - PEATcosm2014_Bin17_10_metaG | ecosystem: Environmental > Terrestrial > Soil > Wetlands > Peat | place...
ATTTAATCCGCGAAATGTCCGTTCCGTTGAGGACTCCATCGAGCGAGTCGCCGACGATGTCATAAGTCGTGCAGCGACATCGGGTTCCGGCGACTTCGTAAAGGACATCGCGGCTCCATTTCCCATCCAAATCATCTGCGACATGATGGGCGTTCCGCCAAGCGAGTACCAAACGGCCCTGGAGTGCTCCAACGTCATTCTTTCGATGGGCGATCCCGACATCATTCCTGAAGGCACGGATCCAATCTTGGCCACGTTGGAAGCGGGAGCCACTTTGACGCAAATCATGGAAGACCTTGGCAAGTACCGGATTGAAAATCCCATTGACGACATTACGAGTGCTCTCGTGAACGCCGAAATTGAAGACGAAAAGTTGACGCAGCAGGAGTTGGCGTCGTTCTTTGTTTTGCTCGTCACCGCCGGAAACGAAACTACCCGCACGGCCATTGCGCACGGCCTCAATACTTTTACGAAGTACCCTGATCAAAAAGCTCTGCTCGTTGAGGACTACGAAGCTCACGCCAAGACTTCGACGGACGAAATTGTTCGTTGGGCCTCCCCCGTAACGTGGATGCGCCGAACGCTAGCTACGGATTATGTGCTTTCGGGCCAAGAAATTAAAGCTGGAGAAAAAGTCTTGTTGTTCTACAACTCGGCGAACAAAGACGAGGACGCCTTCGAAAATCCCTACACGTTTGACGTCACCCGCACGCCGAATGATCATTACGGATTTGGCGCACCCGGACCACACTTTTGTTTGGGTGCTCACCTTGCTCGACGTGAAATCACTGTTATTTACCGAGAAATTTTCAAGCGGTTTCCGAACATTCAAGCGACGAGTGAACCAGCGCAGCTTCGCTCAAGTTTTGTTAACGGCATTAAGCGTCTTTCGTACAGCCTCTAGTTAGCTAGCGGACCGCTCTAACACTGCTTCATCGAAGGAGCGAAGCGCGCGCGGACCCCACACGGTACCGGGGCCTCCGTTCATCATTATGGCGACACCAATCATTTCGGCAACTTGCTGCCTCGTGGCGCCAACTCCAGCGCATCTTCGCGCGTGCGCACCAATGCAACCATCGCATTCACGAGTTATGGCAATGGCGAGTGCAATTAGTTCCTTTGCGGCCGTGGTGAGGGACCCTTCCACCATCGCTGCGCGTGAGAGCTCCGCATAAGCACGTAGGACGTCAGGTATTTCTTCTCGTAGGTCCAACGCGGGCTGGCGCAGCTCGTCTCGGATTTCATGAATGTGTTCCATGATTACCTCCTTCGAGCATCGTATCGAGCGCCAACTCCTAGAATTCACGCCATGAGCGTCATTGATCAACTCGTCAAGAACAACGCGGCCTACGGCGAAACCCATGGACACCGCGAACTACCGACCGCCCCCCAACTGCACCTCGCGGTTCTAACGTGCATGGACTCTCGTCTTGACCTTTTTGGCGCACTGGGACTTGACCTGGGCGAAGTCCACTTAATTCGAAACGCTGGCGGTCTCGCGAGCGACGACGCCATTCGATCATTGCTGCTCAGTCAACGTCTGCTCGGTACGACGTCCGTCATGGTGATTCACCACACACGTTGTGGACTGGAAACATTTAACGAAGAGGCGTTGCAAACAGAACTCGAGGAGGAATTTGGTTCACGACCACCCTTTCGCCTCGGTGCCTACAGCGACGTCGACGCCGATGTTCGAGCGACCGTCGCGGCGCTCGAAGCCAGTCCCTTCATCAACGGAACAGAAATAAGAGGATTTGTTTTCAGCGTGGACGACGGGAGCCTTCGCGAAGTTACGACAGGTGCTTCTTAAATCCTTTGTGTGATTGTGTGTATCCCTCTCGCTCGTAAAAACGGTGCGCGTCCTCACGAACATTGTTGCTCGTGAGTTGGATCCGGTAACAGCCCCGGTCGCGAGCCAGTTTTTCAGCGGCGGCCAGCAGCTGCGCACCAATACCCTTAGAACGCTGATCGCTTCGAACGTGCACGCTCTCCACTTCGCAGCACCACCCACCGGTATGTTGAAAGTGACGAAAAATCACCACCTGCAGGACGCCAACGACCTCATGGTCATGGATCGCCACGAGGACGTCGCCACCGCGCGTACGCGTTTCTAGTGCGGCTTCCCAGTAGTCCTCGAGGCGAGAGTCGTCTTCAAACTCTGGCGCATTAGATCCGCCACGAAGCACTGCGACCGTCGCCGCCGTGTCAGCCTTTTCGAGAGGCCGCACAGCGGCAAAAGCCATCAGTCGTCGTCGCTCGAGTGTTTGGCCATGAGACCGTCGATCATGCTCACCACGGTCGGGTCCATCAACGTCGTGACGTCTCCCAGTTGGCGATGTTCGGCCACGTCACGCAACAGTCGCCGCATGATTTTTCCTGATCGGGTCTTTGGCAGATCCGGCGTCAGGATGATTTGCCGTGGCTTGGCAATCGGGCTGATCGTCACTGACACGTGTTCGCGCAGTTCCGCTACGAGAGGACCCTGGTCTTTTTCGGCGACGTCGGCCGAGAGCTTCAGCGTCACGAACGCCACAATGGCCTGACCAGTGACGTCGTCGGAGGCGCCCACCACGGCAGCTTCCGCCACCGCCGGGTGACCCACCAGAGCGTGCTCGACTTCCGTGGTCGAAAGTCGGTGACCCGAGATATTCATCACGTCGTCGACGCGACCGAGCAGCCAGAGCGAACCGTCTTGGTCTCGCTTGGCTCCGTCACCGGCGAAGTACGAACCTGGGAACCTCGACCAGTACGTCTCCTTGAATCGCTCAGGGTCACCCCAGATGCCGCGAGTCATGCTCGGCCACGGTGCGGTAATCGTTAAGTAACCACCTTCGCCGTTGCCGACCGACTTACCTTCATTGTCCACGATGTCTACCGAGATACCAGGAAATGGCGTCATCGCGGCGCCAGGCTTGGTAGCGGTGATACCCGGCAACGGCGTAACCATGATGGCGCCCGTTTCGGTTTGCCACCACGTGTCGACAATCGGGCACGTGTCGGCGCCAATGTACTTGCGATACCAAATCCACGCTTCGGGATTGATGGGCTCGCCCACCGAACCAAGCAGACGTAGTGACGACAGGTCGCGGGACTGCGGAAGAGCGTGACCCCACTTCATCAACGTTCGAATGGTCGTTGGTGCCGTGTAGAGAATCGTGACCTTGTACTCTTCGATGATTTTCCACCAACGGTCTTTACCACCCGAGTCAGGCGTTCCTTCGTACAGAACCTGCGTCACGCCATTCGTCAACGGTCCATAAACGATGTAACTGTGACCCGTCACCCAACCAATGTCGGCGGCGGTCCAGCAGATATCCGTTTCGGGCTTTACGTCAAAAATGTAATTGTGCGTCGTCGCCACTTGGGTGAGATAGCCACCCGTCGTGTGGAAAATTCCCTTGGGACGAGCCGTTGTTCCCGACGTGTACATGATGTACAGCGGTTGTTCCGCCGGAAACGACTCAGCCTTGTGCGTCTTTGGTGCCGAAGCCACCACGTCGTGCCACCAGTGGTCACGGCCCTCAACCCACGCCACGTCTTGTCCCGTTCGCTTAACGACCAGCACGGCCTTCACGTCGGGACACTTCGTCAATGCTTCGTCCACTTGGGGCTTTAATTCCGCCACGGCGCCACGTCGGTAACCGCCGTCGGCAGTGATGACGAAGCGACAGTCGGCGTCAAGAATACGGTCAGACAGCGCACTCGCCGAGAAACCGCCAAACACCACCGAATGCGCCGCGCCCAAACGGGCACACGCCAACATGGCAACGACGGCTTCGGGAATCATGGGCATGTACACGGCGACACGGTCGCCGGCCTTTACGCCTAGTGACGTGAGAGCATTCGCGGCCTGCGAGACGTCAGTTAGGAGATCCGAGTAGGTAATGGTTCGCTTATCGCCCTCGGGGTCGCCGACCCAGTAGAACGCCACGCGATCACCAAGTCCGTTGGCGACGTGACGATCAACACAGTTCACACTCGCGTTCAAAGTGCCGTCGGCGAACCACTTGGCAAAGGGCAACTCCCACTCCAACGTTTTGGTGGGCGTTTTGTCCCACGTCAAACGATCAGCTTGCTTACGCCACCACGCCACCGGATCGGCGTTGGCCTCTTTGTAAATTGAAGGTTGAGCGTTCGCCTGTTTGGCGAAATCTTTCGACGGTGGAAACTCACGTCGCTCGTCGAGCAGTGCTTCTAACTTACTTTCCGACATACATCCCCCTTTTGTTACAGCCGTGATTCGAATCTAGCGAAAAAAGGACCGGAAAGGCTTAGAAAACGTTAAGAGCCAAACTTCTTGCTACACCCGGGGATCAATGGGCGTCAGGGTCCCAAGAATGTCCTCAATACTTTGTGCCGCATCCAAACAGAGGTCCTCGCGAAAGCGAGCGCTAATGACCTGGACACCCGTTGGCAGGCCGGTGGAAAGGCCCGTGGGCACGCACGCTGCGGGTAAACCCAGGAGATTTGCGGGCAGAACGAAGCGGAACATTTCCACCACCTGCCAAGCGTTCTCCTTTGAAGCGATATCAAAACCCAAGGGGAACGGGGGCTGTGTCCACGTTGGCCCGACCATGACTGGGTAGTCCGCCAAGAAGGACTGAAAGGCCTTTGCGACTTTGTAGCGCTGCGTGTGCAAGAGATACTCGGATTCGGGAGTGCGTGGCGGGTACTCCACCGAAGTGAAATCGAGAAAAGCTCGACCACCGTCGCCCATGACCGACTCGAGCAAAGGCCCCACCACCGCGAGGCTGGTCCACATCAACTCACTCCACGACAAATAGGCCTCGGTCAACATCGGCGGCGAAATTTCTTCCACCACGTAACCCGCTTCTTCGAGAGCCCTGCCGGCTGCGCGCACGCCCGCCGCCACACCGGGATCCGTTGAGCCTCCTTCCGGTTCTGGAACGAGCGCCACGCGCTTTTTGGCTCCGGGACCGACCAATGGTGCGTCAATGGCGTGGGGATCGCGACGGTGGGCACCCATGATTGATTCAAAACCCAAGCGGACGTCGGCGACCGACCGCGCGAGGACGCCTTGCACCAGCATCAACTGCGAATTAAGTCCTGGATCAATGAGGGAAGACTCATTTCCTTGAGCCACGCGACCAAAACTCGGCTTAATCGAAGCAATACCACAGCAGTACGCCGGGTTTCGAAGCGATCCTCCAATATCGTTGCCCAGTCCCAGCGGGCTCATACCCGTGGCGATCGCCGCGGCCTCTCCGCCGCTCGAACCACCCACCGTCCGCGTGAGATCCCAGGGATTATGCGCGGCACCGTAGAGCGAAGATTCAGTGTTAATGCGAAGACCGAGGTCGGGCATGTTGGTGCGCGCGAGCGCCACGGCGCCGGCACCACGCATCTTTTCGACTATTGGCGCATCACTCGGAGCCACCAAATCCTTTAGTGCGACACAACCTTCCGTCGTGGCACCATCCTTCACGTCAATGTTGGTCTTGATGCTGAAGGGTACGCCGTGCAGAGGTCCGAGAGGGGCACCTTGTTTTTGGAGACGGTCAGCCTCATCGGCCTCTTTGCGCGCGCTATCAGCAAGGACCTCGACCACCGCGTTCACGTGCGCGTTGACGCTTGCAATGCGCTCTAAGTGGGCGTCGATAACCTCGCGCGACGAAACGTCTCCGCATTCAATCAGCGCGGCGAGCGCCGTTGCTGACTTGCTCCACAGTTCTTCACCCACGACAACCCCCAATTGCTCGAAGTCTGCTCAGTATGCCAGATAGAGCAGCGAGCCTTCGTTCAGTCGCGAGGATCCAAAATCAGCCGAAACGTCCTTGGATGTAGTCAAGGGTCCTGGGGTCACTCGGGTCATTGAAGATTTTGGCCGTCGGACCAAATTCAATCAGCTCACCAGCTCGGTCCTCGCCCATCAACAAGAACGCGCAGTCGTCCGACACGCGAGCGGCCTGTTGCATGTTGTGAGTAACGATGATGATGGTGACGCGGTTCTTTAACTCCACCATCAATTCTTCGATGCGTTGGGTCGAAATCGGATCGAGTGACGACGTGGGCTCGTCCATCAGCAGAATTTCGGGTTCCACAGCGAGTGCACGAGCAATACAGAGTCGTTGTTGCTCACCACCCGACAACGTCGAACCGTGCGCCTTCAGTCGTGAAGACACGCTGTCCCACAAAGCGGCTGAAATTAGCGCCGACTCCGCTGCTTCGTCAAGAAGAGCCTTCTTCTTGACTCCATTAAATCGAAGCCCCGAAACCACGTTGTCGTAGATGGACATCGTAGGAAATGGATTTGGTCGCTGGAACACCATGCCTATGCGACTACGCAGCAACGTCGGAGGAAGGGAACCACCGTAGACATCGATGTCGCCGAGCATGATCTTTCCTTCAACCTTGGCGCTTCTCGTGAGGTCGTGCAGGCGGTTAAGAGAGCGAAGCAATGTCGTCTTTCCAGAGCCCGAGGGTCCGATGAGCGACGTCACACGATTGCTCGCCACGTTAAAGGTGCAGTCGCGCACCGCAGTACGTCCGTTGAAACTTACCGAGACGTTTTCTAGGCGCATGGCCGGAGGTGTCAACGTGGACACGGTGGACTGCCCATTGGTAATAGGTTCCGTCGCCCTCGTTGGATTCAATTCATCTTGCGTCATTGACATTACCGCTGTTCCCTTCTCATGCGGGCAGCCACGAAACGACTGCCCAAGCTAAGCACTAGTACTGCAACTACTAATACGAGGGCGATGCCCCACGCCTCTTGCTGCTGGCTGGCGTAGCCCGAAGCAGAGTCCTGATAAATGTCGAGCGGTAATGCTGACATTTGGTGGAACGGATTCCAGTCTGTTCGTCCCGAGATGCCAATCACTAAAAGAATCGGAGCGGTCTCACCTACCGCGCGCGCTAATGACAGCAACACTCCGGTAATCAGCCCCGGTGCGGCTACCGGCAAAATGACACCGCGCGAGACTTTTGAGTTTCTTGCTCCGAGGGCGAGTCCCGCTTCGCGAAGCGTATGTGGCACACCACGGATGGCCGTTTCGGCTGCTTTGGTAATGACGGGGACCATGAGAAACGTAATGGCGACAATCGCCGCAAAGCCCGAATACGCCTTCATAGTGAGGACGATGTAGATATAAGAGAAGACACCGAGGAGAATCGACGGCAGTCCCGTCATGATTTCGGTTATGGCCCTCATAAAGTTCGCGGTGCGTGATTCAGTCTCCGCCAAATACAGGCCAATCAAAATGGCCAGTGGCACCGCGACAAGTGCGGCAATACCGTCCACTACTAGAGAGCCAACTATCGCGTTACCAATGCCACCGACGGCCTTTTGATTGATCAACGTCGGCTGGATTGGATCGTGCGTAAGAAAGCCCCAGCTGATAACGCTCACGCCTCGCTTGATGAGTGTGGCGAGTACCGAAACAAGGGGAATGAGCGACAGAACGAGCGTCAATCCGAAAACGCCCGAGAGAATTCGCGAGTTGAGCTGACGTCGGCCGATTTTCTTTGACGCCGTCTCTTGGATAATGCGACGACGTTCAAGAATTGGATCTGGCGGTAGGTCCATCAATACATCCGTCATGCGTGACCTCTCAGAGCCCGACGAGTCAGAGAGCGAGCGCCAGCGTTGACACTTGCCGTGATCACCATCAGGATCAGAGCAAGTGCTCCAAGTGCCGCCAGCTGCGCACCGGACGCTTCGCCGAACTCTGTGGCAATTGTCGAGGACAGAGTGGCACCGGTCGAAAAGAGCGATTTCGGAATTTGAGGGTTACTGCCAATAACCATGGCGACGGCTATCGTCTCGCCGAGCGCTCGACCGGCGCCGAGCGTGATGGCACCGAAAATTCCGGTCCGGGCTTCGGGAAGGACAACCTTCAAAAGCGTCTGCGATTTTGTGGCTCCGAGCGACAAGGCGCCCTCAATTTGTTCGTGAGGAACGGCGGCAATGACGTCGCGCGAAATGGCCACGATGGTCGGAAGAATCATCACCGAGAGCACAATGCTGGCGAGCAGGAGACCAAACCCATTCGTGGCGCCGTTAAACGGAAAACCCCCACCAGTAATGCTGGCGAGTTTTGGCTCAATGGTGGTGTTCATCCAAGGCACGAGCACGAACAATCCCCAGAGGCCATAGACCACGGATGGCACCGCGGCGAGCAATTCCACCAACGACGTGAGAGGGGTCTTCAGTCGTTGGGGCAAAAAGAAAATTATTGTGAGCGACGTACCGAGGCCAATTGGTACGGCGACGAGTAAAGCAACCGCCGTGGTAATGAGCGTGGCGAGAATGAGCGGTAGCGCTCCGTAGTTCGATGTAGAAGGACTCCACACCGTTCCCGTCAGGAGGTGAATACCGTGACTGGTCCAAGCCGAAAACGACTGGTGGAGAATGCTCCACACGAAAAGAACGATGGCGCCACCAAAAATCAGCGCGCCGGCTCGAATTGAGAGCCAGTAGCCAAGATCGGATTTGACCGGAGGGTGAATCCCCCCGGTCAAACCACGACCCAGCAGACGGGTTTTGGTTGAAGATGACTCTTCAGTCATTGTTCTTTCTCTACCTCGTCCTATTTCTACTTACTAGTTGCCTAGGTTGGCAAAGTTTGCGTTGCCGTTGTACTTGATCGTCTGAATCTCACTACGAGCCCAAGTGGTTACCTTTGACGGCAGTGGCACGTAGCCTTCTTCGGCCGCGATGTTCTGTCCACCGGACTTACCGGACGATGTTTCTTGCACTGCCCAGTCAAGGAACTTCACGAGCACCGTTGCCTGGTCCTGCGAGAAGCCTGCGTCAGTGGAGAGGTCCGCACGAACAATCGCCCAACTGAATCCAGCAATTGGATACGCCCCAGCAGAACTTCCGTTCACAGCTGAAAAGTTAGAAACTGCACCGTTGGTCTCTGTAGGCGTGGGAATGTTGTTGAGGTCAGCCGTGATCGACGACGTCGAAATACTGATTGTCTTCCCCGCAGCGTTCACTACTCGCGCTGCCGGCAGCGTGTGCTGCTGGAGAACGTAGGAGTACTCGACGTAGCCAATTGAATTCGGCGTTGTCTCCGTTGTGTTGGCGACACCAAAGTTCTTTTGCGCTCCAAGTGCGTTTGAGTTTGGTGAAGGAAACGTCGTACTCGGTGACGTCGTGTACACGGAAGGATCAGTCGTGTGCATGTAGTCCATGAAGATGTAGGACGTTCCTGAACCATCAGCGCGGTACACCGGGACGATGGTCGTGTTCGGCAGCGCGCACTTTGACGTCGTCTTCTTCTTTCCGTTGACCTTCTTCGTCGTCGTGGTCACGATGCGAGGATTCAACTTGCAAATTTCGGCGTTGTTCCACGTCGTAATTTGACCAGAGTAAATTCCTGCAATGGCCGCGGCGTTGAGAATCACCGGGTACTTGGGGAACTTCTTCGTGATTGATGGCAAGTTGTACATGAGGGCAACGCCACCAAACACAACAGGAATTTGAACGTAGTTCGACAACTTGTCACCCGAGGCGTAGCCTGAACCAAAGTCCGATGAGACTTGACCGAGCGGAACGTCCGATGCGCCGAGTTGTACAACGTCGTTTGAGACGTCCTTCTTACCTTGCGTTGATCCCACTGGGTTGTAAAGACCAACCTTCGTGTTTCCCGATTCCGTTAGGTACACCGGAATGGCTGAGTTAAAGAAGGGCTCGTCAAAACTCGAACCGTCACTCGAGAATGAAACACCCTGTTGGGCGCTCGTCAAGGAAGTATCCGAAGTAATGCTCGCGCCCGCCGATATGGCCAAAGTGCTGAGGAGTGCGCCGGCAGCGAATGTCACCGCGAGCGTTCCCCTTAGGGTTTTCTTCATTCTGAACTTTCCTCCTAAGAAAGTAAAACTGTCAATGTTGAATCGCTTAGCTACGGCGCAAAAGCCCCGTTTTGTCAAAGCAACTCGAGGTCAACCTACGCAGGACAGGTAAACGCAACGTGAAGTCCACTGATTCTCAGAGTGAAATCTTGGGTAATTTTGAAGGGTTGCCGTGGACAGAAAAAGCCCCGCCAAAACGAGCAGAATTTCGAGGACTTTAGTCCCTATTTTGATCAGTACGAAAGAGCGTTTGCCCTAGTCACAGCAACTGTCTCGCCAACCGCACGACGTGCATTTGAAATGCGCGTGTTCGGGCGAAAGTGGCGATCCGCAGTGAGGACATTCTTCAAAAATGGCGAACCGGTTGACGCACGAGCTCTTTTCGCTACTTTCGGCGACCACCTCGACATGTTCCATGTGAGCATCCTTGCCGATTGGAAGGCGCCGCAAACGGACCCTATCTATTCGGGCTCAACGAGGGAAACGGACTTTGAACTCGGAAGCGTCGCAATTGGATTTTCCTTGATCATCCAACCACTTTGTCGCGCGGTCATTGCTTGTTGAGCCACACCCAGAATCCGTCGCGCGGCAAACTCGTAGGACATACTGCGTTCATTGATGCCCGAGATGAGATTTCGATTGGCGTCGGTGTGGCCCGTGCGTGGCTCGTAACCAAGGTAAGCAGACACGCTGTCGGCGTGCGCGAGACCGGGTCGCTCACCAATCACAAGTATGACGAGCTTCGCCCCCGTGCACTCACCAAGATCGTTTAATACGCCCACTCGCGCTCGCTCGACGACCACGAGGCGACCCGTCGTCCAACCAAGAGCGGTCGCACCGTTGACCAACGCATCGACCACACCAGGTCCCGTCGTTATGGCAGCACTGGCGGATAAGCCACCAGCCAGTACCAGTTGCACGATAGGTGCCTCTGCGTCGTCGTACAGCTTCCGAAGTCGCTCGACGTCGCGTACCAATAATCGCCGCCCAAGGTCGGGTCGCCCCAAATACATTTCGTCACTCGGCACCTGCGTCGAAACGCTGACTGCCTGGTGCCGTTCAAGAAAATCAATTAATTCCTCATCAGATAAATCGAAAGTGCTTGAGACAGCGTCTCGCGCCGCCGCGTGATCGGCACGAAGCTCGAGCCACGTTTTGGTTGGATAACTCACGGGAGATCCATTAAGGAACAATCGAGCGGGCGTGTGTTCACGCACGAGTGTATGAAGTCGGTCCTCGTCGCTGACACTTACGCTTACGTCGCTCATGAAATTTCCCACGACAACGCGACATCACTGGCGCTGGGCAGCCCTCCGATTGGTTGACCCTCAATCCACCAACCTTGCAACTGCATCCACTTCGAAAACTCCGGCGCCGGGTGCGTATCAAAAACTTCCCGCACGGCCGCCGCGTCTTCAAAGCTCGTGGACTGGTAATGCAACATGACATCGTCCGATGCCGGAACGCCCATCACAAAATTGCACCCAGCGGCGGCGAGTAGGAGTAGCAAATCATCATTGCTATTTTGATCAGCATCGACGTGGTTGGTGTAACAAACGTCACAGCCCATAGGCAGTCCCTGTAATTTTCCGGTGAAGTGATCCTCAAGACCCGCGCGAGTAATTTGACGAGCATTCGCCAAGTACTCGGGTCCAATGAAACCCACGACAGTATTCACAAGAAACGGGTCGAACGCCGCGGCCACTGCTTGAGCACGCGCCTCGAGCGTTAACTGATCAACGCCACAATGCGCGTCCGCCGAAAGAGCGCTTCCTTGTCCCGTCTCAAAATACATGACGTTGTCACCAATAAATTCCTCGGCTCGACTTCGGTGATGTTCCAATACCTCGGCGCGCCCGTCGGCCAACATCTGCAGTGAAACACCAAACGATGCGTTGGCGGCTTCGGTTCCGGCAACGGATTGGAATAACAAATCGAGTGGTGCGCCACGACGCATGGCGTCAAGCTGCGTACTCACGTGAGCTAAGACGCACGTCTGCGTCGGAATACCGAGATGACGAACTAGTGCTTGGAGAGCTTCCATGATATGAAATACGGTCTCCACCGAGTCGCCGGCGGGATTCACGCCAATCATGGCGTCACCACAACCGTGACGCAGTCCGTCGATAGCGGAAAGCATGATGCCCGCTACGTCGTCACTTGGATGGTTGGGCTGGATGCGGACACCAAATGTTCCACGCTCGCCCATGGTGTTTCGACACTTCGTCACCGTACGCAATCGCGACGCCGCGAGCACCAAATCCTTGTTGCCCATTAACTTGGCGAGCGCAGCCGCAACTTCGGGACTGAACGCTCCTCGATACGACGAGGACCATTCCACGCCAAAACGCGGACTGAGAACCCATTCACGAAGTGCGCCGAGTGTCAAGGATGAAAAGTCGGCGACCGACGCTGAAAGCCGAGACTCAACGAGTGCCGTTACGTCATCGTCAATAAGTGGTGTGGCCAAAATGTCGGCGACGGTCAGGTCCGCGAGGGCCATTTTGGCGGCGACGCGTTCTCGTTCGTTTTTAGCCCCGATGCCGGCTAGGGCATCGCCGGATTTCTCTTCATTCGCTTTGGCAAGGAGATCACGCAGATCGGAGAAATTGAAACGTTCGCCACGAACCGTGGCTCGAAACGTCATTGCCGAAGCCGGCCCTTCATGAACCAAATGTAATGCCGGGCGTTCGCGCTCAGGTTTCGCGGCGATGAATCATGTTCCATAGACCACGCGGCCCACCGTTATTGACGTTTCGTAGAACGATTACCTTGTGGGGGCGCATTGCTTCTAAGTTTGGTGGCAAGGAGAGAGGAAATCCATGACTTTCAAGCTCAGTGAACTCTTGGACCAGCGCCACGGCGAAAACTTCGAGCTCCACGCGCAGTACATCAATCCCCAACTCACCAAAGTCGTTAAAACCTTGGGATTCGATCGCTTCTACGTGCGTGGTGAAGGCTGCTACCTCTACGACGACGAGGGAAAGCGTTATCTCGACATGTTGAGCGGTTTTGGTGTGTTCGCTCTTGGACGAAGCCATCCCGTCATCAAGGACGCTCTTCGCCAGGCCATCGATGCGGATCTTCCCAACATGGCCCAAATTGATTGCGCCCTTTTACCGGGTCTTCTGGCTGAGCAATTGGTGACTCGAAGTCCCGACCAAATAGAACGGGTCTTTTTTTGCAACTCCGGTGCCGAAGCGGTCGAGGCGTCAATAAAGTTTGCGCGCGCGAGCACGAAACGAACACGAATCTTGTATAACTCGCACGCCTACCACGGCCTCACGATGGGTGCGCTAGCTCTCAACGGATCGAGTGACTTTAAGAGCGGTTTTGGACCCTTGTTGCCCGGCGCCACGGAAGTTCCCTTTGGTGACCTCGACGCACTGAAGAAGGAACTGAAAAAAGGTGACGTCGCTGCCTTCATTGTCGAGCCCATCCAGGGAAAGGGCGTCTACGAACTCGAAAAGGAACAATGGCTGGCATTAGAGGCCGCCGTCCACGCCGCCGGCGCACTATTTATATGTGACGAAGTGCAAACGGGCCTCGGCCGAACGGGTGCCTTTTACGCGTTCGAGCATTACGGGTTGTCCCCGGACATCATCACGATCTCGAAGGCCTTGTCGGGAGGATTTGTCCCGGTGGGCGCGATGCTCACGAGCGACAAGATTTATCGAAGCGTCTACAGTTCCATGGAACGTGCGCTGGTGCACTCAACGACCTTCAAGGGCAACCAAATGGCGATGGTCGCGGGACTTGCCACACTTTCGGTTTTCGATGATGACCATATTGTCGAGCACGCCAACGCCATGGGCTTCGTGTGGCGAAAGAAACTTGAGGAACTGGCGCGTCATCACGAGTTCTTGCACGTAATTCGAGGTCGAGGACAGATGATTGGCTTGGTCTTTGGAGCACCGACGTCAGCGGGAGCGAAGCGTCGCTACCGAGCAATCGAAGCAGCTCGCACCGCGATGTTTTCTCAAACACTCGTCGTGCCACTGTTTCACCGCTACGGAATTTTAACCCAGGTAGCGGCCGACAACGTCAACGTCATCAAGTTGTTGCCACCACTCATCGCCGATGAAGAAGAGATTGACATCTTCGTGAGCGCTCTCGACGAATTGCTCACCGACGCCGAAAAGAACAGTGCATGGTTAGTGGAGTTCGGTGTCACTATGGCTAAAGGTGCCTTTAAAAAGACGCGCAAGGCTTCAAGTAGCACTCGACAGTCGTCGTGAGTTATGAACTGAAAAAAGGCGACCGCGTCGTTCTTACCGGCGCGGCGGGATTCATTGGATCGGCCGTGACCCGTGCACTCGTCGCTCGGGGAGCGGAAGTCATCGCGCTCTGTGAGCCCGGCGCATCCACCAGCAATCTCGACGCTCTTGGTGTCGAACGTCGCGACGTAGACATCACCAATGTCGCACAGATGAGCGGTGCCCTTGACGGAGCTCGATTCTGCTTCCATTTGGCGGCGAAGTTTGGCTTTTGGCCCAAGGACCCCACGAGTTTTTACGCCGTGAATGTTGAGGGTAGCAAGAACGTAGTGAACGAAGCAATGAAGGCGGGCGTGGAGCGCATTGTCTACACCTCCACCGTCGCCACCCTCGGTCTGTGGAAAACAAAACAAGGACAACCCTCGAACGAAGACGATGTGGCCGACCTGTCGCACCTTTATGGGAATTACAAACAAACAAAGTACGTTGCCGAACACGAGGTCTTGCGCCTCGCGGCACAAGGTGCGCCCGTCGTCCTGGTTCTTCCCACTATGCCCCACGGCCCCTACGACTATCGGCCAACGCCATCGGGAAAAGTCGTGCTGGATTACTTGAATGCAAAAATGCCCGGCTACGTCGACACGGCGATGAACGTAACGCACGTTGACGACTTGGCGCTGGGCCACCTACTCGCGCTCGAAAATGGTGCGCAGGGACGAAGTTATATCTGCGGTGGTGACAACATCAGCATGGCTACGTTGTTGGAGATTCTCTCTTCGGTCACTGGCCTTCCCTCGTCGGACCGACGCTTTCCGTCCGTCTTTCCACTCGTGGCAGGGCGGGTCTCGCAGTTCATTGAAGGCGACATCTTGAAACGAGAACCACGCGTTCCCCTAGAAGCCGCGCAGATGGCCACGACCACGATGACTTTTGACGATTCGCGAGCTCGTAACGAACTCGGCTACACCTCTCGACCCGCAGCAGAGGCACTTTTCGATTCTGCGCAGTGGTTCGTAGAGAACGGCCGCGTGGACCCCGAACGGGTAAAGCTCATTAAATGGAATCCACCAACGACGTAGTTTTGTCAGCACTTCGACATATTGTTTCTCTTCGCTTCTAGGCTTCGGTAATGCAGCGATCACTTTCCTTTGGTTCCGTTGCTCGCCAATATGACGACTTCCGTCCTGCGCTTCCGGACGAATTCGTGCAATGGCTGAGCCTTCCGCCAACGTCCATCGTTCTTGATTTGGCCGCCGGCACTGGTCTGGCTACACGAACGCTCGAACGAAGTGGCGCACGAGTTATAGCAGTGGAGCCAGATGACGAAATGCGTTCGGTACTTGTGGAACGCTCGCCTCACGTCGAAGCCCTTGCGGGAACGGCGGAGCACATTCCCCTAGAGGACAACAGTGTTGACGCGGTAGTGATTGTTTCGGCGTGGCACTGGGTAAAGCCCGACGAAGCCTTTCGAGAAATTGCTCGCGTACTCCACGACGATGGCACTCTGGCGATTGCCTGGAATGGCGCAAACTACACGGCTCAAGAGGTGGGTGAACTCTGGGCTCTTCGTCAATCAACGGACGACGGACAAAACGGTGGGGCGCAACGTCATGATCCAAAAGGCATCGTGGTGCCGCCCGACGTCCCCTTTACGGACGTCGAGACTGCGCTGCTGCACTGGCAGTGGCCACGCAGCGTCGACCAGATCGTTGCGTGGATGCAAACCCATTCAGGTGTGATTACCGCAACACCCGAACAAGCAACAGCCATCAACGAAGAAGCGCGAGAGCGGGCGGTGGCCATGGCTGACGCTAGTGGCATCATCACGTTGCCAATGGCAACTCGCTGCTGGCGAGCGCGACGCTCGCCTCGCTGACTCCTAACTTTCCCCCTCGAATTTGGGGCATACTGCCACAAGGGGGATTATGGGGAGAGTGCCAGACATTGCGGACATTGATGCTGCGTGGGTGGCGTCACACGTGGGCGTCGCGGAGCCAAAATCACTACAGCGCTCACCAGTGGGTTCTGGTCAGGTCGCCAATTGTTACCGGATGGAACTCACCAGCAGTGACGGTTCCATCGTGCGATCTATTGCAAAAACGCCGTCTACCGATGCCACAAGTCGTTCAACGGCCGCCCTGCAACACCTCTATTTTCGCGAGACATCGTTCTACCAACACCTCGCGAGAGAGATTGACACAAGGACGCCGCGGTGCTTTTTCGCGGATCGTGACGAGGACGACAATTTTCTCTTGCTCCTCGAAGATATGTCACCCGCGGCACAGGTTGATCAATTCGATGGACTCAGTATCGAACAAACGAAGACGGGCCTCTACGAGCTAGCTGGATTACACGGTCCCACGCTGGGTGATAGCGCCTTGCACTCGGCAGATTGGCTTGGTGGTGCCACAGAATCACTTCGTCCTCTCTACGCTGCCGTTTTGCCCGCGCTGTTTGATCAGTTTCTGGATCGCTACGACGAATCCATTGATGACGCACTTCGAACGTTCGTCAGCCGGCTTGGTAACAAGTTGTCATTATTCAGCGGTTACGAAGCACCCTTCGCCGCGGTAACCCACGGTGACTTTCGAACCGACAATCTGATCTTTGAAGGAGCGAACGGACAGGTGCCGCTGGCGGTCGTTGATTGGCAAACTATCGGCGTCGGCAGTCCACTCCTCGACGTGGCCTATTTCATCACCACGAGCCTCACCCCTGAGGACTGTGAAGCGAACGAACAGGACTTACTTTCGTACTACCTCAACTGCCTTAGCGACTACGACGTTGACTACCCGCAACAACTTGCGATGTACGAGTTTGCTCGTTATACGTTGCAACCCGTCGTTATGCTCGTCGCGGCAGCCGTCATTGTTGAACAGACGCCCAGGGGTGACGAAATGTTTCTCACGATGATTCGACGGGGGGCCCAGGCGGCGAATCGTTGGAACGCCTTTCGCGAATTGGAGCGCCATGCTGCTACCCAGTGATGACTTTCCACTGCACCAAACACCGCTCCCGCTCGCCCACGTCATGGACGGCCATCCGAACGCGTACGACCGTTTTTGGTTCAATGGCTACACGGAGGACTACTTCTTTGCGTTAGCGCTGGGCCTCTATCCCAATCGCGGCGTCATAGATGCAGCGTTTTCCGTCGCCCTTAACGGCCAGCAATATTCCGTCTTCACGAGTGACGCGCTCGTTGGACGGCCAACCAGCGTCGGTCCCATCAGCATCGAAATAGTGGAGCCCATGCGCGTAAACCGCGTTCGAGTTGATGCCCCAGAGCAGGGTCTGCGTGCAGATCTCACCTACAACCAGCGCACCGCCACCACTGAAGAACCTCGACAAACCATGCACGACGGACCACGGATTTTCATGGACGTCACTCGAGTCACCCAGCTGGGCTCGTGGTCAGGTTGGCTCGATACCCCAGAAGGTCGTCTCGAAGTCTCAAACAACGTGCGAGGCACGAAGGATCGATCGTGGGGTATTCGACCCGTTGGTGAACCGTTACCCGGTGCACCGAGCACACGAGTGCCGCAACTTTGTTTTCTTTGGACGCCGCTCAACTTCGACGATGGTGGCGTCCATTTCATGAGCTTCGACAACAGCGACGGTGCAGCACTGAGCCGGTCTTCGTCAACGCTGCCACTAGCTGCGAACGGTGATGCTCAAAGTATCGAGAGTTCACTGTCATTGACGCTTCGGCCAGGTACGCGCTGGATTAAAGACGCGACACTCGTCGCGGGGGATGAATGTATCACGCTGACGCCACTTCACCGATTTCAGATGCGCGGCGCAGGCTATTCGCATCCTCAATTTGCCCACGGACGCTGGCACGGCGGCGCGATCACGGAGGGAGAGGTCATAGATCTTTCGACCGTGGAACCACTGGAGTATCCCAACGTCCACGTTCAACACGTCGTGCGAGCAATCTCGCAACAACGTCAAGGTCTTGGCGTATTGGAACAACTTATGGTTGGCCCCTACGCACCCTGCGGATTGCATGATTTGCTCGATGGCGCCTAGAACAATTTAGGCTCGCCCACTCAACGCTCACTAGAGTTTCTTCGTGGCTACCCCTGCCCCACTCGTGGTGGCATCCAAGTTAACGAAGGACTTTGGATCCTTTCGCGCCGTGGATGATATTGATTTCACCATCGAGCGCGGCGAATCATTCGGCTTTCTTGGTCCTAACGGCGCTGGGAAGACTTCCACCATGCGCATGCTGTCGGGCATAACTACACCGACGTCGGGCGATCTCACTATCTTCGGTCTTGATCCTCGCACGCAAGGCCCTTTTATTCGTGCGAGGTTAGGTCTGGTCCCCCAAGAGGACACCCTGGAACTGGAACTCAGTGTGCTCGACAATCTCTTGATGTTCGGAAGGTACTTCGATCTGCCAAAGGCGGTAATTAAAGAGCGCGCTCTTGAGCTCTTGGACTTCGCGCAACTCAGTGATCGAGCCAAAGACAAGGTGGATGACTTGTCGGGTGGCATGAAACGACGTCTCACCATTGCTCGCTCATTAATTAACCAACCCGAACTCTTGATTCTCGACGAACCAACAACGGGCCTTGATCCCCAAGCTCGCCACCTCCTCTGGGAGCGGTTGTACCGATTGAAGAGCGAGGGCGTCACGCTCATCATTACTACGCACTACATGGACGAAGCCGAACAACTCTGTGATCGCCTCGTCGTGATGGACCACGGTCACATCGTCGCACACGGAGCGCCACGTGATCTCATTAGCGAGCACGCCACTCGCGAGGTCCTTGAACTGCGCTTCGACACGAACGCCGTCATTAGCGAAGACGTACTTCGCGTGCTGGCCGAGCGAGTCGAAGTACTCCCGGACCGCGTCCTCATGTACGTGCACGACGGCGACGCGACGTTGGCCAAGGTCCACAAGGCCGGTCTCGCGCCCCAGAGTGCCCTCGTGAGACGCTCGTCACTCGAAGACGTTTTCTTGCGACTAACCGGACGAACGTTGGTCGAATGACGACCCTGGACCAAACGACGAAGAACGCTCTGAGCGTCGGATGGCCCTCGTGGCGAAGGTCGCTGTGGTATCACTGGGCCTTTTATTCCAAGACCTGGCGGGCTTCCGTCATCAGTACTTTCCTCTTTCCAATCTTGTATTTGACGTCAATGGGTCTCGGTGTCGGGCACTTAGTGGACAAACACACGGGCCTCGTACAGGGCCAGACGTACTTACATTTTGTGGCTCCAGGACTCTTGGCAATTACGGCCATGCAACTTGCCGCCGGAGAAACTATGTGGCCCATCCTCGGTGCGTTGAAGTGGGTTAGGACCTATCACGCGGCGGCGACCACGCCACTGAAACCCGAAGATATTGTTACGGGAAAGTTGGGGTGGGTATCGATTCGGCTTTTCACGACGGGGGCTGTGTACGTCGTGATTATTTCGTTCTTTGGTGCACTTAGCTCGTGGTGGTCGATCGCGCTGCCGTTCGTCGGCGTCCTTACAGGCCTTGCTTTTGGCGCGCCACTCATGGCGTTTTCGTCGCGGATGGAATCGGACGTTCCCTTCACGACGATTTACCGGTTCATCATCGTGCCGATGTTTCTTTTTTCCGCAACGTTCTATCCGTTACATGAATATCCGGGCGCCCTTCGTCCTCTGGTGCAGTTCATGCCGCTCTACCACGGAGTTGCTCTCGCGAGGTCATTCGCGTTTGGCGATGTGCCAGTTCTCGCGACAATGGGACACGTTGCGGTACTAGCGAGCTTGAGTGTGATTGGTGTTGTCCAAGCTCGCAAGTCAATGCGAAAGCGATTGGTGTCGTAGTGTCTGCGTACCTACGCGTACTTCCCACTCTGGAATTTGGCTCGCGGCGCAGTGTGCGCGTGTTGCAGCGAAATATGTTCGTGTACCGAAGACAGTGGCTCGTCATTGTTTCAGGATTCTTTGAACCGCTCTTTTATCTTTTGAGTCTCGGCATTGGTCTCAATCACCTCGTGGGTCAATTGCACGTCGGAATGAAAGTAGTTAGTTACGCCTCGTTTGTGGCTCCCGGCATGCTCGCGACGTCAGCAATGAACGGTTCAATTATCGATGCTCTCTACAACACGTTTTGGAAACTGAAAGTTTCCCACAGTTACGATTCCGTACTCGCGACGCCTCTGGATGTAAACGACATTGCGCTCGGAGAAGTTTGGTGGGCCCTCACGCGAGGCACGCTCTATTCGGCATCTTTCCTCGTTTGCATGGCCGTGCTTGGTGACACCCATTCAATCTTTGCCATCTTGTGCCTGCCCGGCGCCATTCTCACGAGTTTTGCCTTTTCGGCAGTAGGCCTAGCCGGTTGTACGTGGCTTCGTTCGTGGCAGGACTTTGACACGGTGGCGCTCATTCAACTTCCGGTCTTTCTCTTTTCTGCGACGTTCTTTCCCATCAGCCTCTATCCGGGTTGGTTGGCCGGTATCGTGACGTGCTCGCCGCTCTACCAATCAGCAGCATTACTGCGGAGTTGTTCACTTGGTGAGTTCTCGCTTGCCACGTTGGTGCACGTGGCCTACCTCATCATCATGGGGATTATTGGTCTCGCGGTAGCTTCGCACCGTTTTCGGCGCATTCTCACGCCCTAGCCAGACTTACCGTCGCGGTCGTCGTTCGATCACGAGAATCGCTACGCCGTTCGGTGCCGGAGGAGAGAATGCCGTCCTTGGGATTTCTCTGCCATACGAACATCGAAATTCGTGACGCCAACGATTCGCTCCGGGCGACCTTCCATCAATCCAACGTTGCGCCACGTGCCAGGGCACAACGACATCAGCGCGAACCAAACGGCTCCCGGGACTCGTAAGCCGTCGTAGTAGTGCCACCGAAATGGTGAACGGTGGATTAGCCACCACCCGAAAGGGCCGACGTGGCAAGTAGAGATTGCGGGCATCCGCCTGGACCACGGTGAGATTCGTGTCAGCAAACTTGTTACGCAACCGTTGTGCCCGTGTTGGGTGAAGTTCAATGGCAAACACTTTGGCGCCGCGTTGTAGCAGATAGCGGCTCAACGCACCTTCACCGGCACCAACGTCGAGTACAAGTTCGCCAGGGACAATATGGGCGTCGTCGACCAGACGCTCGGCCCACCGATTAGTTAATCGGTGCCATCCCCACTTCGTCGAACCCGCGGGCACGACGGACCATCGTGAACATTGTCATGACGAGAACAATAGAGGTAAACGTCGTTGTTGTCGAGGAGCCATGCTGGAAGAGCTAGTGGTCCAATCGACGCTCAAAGTTCTGGGGAATGTAGAGATCATTTGGCGAGAGCTCCGCAATGGAAGAGTGGCCTAGACCAAGAACCGCTGAATCGATGCCACCACGAAGGATATCCAGCACGTTCTCGACGCCAGCTTGCCCGTTGGCGCCAAGACCCCACAAGTACGCGCGACCAATCATGACCGCGCGCGCACCAAGCGCCAGCGCTTTTACGACGTCACCACCCCGGCGGATACCACCGTCTAGCAAGACCTCAATATCTGATCCGACCGCTTTAGAAATTTCCGGCAGCAAACGAATCGTGGCGGGCGTGCTGTCGAGGTTATTGCCACCGTGATTTGAAACCGAAATTGCCGTTACGCCAATGTCTCGCGCGCGTTTCGCGTCGTCGACGCGCGTCACTCCCTTAATCATGAATGGGCCACCCCATTGTTCGCGAAGCCATTGCACGTCGTCCCAAGTTGGAAGTGACGACTGCATCCACTGACCGTACGCGCCAAAAAACGTAGGAGCAGGTTGATCTGGTGAGTTGAGATTGGGCACTGTCAAATTTGGAATCTTGCCAGTTTTCACAAAACTCCACAGCCATTTCGGTCGTGCGAGGGTTTGAGGAGCGTAACGAAAAGCTGACTTCAGATTGATGCGCTCGGGAATATACGGGCTTCCCCAGTCACGACCATTTGAAAACGACCAGTCCAGTGTCACGATGACACCAAGGGCTCCTTGTTTCTTCGCTCGTTCCATGCGCTCAGCCATTTCGTCACGCGTACCAATCCAGTACGACTGAAAGAACGTCTGGGGATTAGCAGCGACGACTTGATCTAAGGGTTTGCTCGCGAAGGAGCTGAGTCCCATGGGAATCCCTCGATTGGCCGCAGCTCTCGCGACAGCTACTTCACCATCGGGATGTACAGCCTGCACCCCCGTCGGCGAAATCATTACCGGCATCGAAGAAGGCTGACCCATGATGGTCGTCGCCATCTCTCGGGTATTGGACAAATCTGCCACGTGGGGGGCAAACCCCAATTCTCCAAAGGCCGCAAGATTGTCGTCGAGGGTCACACCTCGCTCCGAACCAGCGACGAGTGCGGCGTACACGGACTTAGGCAGGCGTCTCTTGGCGCGACGCTGCGCTTCGGCCACCGTCTCAAACCAAGCGTTCTTCATAGACAATTCTCGTTTCGCAGCTCTCATGACCGTGAGGTCTCGGACGAGGTTACCTGCGCTTGGTCCAAGGCAGCATATTGAAGGTGATTGTGGCCCAAAACGGCCGTGGTGCCCCCGGCAGATTTCAGTGGTGCCCCCGGCAGGATTCGAACCTGCGCTCACGGTTTAGGAAACCGATGCTCTATCCCCTGAGCTACGGGAGCGTGTTGAAAAATCGCTCATATCCTACGCGCCCCCTATC
>Ga0181534_10000740_pt1 | contig 22686 bp, 16 predicted proteins | sample PEATcosm2014_Bin_37_FD_119758 | JGI IMG/M metagenome (GOLD analysis project Ga0181534, IMG submission 119758) | Peatland microbial communities from MTU Mesocosm Facility, Houghton, MI, USA - PEATcosm2014_Bin17_10_metaG | ecosystem: Environmental > Terrestrial > Soil > Wetlands > Peat | place...
CCCCGCCCCGCCGCCCGCCCACTTTGACAGTCAGAGTATCGCCGGCCACTATGCCCGCCAGCGAATCCGAGGACTCCTGCCCGGCGACCTTCCCGTCGATCTCCAGAATCGTATCTCCCACTTGCAGCCCGGCGCGCTCGGCCTCGCCACCCGCGCTTACCTGAGAGACTGTCATGGGACCATCAAAGTTTCTCGATGCCGAAAAACCTGCATCGGCCGTAGAAGTCTTGCTTTCGATCACGCGCAGGCCCACCCCGCGAAAAAACTCATTCCACGGGATTTCTTCCGTGCCCCGCACGTACTTCTCGAAAAACCACTTCAAATCCGCTCCGCTCGCAGCCTCACCCGCTTCCAGAACCCCTGTGGAATCCGGGAATGGCCTTCCCTTCTTCGCATAGTTCAGGTTCATCCACTGGAAGACCTCCCGCAACGAAGTTTTCCCCTGGCTGGCCTCCCGCAGTGCCAGATCGAAAATCACCCCCAGCAACTCCCCTTTGTTGTAATAAGAGACGCTTCGCTCCGGCCGGCGATAGTAGACGTCACCTTCGAGCCATGCATCCAGGCTGGAGTCCTCCGCCGATTGCGTCAAATGCGCCGGCCGTCGCTCCAACTCCGTGATCCCCAGGGCCAGTTGCCGCTCGAACTGCTCCTCCTTCATCAGCCGGCCGCGCAACTCAATAAAATCCGCCGCCGTGCTCGTGCATCCTTCACTGAACCAGAGCGCGCGCGTGTAATTTTCCCTGGTGTAATCCACCGGATCCAGTCCCTGAGGGCGAATGCGCTTCACATTCCACAGATGAAAGAATTCATGGGCCGTCACCCCCGGCAGATCCTCCGGCGATCTCGACAACACGTCGGCGTTTAACTCGATGGCTGTCGAGTAGGAGTGCTCCATTCCGCCGCCCGCCGGCCCGTGCGGAAAGTGATACAGAAACATGTAATTCTCGAATGGCCGGTCGTTCATCCAACTCATCGCTCCGGTAACAATCTTGCGCAGCATATCCACGGTCTTTCCCAGGTCGTAATCGCCCGCCCCGGCATCGACAATTACGCGGAAATGCGCGCCAGCCTCATCGAAATCTGCTTCCTGAAAAGTTCCGATCTCTACCGGCGAATCCACCAGCCGGTCGTAATTTTCCGCCGTAAAGCTTCCCTCCTCTGGCAGCAGCGGGGTCGCAATCCGCCACCCTTGCGGCATTCCACCGAAACGCACCGTCATGGGCCCATCGCGCGCGTCCACCGGGTACATCAGGATCTGACCCAGATTGAAGAATGCATGATGCCCGTTGAACTGTGCGCCGAAGGGGCCGCTTGAATCCACAAAGATTTGATATTCAACGATCGCCCCGCCCTCCGCTCCCTCCACCTGCCAGCGGCTCTTGTCCATTTCACGAACGTCCAGCGCCCGTCCCGCCCGGTCCTTCGCCCGCACCCAGTTCACATATTGCGCAAAGTCGCGTATCTGATAAAGCGCATTCCACACCGGAAGCTGGAGTTCGCGCACCCCCGGCCCTTCGGCCAGCCGCACCTGCACCTCCACCAGATGCTCCCCCGGATTGGCCAGACGGACGGTGTACTCGGTTGCGGCAATTGCAGGAAGCGGCGCTCCCAGCAAAAACAGAAGAGCCGGAAGAACGCGGCGATTGAGAAGCGAAGGCCTCATCGCTTGCCCGCCGCGCTGGCCGAATCCGCCACCTTCGCAAGCGCCTGTAAGCGCGCCGGAAGTTTTTGGTAGATCCCGCCAAACCCCCCATTGGAGAGAATCGCGACCACGTCGCCGCTGCGCATTTCCCCGGCAGTAGCCTCGACAATGGCATCCGCATCGGCCATCAGGCGCGCCCTTCGCCCCTGCCCTTGAATCTCCGCCGCCAACTCCTCCAGGTCCAGCCGCTCCGCCTCCGGCACTCCCTCCGGACGGAATACCCCAGCCACCACAATCTCATCGGCAATCACCAGGCTGCGCGCCAACTCCGATTGCAGCACGCGCCGCCGCAGCGTATTCGACCGCGGCTCCAGCACCGCCCACAATCTTGCGCCCGTATAGCGCGCCCGCAGCGCCTTCAGCGTGCCCGCAATCGCCGTCGGATGGTGGGCAAAGTCGTCGATAACGGTGATCCCGTTTATCTCCGCTTTTACCTCCAGCCGCCGCTTCACGCTTTGAAAACTTTTCAGCGCCGATGCAATGTCTTCCCTGGCAATGCCGTAAGCCGCGGCCATCGCGGCCGCCGCCGTGGCGTTCCACACGTTGTACTCCCCGGCCAGGGGAAACTCCAGATTTGCCCAGGCTCTTCCCTCGCGCACCACCGACCAGGTGGTGCGCTCTGCCTCGAATTTCATCTCCGTAATTCTCCACTGGGCGCCGTCGCTCGCCCCGTAGCGCTCCACCGGGCTGAACGACTTGGCCAGGCATCGCTCCAGGCTGCCGCTGCCAGATGCCCCGCCCGCCGCTCCATCGAACGCTATAATCCGCCCGCGCCGCGGAATCAGGTTCACCAGTCGCTTGAATGCCGTCTCCACCGCGTCCAGATCCTTGTAAATGTCGGCATGGTCGAACTCCACCGAGGTCAGAATCACCCCGTCCGGAAAGTAGTGCAAAAATTTCGGCCCCTTGTCGAAAAAGGCGGTGTCGTACTCGTCTCCCTCCAGAATAAAATGCTTCCCCTCCCCCAAATAAAAGCTCGAACCGAAATTTTCCGCGATTCCACCAATCAGGAAGGAGGGCCGCAGGCCGGCTGTGTGAAAAATCCACGCCAGCATCGAAGTCGTCGTCGTCTTCCCGTGGGTTCCCGCCACCACCAGCACTTCCTTGCCGAGCAGAAATTCCTCATGCAACAGCTGGGGAAGCGAACAAAACGGAATCCTCCGGTCCAGCAATTCCTCCAATTCAACGTTTCCCCGCGAAATCGCATTCCCCACCACCACCAGATCCGGCGCCGGTTGCAGATTCCTGGTATCGAACGGCTGCGCCACCGGAATCCCCAACTCCGCCAGAAAATCCGACATCGGTGGATAGGCCGCCGCATCCGATCCCGTCACTCGGAAGCCACGCTGCTTCAGCATCCCGGCCAGCGAGGCCATTGCCGTCCCGCAAATCCCAATCAGATGAATGTGCCTGTTCTCTCCCATCGCCGTAACGCTCTTCTCCCCTCTGTTCCCTCTGTGTTCCCCCGTGCCCCTCTGTGGTGAGGCTTTTGATCTTGATCTTGATCTTCTTTTTGTTCTTGATCCGTCTCAAAACTCAACCAGACCCACTCACCCACTCGTGCCCGCCTCCAGAACCTTCAACATCACCCCTCCCTTGCGCACCTCCAACCCGGCGCGCACTCCAAAAGGCAGCGTGAGATTACCCGCCGTCACGTGCCCGGACCGCACCCCATAAGCTACCGGAACTCCCATCCCGCCCACAATTCGCAACACCAATTCCTGCAAGGTGTAGGTCTGGTTTGCATTCTGCAAACAATCCTTCATCTCGCCAAGCACGATTCCGCGCACCCCTTCCAACTTCCCCGCCAGCTTCAACTGCATCAGCATGCGATCGATCTGGTAGGGTTTGGCGCCGATGTCTTCCAGAAACAAAATCGTGCCCTCGGTCTGGATCTCGAAAGGCGTGCCCAGCGATGCCACCAAAATCGAGAGGCATCCTCCGTAAAGCAAACCCTCCCCCGCTCCCTCCACCAGTCCACTCGCTCCGGAACCAGCCTCCAGCTTCACTTCCCAGGGTGTGGAAGTGCTGACTGCCGACAACCACGATCCCATATCCACGCCGCCCTCGTGCGACCAGTCCTTCGCCACCATCGGTCCGTGAAAGGTGACCAAGCCGGCCGCGTCACAAAAATACGTCAGCAGCGCCGTAAGATCGCTGTAACCCACGAAAATTTTGGGATGCGCCCTGATCTTCTCCAAATCCAAGGCTTCCAGCAGATAATTTGCTCCGTATCCTCCGCGAGCGCAAACCATCGCCCGCACCTCGTCGCGCTCAAACATCTCCTCCAGTTCGCGCCTGCGGCGCTCCACTGTTCCGGCAAAATAGAGGTCCTGATCAAAAATCGAATCCAGATAAATAGGCCTGTAGCCCGCCCGCCGCAGCGCCTCGCACCCCGCCTCCAGTTCGGCCCGCTTCACATTGCTCGCCGGGGCGACAATGCCTACCGTGTCGCCCGGCCGAAGGGCGGGCGGCTTCAAGCGCGTGACCACAGAAGGAGAGGACATGATGGGTACGTAAGAACTCTTCTTGAAGACGCCGTCTTGGTATCTGCGGCACATTACCCCGGAAAATACTCTCCCCGGCAAATGATCCGCGCCGGGCCGCTCAGGGTCACCGCCTGATTCTTCTGGCTCACCACTTGCGCGCCTCCGGGCGCATGCACCCGCACCGGAAACTCAGCTCTGCCCGTGCTCACCGCCGCCACTGCCGCCGCGCACGAACCCGTTCCGGAGGATTGCGTCTCTCCCGCTCCCCGCTCCAAGAACCGCGCCTGCAGGTCGTGCCTTCCATCCACCACCACCATCTCAATGTTCACGCCTTGCTTGAACTCCGCACTGCGTTGAATCGCCCGCGCTCTGGCCTGCCAATCCTTGGCGAAGCGCTCTACAAACAAGACGTAATGCGGATTTCCCATGGAGACTGGAATTCCCAGAAACTCTCCCTCGGTCAACTTGATCGCCAGCTCCGCTCCCACCCTGGCCTGGCCCATCCCCGTTTCGAATTCATACTCCACATCGTTCCGTCCCACCAGCACGCAGGTTTTTAGCCCCGCTCCGGTCTGAAGCAAAATTCTTTCTTTTCCCTCCGACTGGCAAAGATAGGCCGCCACGCACCGCGTGCCGTTGCCGGAGATTTCCGCCTCTGACCCATCCCCATTGATCAAGCGGATTTCAAGATCCGCCGTGTGGTGGGGAAACATCCACTCCACTCCATCCGCCCCCACTCCGTATTGCCGATCGCAAATTTTTCGGCTGAACGCCGCCATCTCGCTCGCCGCGATTCGTCCTTCGATCTCACGCGAATCAATCAACAGGAAATCATTGCCGCACGCGCTCGCCTTCACAAATGGAATCGCCTTCCCCGTCCAGCGTATGCCAGGCAAGCTCACTCCAGTTCCACCGGACCGATCAGGGCCACACTGCCCAGCACCGCCGATTCCTTCAGCTCGCGCAGTAATTCTTCCTGCTCCCGGTTGCAGCCGCTCACATCGAACTGCACCCGCACATGCTGCCGGGTGCTTCCCGTCAGAACGTTCTGCATCATCCGGTGCCGCCGCTCCAGAATGCGATTCACCTCCAGCCTGATCTCTTCCTCGCTCCCGCCCGTCACTTCGTAGCTCATCAATAAGGTTTTCAGGTTGAAAGTGAGTTCCAGGTGGCCCAGGGTAAAGAGTGCGAGCAGCACCGCACCCGTGCCAAAGATAGCGGTCAAATAGAAGCCACCCCCCGCAGCCATGCCCACCGAGGCCACCACAAACATCGTCGCCGCAGTCGTCAGTCCGGTGGTCAGTCCACGGTTGTGCAGAATGGACCCGGCGCCGATGAACCCAATTCCCGGAATAATCTGCGCCGCAATCCGCGCCGCGTCCGCGGGCACTCCCGCCAGTCCGCTGGAAAGCACCGTGAACATGGCCGCGCCCAGGCAGATGAACAGATTGGTACGCAGCCCCGCCGGCTGGTGTTTGAGTTCGCGCTCCAACCCAATCGCGCCTCCCAGGATGCCGGCAAGCACCAGCCGCGCCAGCGACGTCTCTGCGAAGCCGCTGGCCATCTCCCGATGCAGCAAGCCAAAAATGCTTTGCCAAGTCATCTCGGCGCCCGCGGGAAACCGACCCCGCAGGACTGGCGGGATTCTACCACCCCAGGATAGAGCCACCACCGCGGCCGCCGTTAACCCGCCTGATTACCGCACCCTCGTAAGCTAATTCGCACGACCCTGAAAGATAACCGCCGCCGGCTGCCCCGTGGTATGGATCTCGACCAGAGCCTTCAAATGCCCGGCCATGGCTGCCTTCCACACCGGATCGCCTTCAAACCCGATCGCGTAATTCGCATAACCCGCCGGATCCGCCAACGCCCGCTCCCACAAGCCTTGCGGATCGTCCGGCCTCTTCCATACCCGATGGTTGCCTTCGTTGATGGTTCGTTTCAGAGGAATCCCCGCGCCCTCCAGCGCGCCCGCATGTTCTCCCAGATACATCAGCAAAATGGAGTCCTGCGGCAGGGCCTGCATCCACTTTCCAATCTGGCTGTCCATCGCCACCCTTCCCTTCATATTATTTTCCGCCTCCCGATAGCAGATCGGCCTCCCGCGCCACACTCCCGCATAACTCGACACCGCCAGCATCATCGTCGCCGCAAAGGCCATCAACTCCGCCCATCGCCGCAGGAATGAACCAGCCGCCCACAGCCTCGCCGCCCCCCGCACCAGAAAAAAAATCCCCCAGGGCACGAATACCGCAAATGCCGGAAGCAGTTGCAAACCATAGCGCGCGTTGTAAATGGAAAACGGCCACCACACCGGCACAAAGATCGGCACGCTCCCGTAAGCCAACGACAGTCCATAAAAAACCAGAGGCGTCCACAGCACCAATGCCACCCGCCCGCGCCGCTCCCGCCACGCCGCCAAACTTCCCAGCACCGCCAAACCCAGCCATAACCGCCCCATCCACGTCGGTTCGCTCACATTCAGTTCGGCCGCCTTCAGAAAATACGCGCCTGCCGCCGCCAGATTCCCCTTCGCCGGATTCACCGTCCCCGTATTCCGCTCGATCGCCTTCGCCGAATAAGGCCCGTTGGCAAACTCCAGCGCGTTCCCGTAAACCGCCGTGTTATACCCCAGCCAAAGCGCCGGCCCCGCCGCCGCCAGCAAAATAAATCGAGCGACGGTGATTCTGGAAAAAAAAGCCTGGGTTGCCCCACTTCTCGCCGGTTCTGCGAGAAGCGGGAGCTTCACCACCGCCCTCGCTGCCACGCACACCCCCAGCACCCCCGCCAGAAACCACCCGTCGTACCGGGTCAAACACGCCGCCAACAGGCAAATCCCACACTTCGTCAGCGCCTTCTCATTCCCCCGCCAAGACTCCGCAAAATAACTCACTGCCCAGATAAAAAATGCCAGATACAGTGACTCCCCCATCGCCGTCGCCTGCATATAAATCAAATTCGGATTCGCCACATAAAAAACCGCCGCCGCCCATCCCGCCATCTTCGCCCAGTCATCCACTTCTCCAACCTTGGCCAAAGCCGTCCGCGTCAGCCGAACAATCCCCAGCACGCCGAAGACAAATCCCGCCATCGACGGAATCGACCCGCCCGAACCGCTCTGCCACATCTGCTTCGACACGATAAACGGCAGAATCAGCAAGTGCGGCAGCGGCAGCCACACCGTTCCCAGTTGCAACAATCCGGGAGTTCGCGAGTCGAAGACGCGCCGCGCGATGTTGATATGGGCCACCGCGTCGCCATACCAGAGCACATCCCCGCGGCGATAGTAGAAAAGAAAGGAAAAGACCGAGACGAAGATCGCCATCCACAGCAGCCGCACCACTTCAACTTCCGTTTGCGCCTTTGCCGGCGGATCGGGCGCGGGCGCGCCGCTCCGGCGTCGGCCCTTCGTGGAAACACTCCGTGATTTCATTCGAGGTGAGTCAATTCGCGGAAAATCTGAAAGCGCTCATCGATCTTTTCTCGCGTCAGCCCCTGCAACCTGTCCGTGCCAAAACTTTCCACGGCGAACGATCCCATCACCCCGCCGTAAAACAACGCCCGCTTCAACACCTCGCGATTCAACTCCGGCTGCGAGGACAAGTATCCCATGAATCCCCCCGCAAACGAATCGCCCGCCCCCGTGGGATCCTTCACCTCATCCAGCGGCAGCGTCGGCGCCCGAAAGGGATGCCGCCCCACTCCGAAGGCTCCTTCGCGGAAGAAAATCGTCGCCCCATACTCGCCATGCTTGATCACCAGCGCCTGCGGCCCCATGGCCAGCACCTTCTGCGCCGCCCGCGGCAAATTCTTTTCCCCCGCCAGCATCTTGGTCTCAGTGTCATTGATCAGCAGCACATTAACCAGTTTCAGGGTCTCCGCCAACTCCTGGCGCGCGCCGTTGATCCAGTAATTCATGGTGTCGCAACCCGTCAGCCGCACGCCATTCATCTTGCGGCGCACATTGGCCTGCAAAGTCGGCTGAATGTTGGCCAGAAACAAAAACTCCGAGTCTTCATACTCCTTCGGAATCTCCGGATGAAACTTCTCAAAGACGTTCAGATCGGTATAGGTCGTCTTCGCTTCATTCAAATTCTCCGCGTACGACCCGCCCCAGCGAAACGTCTTGCCGCTCTCGCGTTCGATCCCGCGCGTATCCACTCCGCGTTTCTTCAAGACCCCCTCGTGCTCGGCGCCAAAATCCTCGCCCACCACGGCCACCACACGAACCTGCGTGAAATAGCTCGCCGCCAGCGAAAAATAGGTCGCCGCCCCGCCCAGAATTCCCGTGACCGCGCCCGAAGGCGACTCGATATCGTCAAACGCCACCGACCCCACCACCACAATGCTCATGTGTTTCTCGTACCCTTTCGACTTGCCCAAGTCGATTTGTCCAAGCAAATTGGTCAGCGGTTCGTGACCGATCCCGAACCACCGACCACCGCACTACTTCAGATAATTTCCCAAAATCAACTTCAACTTCTTCTTCGCCGCCGCCGGAATCTTCTTCCGGTCCGTCAAGATCGCATGGGCCAGCGCCGCCCCGCACTTGCACCCGCGCGCTTTCGGCATCGCCGCCACCGTCTCCCGCACCACTTTGGCCGCGTTCTCCGCATTCTTCCCCAGCACCGCGATAATCTGATCCACCGTCACCGAATCATGCTGCGGATGCCAGCAGTCATAATCCGTCACCATGGCCACGGTCACATAACAAAGCTCCGCCTCCCGCGCCAGCTTCGCCTCCTGCAGATTCGTCATTCCGATCACATCCATGCCCAGGCCGCGGTAGACATTCGACTCCGCCCGCGTCGAAAACTGCGGACCCTCCATGCACAAATAAGTTCCGCCCCGCTTGCCGTTCACCCCAACTTTCCTGCATGCCGCTTCCACCACCCCCGCCAGTTCTCCGCAAACCGGATCGGCAAATCCCACATGCGCCACCACTCCCCCGCCAAAGAACGTATCCGCCCGATGCCGTGTGCGGTCGAAAAACTGATCCGGCATCACAAAATCCATGGGCTTGTGCTCTTCCTTTAACGACCCCACCGCCGAAACCGACACAATCCTCTGCACTCCCAACTGCTTGAATCCATGAATGTTCGCCCTAAAATTCAACTCCGTCGGTGAAATTCGATGTCCCCGCCCATGGCGCGCCAAAAACGCGACCTTCCGCCCTTCCAGCATCCCGCACACATAAGCGTCGGACGCAGCGCCAAACGGCGTTTTCACCCGCACCTCCCGGGTCTTGGTCAACCCCGGCATGGCATACAGCCCGCTACCCCCGATAATCCCAATCTCCGCCTGCGCCAATCCCCCTCCAAGTTCCAGCAACGAACCCGCGATTATACAAGACGCCTCAGTATCCTCTGTGTTGCCCCAGTGCCCTCTGTGTTAAGGGTTTTTGTTTCTTACTTCCCCGCCCCAAACACTTCCTTCTCCAGCATCTCCGTCGTTCCCGCATCGAAACTCTCGCTCACCAGCACCGTATCCCCTTTTTGTTCAATCACCACCGGCCCGTCCTCCGTGCTCCACGCATGCCGCCCGCGCAGCAGATCGATCTTGTATTTCGAGGGCCGCTCCGGTGCAGCCACGGCGCCCACTTCTGCAGCCTTACCGTACCGCTTGGCCAGTGACTCCGCATAAATTGCGGCGAACTCCTGCGCCTTCTCCTCATCCGACCAACGCGAAGCATACAGCAGCCCCAATGGCCCATCCGGCGACCCTTTCGGCCGCGCGGCATAGTAATATCCCCCGCGCCACTCGGGATAGATCCGGTCGGAGGCCTTCTTCCCCGCATACTGCTCCACCAGCACCGCCACATCGAACTCGCCCATCGCCCCAATATCGAATTTCACGTAATCCTTAAAGTCATGCTTGAACTCCACCACCGGCATCGGCGGAATCTGCTCGCCCGCCAGGTAAGTCTCCGGCTGCATAATCTGCCGGGTGGTGTGCGGAGGATTCGCCAGCGCGTCCGCAAACGCCCTCTCTTTCCCGCCGCTCTGCAGCAGCTTCACTGCAAACTTCAAGCCATAGCTATAGGGAAAAGTCAGGGATTCGCGCAGAAAAATCGGGGCGTCCTTGAACACCTTGGAATCGTCCGTCCCGCTCGCCATCTGCGATTCCATGGTATCGACCAAATCCGGCGAATCCTGGATCGAACGCCCCACCGGCGCCAGTTCATACTGCAACATCACCGCCTCCGCCTGCCCCTCCACTACCGCCTCGCGCGAGTCGTCCATTTCGTCATTTTCAATATCGGCGGGCGTGGGATCTTTTTTCATCTCCCCCAAATCCTTCTCCCCGCGCTTCATCCATTTATCCAGACCCACATCTTGATCCTGCAAGGCATGCGTCAACTCATGCGCCATCACCGGCTCCTGCTCCTCCATCGGCACCCAGTCCAGCAAATTCACCGTCTTCGTCTTGGGATCGTAGTATCCGGCAATCTGCTCGCGCAGCAGCGACACCAGAAGTTTTTCCAAGTCAAAATCCCGCGGCAGCAAGCCAAATTTCTTCAGCACCAGCTCCGAGCGCTGCAAGCGCTTCACATCCTCGTCCTTCATGTGCTTGGTCAAATAGGCCTGCACTTCGTCACGGCTGGTCAGCCGCTTCTTCACTTCCTTTTTGATCGGCAACCCCGTCTGCTGGCTATCGAATGTCAGAATTTCGTCCACGGAATGAAACAGCTGCTCCGCCTCCTGCGGGGTGATCTTCACCTCCGGCTTGTGATCCTCTGTGGGATTTTCTGGTGTGGGACGGACACTCTTGTCCGTCTGCTCTTGACTTTGATCCTGCTTTTGCTCCTGCCCAGCGGCACTCTGACCCTGCACTCCGCCGCTCATCCCCGCTACCAGCACAACCACCCAAAATCCCTTCATAAACCTCGCATTCAGCAACTCGGCGCTATTCCCTCAACCGAGTCTATCCTGTCTCCCTATACTGCCTTCAAGATAGTGCCTTCAAGGAAAAACCATGACCAAGACAAGCAGCGTCAATCTCTGGAACTCAGCCGACCACGCCGAAGAATATCTCGGCCGAGCCGCCGGCATTCCCCATCGCACCGAAGGCGAAGCCGCCCTCCTGGAACTTATCCCCACGACCACGCGCCGCATCCTCGACCTGGGCACCGGCGACGGCCGCCTCCTAGCCCTGGTCAAATCCTTTCTGGGCGCCAACGCCGCCCCCCAGCCGGAGTCCATCGCCCTCGACTTCTCCCCAGCCATGCTCGAAGCAGCACGCAAGCGCTTCGCAGACGATTCCTCGGTAACCGTCGTCCGACACAATCTCGACCAGGCTCTACCCCCGCTCGGCCACTTCGATGCCGTCGTCTCCAGCTTCGCGATCCATCACCTGATCGACGAGCGCAAGCGCGCTCTCTACACCGAAATCTTTGCCTTGCTCAATCCCGGCGGGCTCTTCTGCAACCTGGAACATGTCGCCTCGCCCACCCCGCGCCTGCACGAGGAAATGCTGCAACTACTCGGCAAAACGCAGGAGACCGACGACCCTTCGAACAAATTGTTGGATGTAGAAACCCAGCTGCGATGGCTGCGCGAAATTGGCTTCACCGATGTGGACTGCCACTGGAAGTGGCGCGAGTTCGCGCTTCTGGCGGGCAGAAAGCCCTGACCAGGCCGTAAGCATCAAACTGTCAACCTGAGAGGAGCAGTTGCGTTCGCGCCGGCGAACGCAACTGCGGAGTCGAGGGATCCCTGCACTTCACGATGCACGAGTGGCAAGGAACCTTCGGGATAAAATCAGCTTTCCAGGCAGTACAGAGACCCTGAATCAATCACTGGCTGCGAACCCTCTGTGCCACCCACTCCCCCGCCTCCCGCGTCCCCAGCGGCCCGCCCACATCTTGCGTGGTCTTCTTCTCCCGCACGGCTTCAAGAACGGCCGCCTCGATCTTCGCGGCCTCCGCGGCGAACCCCAAATGCGCCAGCATCATCGCAGCCGTCAGAATCGCGCCGAAGGGGTTGGCAATGTTCTTCCCCGCGATCGGCGGGGCAGAGCCGTGTACCGGCTCGAACATCGAAGTCTTTCCCGGATGGATATTTCCGCTGGCCGCCATACCCAGCCCGCCCTGCAAGCCCGCCGCCAGATCGGTGAGGATGTCGCCGAACATGTTATTGGTTACGATCACGTCAAAACCGCGGGGATCGCGCACCATCTGCAGGCACAGAGCGTCCACGTACATGTGCTGAGTCGCAATCTTCGGATATTCCGCAGCCACTTCCCTAAAGACCCTCTGCCACAGCCCACCGGCGTGGGTCATGGCATTCGACTTGTCGCACATCAGAACCCGCCCGCGCGGCGCGCCGTCAAATCTTGTATGCTGCACGCAATATTCAAAAGCGTAACGAATCACGCGCTCCACCCCCTTGCGGGTGTTGATATCTTCCTGAATCGCGATTTCATCCGGCGTGCCCTGCTTGAAAACGCCGCCCGCATCGCCATAAACCCCTTCCGTGTTCTCCCGGATCACGACAAAATCCACATCCTTCGGCTCGACGCCCTTCAACGGGCATAGTTCCGCCTCGAGCAACCCTACCGGGCGTACGTTGGCATAGAGATCCATCTGAAATCGCATCCCCAGAAGAATCTCTTTGGCATGGATATTTGTCTTCACCCGCGGATCGCCAAAGGCTCCGGCGAGGATGGCGTCAAAGTCGCGCTCCAGCATGGCGAAGCCGTCCGCAGGGACGGTTGTACCGTCGCGAAGATAGCGGTCCGCACCCCAGTCGAACGTCGTAGTTACGACGTTGGCTCCCGATGCCTGGATTACGGTTAAGGCTTGGGGGATCACTTCCTGTCCAATCCCATCTCCGGGAATGACGGCGACACGTTTCGGCGAGGTTTTCGCTGGCTTCACGGCAGAGACGTTACCACAAGCCGATAAGAATGAGTAGGTTGGAAACAGTATTGCCTGCAAGCTATAGACAAACCGATCGAACGTGGGTTCGGAAGCTGGGCTCTCCGGGTTGCCGGCTAAACGGAAAACCCTCGCTAAGGGGCCTCACGGTCTCGCACAGCGACTTTCTCATCGCGGTTGGCCTCGGAGGTCATCCAGGCATTCGACGGCCCTGGAATCGCCCACAAACGCCGCTATGATAGCTTCCGGCTAAGTCGTTGATTCCTAGTGGAAGTTGTTGAGAGTAGGTGGAAGTTGTTGAATGCAGGGCTTTCAGCTTTCGGGCTTCGGGCTTCAACCTTGGATCGCCCACGAATGACGTAACCAAGGCCGAGCCCGATGCGCAAGTCTCCCCCATGGACTTTCGTTATAATCGAGGCAGCGATGCCCGCAATTCCTCTCCGAACTCCGCTTTCTGAAGCGCTATCTGGGGCAAGGTCCGCCTTGCCTGAGGCCAGCTATCGCGGCGCAATCACCGCGGCGCGCTTTTCTAATCCCAGGGAAGAATTCAACTCCTTCAGCCAGGGCTGCGCGATTTACGATCTGGGCTTTAGCGCCGTCCTGTTGCTCCAGGGCGCAGACCGCACCCGCTGGCTCAATGGCATGGTCACCAATAACATTCGCGACCTTCCCGTGGGACAAGGGGTCTATGCTTTTCTGCTCAATGCCCAGGGGCGCATCCTGGGCGATATGCACGTCTACAACCTGGGCGAAAGGCTGGAAGTGGTCACCGACCGGGCGCAACTGGAGAATATCGCCGCGACGTTCGAGCATTTCATCATCATGGACGATGTGGAATTGATCAACATCAGCGCGGAGTGGACCACTCTGGGCCTGGCCGGACCCAAGGCCCGGGCGGTGATACTCGGGGCGGGAATCGAGCTTCCGGAGTTGCCGCCGTTGCATTTCAGCAAGCCGAAGTGCAACTGCGATTGCGGTTGCCTGTCCTGCACGGTAGCCCGCGTGGAGGATGCACCCTGGGAATCGTACGAAATCTGGCTGAGCCCTAAGGATGTCTATAAAACCTGGCAGGGGCTCATAAAAGCTGGGGCGGCGCCGGTGGGCAGCGAGGCTTTGGAGATGGCGCGAATTTCCGCGGGGATTCCGCTTTATGGAGTGGACATCCGCGAGCGCGACTTGCCGCAGGAGACAGAACAGATGCGCGCCCTCAACTTTAACAAGGGGTGCTATGTGGGACAGGAGATTGTGGAGCGGATCCGGTCGCGCGGCAATGTGCATCGCAAGTTCACCGCCTTTCGCCTGGGAGGGTCACCCCGACTGGCGGCGGGGGCGAAGGTCTTTTCGGTGAAGAGTCAGGTCGGGGAGGGGCAAGCGGAAGGCAAAGAGGTCGGGGAGGTGACCAGCGTGGCGGTTCTGCCCACGCCGTCCGGCGAACAGACGCTTGCACTGGGGTATATCCGGCGCGAAGCGGGAGCGCCCGGGCGGGAGGTGCGGATCGATTCCTGGGAAGCGGCGGTCGCCCTGGCCGGGGCGGTGGCGGACGAGCCTCGGCCCGCCGGGGCAGGCCAAACGGCGGATTGATGGCACGGCGCCGAAGGCGAGGTAAAGGTTACGAAGGTATAGCCCTTAAGGGCCATTTACCCAAGGGCGGTTTCCCCGCATACTCTCATTCCAGATGACTTGAGCGGATGGGCAAAGCTCAACTCGCACAGGAGTGTTTAGCGCGTATAGAGCGGATTTTGCGGTAGTTACTTCTCTCCCGGTACAATTCTAAGCAATCGGTATAGCTTCTTGGATATTGGGGGAGACGAAGGGCTCCTGCAAGTTTCCGATCTGGCACTGACCATGGCTCATTTAACCAGTTTTCCGCAGCAGGATCGAATTCGTGTTCTCGCCGCCGACAACACCTCCATGAACACCCAGTTGCTGGTGGAGGCTCTGGCGCGGGAGGCGCAGATCACCATCGCCGGTTCGCCCGCCAAGGCGGGAGAAGTTCTGGCGGCGGCCAAGCGGGAGCGCCCGGACATTGCTTTGATCAGCGCCCGGCAGGGCGAGGAGGGCACGGCCGGATTCGCTCTGTGCCGCGACATTTGCGCCACTTCACCCGGCACCCGGGTGATCATGCTGCTGGATTCCTCCGAACGCAGCGCGGTGATTGACGCCTTCCGGTCCGGCGCGCGCGGCGTATTTTGCCGTACCGAATCGCTCAAGCTGCTGGCCAAATGCATCGTCTGCGTGCATAAAGGGCAAATCTGGGCGCGCAGCGAAGAATTGCACTTCCTGCTGGAAGCGGTGTCCGAACCCACGCCCATGCGCTTCGCCACGGTGGGAGGAAAGTCGCTGCTCTCCGCCCGCGAACTGGACGTAGTGCGCTGCGTGGCCGAGGGATTGAGCAATCGCGAAATCGCTCATCGCCTTACCCTGCGCGAGCATACCGTCAAGAATTATCTCTTCCGCATTTTCGACAAGCTGGGGGTTTCCAGCCGGGTGGAAGTGGTGCTTTACGCTTTGAGCGGCGGCACTTCTCCGCACCGAACGCACTCGGACACGCATACCAAGAAGGATTCCGGCTCGGCCACGGTGGTGCCCGCCAATGGTCCGGCGCTGCGGACGCTGCGTCCGTAATTCAGGGCGTTTCCCGAGACACGACGGCGCGAGTGAAAGCTCGCGCCCTTTCCTTTTTGGGGGTGAAAGCCGAGTTTTTCGCAATCCGACGAAGTCCAAAGTGCCCAACCACGGGGAATGCCGGCTGGGAACCGGAGGTAAGCGTGCTAGACTGTTGCCTTTGCCGACGCCTCTTGATCATCTCAAGCAGCGGGCGTTCTGGATCGTCGCCCGCAGCTGCCTCAAGCTCTATGGCGCGCTGCCGCTCTTCGGACCGCTGCGGGCCGCGCTGGGCGTTATCCACCGGGAGGGAAAATTCCTCGTGATCCAGCGCAATGACGGTCGGGGCGTAAGTTTGCCGGGAGGACTTTGCAACTGGCGGGAGGCGGAGGAAGAGACGCTGGAGCGGGAAGTGCGGGAAGAAACCGGGATGACGGTCAGCGGAAAGAAACTGGTGCTGCGGTTTTACGACGAGGTGGACATTCCCTGCAACATCGCATTATTTGAGTTGCAGGCCAGTGGAGAGCTGAAAGGATCGTGGGAAGGTACGCCGCGCTGGATGAAGCTGGAGCAGATCGAGGGGCAAATGCTGAAGAGTCAGAGACCGGCGCTGGAAGTGTTCCGGAGAATCGCCGGCCAAAAGCAGACGCCTTGAGCGTTTCGGGCCATCGGGCTTCGGCGGTCGGGCCTCGACAAAACTGGCTTCGGCCGCTGGGTTTGCGGCGAGTAGGGGAGATCTAGAGGTTTTTTGCTGAGATTTCAGGATACGGAAGGGATGCGTTGCGAATGAAGAGCTATATGGAAAGTGGAATCAGGATGATCTGCAGGGTGATGATTTGCCGGCTGGCCTGCTGGGCGATGGCAGGTTCTCTGCTCGCCACGGCCGCCGGCGCCCAAAGCAAACCGTCACCCGTCCAAACATCGCCGGTTCAAGTCCTGCCAGTTCAGTCCCCGCCGGTTCAGTCCCCGCCGGTTCAGTCCCCGCCGATACAAGCATTGTCGGTTCAACCGTCGGCCGTGGCGGCGACCGTTGGAGGGAAACCGGGTAGCGCCTTTCCCAGTTGCAGCGAGAATCTTGCCAGCGTCCCGGTACCCAGCGCGCCCCATGGGCTGTTTACCATCATCTTCCCCAACAAGGAACTGGAAGCGCGGGCGAAGCGGGTTCTGCTGCACAATCCCGTGGTCTGCGGGGCAAACTTCTACCTGGTGTGGAGCGAGATCGACCGCGGCCCCGGAGCTTCGCCGCGCTATGACTTCTCCCACGTGGAACAACAGATGGGGCCCTGGATTCAGGCGGGCAAACAGGTCAACCTGATTGGCTGGGCGGTGGCCTACGGGGGAAAACGGGTGGCTACGCCGGACTACGTATTGCGGGATGTGCAATCGGTGAGTTGCGAGCATGCCGGCGGTCCGGTGCCGGTGTTTTGGGAGAAGGGCTTCATGGACAATTACCAGCAGTTCATGAAGGCGGCGGTGGAGCACTTTGGGAGCAACCGGGCGGTGGGCTATATCCGGTTTGGGCTGGGCCTGGGCGGCGAAACTTATCCCGCTTGCATGTATACGTTGAAAGAGAAGGGATTCACGCCGCAGGTGTGGCGGAAGTACATCTTCGACATGCTGGATTACGAAGCTTCGCTGAATTCGCCGAAGACGCTGATGGTGGGAATTAACAGCTTCGGGCAGCCGCCGGATCTGGAGTTCGCCGACGCGGTGGCGCGGCGCGCGGTGCAGGATAAGATCGCGATCGGCAGCCAGGGCTTGTCCACAGAGGACCTCAGCGCCGATCAGGCGGGTTCGCCGTGCGCGGTGGATTGGTGCAAGATGTTCCGCGAGGCCGGCGGGAAGGTGGCGCTGGAGTTGCAAAGCGTGAAGCAAAGCAATCCGGACCGGCAGGGCCGCGTGGGATCGATGGTGGACCTGCTGCCCTTCGCGCTAAAGCTGCATACGCAGATTTTCGAGATCTATGCCCAGGACTGGCTGCTCGCCTACGATCCGGAAGATCCCAACTACGCGCAGTACCACGAGGAATACCAGCGGGCGTATGAGGCGGCGGCCAAGGTGGTAGGAGCGCACTGAGAGCTTTTGGTGCGCGCAAGGGCCCGACCGGTGAAGAGGTTACGGGGTAGGACTTCGCGGCTGACTGACGCCTGCGATCTTTTCGAAGTTCGAATGACCTACTCGAAGGACTTACGCGCTCTCAAGCCGCTCTTCCACTGGAAAACTGCGCTTGATCGGGGTGGTCCGCAGTGTGGGCCCAGGAAGTCAAAGGCTTGAACCATAGGGGACACAAAGGGTCACAAGGGAAACGGGCCAATTATAGGTGTGGATTTGGCCTCAAAATCTGTCGCCGTCTCTAGTGCCCCGTTCCGGTCAGGCTTACTTCCTGCGGGGAGGAAGCGCCGCCGTAGCGAATGGTCAGCGTGCCGGTGGCGGCTCCGCTGACTGTTGGGCTGAACTCAACCCCCAGCGTGCATGAGCCGTTCGCGGGGATGTTGCCTCCGCAGGGCGAGGTTCCGCCGCTGGTCGAGATAAATCCGCCACTCGCCGCTACGCTGCTCAAGGACACTGCCGCGCTGGTGTTGTTCGTAACGGTGACGCTTTGCACGGCGCTGGTGTCTCCCACGGAAACCGTCCCGAAGGAAAGGCTCGCCGGGGCTACAGTCACCGCGAGCACCCCGGTACCGGTGGCATTCAGCACCTGGGTGTTCTGGGTGGAAAGATTGTCGGTTAAGGTGACGGAGCCTACCGCGGCGCCGGCCGAGGGCGGGGTGAAGGTCACGTTAAACGTGCAGGAGGCCTTGGCTGCGAGGGAAGAACCGCAGGGATGGGAGACGCCGGGCGCCACGGCAAAGTAGCCTGCGCCGGTCAGGCTGATGGATGCGCCCGTGCTGCCGGCGTTCTTGAGCGTGACCGTCTTGGTGACGGACGAATTCAGGACCAAGTCGCCAAAGCTCAAAGTCACCGGGGTAAAGGTAAAGGGTGGCGTGGCGCCCCCGGCGCCGGTTCCCGTGAGGCCCCCCACCACCGCCGGAGTCGTGCCCGGCGTAGCTGTGATGGTCAGCGCACCCTTGATGGTTCCGTTGGTGGTGGGGGCGAAGCGTATGGCAAAGCTGCAACTGGCCTTGGCGGCCAGGGTGCCGTTGCAGGGACTGGTGCTGCCGCCCTGGGCCAGGAAGTCGCCGCTGATGGCGGAGGTGAAGGTGAACGCCTGACTCTGGTGGTTAGTCAGGGTCATGGTTTGGGCGGCGGAGGTGGAACCGACGTTGGTGGTGACGAAGGTCAGGTTGGCAGAAAGCGAAACCACTGCCTGCCCGGTGCCGCTGAGGGTGATCAGGTGGGGAGATCCGACGGCGGTGTCATTGAGGGTGAGAGTACCGGGGACGCTTCCAATCACGGTTGGAGTGAACGTAACGTTGATGGTACAAGTGGCGGATGGGGCCAGGTTGATCTGGGTGCAATTGTCGGATTCCGCATAATCGCCACTGGCGGCGATGGATCGCACGGTAAGGTTCACGGCTCCGGTGTTGGTCACGGTGATGGATTTTGCGGCGCCCGTGGTATTCCAAATCTGGCTGCCGAAGGCCAGGCTGGCGGGCGAGAGGCCGATCGACACCGAGGAGGTGGAACCCACGCCGGTGAGAGCCGCAGTCTGCGGACTATTGGCGGCGTTGTCGATTACATTGAGGGTTCCAGTGCGCGTCCCGGTGGTGGAAGGCGTGAAGTACACGCTGATGGTGCATGTGCCATGGGGCGCGAGCGGCTGCTGGCAGGTGTTGGTTTGGTAGAAATCCCCGGTGGCGTTAATTCCGCTGATGTTGAGCGCCGTCGATTGGTTATTGGTGACGGTTTCCAGCAGAGTAGCGCTGGGCACGCCTACAGGCTGGGTGCCGAAATTCAGCGTGGCATGGGAGAGCGTGGCCGAGGTGGCATAGGCCAGGCAACTGCTCAAGGGAGGCAGTTGCGCCAGGCCGGTGTACCAGTAAGGCTCGGTGGTGCGGTTGGCCGCGAGATATTCGCCGGCCACCCATACGGTGCAGGAATCGCTAGGATCGAGCACCGCAGAGGACCAGTCTCCCCAACGGAAATTCAAGTTGTCGGTGTCTTCGGCATCGCCATCAGTGAGCGGACTGGCGATGTAGCCCCAGGTGCTGGAGGTCGCGGTGCCGGGGACAAAATTCCAACTGTCAAGACCGGGATGCTCATCGGCGCCGCTGCCGGAGACTCCGAGAATGCCCTGGAGGTTGCCGGCCTGGTCGCGCACCACGCTGGGCAGAAAGACGTAGGCGTCGGAGTCCACTGGGTCAACGACCGGATAATCGGCGGCGACGTAGACCGGGTTGGGCGAGGTGGCGCTGCGCTGGAGCAGCCGGACGTCGGCTTCGGTCTGGGTGTTGCTGCTGGCGTTGGGGACGATCTGAATGGTGTGAACCGAGGTCCAGATGCTTCCCTGGCCACCGTTGGAGGTGTAGTGGAAGAACTGCTGCATGCGGTCGGCGACCGAGTCGATGAGAATGCCGGTGGTGCCGGTGGAAGGTTGCGGGATGCAGATCGTATCGTAATAGTTCGATGGATTGAAGCAGCCCAGTTGATCGCCGTTGGCCTGGGTGGAAGGCAGATCCCAACTGGCCACTGAGCTGGGCGTGGGGGTGCCGGCGTTCCAGTTGATGGTCCATTGCTCGACGCCCTGGGTATGGTTGGGGTCGGTCAAGTAACTGGTGGTGCCCTTGTTACTCTTCGCCGGCTCGATCATGTAAGTGAACATTTCGCCATCCGCCGAGATGGGAGGCTTGGTGTCCGAGTTGTTGGCCGGCACCCAACTGCGGCGCTGGTTGAAAGAGGTCAAGGGGTGGGCCACGGTACAGGCGGGAGTCTGCGAGGCGTTATTGTAGGGGCTGGCGGTGCTATTGCGAAGTCCCGCAAGGTCGATAGCGCAGATGAGAACGCCCTCGATGTTATCGCTGGCGTTGGGGTTCAGCAGGTCGTAGGTGATCCACAAAGCCTGATCGCTGGCGGCGGTATACGGAGGCGTGGTGCGGGTGGACGACTGCCAGAGGCCGGTCTGGGGATAATCGGGATAGAAGAAATTTCCCTGCGTGTTGGTGGGAATGACGGTATCGAGATCGTACTCGAAGGCAAACCAGCTGAAGGAGGGAGAAGAAATATCCTCGAGGTTGCTGATGGCCACGCACATGTAGTTGTGGCCGTTGCCGGTGGAGGTGATGCGTTTCTCCATGATCCACAGGTTGTAGACGTTGTCATGAAGAATCTGCGAGTTGGGGGAAAACGCGGTGGGGCAATTGGGGGTGTTTCCGCTGTTGTTGTTGTTCTGGCTCCAGGGACCGGCGTCGGATTTGACGCTGGTACCGCCGAGGAAGTTGATCGGCTGATTGGCGTTGGCCCCGCTCTTGTACCAGCACTGATATCCGCTATTCACGTGCTCGCAGTAATCGAGCGTGCCTACGGCAATGGTGGGGTCCGGGGTGGCGGTGGAACTAATGTGGTCCTGGACGGTGTTTAGTCCGGCGTACACGGCCATGCTGCCGGACTGCGGCTGGGCGGAGGCCGGGCTGGCCAGCAGGAAGAGAATGGCGGCGGATGCCGCCAGGACGAGGGCCCTATGGATTGGACGCATGGGGGAAAAGAATTTGATAAGTGGTTTTGAATTCCGCATGGAAGTCTCCGAGGGGGAGGATTCCCGATTGAGTTGATGGAGCTGAATTCCTACCAAGTGAATTCATGATGCCGATGGGTATTACCAAAGAAGTGTGTTATCGGTCTTCGGTTTCAACCAGGTTGCCATCCGCTGCGGGAGGAGTGATTTTTTTATAGCGGTACTTGGCCTGGCGATATTTCCGCCAGAGGAAAACTGGCACCAGGGAGTAGGCATAGGGGACCAGGCTATCCTGGGCACGAAGAAGCGCGTGCCGCATCCGATCAAGGGCGCGCTCCGGGAAAGGAGCGGCCGGGGTCGAGCTCTCCACGGTGGCGTCGAGGGGCCAGGTTCCCGCGTACTTCTGGCGCCAGAAGACGATGTAGCGTTGGATCTTGGCCTTGAATTGAGGGGGAAGCACGTCGGCACGGTCGCGGTTGGCGACGATGGCGGTGCTCTTCACCATGGAATGATGGGCTCCGTTATAAATTGCCGAGCGGTCCGCGCCCGCCAGAGAATTCATGCGGGGATCGTAAGGAACGCCGAGAAAGCCGCAAATGGCGGCGAGCGTAGCCGCGGGATCGCCGACCAGATCGTTGAATTGTAATTGGTGAACCGCGACGCCGCGGCGCAGCAGTTCGTCGACTTGCTGCTTCATGCGGCCACATCCCAGCAGCGCTCGCAGATCCATTCCCGGTCGCGCGAACCAGGAAGACTTGCCGGCGGCGGCGAGAATGCTGCGGCAGACGTCCGCCGGATCGCGCCAAATCACGATGAACCTGGCCTGAGGGAACCACTCCGCGAGTTGGTCCATGCGATCGTAGTAATTGGGCGATTTGCAACCCCACACGCTGGCGCCTTTTTTCTGCGCGTATTGCTGGGCGACCGCGCGAAAGGCCTCGGGCAGGGCGGTTATGTCTTGCCGGATGGCGGAGACGTCGATGCGGTGACGCAGCAAGGCTCCGTTCCAGGAGTCGATCTTGTGCGCCCAGGAAGAAGTCTTTCGGGGCATCAGGAAGACCGGCGCCAGCAGCGGAAAATCGGATTCGTACATCAATCCGATTTGCGGGTGCTGGTTGAGCAAGGCATAGAGCAGCGAAGTTCCCGAGCGCCACATCCCCACGACAAATACCGGCGCGGGACGCATGGCGGTAAAGGTTAAGTCCGGGGGAACCGCAGCAACCATGGTATCGACAGCGGCAGTCATAGGGCGGCTTGCACCTGCGAAAAGATAGTCATCAAGTTCGAATAACCCTGTTCGGGGCCGTATTTGGTTTCGCTCAGGCGGCGTCCGCAGGCGCCCATGCGGAGGGCAGCCGCGGGATCAGCAAAAAGGGACTGGATTCGTTGCGCCAGCTCGCCG
>Ga0181534_10000741_pt1 | contig 22667 bp, 27 predicted proteins | sample PEATcosm2014_Bin_37_FD_119758 | JGI IMG/M metagenome (GOLD analysis project Ga0181534, IMG submission 119758) | Peatland microbial communities from MTU Mesocosm Facility, Houghton, MI, USA - PEATcosm2014_Bin17_10_metaG | ecosystem: Environmental > Terrestrial > Soil > Wetlands > Peat | place...
AACGGTATTCGTTTCAAACATTTCACGAAGGTAACCAATGGGAAAGGTCTCGAGTGGTGCCGTACCTTGGAGGGCGGCGTTATTAACAATTGCGTCGATTTCGCCGGCTTCGTCGAGCGCCTCTTTAATGGACTCTTCATTCGTGATATCGAGACGCAGTCGCTGATCTACGTTGAGTTCTTGCAAGAGCGAAACGTCGCGAGCGGTGGCGATTACTTCGTGACCAGCAGCCTTAAGTTCGCGACACGTGGCGGCTCCAATTGCCCTGGCGGCTCCAGTAACAAGAATTTTCATGATTCGATGGTACGTCGCGACGAGTTTCGCATTCCGCAATTGTTTTGTGTCCGAAGCAGTCCGATTTACTCCCTGATTCTTATCTTGATGGCTGGCACAACAGTGCGGAGCACCGGTACATTAGTGCAACCCGAGTGGAAGCGAGATCACAATGAAGCGCCGTCAACGACGCACGTGGGCCATGGCAAATTTGCTGGCTGGAATGGCGGTATTCCTAGTCGCGACACCAATGACCTCGGGTGCCTCGACCAATTCCAAAATCACCGTTACGACGCTGCAAAGTGAGAGCGTGGCCATAAAGAGTGTGAAGTGGACCTCGAACGTTACGGAGTCCATTGGCAATGGTTCATGGACCTTCAAGTCCGACGGCGTGCCGAGCTCGAATCTCATTGCCACTGACTACGCCGTTCCATCAAACGCCTTTGACGTCAGTGCTTCGGGGGCGAGTGTGATTGCGTCGGCGAGCATTGTGAAAGATCAAAATTACGACTACACGCTGCCCCTAAAGCCCGAGTATTCCAAGACCACAACGACGACGAATCAAGGTCCAATCGGGTTTCTTCTCGATGGCGGTGCTTTATACAACCCCTATGAGGCCAACCATGCAACGGTGGCGACCAGTGACAATTTTGTTACTACCGTGAACGGCGTGTCTGCGTCGTTCATTGATTCGTGTGACGGCCACCCTGGTCCTGGAGGGCAGTATCACTACCACGGGCTACCCGCGTGCCTGGTGGCTCTCGCGACGGGGTCAACACCCAAGGTCACATCAGTGACGTCGATCACCGGAACGACGACGACTGCCGTAAGTGAAACCACGGCCGCGTCAAAGAAGCCCCTCATTCTCGGATTCGCTTTTGACGGCTTCGGAATCTACGACAACGTTGCGATGAACGGCAAAACAATTCCAGTTTCGGCGCTTGATGCCTGCAACGGGATTTTCTCTCCCGTACCCGGTTACGCAAATGGTATTTACCACTACGTCCTCGAGAATGTGAAAGGTGCGCGTTCGTCGATTGGTTGTTACCACGGCGTGGTTTCTTCGGCGTACACGCAGGCTCTCCAAGGCGTGTTGGACGGTGGCAATACGCCGCCGCCAGCCTCGGCAACGACAACGACTGCAACCGCGCAAAGTTTGGCTGCGAGCAAGAGCGAAGACGCGTTACTGGTCACGCTGCTTCGCGTGTCGGGACTTGACAAGTACTGCTAGTAACGAAGGACTATTTGTTTAATTCGCGGCGAAGACCGTCGCGAGCGCGGTCGCCTATCTTTTTAAACGATAAGGACAATATCGGGTTGGCAAACCACAGTGCGCCCTTGAACGTCAGGTTTGCGTTGTAGGTCATAAGTGACGACGCTCCCGTGGCGTCCACTTTGATTTCGTCGACGGATCGCAGTGTGGCCGTCTCTGCCTTTAGTACGACGCGAGTTGATGGCTCGAATACGGTGATCGTGTAATCGAGAGGAATCTCTCGACCATTAAAAACTGAAACTACGTGAAATACCGTTCCAAGGCCCACCGGACCATGGCCGACGCGCTCCGCTCGATCAACGCCGGGATCCCAAATTGCCACGTTCTCGAACGCTGCCATGTAGTCGAACGTTTGTGTTGAGGTCCATTTTGATTCCACTGTCGTTACGTAAAGTGCCACATCAGAACACTAAAGGTGCTCTTCGAAAGGCTGACCAGTACTAAGGACCCTGTTAATTGTCCTTTGAATGGGCACTCGTCTTGGACAAATATGGCCGCAATGTGTCGCTCAGAATTAGGTCCCATGAAGTCGGCTCGATGCCGAGAACCTCGCGAGATTCCTTGTCTTCCATCACGAAGGGCGATTGGAATTGGTACAGGGTTTTTAAGAGTTCGCGCATCTGCGGATTAACGATGCCGACGAGGCGAAGAACCGGCGTGGGGATACTGGATATCTTCGTTCGTGCGACGCCCGCAACGTCGGCGAGTTCATTGAACACTTGGCGAGCCGAGCGCGGCTCGTTACTCGGTACGTGCCACGCCCGACCCCAAGTATTGGAATTTTGGGCGACGGCTACCAATGTCCTTGCAACGTCGCCAACGTAGCTCCAGGTGTGCACGGCATCAGGGTCACCGAGAACTTGCAGGTTCTTGCCCTTCAAGAGTCGAGGAAGGAAATACGCAAATTGCGACTGTGGCGAGTCGCCAATGAAATCCGACGCTCGGACTTCGACGGCTTGAATTTTCCCTGCCTCGTGCAGCGCGAGGGCGTCGTTCCACATTTTTGCGCGCACCATGGACTTGGGAAGTGTTGATTTGAGCGGATCGTGAGGCGTCATGGGACCAGATGGTTGCCCGTACGCGTAGAGATTGCTCAACGTGACCAACGTGGCACCACCATTTTGTGCAGCGATCAAGAGAGAATCCGCGAGTGGTGGCCAGTCGGTCAGCCAGCGGTGATAGGGGGGGTTCGCGCAATTGAAAATCGCCGCAGCTCCGGCGCTCACGGAACTCAAAAACTCGGCATTCGTGGCGTCGCCCGATCGCAACGTGACGCCTTCTCGAATGGGCCCACTGCCACTTCGAGTTACCACTTCGACCTGATGTCCTTGATTACTGAGAAGAGTGGCTACTCCACTACCGGTAGCTCCCGCTCCAACGACAACGTATTTTGACATCTTCTTTCCTTTCCAGAGTGAGAGCACTGCTCTCCTAACTAACTGTTGCACATCTTGGGCCGAAAAGCAAGAGCACTGCTCTCTTTTTATTGAATTTGTGGAATACTGGTTTTATGGAGAAGCCCAGCACTCGAAAAGTCGCTCGGGAACTGCAAATTCAGACCATCAAAGCGACCGCTAGGCGGTTACTGGACCAACGTGGCGCCTCGGAACTATCCCTCCGCGAAGTAGCTCGGGAAATGAATCAGACCTCGTCGGCGCTCTATCGCTATTTCGCCAATCGTGACGAACTCTTGACGGCCCTCATTTTGGACGCCTACAACGATCTCGGTGCCGCGGTGGAAGGCGCTGAAGCTGTCGTTGCTAGGTCCAATCGGCGCGAACGATGGCTCGTCGCTACAAGGACCATTCGAGATTGGGCTCGGCAACATCCGCACGAGTATGCCCTCGTCTACGGCTCGCCCGTTCCGGGCTACCACGCTCCTGTTGAAACTATTGTTGCGGCCGCCCGCGTGACCAGTGTTCTTGGGCGCATTATCAACGACTTTTTCGATGAACATCCGACTGCGTTTGATCCGTCCAGCGAAAAAAAGGTTGCTGAATTTTTTGAGTTAGAGAATCTTCGCTTTTTCATGCCGAACGTTCCCGCGCAAGTGCTTGTTCAAGGAATTGGTGCGTGGACCCATGTCTTTGGTTTTGTGAGTTTCGAGCTCTTTGGACACTATGAAAACTCAGTGCGTGACTTCGGGGCATATTTTGACGAAGTCATAACCCGCTTAGGCGACGACATGGGAATCTATTAACCGTCAGTAATTCCCACGCCACTTTGTACCATTAGGAAGATGACAAGCGGTGTTTTGATTCGAAGAGCCAATGCCAGTGATGCCGCGACGCTGGCACAACTTCGCTTTCGCTGGCGAACCGAAGAGGCTGGCGAAACGGGTCTTGATTTATCCACGTACGAAAAGAACATGACTGAGTGGCTGAAAACACACGAACATTCACATTTTGGTTTTGTTGCAATTCGCGACGAGGTCACGATTGGTGAAGGTTGGTTGGCGCTCGTCGAACGCGTTCCAGGACCGGGCCGATTTCTTCGTCGCTCGGCGTACTTGCAAGCTATTTACATTGAACCGTCGCAACGAAATATTGGCATTGGCGCGCTGCTCATCGATGAGATGATGAAAACTGCGAGAGAGCTAGATTTGGACTACGTCGCGGTCCATCCGAGCGCAAAATCGTTCCCGTTTTATCGTCGTCTCGGCTTTGAAGAATCGGATCGATTGCTCGAATTCGACATGCGCCATCCTGAGAATCCGTCCTAAGGATGTCACTCGCGGGAGTACCTCAGGGAAAAATCGCGGTTCCGAGTGCTATTGAGACCCTTGCCAATGAGCGTGAGGTGGTGCCCGTGTGGGAAAACCAAGCCGGGGGCTTTACGTTTTTTCTTCGAGGAAAGAAAGAGAATCTCTACGCGAAGTGGATGCCCGTGACCGGTGCCATTGATCTGGGTGACGAATCAGCTCGTCTCGAGTGGGCGGGTCCGCATACGCCCGTTCCCGAAGTACTGGAGGTGGGCCATGACAATGAAGGTTCGTGGCTCGTGACACGTGCAATTGACGCGAAGAATGCGGTGGCACCCGAGTGGATTGCCGAGCCAGAAGTCGCCGTTCGGGCAATTGGTGTTGGCCTTCGTCAACTCCACGAACGATTACCGCGCGAAGAGTGTCCATTTTCGTGGTCGCGAGAAACACGACTCGTAAATGCGCTGAGCCTGATTGCCAATCGAGGCGTAGAGCGTGAAGCGTTGCACGAGTTACATACAAATCTAAGTGACGATGAGATTGTTGAAATTCTTACCTCGTGGAGTACTGACGATGACCTGGTCGTTTGTCATGGCGATGCCTGTGCACCAAATACCTTGCTCAACAAATCAGGATTGTGGTGCGCCCACGTGGACTTCGGGTGTCTCGGTGTTGCCGATCGATGGGCGGATCTTTCCGTGGCATCGTGGAGTACGCAGTGGAACTACGGCCCCGGTTGGGAAACGATTCTCTACGATGCCTACGAAATTGAACCGGTCGAAGAAAAGATTCGTTATTACCGCCTACTGTGGGATGTCAGCGTTTAAATCACAAGTTGAAGCCACCGGCGTCAATTTGGTTTTGGTGTTGCGCCAGTCCATACGAACGACATTTTGGTAATCGTTGAATCCGTGCAGATTTCCGGAGCGGAAAAGGTTCCGACCGCGGCAATCGTGGTATTCGCTTCGATCAGAGCTTTCACGAAGTGGCCGCTTAATTTCAGTCGAAGAGGAGTTGAAAGTGTCAAAGGACTTTCCAAGTAATAAAGCGTGACGTTACCGTTGTAGGAGAAAGCACCACTCGCAGAGATTGTGAGATTAGGCACAATAATATTCACGTAACTTGTTGAGAAAAGAAGACTCGGATCGAGTGCAATTAGTGACGGCGAAACGGTGCACGTAATTCCGCCGTAACCGGCGCTCAACCATTCCATTTTTGTCCCGTTTCCCACGACGGTGAATGCAGCAGGCGTTCCTGCGACATGCGGCGAATAATCATATCGACCATTATGAATCCACGACGTCGAAGCACTTGCAAATGTAGGTGCAAACCCAGTCAAAACGACTGCGGTCAAAATGGCAACGCTTACGAACATGCGCGGGAACTTCACATTTTGAAGGTAGCACCTGGTACTTCTTTACGCTAGCGAACACGTTCGAGATTTGTAAAGCCCGAGTACTGCACTTGGTTGCCTCTTGCAGACTTCATCTCAATTTCGACTTTTACGAATCCAATTGAAAAGTATGTTTGGCTCAAACAATCATTCAAAATATGAATCTTGCTCGACGTTAAAAAAACTTCGAGCAAAGGGTTTTCGACGACCTCGCACTGAAGAAGTTAGATGGCTCCTAGTTCGCTTCGAAATGCGGGTTGAATATGAAACCAAGCAAACTTCCATCGGGCGTTGTGACCATGGCGGTAATGATGCCGTCACCCACTTCTTCGGGCGCCGCCTGAATAGTGGAGCCCGCCTCCAAAGCGGCGACTACCGCGTTTTGCACGTCGGGCACACCCCAGTAGGTGTGAGCTCCTTTTGAAGGGTCTCCATCGGGGATGAGTCCGAGCTCGTAGCCACCGACGTTGAAGCCCACGTAAAACGGTTCATCGAAATAGGGAGCAAATCCGAGTAACTCGGTCCACCACTTTTTCGTTTCGTCCAGCGTCGCGGTGGGGTAGATAACAGTTCGAAGTCCAAGAAGTGGTGTGCCCATTGGTAATTCGTATCACATGGGGGTGTGATTAAAAGACACCGTTGGGCACTGCCCCGCCAGATGATCCCGAACTGGCCAGCTGAACGTACGTCGGATCAACCGCGAGCACCGTCCAACTGTCCCCACTGTCATCACCGTATTGGTACGTGGGAAGCCAAGCGGAACGACCGTCGGCGAGCGTGTACTCCTCATACGTGATGACGACGGAAGTGAGCGTGATGGTTACTGGGGCGAGTGTCGTTGTGGTTTCGCTCGTTGATGGCGAAGTTACAGGTGTTGGTGCTGACGAACCAGTCTCTCCCGTGAAACCTTCTCCCGCTCCATACTGCGATTGCAAAATGCTTACGCCAGCCACCGGCGAGACGAGTGGGTACGAATCGCCCACTGACACGTTGGTGATGATGCCCGAAGCGCCCGAGAGCGATCCGTCCGCGGCGAACTGGAAGTTGTCGCTTGCGTTCGTGAGGTTGTTGCCAACTTCCAACGGGTACGCAACTTCACCTTCGTTAACCGTGGGGTTGGCGAAAGTCATCGTGGTCGAAAGTCGGGACACAATGGTTTGGGCGAGTGCCAATGACTGGGTGTCGCTCGGGTACGTCGGAGCTACCGGTAAGCAAGTAACGGGTCCCGTTATTGCCGAAGACGTACTTGGCGGACTCGTGACGACACAACCCACGCTGCATGAAGCGTTCGAACAAGTAGCCGGCGAATAGGTCCAGTCAATCTCGCCACTATTAGGAACAAATTCGTTACCGAAAAGTTGCGCACCATTGCTATAGGCAATTGTTGCTGACACTGATCCTTCAACGCTGTAGTCATTGGTTACGGGTGTTGAAGTACCGAGACCAAGGGCACCCGAAATTTGCTCGAGCGCCGCATCAATATTCGTTGGTGCAGTTTCGAAGTATATGGGAGCACTTGACGATGCACTCGACAGTGAATTCCCAGCAACAAAATACGTTGGTTGAACGCGGTATATCATCGAGGTTGGCGCCTGCGCCCCCGTGGTACCAAGTGACGTAATTGACCTTGTTGACGAAAACGAAGATGGCGTCTGCGCACTGTGGGCGACGCCAAGTTCCAAAATGGGCAGGGACGTTCCAAGCCCAGTAAGCAGTGCAATGCCTCCAGCGGTAACGAGAGCGGAAGCGCCGACGGCACTGGCCATCTTGAGGCGAAAGCCCTTAGCGAACGTCAGGGTGTCTCTCCGCGGTTGCTTCGTAATTCGGCGCATCATTGTGTTGAAATCGGCGTGTTCGTAGGTGGCACTGGCAATGGGATTCGCGGCTCGGAGGCGTTCTGCCGCGTCGGATTCAAAGTCACTCATAGAGGCTCTTTCGCAGGTTCTTCATTAAGGTCTCTGTCGTCACGCGTTCAAAACTTTCACTAGTGCTCTTGGACTAAGAGATGTTCACGAAACTGGCTTAATGACCGGGATAAACGAACGGCGGCGGCATTTTCTGACGTACCCAAAATGTGCGCAATTTGGGCACTTCGAAGCCCGTCCCAAAAGTGCAGCATGAGGATTTCGCGTTCGTCCGGCTCCAAAAGCAACAGTGCTTCGGTAATGGCGGTGTCAGCAATTACGGCGTCCTCGGCGGAACTTTCGGTCATTAAAGGCCGCAGCGTTGCCTCGAAGGCGGTGGCTCGGTTCTTCTTTCGCCGAGCATTTTGGAGCACGTTGCGAGCAACGCCAATCATCCAAGCGGTTTCGGCGTCGGCCGGAACATTGTCAATCCGTTGCCAGACGACAATCAGAACGTCCTCGACGAGATCGTCGAGATCGCTCGGACTCAAGGGATAAATTCGCCGGCGCAGGTAGTTTGCAACGGCGGGCGCGTTTTCACGAGCAAGGCGTTCGAATCGAGTTTTTTGCTGCGAGCTCATTACTTCTTTCTGTCGTGACGTAACTCCTTCTTACACGCCAATTGACCGCCAATCTGACGGGTGTTCGGTGCCCAACTAGCCGGGCTTAGAGCGTGGCTCCTTCAATCGTTGGTTCAAACGAAAGCCAGTGCCCGTGGGCGTGACACCATCCCCACGGTTCCGGCTCCCCGCCTGGCGATGTGAGAACAATTTGGGAACCACCAAGTTGGGGCGACGAGGTGGGTGCTGGCGGTGGTTCGAGTCCCGGGATGGCTTGCGGCCACTCCAAATAAAACCAGTAGACGGGTTTGGTGTCAGTCAATTCAAGCATTTTTGCGCGCCAGGCCTTTTGTTCTTCGAGAGAAAAATACGCTGCGACCCACGAATGAAACACCAGCGTGGGCGCAGTGTCGTCGGCGTCAGCGATGGCTGTATCAATCATGTCGAGAGCCGTTCCTCGCAGGCGAAAAATCGGCTCCCAATTTCGTACCTCGGGAATCAGAGCTTGGAGCCGTCGCGTCCGTCGCGTGTCTTCGGGCCACAGACATGCGCGTAACCAAAGGGCATCGTCGTCTACGGCCACGTCGAGGGGCGACGGATCAATCCCAGTGCGTTTTTTAATGAATGGAAGAGGGCCTTCAATATTGAACGCCGTGAGGTCCTCACAAATCAGGGCATCGACCGATCCGTCGTCCTTTTGCACGACACGGTAATGATCGGGGAAAAGATTGAGGCCAGCGGACATGCCTACGTCGACCAAGTTGATTTCCTTGACGCCTCGGCGACGTAGCTCTCGAAGAACGGCAATCACGATTCCCGACCGTCCAACTTCGTTGGTCTGTGTTGAGCGATGCAATTGGCGCCGTATGACGTCCGGGGACTGTTCAAGAAACGAAACAACGGAAGTGGCAAAGTCGTGCGGTGAGGTGCCCGTGCCGCTTACGGCGCTCTCGTAGAGCGGGCCGAGCGTCGGGTTACCAACCAACGCCGTGTAGTGCAAAGCGGCCAACAGGAGCATTGGATTCTGCTGTTCTCTTCGTACGCTCAACAACAGATCGAGTGCGGTATCGGAGACGCTCAGGGCGTCAATGAGGTGACGGTAGTAAGGAAGGCGGTCGCGGTCTTCGGGGGACATGGCAGTGCGAAAACGGCGTGCCGCATCCTCGTGTTCGCTAAGAATTCGTGCACTTTCCTCGGGCGACATTGAAAAACGGTGCTTCAATTCGTCGTCGTTCACATCCTCTGGCACGCTTCCACATTAGGCAACGTGCTCAGTCTCGATGTTGAGAATGAATGGCGTCCGCTAACTGAGTGTCGCGTTAGTTGCAAACTCAACATCGTCGGGCAGTTCCGTCGTGTGTCGAGGAAATGTCGCAAAAATAATTATGGCGGCCGCACCCGCCACAATGGCCGCAGCAAAGCAGCCGCGGTGGTAGCCCGTCATAAAGGAAAGGTTGACGGCGTGGGTCAGTGAAGCGTGCATCGAATTTGGTAAGGCATGCACGGTTCCAAGCGCTGCTTGCGTTGACGATTTCGCAACTCCTAGTTGGGCCGGCGTAAGAGGAACTCCTCGAAACGCATTCACAATTTGAGGACCAAAGATTGAGGTGAAAACCGATCCGACGATGGCGACACCCATGGTGCCGCCGAGTTCGCGAGTGGTGTTGTTGACGGCTGCTCCCGCGCCAATCTGTTCGGGCGAAAGTGAACTCATAACGGCCGCGGTAGACGGTGCATTAATGAGCGAAAAGCCAAACGCCAAAACAATCATCGAGAGAATTATGGGTCCGAAGTAGGCAGTATTAATTGCCTGCGTTCCTTGCCACCAGAGGGCGATGCCCATGATGGCGAGACCACCGGCCACGACGACGCGAGCACCAATACGTAAAGCCAAAAAGGCGCCCAACGGTGAAATGATGGCCGTTGTAATAGCGAAGGGCAGCGTGTGAACACCGGCCGACAGCGCCGAATAGCCCCGAACCAATTGGAAGTACTGGGTGACGAGAAAAATGAACCCGAAGAGGCAAAAGAACGCCGTCGCTACGGCGCCGGCACCCGACGAGAACGCCCGATTCTTGAAAACACGCACGTCGAGCAATGGGTGCCGGCGGCGAAGCTCAAAGAGACAAAAGCTCACGAGGAAAACGAGACTCGCTGCGAATAGGACCAGGGTTCGAGTAGAGAGCCAGCCCCAGGTGGGACCTTCGATGATGGCGAGCACGAGGGCAGTAATACCCAAGGTTCCAAGCAACAGACCGCCGAGGTCGACGTTTCGACGGAGTGGGCTTTTTGATTCGGGCACAATGAGCCATCCACCCAAGAGTGTCACGAGGACGATGGGAATGTTCACGAGGAAAATAGAGCCGTACCAAAAATGTGTGAGCAGCGCTCCACCAACGAGTGGTCCAAACGCAATGGCCATGCCCGACACCGCACCCCAAATACCAAACGCCTTGGCTCGTTCGGCCGGGTCGACAAAGGTGACCGTCAAGATTGAAAGAGACGGCGGGAAGATGAATGCCGCGGCGACGCCCATCAGCGCTCGTGCGCTGAGCAGTTCGCCAGTTGAGGTTGACCAGGCGGCGTAGGCCGAAAAGAGCCCGAAACCAACGAGACCGAATTGCATAACGCGTCGTCGCCCGAGGCGATCAGAAAGTCCGCCACCGGCCAGAAGTAGTCCGGCGAAGGGCAACGAATAGCCGTCAACAATCCACTGCAACGAAGTATTGGATGCGTGCAAATGTTTGGAGAACGTCGGTAGGGCGACGTTCACGATGGTGTTGTCAACCACCACCAAGAAAACCGATAAGGACAGAATTGCCAGAATCCACCAGCGCTGATTTTTTGTCTCGAACGTCATAACTCTCCTATGGTACGTTGTGCTACTATAATAGAACATTGTTACACATAACGGAGCATGATGGCAACTCGTCAACGAACATCTTCATCAGAAGTACGAAAAAAGATCCTGGACGCTGCTCTGGAACTACTCACCTCCGAGGGCCCCGATTCGGTAACCATAAGGGGAATTGCTAAGCGGGCCAACGTCGCGGCGATGGGTGTTTACAACCATTTTGATGGAAAAAACGGCGTCATCGACGCGATTTGGACACAAGGCTTCGATCGTCTCCGAGAGTCCATGGAAAAGGCGAACGTTGAACAAGAACCGCTCACCGCTTTGGAAATGGCGGGAGCTCATTATCGAGAGTTCGCACTTGAACACGTGGCGCACTACCAAATCATGTTCATGTTGCGGATTAAGGACTACGAACCAACAATTGAGGCCGCGCGTTCGGCCGCTTTGGCGCACAATTCGCTCGTTGTTTTAGTGGAAAGAGCCCAACAAGCGGGATATCTCGTTATGCAGAACTCGTACGACCTCGCACAACAGTTTTGGTCCATTACCCACGGTTACGTCTCGCTCGAGATTTTGCATATGAACTTTGCCGCCAATCCGCAAAAGGCCTATCTCTCGGCGATTCACGCTCTTGGCGTGGGGCTCGCTCCGGGCAACCAATTGATTTTGTAAAAGAAAAGGAGAAAAAAATGTCCAAGGTGTACGGACAAAGGTATTCCTCAGATTTGGATCAAGACATCGTTGTCTTTCTTATCGGCATGAGACTCAATCAATTGTGGCGCTTTTGGAAATGGCTTCCAGTTTTTGTGGCCATGCCTTCCATGATTATTGAACTGCGTCGAAAGCCAACGCTCGGCCTTTTAAGTGCTCCGCGAACGTTCATTTCAGGTCGTGTGGTGCTGCTCGTCCAGTACTGGGAATCGTTTGAAAAGTTGGAAAATTACGCGCGAGCAAGTGACGCCCATCACTTGCCGGCCTGGCGCCGATTTAATAAGAGGTCCAGAGGCAACCACGCTGTGGGTATTTGGCACGAGACGTACAAGGTGCCAGTGGGCAACGCCGAAAGCATCTACGTCAACATGCCGATCTTTGGTCTCGCGGCGGCGTCGAACCACGTGCTCACCTCCCAAAAAGGTCAGTCCGCGGCTCGTCGCCTAGGCGTTGAAGGAAGTGACTCCATGCCCGTTCCGGCTAATGACGACGTTTCGGCGTAGCGAGGAGGCGACTGTGACACAATTTATGGGTGTACGTACCCCTTAAATTCAACGTTGACAAGGCCGCAGCATGGAAAGCGGTTCGTGACGCGGGTGCGGGCATGCTCGTCACACAGGGAAATTATGGTCTCCAGAGCGTGTTCACACCGATAATCGTTGGTGCCGATCAGAACACATTGACCGCGCACGTCGCCCGGGCCAATCCGTGGTGGAAGGACGCCACAAATGGTGCCGAAGTGCTGGCATTGTTTGTAGCGGCGAGTTCGTACGTATCGCCAAGTGCGTACCCGTCGCGGCACGAAAAACCCGAAGTTGTGCCAACGTGGAATTACGTCGCGGTGGAGGTTCGCGGGATTTTGCGCGTCCATGATGACTACGACTGGGTTTTTTCGCAGGCAAAGGAGCTCACGACACAATTTGAAGAGGGTCGCGACGTGCCGTGGAAACTCGCGGAATCTGATGAGAAGTACGTTGAAAAGTTGGCGCGCGGCATCGTAGGTATAGAAATCGCGGTGAGCGCTATTACTGGGAAATACAAGCTCTCACAAAATCGGCCCAACGAGGACCGCGAGAACGTGATGCGTTCTTTGGAAGATGGCGGCCTTCGTGATCAAGAAACCGCGAAGTACATGCGAGAATCGCATTGAGTACTGAGTCAATAACTATTCGCTCGACGACGAGCGACGATGCGCAGCGATTGCGGGATATTCGCTTGGCTGCTCTGCATGATGAGCCCGACGCGTTCGGTTCGACGTATGAAGAAAGTTTGCATTACTCCATGGATCGCTGGCACCGAATGGCGAGCGAGTGGAATTATTTCATGGCCGAAACGGGCGACGATGTCGTGGGCATGGCGTCAGGCAACGTGTACGCACCGCTGCCCACGACGGCATGGCTCTTTGGCATGTTCGTGTTACCGGAGTATCGGGGTACGGGACTCGCACAAGAATTGGTTGCACGCGTTGCGACGTGGGCGAGATCTGAGAACTATACGACGCTTGGTTTGCACGTGACCGAGACCATGTCGCGCGCGCGATCTTTCTACGAAAAAGTCGGTTTTCGCCTCAATGGCGAGTTTGAGATTATGCCCCGAAAACCCTCACTTCGATTACTCGTCATGACGACTGATTTGGAACACAATGAGAAAATCTGACGAATTTGAAGTTCGTCGGGTACCGGCGCAAGAATTATACGAACTGCGACGACGAGTTCTTCGCAACAATGATCCAGACAAGAAGGTTGTTGATGACCGAGATGAGGAAGATACCGCGAGGCATTACGGCGGATTTCTTGGTGACACGCTTGTGGCCTGCGGATCGTTCTATCCGTCCACCTCGCCCGTCAATCAAGAGCTCAGAACGTACCAACTCCGTTATTTAGCGACGGACCCGACAATGCAGGGGCGAGGCTACGGCCGTCGATTATTGGAGGTCGCTGAAGATGATCTCGTTGGCTTAAGCGTGCAGCAACTTTGGGCAAACGGTCGAAACACCGCCTTAAAGTTTTATTTTGGAGTTGGATGGCTTGCCGTTGAAGGGTCCGAGCATCTAAGTCCGGAAACGAAACTCCCGCACACCGTGATATATAAGGTGTTCGCCATCTGAATTCACTGAAGATTTTAGGCAGATCGCTCGGTGGTGATGGCTTCGATGCGATCGAGCGTGGCTTTCATTGATTCCAAATTTTTCTCTGGATAATGCATGAGTTCGATGGTCCATCCCCACGGTTTGTTGTAGTCGAAGGACTCCGTTACTAGCGTTCCGCCCTCGACGGGTTCGAGGTCGTAGCGCCACACAAACTGGGCAAAGTGATGCCACGCGATGGACTTGTTTTCTTCAAAGGCGACAACTTTATTCGTAACGTGATACTGGACACCGATTTTTACGTCCATTTGAAATTTGGCGCCTAGAAAGAGTCTGGGCGGTGCTTTTCGAGGTTCCTTTATAGACCCCGAACCGTCGATAAGTGAATGTTTGCGCGGATCGGCCAAAAGATCAAAAATCGTGGACGCAGGAGCGTGAATGACCTTCGACGTTGCAACAAGTTTCTTTTTGCTCATGGCTTCAGCGTAGGGTGAAAGCGACTCAACAGATTGGAGTAAGTGTGACGTATCGCGAACAAGAAATTCTGACCAGTGACGGGCGAGTTTTGGAAGTTGCCACGGTGGGAGATCCCCATGACTCGACGGTTTTTCTCCACCACGGATCGCCTGGATCGTCTCGGACGTTGGAATTTTTCTCAAAATGGGCACATGAGCGCAGTTTTTACTTCGTCACGATGTCTCGTGCCGGATACGGACTTTCCAGCCGACACGAAGGTCGATCCGTTGGTGATGTGGTGCCCGACGTGCATGCCGTCCTCGAATTTCTGGGTCGCGGTACGTATCTCAGCGTCGGCTGGTCTGGCGGAGGACCGCACGCCCTCGCCTGTGCCGCTCTTGACAGTGCCCGCTGCGCCGGTGCGTGGTCCCTAGCGGGTGTCGCGCCCAGCACCGACTTTGATTGGACCGAAGGTATGGGACCCGATGAATTGGCGGGGTACGAGATTTCTCGAGCGGGGGGTGAACAGTACGAGCAATATGTGGCAGGACTCGCCCAAGGCGTGACGCAAGTAACTAGAGAGAATATTGTGGAGATGCTTCGCAGCATGCTCTCTGAGCGTGATGTTGCGGTGTTCGACGCCGATTTTCAAGAAATGCTGGCCCGTGACTTGGTTCACGCGTTTGCACAGGGCTATTTCGGCTATCTAGACGATGACCAAGCGTTCCTCAAGCCCTGGGGTTTCGAGCCAACGCTGATCAGTGTTCCTGTTGAAGTGTGGTTCGGCGATCAAGATCGTATGGTGCCCTCAAGGCACGGAGCGTGGTTACGCGAACATATTCCCCACGCGCACGGTGTTCATCACCCGGAGGACGGACATTTTTCAATTGTGATGAGTCATCAGGACCAACTCTTCAATTCATTTGACCGAATTCTCGGTCGTAAGTAAGGAAATGATGATGCGTCAGCCAGAATCGCAATTGCCGCTACGGTACCGAGCAATGTCAAAACACGAAGATGCCCAGTGAGTAATACCGTTGTCGCGGTGTTGCAACAGCAATTTGGAGAAGACCGCGACGCTAATCGCGTCGCGGTGGTGGACGCGGTCGCGGAGGCCATTGCGTCGGGAGCTCAAGTTATTCTGCCCCCCGAACTTTTTGAAGGACAGTATTTTCCGCAATATGAAAAGCAGGACTACTTCACATGGTCAACGACGCTTGAAGAAAGTCCTGCGGTGGCGGACGTTCAGCGCGTCACTAAGGGGACCGGTGCTGTGGTGCCTGTTTCTTTTTTTGAAAACGCGCAGCCTTCCTATTACAACTCGGTCGCGATGGTGGAAGACGGCCGAATCCTCGGCGTGTATCGCAAGGCGCATATCCCCGATGGACCTGGCTACGAAGAAAAGTTCTATTTCAGTCCCGGAGATACTGGATTTAGAACGTGGGGCACGAAGTGGGGTCGGATCGGCGTGGGCATCTGCTGGGATCAATGGTTTCCCGAAGCTGCTCGCGTGATGGCTCTGCAGGGAGCCGATCTCTTGCTCTACCCCACCGCGATTGGTAGCGAAGTGGGTAGTCAAGCGGACAACGATACGGCGGACATGTGGCGACGGGCCATGGATGGTCATGCCGTTTGTAATCACGTTCCACTTGCCGCGGCCAACCGATTTGGTGTGGAAGGCGAATTGACGTTCTATGGATCATCGTTCATTGTCGATCACCGCGGCCGGCCACTCGCTGAAGCGTCGCGCTCGGAGAAAACGACGTTGTTCGCCGAGCTGGACTTCGCTCAAGCGACCGCCGACCGAGCGGGCTGGGGCCTCTTTCGCGACCGTCGACCTGACCTCTACGGCGAAATCGCTCGGTCGTAAGTCCGGTTTTCTAAAGTCCTTTGAGGTTTCCGGCGGGGACTTGTTGGGTGACGCAGTGCGGGCCGCCGCCGCCCTTGGCAATGACCTCGCCCGGCACCTCAACAATGGTTCGTCCCTTGTAAACGGCGGCCAATTGCGCCAGTGCTTCGTCATTGTTCTGCGACGTACTTACGCCGACAATGACCGCATTGTTGGCGAGGTAGTGGTTGAGGTACGAGACGTTCATCACTTCGCCAGGCTCAAATATTGAAACATTGAAATTACGTTCCCGAGCGTCAGTGTGTGACGAGAGTCGCGACAGATTTTCATGTTCCCGGAAATACTCCGGGGACAATGGATCGCTGACTACTTCGAGAAGTACGTGACCCGCCGATACGTACTGCGCCACCAGATCGACGTGACCGTCAGTTCCTTCTGGTCCGTCGTCGGTGGATTTGCCGTACGGCAACCAGACAACGTCATTGGCACCGAGATATAGACGCAAGTTATCTTCGATGTTTGACCGCGACAATGACGGGTTTCGATTGGTGCTCAAGAGACACTGCTCAGTGGTGATGAGCGTTCCCTCACCGTCAACCAAAATCGAACCACCCTCGAGGATCATGGGGGCGACGAAGAGCGGAACGTCAAAAAATTTTGAAAGTTGCTCTGGAACTAAAGCGTCATTCGAGTATGGGTGCCAGCGTTCTCCCCACGCATTGAACCCGAATTTGACGATCGCGAGATCGCCGCGGGCATCACGCACGAATATCGGCCCATTGTCACGAACCCAGGAGTCATCAATGGGCATGACAATGGTGCGGATTTCTTTGCCGCAGCTGTCGTGCACTTCAGATTCGTCGGAAGGCTGGCAGATCATGAAGACTGGTTCAAATCGCGCGATGGCCTTCGCTACGGCGGCGTAATCGATTTTCGCTTTTGCAAAATTCTCGCCCCAAAGTTCGAGTCGAGTAGGCCAGGACATGATGCACGCTCCGTGAGATTCCCATTCGGCTGGCATCGTAAAACCTTCGGCCGTGGGAGTCGTAGTGGGTGAGAACGTCATTGACGTTTTTAGAGTCGCATAGTGTCGAGAATTTCGTCGACCATAACGTCCGTGGTATTGGGGTGCAAGAACGCAAAGCGAGCAACGGTTTCGCCTTCCCACTTGGTGGGCGTAACAAAGGCCACTTGATCGCGTAGGAGTTGTTTGCTCCATTCGTTGTAGTGCTCGGGTGTCCAACCGAGTCGGCGAAAAAGAACGATGGACAGACTTGCCGGACGGACCACTTCAACAAAGTCCAATTCGTTGATTCGCTCAGCGCTTCGTTGCGCGAGATCAATGGATGATTGCACGGCGGTCTCATAAGCGTGGACGCCGTTCGTAACCAGTGAGAACCAAAACGGAAGTCCTCGAGCTCGTCGCGAAAGATGAATAGCGAAGTCCGAAGGGTTCCAATCAAACGATTCAACCGTCCCTTCGTGGAGCACGTCCAAGTAGCCGGCTTGTTGCGTATGTACTCGTCGTGCCTGGATGGGATCGCGATAGACCAGTGCGGCACAGTCCAAGGGTCCAAAGAGCCACTTATGAGGATCAACAATGAAGCTGTCGGCGTGACGAAGACCTCGAAACTCGTCGCGCACGGTCGCGGAAAATATGGCGGCGCCACCGTACGCACCGTCGACGTGAAACCAGAGTTCGTGTTCACGCGCGTACGTACCCAGGCCTTCTAAATCGTCAATGATGCCGGCGTTCGTCGTGCCAGCGGTGGCCACGATGCCCACCACAGTTTCCGGGTGAGGATCTATCGCCAAGGCGACTTGAAGATTCTCGATCGTAAAACGGTGGTCGTTGGTGGGGACGAGCAAGGGTTCAATACCCAAAATGTGTAGGGCATTGCCAATACTCGAGTGCGCGTCTTCAGAAATCGCAAAGCGTAGTTCGTGGGCCGCGATATTTGGCTGGCGTGCTCGCCCTACGTCACGTCCCACCGCGAGTGCGGAAAGATTTCCAATGGAACCGCCCGAAACAAAGACGCCGCCAGCTCCCTTTGGGAGCCCCATTCGCTCAGCCAGGAATTCGAGCGCTTGATTTTCGGCGACAACGACACCAGCTGATTCGAGCCAACTCGTTCCGTTTAATCCCGAACAAGCAACCACCATGTCAAAGAGAAGTGAATTCTTGGTTGGCGCGTTTGGAATAAATGCCAAGAATCTCGGTGAGTCAATGGACACAACGGCCGGTGCGAGTTCGCGTTCAAAGAATTCCAAGATGCTGGTAGGGCTTCTTCCCTCGTTGGTAATGAGTCCGTTGAGCGAACCAATGTCGTCTGCGTGCAAACTGCCAAAGTCCAGGGGTACGGGATCGACATGGAGGCGTTGACGACAGTATTCAAATATTGCGTCACTAAATTCCGGGTCGAATTCGAACATTGGATGTCCCACGTTGCACACCTCCTTTGGTGATTATTAGACCTGACCACTCGCTACGCTTCGCTCATGGAGTTTGCAAGTGACGAAAACCATGGACGAGTGCGCGAAAGAACTGCCTCCATCGTAGGCAGTCGAGGATTGGTACCTATCGCAATCTGGACGCCTGGAGATGGTCAAACGTCACGTCATCTCGTGCTCGTAGGACATGGAGCGGGTGGCCACAAGCGACAGGAGTACGTCACGGCTCTGGCTCGGGGATTGGTACGCCGTTACGACATGGCGGTCGTTGCAATGGACGGTCCCGTCCACGGCGAGCGCCGCGTTAACTTTTCGAGCAGTCCCAGTGAATCGACGCTGCCGTTCTTGGAGTTTGTTCAGGTATGGTCAAACGATGAAACGTTGACCAACAACATGGTTGATGATTGGCACCGCGTGCTCGACGAAGTGCTCGTTCGTGACGAATTTTCCGACATTGTAAATGTTGGCTATTGGGGCCTCTCGATGGGAACCATTCTTGGTCTGCCGTTCGTGGCGAGCGAACCACGGATTAAGGCGTGCGTGCTGGGGCTGATGGGACTGACGGGCCCTACTCGTGAGCGAATTGCCGTCGATGCTCCGGCCATCGTGATTCCGACGATGTTTCTGGTTCAATGGGACGACGAACTTTTTGCCCGTGACGATGCCTTCAGCCTTTTTGACAGACTCGGAGCGAGCGACAAGCAATTGATTGCGACGCCTGGTCGTCATGGCGACGTGACGAATGAAAATTTCCATCGAAGTGGTGACTTTCTCGCCGATCGTCTCGGGAAAGCCGAAAATCTGACCAAGTAACATCACGGTATGGAGACGGGCCAACGAATCGGATATCTCGGCCCCGAAGGTTCTTTTTCGCATCAAGCGGCCGGACTCCTTGGAAGCGTTGAGACCGTGCCCTTTGCCACCATTGCCGACGTCCTCGCAGGCGTGGCTGATGAATCAATCGATCGAGGAATTGTCCCCCTCGAAAACGCTATTGAGGGAACTGTTTCAGCGACGCTGGACGGTCTTATTTTTGATCACGAATTGGTGATTGAACAAGAGGTCGTGCTGCCGATTCATCTCCACTTGCTGGCTCGCAAGGGGACATCGCTCGCAGACGTTCGTGAAGTGCTTAGCTACACCCACGCGCTCGAACAGTGTCGACACTTTCTTCGTTCACTCAATAACGTGACCACGCAAATTTGTGCGTCTACGTCGGACGCCGCCCGCCTCGTGTCTACAGGATCAGCTCTTCAGAGCGCGATTGCTTCGTCGCTAGCGGCGGAGATATTTAATCTCGAAATTGTTGCATCGGACATCGAAGATCACGGCGACAACGAAACGCGGTTCATCGTGGTTGGTCGCACTCGCGTGCCTGCTCCTACGGGCCACGATCGTACGAGCATTGTGTGCTTTCAAAGTGCTGACCGTCCCGGTTCGCTTTATGGCATGTTGGGACAATTCGCAGCGCGGAATTTGAATCTCACAAAGTTGGAGAGTCGTCCTACGAAGCGCGGCCTTGGTGAATACTGCTTCATTATCGAATTTGACGGCCACGTCGCGGACGAAATAGTTGCGGACTGTCTCGCTGATCTACAAGCTCATTTGGTGCAGGTGAAATTTCTTGGTTCGTATCCCGTGACAGGAGAAGTCGCTGCCGATAAGCGCGAAGAAGTTACGGCGGCTCAAAGTGCGGCCAGTGACTGGATTGCCGAAATTAAATCTCGAATCTCTTAGCGAGAATCCTTCGCTAGACGTCGAAGCAAATCTTCAAATTCGCCGAGTTGGGGCTGCGTTTGCTCCGCGTTCTTACCAAGGTCGTCCCACGTGCGAAGTCGCAGTGCATCATTAAAACCAGGATGCGCTTCGAACCGTTGACATTCTTCTTCGCTAAGGAGGCCACCTTGTGCCTTCAAGGTGGCCTTGGACGTCGGTGACAAGTCTTCGTAGTAACTCGGCTCACGAGTACAGCGCCAACGTTTGGCGGTGACGTGGAGCGCCACTGGTTGGGCGACCTTGGGGCCAAAGAGCGGTGAGAGTATTCGTGCGCCAATCGCTTCGTGGTCGTCGTTGTCTTCGTCCAACGCAAATCCCGGACGACCTTGCTGATCAGCGACTAAGTGGCCAACGTCGTGGAGCAAAGCGGCGGCCACTAGTTCGTCGCTCGCGCCGTCACTTTTTGCCAAATGAGCGCACTGCACCGCGTGCATCATGGTGGTCACTTGTTCGCCATATGACTCGGAACCCTTTTGCTCGTAGAGGGCGAGGAGTTCGTCAACGTTGGCGGGTGTTTTCATACGGTTCGACCTTCGAAGTCACCAATAAGAGAGAGACGGACTCGGTCGTCTGTTGGTTCTGCGGAGAAAGCTTCATTCTTGGCGGCGTAGTACGCCTCGCGAAGGTCGCCTTCGCTGACACCGTTGTAGGTCGGATAGAGCGCTCGACGATCGCGCTTTGAGTTATTGGGTCCGCTGCGATGCGGCGTGAGTGCATGAAAGAACAGCGTTGCGCCCGCCCGAAGTTCCACGGGCTGCCAGTCCAACTCTTCGACGACGTGCGCGGCGAGACATCCTCGTTCGTCTTGATCGAGCAAGACTTGGTGTCGTCGCGAGACAACGTAGAGACAACCATTTTCGATCGTCGCGTCGTCAATTGCCACCATGACACTCAGTACTTGATCGACAAAAGGATAGGCCGGCTTGTCCTGATGAGGTGCGAATCCGGCGCCACCGACCAATTTGTAATTGATCTTCTCTTTGTACAAAAGGGCCTCTTCGCCGAGTAGTTGGCTCGCGACGTCGCTAATTGCTCCATCGCGCAGGAGACTGCGCATGTCCGGAGAGAATGGCGTGAAGTTTTCTGTTCGAGCCAACTTTTTTCCAAAGTCGGTCATTTCGTAGTGGTGCAACCAGGCACCGTCATCACCCCAGGATGCAATGGCATCCACTGCGCTTTGTAGTTCTTGTGTGCTCTTCTCGAGAAGACCCTCAAGAAGTAACCAGCCGTTTACCTCATAGTGAACCAGTTGTTCCGGCGTCAATTCGTGTTTCGCCATGCCTCCATCGTAGAGGTTTGTGCTTATCCAAGACCGTGCGGCGAGTCGCCTTCAACACGTTTGGGTGGACGAAAACACAATGATGTAGCAGAATGACCGAACCAACAAGCAGGGGGATTCTCATTTCTACAGCGCAAGATCTTCAGGGCCGAACAGCCGTCGTTACTGGATCATCGAGTGGTATTGGAAGAGCTGTCGCGGAGCGACTCGCAAGTGAGGGCGTTTTCGTTGTCCTCAGCGGTCGAGACGCCAAGTCACTGAAGGAGTGTGCGCAGCGCATTGGCGACGCCGGAGGAAAAAGCGTTGCGGTCGTGACCGACATTCGAGACGCCAAGGCCGTCCAAGGACTGGTCGATACCGCTCTTAAGGAGACTGGTCGCTTGGACATATTTGTCAATAACGCTGGCGTCTCCTACCTCGGCAACATTCTCGATGCGGAACCCGAAAGTTGGACCAACATGCTTGAGACGAACGTGTTTTCACTACTGGTGGGGTGTCAGGCCGCCGTTCGAGCAATGCGAGCGAGTGGCAACCCTGGACATATTGTCAATATTTCATCGGTGGCCGCACTCAATCCCGATTCGGGTGTTTACGGTGCCACGAAGCATGCGGTCAACGTCATCACGAACACGTTGCGAGCTGAACTAGCCGACGATCCCATCCAGGTGGTGACGGTCATGCCCGGTCTCGTAGCGACCAATATTGGTCGCAACGTCGACCCCGCGATTGTGGCTGGACTCGTCGCAATGTCGGGCCTCGAAGCAGAGGTGCGTCCCGGCGAGCGCCTGCCCGATGAGGTTTTGCAAGCCGCGCAGGCGGCGCTCGGCGAAATAATGATTCGTCCCGAGGACATCGCTGAAGGCGTGTACTTTGCCGTGAGTCAACCTCCGGGCGTGCACATCGCCGAGATTGTTATTCGGCCCAACAAGGACTTCGACTTGTAGTTTGGTTTCGCCGGCCAACAATCAACCGTTGGCCTCGAGCATTCAGAATTGTTTTGACACAATTCTGAATGCTCGAGACACGCGACGGTGGCGGAGGAGGTGGGATTTGAACCCACGGTGGGCAAGCCCACGCCGGTTTTCAAGACCGGTACAT
>Ga0181534_10000742_pt1 | contig 22630 bp, 13 predicted proteins | sample PEATcosm2014_Bin_37_FD_119758 | JGI IMG/M metagenome (GOLD analysis project Ga0181534, IMG submission 119758) | Peatland microbial communities from MTU Mesocosm Facility, Houghton, MI, USA - PEATcosm2014_Bin17_10_metaG | ecosystem: Environmental > Terrestrial > Soil > Wetlands > Peat | place...
CGTTGCTCTCCAGCCGCCCGGTATGCAGCTCGAGATTGCTGACCTCAGTGGTGCTCTTTTTGACCTCATCGGTATAGACCAGTGAGGTCTTGCTGACATCCACCCCTTCTATGGAGATAGCGGGGGGCGGACCCGCCGACGCGTTTGCCGGCTTCGCGGGGGTGCCCTGGTCCTCGCTCAAATCCTGCCAGTTGTTCTGCGCACCCCGGCTCACCAGGTTGACGTGGGCGCCTTCGAGCCTCACCCGGCTCACCTCCAGGCGCTTGCTCAACAGCGGCAACAGCTTCACGCCGATACTGGCGTTATCCACAGTAAGAAAGGGCTGTTGGCCGAATCCGGGGCGATTACTCAACTCGACGTCGTGAACTCCCAGCGCCAACCAGGGAAACACTTTCAGCTCCAGCTTGCCGCGGATCGTCAGGACGCGCGTGCTGTGGTCGCGGGCCGCCTTTTCTATATCGCCGCGATATCGATTCGGGTCGACGAATAAGAGAAGAGCTATAGCTGCGATTACAACCAGGGCGATGAGCGTTCCCACCGCGATGGCGACTATCCGGACGATACGCATACTTCAGCCTTACCCCGTCGACCCGACCCGACAACCGGGCTCACCCCGATTCTGTCCAGTTCGCCCGCATAGCGCCAATCCTTGCGATTAACCGCCGCAGCGCACCATAATCTGCGACCTGGCGGGGCCGGCCGCCGAGACTCAGACATGGGTCACGGAATTTGTGTGCTGTGGCGCGGGTGGCCTCGTGGACGTTGGTCCACGCGTCTGCGGCCACAGACGCTCCACTCTCATTATTGTGAACTGTGGCATTGCGGTGCCGCAGCAGCAAACTATGCTGCGGTGGCAGTTCCGTACCGCGTAATTTCTACCCGTCTTTGCAGCCTCGTAATGTGATGGAGACACTCTGTGGCAAGTGCATCGAATGCCTCTCGTGCAACTGAGACAAACAGCTCCGCGGGTAGTTCCGCGGGGACCGGCTCGGGTTCCAACACCCGACCGTCGGTAGATGTTACCGCGATAACAACTCGCGATGACTTCCTGTTGGAACTCGGTGAAGCCCTGGGTGGACAGGCCTCTGTGCGTCCCGTCGACTCGATGGCGGTCGCCCTGGAACATCTCTCCAACGCCAAGCGTGGACAGGTACTGGTTATAGATGCACGCGACGTCACTGACGTACGCGGTGATCTCGACCGGGCCCACACACAAGCTCCTCATGCTGTTGTGTTGGTATTCACCGCCGCCGACACGGAGAAAGCTGTAGGCGCCGCGGTCAAAGGTTCCAACGTCTTCGCCGTGTTGCCGATTCCGGTCGACAAGCGCAAGACAGGTGCTGTGTTGGAAGGTGCGATGGCGGACGCGGTTGCTCGTAAGGGCAGCATGCGCGCTTCGGACCGCAACATCGGTGTCAGCGTCGAGCCCTTCCAGGCATCGAGCGGTGACTCGGGCTCACCGTCGGATTCCGGCGGCAAGAGCAAGATGGGCCTCATCATCGGCGCAGGTGTTGCCGTCGCCGCGGTCGCAGCCGGCGCCTTCATGTTCATGGGCAAGGACAAAGGCGCGGCCCCGCCAACTGCCGGAGGACCGCCCACGAGGCAGGTCGCCGCTCCGGCTGCCCCGACACCGGACGCTTCGGCCTCTGAGGACAAAGGCCCTCAGGTCGAAACCTCACTGGTCAAAGGTAAGATCGACGACCTGCTGGAAAAGGCGCGCCTCGCGATGCGCGAGCGCCGTTATTCCGAGCCTGTCGGCGATAACGCATTGCTGTACTACCGCTCTGCCGCGGCTGCCGATCCGTCCAACGGCGAGGCGGCTGACGGTCTTCAGCGCGTCGCAGCCGTTCTGGATGCCCGTTTCGACGAGTCCATGACTGCCGGCAAACTGGACGAAGCCGGTCTGGCGCTGGCTAACTTCAAGGCCGCCGCACCGAACGACAACCGGATTGCAGGCCTGGAAGTTCGTTTGATGACAGCGCAGATCGCCAAGGCGTTGGCTGACGGCAACATGGATCGCGCCCAGAACCTCGTTCGCCAGGCTTCCTCGTCGCCTGCGTTCTCCGCGGACCAGATCAACAAGTGGAAGACCGAGATCAACCGTCGCCAGGAAGACGCGAAGGTTCAGAAGATGGCCAGTCTGGTTACAGACCGTATCCGTGATGGACGCCTGGTCGAGCCGGCTGATGACAGCGCGAAGCTTTACATGCAGCAGTTGCATGATGCCGCTCCCACCAACCCGACGACCCAGCGCCTCCAGCGTGATCTGAATGCCGCCTACATGCGTAAGGCGCGCGAGGCCGCGATTGCCAACAAGGCACAGGATGTCGATCGCTGGCTCGCTGAAGCTCGTGCGGGTGGCATGAGCCAGGGTGAGATCACCGCCTTCCAGAAGGAGCTGTCGAACGCCAAGCAAAAGGCGATCAACGCCGAAGCGGATCGCCTCGCCTCACTCACGCGCGATCGCACTCGCGATGGGCGCCTGACCGACCCCTCTAATGACAGCGCCGTGTTCTACCTGACGCAGCTTCAGGGGATGGACGCTAACAACGCGAACGTCGGTCCGCTGAGCAAAGATCTCGCGAGCAAGCTCGTCGACCGTGCACGCACTTCCGCTCAGACCGGCAAGGGCGGAGCAGCGGTGGACAGCGACCTGACTCTTGCGAAGCGCTTCGGAGCTGACCCGAAGGACGTCGCCGCAGTGCAGAGCGTCCAGAACTCACCGAAGACCCCGATCGCTGCTTCCCGCTCCGCGCAGGCGGCAGGTGTGAATCCGGCGTCGCTCGCCGCCCAATTGAAGCGCACCCGTTACACACCGCCTGAGTTCCCGAGCAAGGCGCTTTCACAACGCTTGAGCGGATCAGTCACGGTGGAGTACACAGTAGATACCAACGGCGATCCGCGTGACGTACGCGTCGTCGAGGCGACACCGCCAGGAGTCTTCGATAAGGCTGCCGTCTCGGCAGTCAAACGATGGCATTACGACCCGGTCCTCGCGAATGGCGCGCCGGTTGAAGTCCCGGTACGCACGTCGATCCGCTTCGAGCTACCCAAATAAAGACGCGAGCCCTTTCAGGAGCAGTCAACAATGAATCCGGCAGGCAAAGACCGCAATCGCCAGCTCGTCACAGTCGGTATCGGCACAGTGCTGACCCTCGTCATGGGTGCGGTGCTGATCGCAGGTTTCCGGCTCGCAACCCAGATGCGCTCCAACATCACGGCCTTGCAATCGGCCTCGGTGTTGCAGACCTATCCTTCAACTATCACCCAGCAATTCAATGCGTTGCGTGACCGCCTGGAGTCTCGCGCTTATGCGGGCCAGGCGCTCTCCGACCTGAAGGGCACCGTCCAGCACTTCAATACAGAGCTGGGGAAGTTGAGCGACAGTGGTGCGGCGCGTTCGAGCGAGCTCGATCAGGCGCTCCTGCTGTGGCATCAGTACGAGCCGGTGGTCAATCCGGTCGTCGACTTCAATGGTCAGCCGTACGTCGAGTCGGATGACGCCGGCAGCTCCTTCTCCAAGGAAGGTCGCCAGTACTACGCGGACGTCAAGCGCGGTCAGCTCTTCTCGACCGACAACCAGAAAGGCTTGCAGACCCAGTTGGCGGCGGTGGCCACCCAGCTGCAGACCTCCGCATCCGACGGCGCCGCCCGCCTGCGCGAATTGCTGTCCGCGGGTGTGCTCGCGGCCCTGGTGCTCGCCGCCGCGGCTGCATACTTCCAGATCACCCGGTCACGCCACGAGCGTGTCGCTCAGGAAGCGCAGGAGCAGACGCGCGACATCCTGAAGACGGTGCGCGAAGGCTTCTTCCTGCTCGACGCGGACTACAAGATCGGCTCGGTGTGGTCGGAAGCCCTGACCCGCATGTTCAGCCGCAACGACTTCGCGGGTCTGAGCTTCGAGGACCTCCTGAAGAACCTCGTTCCGGCCAACACCCTGGCCACTGCGATGAAGTACATCAAGCTGCTGTGGGGTGACCGCGCGCACGAGAACCTGATGAAGAGCATCAACCCCCTGGGTCAGCTCGAGATCAGCATGGACAACGGTCATGGCGGCAAGGAAACCCGCTATCTGCAGTTCGACTTCCACCGCGTTATGGGTCCCAAGGGCATCAAGCACGTGCTGTGCTCTGTGGGTGATATCACCTCCAGCGTGCTGCTCGCGAAGGAGCTGCAGGAGTCGCAGGAGAACGCGAACGCGCAGCTCGACATGATGCTGGGCATGATGCACGTCGACCCGCTGCAGCTGACCTCGTTCCTGGACAGCACGGAAACCGGTCTGCAGCTCATCAATGCGATCCTGAAGGAGCCCGCCCGTACGGACGGCGAGTTCCGCAAGAAACTGAACGGGCTGTTCCGCGAGCTGCACTCCATCAAGGGCGAGGCCTCGGCTCTGAACCTGATGAGCATCGCGAACCGCGTCCACTCGGTCGAAGACATGGTCACCGACCTCAAGAAGAAGGTGGAGCTGTCGGGCAACGACTTCCTGCCCATGGTGCTGAAGCTCGACGAGCTGCTGTCCCACTTGCGCGGTGTGCGCGAAATGGCCGGCCGTCTCACGACGCTCAAGGACACGATGCCTCCGGCAGCTGCTCCGGAAGCCCCGGCGCCAGTCGCTGCTGCTCCCGCTCCTCGTGCCAAGGGTGGCGCCAAGTCGGCCGAAGACCTCTCGCCGACGCTGCACTCCCTCGCCGAGCGGCTGGCCAAAGATCACCACAAGAAGTTCAAGCTTCAGATGACGGGATTGGCCGAAGTGCCGACCTCGTACATCGCAACCGTCAAAGACTGCGTCATTCAGATGCTCCGCAACTCCGCCGTTCACGGAATCGAGGCCAGCGAAGTTCGCCGGTCCCAGACGAAGGACGACGTCGGCGTTGTCCGTGTGGACTTCCGCAAGGCCGGAGATGGCTTCGAGCTCGTCTTCGAGGACGACGGCGCGGGAATATCACCGGATCAGCTCAAAGCTGCTGCGGTGCGTAAGCAGATCCTGACCGAGGAGGAAGCTGCCGGCATGGATACCCGGGCCGCGATGGCCCTGATCTTCCGGCCCGGCTTCTCGACCCAGGAAGAAGTATCGATGGATGCGGGTCGCGGCGTCGGTATGGATGTGGTCGCCCGGAGCGTTTACGCCCTGGGTGGAAAGATCGGCGTGAGCACGAACCCCGGCAAATTCACCCGGTTCAAGATCGTGCTGCCTGCGGCGGAAGCAGCCAATAGTGGCGCTGCCGTTGCGGCCGTCTAAAGCAGACCTTTTCGCGAGAACGGAATCATAATGAACGCTAGAAGATCGTATAAGCTGATGATCGTCGATGATTCGAATATCATGCGGCGACGCATCGAACGGTCGCAGAATTTCGATGAGCTCGAGCTGATCGGTACGGCCGGCAACGGCCTGGAGGCCCTCGAGCTTTTCAAGAAAGCAGATCCGGATGTGGTTACCATGGATCTGACGATGCCGCAGATGGACGGAATCGAGTGCATCGGGAAGCTGGTGGAGCTGAAGCCCGCCATTCGAATCCTCGTCATCTCGGCCCTGGCGGACAAGGCGACCGCCGTCGAGGCAATGGAAAAAGGAGCGAACGGCTTTCTCAACAAGCCGTTCACTGACCGGCAACTCAACGAGGCCATTGCGGACCTCATAAGAGAGTAAGAAAGATGTTGCAGGAACAGGAGCTGAAAACATTCGTCGAGGGGACGACGAACTACTTCGAGGTGGCGGCCCAACAGCCGGCCTCGATCGGCTCGCCGTACCTCAGTGAAGGTTCACCGGCGGTGCACGACTACACCGGTGTCATCAACATCTCGGGCAAGCGTGAAGGCGTGGTGTACTTCACCGCTCCGCGCGCCATGCTCACCGTGCTCCTGATGAAAATGCAGGAGAACGATTTCAGCCACGAGACGATGCGCGACCTCGTCGGTGAAGTCGCGAACACAATTTCCGGTAACGCGCGCAGGGACTTCGGGCGCGATTTCGTCATCTCGGTGCCCAACGTGTTGGCCGGCGAGAAGCCGGAGATCCCGAATCTGCCCGGATCGCGGTCGTTCGTCATTCCCATCAATTGGCGCAGCCATTCGGCGAAGCTGATTGTTTCGCTGAAGTAGCCGGAACGCTCAAAACCTGTAGGTCGCGCCGAGGGTGAAGAAAGTCCCGATCGCTCCCTGCAGGTGCAGCGACGGATTCCACGGCACCGCGCCGAGCGCGCCCCCATAGGTAGCCCAGTCGAGCGGCGCCTTGGTGTTGAACAGGTTGGTTACCGAGGTATGCACATTGAAGTGCTTGCTGAGATCGTAGCTGCCATATAGATCCACGGTCGTGAAGTGTTTGACGGTGCAGCTCGTCTGCGGCGGGATCACGCCGCTTGCCAGCACTCCCGAGTAGTCCGCGCCCGCAGCGCCGCCCTCGTTCGCCAGGGCATCGATGCAGGTCGCCGCCGGGATGCCTTCAAATGCTTCCAAAGTCGGATCCGTCACACTGAATGAGCTGATGTAATTCACCGTCGCCGTGAGTGACCAGTTGTCCCGGCCGATGGTGTTGGCCCACTGCGCACGCGATTTCGGATTACCGGTGTCGCCGGAGAAGAATGAGGGACCATGCGTCCCCGCCAGCTGGTAGTCGACACCGTCGATGGTCATCTTGTACTCGTGGATGTAAGTCCACGTGGCAGTCGACTTCACCTGCCACCCCGCATCAAACCGATGGTGGTAGTCGAGCTCCACGTCCAGGCCGTTGGTCTTCGTGGAGTTCGCGTTGATGTATGAGGTGGTGAAATACAGGATGGGCGCCTGAGGAGGCGCCACCAGCGCGGTGCTGCCGTCAGCCTGGTACTCTGCAATGGGCGACAGGTTCGATCCGCGAACCGTGACCGAAGGACCGCCGGCGACAATCTGGTTGTTGATCTGTACAGAGTAGATATCGACCGTGGCGGTCAGATCCGGGAGCGGCTGGCCCACGAAGCCGAAGGTGAATGATTTCGAGGTCTCCGGTTTCAGATCCGGGTTCGTGCCCTGCAGGCCCGGCACACTGACGTTGCATTGACCCGCGAAATTACCGGCCGCGGTGAAGTTGTCCGGATGCGGGCACAACACCGGGTCCGGCTCGCTGCCGGCAAAAAATGTCTGGCCGGCCTTGCCGTTTTCCGCCGGTCCCGGCGCCCGGAAGCCTTTCGAGGCGGTGCCGCGGATCCCGAATTCGGGAATGGGCGAGAACTTGAAGCCGATCTTGGGGCTGGCCTGCCCACCCGACAGGTTGTAGTGGTCGTAACGGATCGCGCCGTCGATGTCGAGTTGCTTGAAGACAGGCACGTCAATCTCGGCATAGGCGGCGGACACGTTCTGAGTTCCCACGGTGAAGTTGTTACTGGGGCTGGTGTACGGCGAGCCCAGCAGTCCATCCGCCACCGCCTGCGGAGCGACGGCAAACTGTTTGCGCTCGTACCAGTCGCCGCCGAAGGCGATGGCCAACGGTCCGCCGGGCAGGTCTACGACGCTGGTGGTAGTGCCTACATGGGCGAAATATAACTTCGAGGTATCGTTGCTCGACAGCGGCGGAGCCACGGAGCTATTCACCGCGGCCGTGTTGGGCTGGCCGACCAGAAAGGGCGCGGTGGTGCTGTCGAGAGCCGCCTGCAGGAGCGCCGGCTGCACATAGTTCAGATTGTCGACATTCAGTTTGACTTCGGTATAACCGGCGGCGGCTTCCAGATTCCAGGAGCCGATCTTGCCATCCAGATCCGCGACCGCACGGTAGGTCTTGGCGTTCGTGAAGGTTTCAGTGGGTCCGATGTTGAGAAAGGTGTAACGCAGAAAACCCTCAGTAATGCCTGTGCCGGCGGGGAAACTGGGGTTGGTGCTGGAGATGGTGGTCGGTCCGAGCGGCGGCAGTACCTCGGGCGTCACGCCGGGCCCGGAGGTGACGCCCTGGAAGCCGTTCGTGAAGTTCCTGGAAGGATTGCCGATCTGTGCGGACTGGCTCTGGAAGTAGGTGCCCTGCAGGGCGAGCTTCCAGTTGTCCGCAAACATCTGGGTGAACTTCGCCACGACATTGTAGTTCTTCGTCTGCGGTTGAATCTGGTCCCAGGTGTCTGCGTACGTGCACTGTCCGGCCGTATATTTCGTGGCATCGCAACCGGGCATGAACCCGGCGATGGTACTGGTGTTGGGGTCGATGACGTAACCCGTTCCCGACCGGGCAAACGCGCCGGTCAGTTCGTTGGGCACACCGAACGTGACGTTGTCGCCGCCGCTGGCGGAGAAATCACGCTGCGTGAAAAACCCGCCGCGATCAATGAAGCGGATCTGCTGTTGGTGGCGGAACTCCCCGGAAATGTAGAAGTTGCGTCCGTCGTTGACCAGATCTCCAATGCCCCAGGTGGCGGCCGCATGCTCGGTGGTGCCGTCAGCGTGGCTGGAAGTGCCACCGTCCGCTGTGACTGTCAGGCCGGTGAAGGATTTCTTCAGAATGATGTTGACTACGCCGGCGATCGCGTCGGATCCATACACGGCCGAAGCCCCGTCCTTCAAAACCTCGATTCGCTCGATTGCATCGAAGGGAATGTCCGCGACATCGACGAACGACCGTTGACCGTCGTCACCGATGGGGTAGGGCGCGCTGCGATGACCATCAATCAACACGAGGGTGTACCCAACATTGAGACCGCGCAGAGCGATACCGCTGGCGCCGCTTGCGAACGCGCCGGAGAAGCTCTGTGACAAGGTTCCCTGGCCATTGGCCGTCAGGTTTTTCAACACTTCCTGGGTGCTGGTAAAGCCCGATTCGTGCAAATCCACCGAGCTGATGACCTGGACCGGGCTGGTGGTCTCAGTGTCGGTGTGGATGATGCGTGACCCGGTCACGATGACGGTGGAAACAGGTTCGGTGGTCTGGGCGGTCGGGGGCGGCGCTGTTTGCGTCTGGGCGAGTGTCGCACTGGAAATACACACCGCCCCGATGACGGCCAACATCCTTGTCATAGCTGTCTCCTTTTTGCAGGAGACTATAGGTAGCGTGATTGCCGGTTCATATCAACAACCGGCGAGCCCTTCTCCCGTTCCCGCTACGGTGATCGAGTTGTGAAGTGCGGCGGCTGCCGGGCGTGAGTTGCCTGTTCGAAGGAGTACCCGCAGCTGATCAACCTGGGCTCGCTCCAGGCTGTGCCCACAAACGACAAGCCCACCGGCAGGCCCCGGACGTTTCCCATGGGGACGGTAATGTGCGGATAGCCGGCCACTGCGGGTGCGCTCGAGGTTCCGCCGCCCACAAAGTGGTCGCCGTTGACCCAATCGGTGGTCCACGCGGGGCCCATTGTCGGGGCAATCAACACATCAAGATGGTCCTTCTTGAGGGCGGCGTCGATTCCCTCGGCCCCCGCGAGACGCGTGGCGCGCTCGTGAGCTTCCACGTAGCCCGGCGTGCTGAGTGCGCCTTTGGCCTGGGCGCTCACGAACAACTCCTGGCCGAAGATCGGCATTTCGCGGTCTTTTTCCCGATTGTTGAAAGCGATCAGTTCCGCGAGTGACTGAGGTGTGCCGCCGCGTCGTGCCAGGTACCGATTGAGTCCGTCCTTGAATTCGTACAGCAGCACCGTCTGCTCCTCCGAATCGAACTTCCCCTGGGTGGGAATGTTGACCGGGTCGAGGACGATGGCTCCCTGGGCCCGCAGCGTTTCGATGGCTCGCTCCAACAGTGCGTCGACTTCCTCGCTGAAACCGGCGTTCTGCCGCATTACGCCGATGCGAATGCCTTTGAGTCCGTCGCGGTTGAGGAACTGTCGGTAATCCAGGGGTGGTCGGGATTGCAACGGAGCAGTTGCGGGGTCCGCGGGGTCATAACCCGCCAGGACAGTCAGCAGCGTCGCCGCGTCCGTGACCGAGCGCGCCATGGGGCCCGCTGTATCCTGACTCGCAGAGATTGGAATGATGCCTGAGCGCGAGACGAGGCCCACGGTCGGCTTGATTCCAACCAGGCCGTTGGCACTGCTCGGGCAGACGATCGAGCCGTCGGTCTCCGTTCCTACCGCAACCACGGCGAGATCGGCGGCGATGGCGGCTCCGGACCCCGAGCTCGACCCGCAGGGATTGCGGTTCAGTGCATAGGGATTGAGAGTCTGGCCGCCGCGGCCGCTCCAGCCGCTCGTGGAGCGGGCCGAGCGGAAGTTGGCCCATTCGCTCAGGTTGGTCTTGCCCAGGATGAGTGCGCCGGCCGCTCTCAGCTTGCCGACGATGAATGCATCGCGGGGCTGTTTCGCGCCCACGAGAGCGAGCGAGCCGGCTGTCGTCTGCATGGCGTCGGCGGTATCGATGTTGTCCTTGATCAGGACGGGGACGCCGAACAGGGGCAGAGTATGGTCAGCGCCGGCCTGTAGATCGGCGGCGATCTTTGCGCCGTCCGGGTTCAGCTCGATGATGGAGTTGAGATGCGGGCCGGCGCGGTCGATGGACTGGATGCGGCCTTCGTAGTGCCGTTCCAGCGCCGGAACGTCGAATCTTCCAGCGGCCAGACCCTGTTGGGTCTCGAGTATGGAGAGTTCCGCGGGAACCGGGTCAGGTGCGACCCGTTTGCCGGTCGCGGCGCCGGCCGCCGCACAGGCCCCCCAGATAAAAACGCCGCTCAGCAGGAAACCCACTGAGCGGCGGCTGCGGCCCCGAGGGGCCGCTAAACGGTCAGATACTTCAGAACTTGTACTTGACGCGAACGTTCCAGAAGGCACCGGGTAGATCATAGCTGCCCGCATCATACCCGTTCAGTGTGCAGGTGAGGCAAACCGGCGGGTTGGCACCGAACAGATTGTTCACGCCGCCGATAACCGACAGGCCCTTGAGGGTGAAGGCGTCGTTGTACGCGACCGAGATGTCGTTGTAGGTCATCGCCTTGAGCGTGTTGAACTGGGTTGCCACCACGTCCGAGGTCGTGCCTGTGCAAGGTCCGATGCCCGGTCCCGTGACCGCCGCATTGGCGCAAGCTTCCTTTACAGCGGCGAGGTAGCGGACCGTCCAGCTGATCTGCACATCTTCGATGCCGTACCCGATGGTCGCATTCATGCGATATCGGGGAATCGAGCTGTTGTTAACTTCTACGCCCACCGAACGCTGGGCAACATCACCGAATTGGTCGATCGCGCTGTAGTGATTCACGCGAGTGACCATCACGTTGGTCGACAACCGGCCGAAGGGCAGGGGCTTGGACGCCCAGTTGAACTTCAGGTCTTCGCCGTCGGTCTGGATGTGGCCGAGATTGGCCAGGAAGTTCTTCGGCGGATTCAGGTTGCCGCTGGCCGAGCGGGTGAACGGTGCGCACAAGGTCGCATCGGTACCGCCGCCCTGATTGATACAGGCGTTGAGCAGAGCCTGCAGATCCTGCGCCTGGATCGCGCCCTTGATCAGGTCGTGATAGTAGGTCACTTCCAGGTTCATCTTGCCGGTCCAGAAGAGGTCCTCAGCCCAGCTTGCGTTGTACAGGAACCCGACCGTGTAGCTGTCGGACTTCTCCGGGTTCAACTTTGGATTGCCGCCCGTAAAGGTCGTGATCTGCGTGTTGGCCTGGACAAAGCCGTTCGGCACGCCTTGCGCGCGGCAGGCATTCGCCACCGCCGAGTTGTTGCCCGGCGTCACCACGGCACCCGTTGTCGGTCCGCACGGATCGACCAGGGTCGGGGCAAACTGGGTCAGGCCGTACAACTCGCCGATGTTCGGCGCCCGGAAGCCCGTGGAGTACGTGCCGCGGATGCCGAAATCATCGATCGGCTGCCAGCGCATACCCAGCTTGTAGGTGGTGGTGCTGCCGAAGTTCGAGTAGTCCGAGAAGCGCACCGCGCCGCTGGCACCCAGGGTGGGCAACACAGGCGCACTGACTTCCGCGTATCCCTCGTTCACGTGGTACGTGGCATCAACCGGAGAGGCAAACGAGTCCTGGGACAGGCCCAGGGTCCGCAGCGGATCCGGATTGAACTTGCCGATGTATTGGCGATGCTCGCCACCCACCGCAATACCGACCGGACGATCCTGAATGCTGAACGGGTTGCCGGTGATGTTGGCCGACACAACCTTCAGGTCCTGCGTGCTGGCATCGTGCTGGATCGCTTCGACGAACGACAGCTGCTGCTGCGTGATCGGGCGGCCCTGGCCACCGAACAGGTCGAGCGGGACGCAGTTCGGGATCGTGGCGCAGATCGCCGGGTCGCCGAGTGCTTCAGACAGGGCGCCGAGGTTGTAGCCACCCGTGAAGGTCTGCTGAGCGCGGTTCTCGCTGTCGGCGAAGTTCAGATCCCAGTGGTAGTCGGTGTTCGCAAAGGCGAATTTGCCGCGGAAGCCGCCACCGAAGTACCAGGTATCGACGGTCTGAGTGAATTCGCGCGGACCCGCTTCGAGCGGACGGCGGGTCACCCAGCCGAGGTTGCTGGCGGCGTTCAGGTCGATTCCGAACGGGTTGTAGGGGTTCTTGCCGGAAATCGAGATGTTGTCCGCCAGGCCGCCGGTGCCGGCGTACGGGCCTACGAAGATCGGCTCGGGAGCCGCCTGGTTCTCGGAATCGCGAGTGTTGTACATCGCCTTGACGTACGCCTCGACGTAATCGTTCACCGTATAAGTCATGTTGGTGAAGATCGACTTGCGCGTCTGCGGTGTGAGCAGCAGGTTGTAGGGCGCGTAGTTGAAGCGGTCGGCGTTGCTCCAGTCGTGATACGTGCCGGCGGACGGATTGTTGGGATTCCAGACCGGGCTGGTGGTCCCATTGTTCAAGGTGATGTCGTAATAGTTATTCTGCGCTGAATCGCAGCCGCCGATGCCGGTGGTCGGACGGGTCGGGTCGCAGAAAGTATAGCGGCCTTGCGGCGTTGCCGAGCTGCCGGCCTTGAGCCCGGCGTAAGGCTCCGGATAGGCGGACTGCCACCACGCAGAGGAGCTGATGGCGTTCTGCTTATAGTATTCGGCAGTCATCATGCCGGAGAATTTGTCGGAGGTCCCACCGATGGTCACGCTGCCTTCGGTGGTCTGGCCGCCCTTGCCGTAGTCGCCGGTGTAACCTTCGACCTGGACGCCTTCGAATTTCTTCTTGGTGATGATGTTGACGACGCCGGCAATTGCGTCTGAACCGTAGATCGAGGAGGCGCCGTCTTCCAGGACCTCCATATGGTCGATCATCGCAACCGGGATGGTGTTCAGGTCGGCGCTGCCGCTGACACCCGAAGCGGAGGACTCGTTTACCCAGCGGATACCGTCCACCAGGACCAGAACTCGCTTGGAGTCCAGGTTGCGCAGGCTGACCTGCGCGGAGCCGGCGCCGATACCGCCGCCGTCCGGCGGATAGCCGAAGTTGCCGGAGGAGTTGAATTTCGTGTTGAGTGCCTGACCGCCCGTGGTCAGCTGCTGTAACAGCGAGCCGACATCTGCCAGGCCCGTCTTTTCTATCGCTTCCGTGGTGATAGTGGACAGGGGCTGCTCGCGTTGAGCCTCTGTCTGGTAGATGCGCGAACCGGTAACGACCACCTCCTGAGGCGCGGATTTATCCGCATCGGAGGCTTCCTGCGCCGCAGCAGGAACACTGCTCAATAGTAGCGAAGCAGCAACAAGCGACACTTGGACCGTCGTGTCAGAGACCTTCATACCCACTCCCAGCCATACTCAGTTGTTACAAAGGGCGGTAAAAACAGCCCTATTTGTGTCGGACTGTAGGATGGTTATGTATAGATGTAAAGTTTTTTGCGGCGGCGCGCGGGGGATGTCGCCGTTGCCGGTATGCAACGGCGGGCCCGTTATGGCCCGGTTTCAGCTTCCAGAACGCGCGCAATTCGTTGAAAGACTTCGTTCCAGTCACCCGGATTACGCTGCCGGAACAGGCGCATCGTGGGGTACCAGGGGCAGTCGTCGCGATCCACCAGCCAGCGCCAGTCGGGCACCGATTGCAACACAACCCACACTCGTACACCCAGCGCACCGGCGAGGTGCGCAAGGGCAGTGTCCGCCGTGATGACGAGGTCCAGACATTGGAGCAGGGCGGCAGTTTCAGTGGCGATCTCGGCCGCGCCCAGGTACTGGGGATCTGTCAATTGAGAGATGCGGGCGTTGAATCCAACTTGTGCACGCTGCTCGGCGCCCGCCCCCTTTTGGAGCGCGACGAGGGTGATGCCGTGCAACTCGGCCAGCGGGGCTGCACTAGCGAGCGGGAAAGAGCGGGCTTGCAGTGCGGAAAGCTGTTCGGCCTGCGGGTTGCCGTGCCAGTTGAGGCCGATCTTGCGACCGGGCAAAGCGGCGAGTCGTTCTCGCCAGACGTGCAGGGGCTCCGGGTCGACTGCCAGGTACGGAACCCCACCGGGAATCGTATCGATCCGGGTGCCCAGGGCCAGAGGCAGGCTCAGCAGCGGAATGTGGAAGTCCGTGTTGGGTAGCGGATCGCCGCGGGCGAGCAGCTTGCCGCGCAGCGGCAGCGATCGCAGCAGTTGCATCAGGACCGGTTGCACCTCGACGGTGACATCGGCACCGAGCGCTTCGAGCGGCTGCAGATAGCGGGCGAATTGCAGGGTGTCGCCGAGTCCCTGCTCGGCATGAACCAACACCGACCGGCCTGCCAGCGGCTGCTGTCCGTCCCAGCGCGGTCGACTGAAATTCCTTTGCAGGCGGCGCACCGGCTCCCGCTGCAGGCGTGCTTCGTACAGCGGCAAACCGCGGGCAAAGTCGCCCTGCGACAGCAACAGGATCGCCTTGCTCCAGGTGGCCTCGACGTCGCCCGGCTCGAGAGTCAGTGCCCGGTCGAAGGGCGCCAGTGCTTCGGAATAGCGGCCGAGGCCTTTCAGGGCGTTACCGTAGTTGACGTAAGCATCTGTGTAGCCGGGGTTGAGCTCGATGGCGCGCTGAAAGTCGGCCAGCGCATCCGCGGGACGGAACAGTCGCACCGCGACTGCGCCCCGGTTGTTGAAAGCTTCCGCGGAGCGGGGATTGCAGGCCAGGGCTGTAGTGAAACAGGCGAGCGCTTCGCTGTTGCGGGTCAGCTGGGCGAGGGCTATTCCGGCTTGGAAATGAGCGGCGAAATCGCCTGGCGCCAGGGCTTTTGCCCGCTCGAAGCTGGCCAATGCCGCGGCGGGTTGGTGCAGCTCGAGATAACACTTGCCGCGCCACAGCCAGGTCTGTTGCGAGCCGGGTGCGAGTTGCAAGGTACGCTCAAAGCTCTGGCGGGCGTCTTCGTGCCGCGCCAGGCTCATGAGGACCAGGCCGCGATTGTGGTTGGCGATGGGATCGTTCGGCTGCAGGGCGAGCGCGCGCTCGAAGCAGATGAGGGCCTTGGGGAATTGGCTCACCGACAGGAGGATGACGCCCATGCCGTTCAGCGCGATGTAGTCATCCGGCGCGAGTCGAACGGCTTCATTGAGACTGGTGAGGGCTGCCTGGAGCTGGCCGAGCTGCATCAATTCGAGCCCCCGCTCGCGGTGGGCCTTCGCTCTGTCTGGGCTGGTCATCGTACAATCCCATCATGATTTGCAGATACATCACAGCTTCGTCAATCGGCCTGTTGCTGGCGTTGCCGGCACTCGCGGCACCCGTCGATACCAGCGAGCTGGCCCGCTGCCATGCCTTGCCGACCCGGGACGAACGGCTGGATTGTTACGAAGTGCTCGCCACCACTGCGCAGTCGCCTGCCGGACCAACAGCGTCGGGCGCATCCGCCGCGGTGGCCGCTGCGCCGGGCGCGCCAACAACCTCCGCCGCCCCGCGGGTGACCTCTGCAGCAGGCGCACCTACAGCCTTTGCCATGCCGCCCACCGCCACCGCTGCCGCAGGTGCACCTGCAGGCTCTGCCATATCGTCGGCCGCCACCGCCACCGCCACCGCCGCGCCTGCAAGCGCGGGTGCCACTTCCACCGCAGCCTCCGGGCAGGGCGCAGCTACGCCGCCTGCGGCTTCATTCAACCCGGATGATCCAGCCAACTTCGGCCTGACCCGTCACCAGGTCGAGCCCCATCCGGGCGGTCCGTCTGCTGTGAAGAGCATCGTCTCGCAGATGACCGAAGACCGCCTGCACAACATCACCGTAGTGTTGGAAAACGGCCAGACCTGGGCCTTCATTGAACCGGATCCCCGCCTGCGCCCGGGCGACTCCGTCACCATCAAACATGCCTCCCTGGGCTCCTTCCTGATGTTGACTCCGAGCCGGCGCAGTTATCGCGTCGAGCGCGTGAAATAACCGCTCACTCGTAGCCGAACCGCTGTACCCACTTGCCGAGCCCGGGCAGCAGCGGCTCGAGAGCTGCTCGGTAGTTTTTCCAATGAACCTTGCCCGACCGATCCAGCCCGCGCGCGAGCTGCGCGGTGCTGGGCGTACTGCGCTCCCGCTCCTGTGCGCGCAACGCAAAGTCATCCATCCCTGCGATCCATTCGAGCCCTAAAAACTCGCAAATCGCGCGCGTCTGCCCCGCAAAGTCCGCCACCAGGCTTTCATACCGCACGTCGCGCCAATTCCCTCCAAACACCGGCCGCATCAACTCCCCGAGTCGCATCGTCACGTCATACAACGCAGCCGCCCCCGGCAGCGTGAGCAACTCATACGTCGCCGCATTCATCTTGAAGCGCCGCCGGAAGCACGCCAACACGACCTCACGGGGATCCCGGTAAGCAAATAAAATTTTCGCATTCGGAAACAAGCGCGCAATCACGGGAAGTTTGAGTGTGTTCATCGGATACTTGTCGACAAACACCTTGCCGGACACCTCGACCTCGCCATCGCGTACCCGATCCCAGTACGCCTGACGCGCGAGCTGCAAGTCCGCCTCGTCCGCTCGGATCAGCGCGTCCAGATCCTGGGGATCGCGCATGAACTCTCGCACGGCCTCAGTGAGCAACTCGTGCTCATCGAGGCTGGCCACCCGCGGATGGCCATCGAGCACCACTTCCAATAGGGTAGTGCCCGATCGCGGGAATCCCAGCAGGAAAACGTGCCCGCTAACGCCGACGCTCGCATCCACGGTTTGCGCGTGCCTATTACCGGCGGCACTGGCGGCCACGGGTTGCGCGTGCCGATTACCGGCGGCATTGGCGGCCACGGGTTGCGCGTGCTGGTTAACGGCGGCGCCGGCGGCCACGGGTTGCGCGTGCCGGCTGTTGCTGGCGCGTAGGTCAACGGTGTTGCCGACGGTTTCCGTTAGCTGATTCGCGTAGGCCGTCAGAGGCGTTTCGCTCGCGAAATGCGCATAAATTTTCTGCAGTGCCGTGTTGCAGGCGGTGTAGGCGCCTAGCGCCTCTTCATATCGCCCACCGGCGTCGAGTACATCTCCAAGCAACCCCCCGGCGCGTGCCGCATCGATGTCAGCAACACGCGGGTCCGCCAGCAGACTGTGAAGCAGATTTGCCGCGCGGGCCAGCTCCCCGGCCGCCAGTTCCGCGGCCGCAAGACTGATGACGGCATCCGGAAAATTGGGTACGACGGCCAGAACCTTTTGCGCCCAGGAGCGGGCTTCCGCGTGATTGCCGCGATGGCTGGCGATCGAAGCCAGCGACGCCATGGCACTCAGGTTGTTGGGTTCCAACTCCAGGGCACGCCGGTGACTCGTTTGCGCCCGACCCAAAAATCCCAAAGCGATCAGCGCATTGCCCTTGTTGGCATGCGCGAATCCCAGTTCCGGGTGGTCTTTCAGCAGGGTCTCGATGTGGACGAGCGCCTCCGCCGGTCGGTCCAGCCGCTGCAGGCACAAAGCCAGCGCGTTGCGTGCCGGAACGTCCTGCGGAGCGAGTGCGACAGCCCGATCGAGCAGCTGGGCCGATTCCGCGAACCGGCCTTCCTGCTCGAGCGTCGTGGCCGCGACATTCAGCAGCAACGGGTGCTCGAAACCCTCGTCCAATGCTTTACGGGCCATCGCCCCGGCGCGCGCAAAATCGCGTGCCTGGGCGAGTTTGAGAACTTCCCTGAGCATGCTCAGGTCGGCTTGCAGGTCGCGTGACATCGCCCAATGATAACTCACGACCCCAAAAAAAACGGCGGGCCGAAGCCCGCCGTGCAGAACGTCCCCTAACGGACGGAATTAGAACTTTACACTCACGTGCGCGTAGAGATACCGGCCCAGGGTGTCATACGTACCCACCCATGTGTTGTCGTTACACGTCGTGTTTGGGCAATCCGAGAAGCTGCCGTTCAGAACCAGCGGCGGGTTCTTGTCCGCCAGGTTGTTGACGCCCACCCGGAAATCCACGTAGCTGGTTATCGGTGCGGACAACGACAGGTCGATGTAGTTGTAGCCCGGTATTTGCGCGGTCGCCGTGTAGAAGGTCGCGTTCAGCTGCGGATCCGAGCTGGAGCGATCGACCTTCGAGGGGCCGATGAAGCGCCAGCGAGCCGTCAGGTCGAGGCCGAACCACGGCAGTGACCACGTGTTGTTCAACACATGACGCCAGTGCGGTACGGGCGCTCCACAGGTGGAGCCCCAGTAGCCGGCGCAGTCGTAGGAGCCGAGGCCCGGAACCGGCTGGGTGTAGTAGTCTTTCGTGTAGGTACCTGACAAGTTGGTGCTCAACTTGCCCCACCCGCCGAGATCGATGTGGTAATGGGAGGAGAGGTCCAGGCCGCGGGTCGACAGCTTACCGATGTTGACATAAGTGGCGGTCACGAAGTTCCCCGTGTTAAACCACAGGTCGCCCGCAGGGCCGCGATGAATCAGCCCGCACAGCGCGGCACTCCCGGTCAACGCGCAGTCGTTGATGACGGTGTTGGACGACAGTGAAGTAATGGTGTCCCGGATCTTGATGTAATACACGTCGATGGATGTGACGAGGTTGGGCACCATCTCCGGCTGAATGACCAAGCCTGCGGTATACGTGTCGGCGATCTCCGGCTGCAACTTTGGGTTGCCGCCGACCAGCGTGTTGATCTGGGCGGCGGGGTTGACCTCGAGGAAGCCGTACTGCGTAGCTGGATCGACGCCTGCACGTTGACACTGTGCCGCCGTCAAAGCTGGTTTTTCACCCCAACACGGATCGGCCGTTCCGCCTGCGCCGACGGTTGCCGGCTGGAACAGCTCGTTCAGGTTTGGAGCACGAACGGCGCGGTTGTAGCCAGCGCGGAACCGCACGTCGTTGATTGGCGCCCATTCCACGCCGAACTTATAGGTGTTGGTCTTGAAGCCTTCGGTGTAGGTGGAGTACCGATAGCCGGCGTCCAAGGAAAGGGTCTTGGCGAAAGGCATGTCGGTGGCAATCGGGAGCCGCATTTCCGAGAAGCCTTCCCAGACATGCATCTTGCCGTCGATTGCCTTGGAAGGTGCGCCGCCTGCCTGCAGGCCGTTGGCAAAGATATAGTCCGGATCAAATTTGAACTTTTCTTCGCGATATTCCGTACCGACGTTGATGGAAATACCGTCTTTGGCCCACGGAAGCTGAACGCCGTACTTGCCCAAGTCGCCGGTGACGGAGGCATCGACGATGTATTCGGTCGAGTTCGAAGCGTAGGAAGCCGGAACGGACAGATAAGCGAGCTGATCCTTGGTGACACCGCCCGGCACGTAAATATTCCAGGGAACGCAAGTGGGATTGGCCGCGAGTGAAGCGCATTCCGCCGCGCCAGTCGTCGGGTTCTTCACGACGTCCAACGCGTTTGCGATCTGCGGTACGCCCAGGAAGTTGCCTTCAATATCCTGGAAGTTGGTAAGACCCAGCGAACCGTAGGCATCGTAGGTCCAGGCCTCCGCAAACGCCCCTTTGACGCCGAGTACCTGGCGGATGGAGTTTGAGGTGTAGTTGTCCAGGCGCCCGCCGCCTTCGACGTTGCGGCGACCGACGTACATCGTTACCGTATTCGGATCCTGTGAGTTGTTCGGAAATCTCGCGTGATTCGATGCGATATTGGCGGGAGTGAAGATCGTGGCGATCTCTTCCGGCGTCAGTAACGGGTTGTCTGAGCGCAGCGGATAGGCGGTGTAGGCAAATGCGCCGCTGGGCCCGTACTGAGCTGTCGACGCGTTGTGGGCATACATCGTTTCCGTATACACACTGGCGTAATCGTTGACGTCGTAATGCAGGAAGGCACCCGCCGTATAACGCTCGCCACCGCGCTGCAGGTAGCTCAGGGCACCGTAGTTGTAAGAATCGGTGGCTGCATTATATTTCCGGTAGGCCCCAGTTGCCGGATCCACGGTATTGCTCGTTAGTGTTATGGCGTGCCCCTCGGCATCCTGACCGGGTAAATTGAAGCGGCCGCTGCCGCTCGTGCTCGAGCCACCGCAGAAAATGGCGCTGTCCGGCGTATCTCCGGCGTTCAAGGTACAACCGGCGTGGTCGTACTGATAACCGACGGCGGGCAACGTATTGGTGTACGTAAAGTAGGTGGTGGCATTTCCCTTGCCGTCCGCGAAATTCGCGCCGGCCAGGATCGAGACATCTTTAGTCTGTCCGGTGTTGACCGTGCTCGGCGGAATCGGCTGATTCGCATCTTTCAGCCAGCCCAGGTACTGCTGGCTGTTGTTGCTGTGATTGTTGAAGCTGTAGTTGGCGTCGACCCTCACACCCTGGTAGTGCGTGTTCAGGACGAAGTTCACGACGCCCGCCACGGCGTCGGCACCGTAAGTGGCCGATGCGCCACCTGTCAGAACGTCGGCACGCTCGATCAGGCTGGCCGGGATCTGGTTGATGTCGGCGGCATTGGAGGCGCCGCCCGGTCCCACCACGCCGCCGGCGCCGCCTGGCTGCATGCGACGGTCGTTAATCAGGACCAAAGTGCGTTGGGAGCCGAGTCCGCGCAGGCTGACTGTAGCAATACCCAGTGATGAGATCGAAGTACCCGAGGACTGCTCCGCGACGACCTGCGGCAGGTTGTTGAGGATGTCTTCGGCGCGGACCAGGCCGGTCTGCTGGATGTCGACCGAAGAAACGGTATTGATCGGACTGATCGAAATGTCGTTGGGCGATTGGGCGATGCGCGAGCCCGTCACCACAACCTCTTGAACTGCTTCGTTATTCGCCGGTGCGGCGGCATCTGCTGCGTAGGCCAGCGAGCCTGTCGCCGTGGCACAGGCCGTGAGCGCGAAATGAACTGCTTGCCGCACATTGCGACTTCTACTCGTCATGCGTGACTCCCCGATTGTTGTAAGCGCCGCCGGGGTTGGCGACGCCTTATGGCGGAAATACTACGCGCCTAAACTAACATTGCAAAGTTTGCTAAAGAATGAAATTCTTGCATCCGTCCCAAGATTTACGCAGGTTTGTCCCTGAGGAAGTCGCTTTTGTACCCAGGCGACACCGCACGGCGGACAGTTCTTGCCAGTTGTTGAGACGATCGTCGTGATCCGCCAACGCGCAGTTGTTGCTTTCTCGCCTCAGACGAACCAACAGTTCGTGGCGACGGTGATACGCGTATCCGCGCCGTAGAAGGGGGTTACTTCGTGGAACAGGTAGGAGGGGAAGATCACGAGGTCACCCGCCGCCAGCCGCAGATCCAGGGAGCGCAGCGCGAACGGGGGGTGCAGAGTTTCATTGGCGGGATCGAGGTATCCGTTGGCTCCCTGCCGTGGGTCGAAGAAGCGCAACAGCCCACTCTGCGGGTGACCTGGCACGGTTTCCCCTGGGCGTACGCAATAAACCGCCGACCACGAAGCCAGGGGATGGTTGTGAGCGACGAAGGATCCGGCGTAGCGGCTGATGTGAAACCAGGTGTGATTATGGAATCGCAGTCGGGAAATGTCGGCTGCGGTGACGGCCGTTGTCTGGAGGACCGCGGCCACCACGCTGTCGAGCATGAACTGCCGGAGCTCCTGAATACACGGCTCCGGCCAACGGAACAGGTTGAATCGGCTCTCGAAAGTCTCGGCCTGCGGGGTATGGCTGGGAGTGGGATTGCGGTATTCCGCGCTTTCGCGCGCCAGGAACAGGCTTTCCAACGCCGCATTCAGTGACTCGCAGGGCTGCAGACGCGAGCGGAGAATGGGCACGGCAAACGCCGGAGTCAGCTGCAACGCCGGTCCTACCATCGCTCCATTCCTTCTTGTCCGGGCCCGACAAAACGGGTGCGTACCGTGATGAGAGTGAACGGACTGACGGACCGGATCAGAGGGATCTCATGAGTCAGGGAGCCCGGGAAAACAACGAGTTGTCCCGGAACGGCGCGCCAGGTGTAGTGCCCCGTCGTGAACGGGATGCGCATCGCGCTCGTCGTCGCATCGGCGAGCATCGTGCCGAGTCGGGATTCGTAAAATCGCACGACCCCGCTGTCGCTGCGCTGGGGTGTGGGCGCCGGCGCCTGCAAACAATAAATCCCAGCCCAGGCAGTCAACGAATGACTGATGGCCGGCAGACAGCCGTCAGGTTGCACGATCGTGAATCGGCCGCGCGCCTGCATCGACAGGGTTTGCAACTGGTCCGGACTCAGCGTGGTCACCGCCGCCACGGTCGACCAGATGCCGCGCAGAATTGACTCGCACAGTTGCTGGATCGGCTCCGCGCTCCACTCGAGGAGATCCTCGCGGCTCTGGTAACACAGTCGATCCGACCCAACGGGCGCTGGGTTGGCTGCCGCATGGCGTGCCAGCAACTGCGCCACCGCCGGGGTCAAATCCGACATTGCGGTTGGCAACGTCACGACCCCAAGGGGCGTGGCGAACATGGGTACGACGGAGAGGGAGCCCTGGCTCATCGGTTCGATCACATCATTTTGGCAGCAGGTCGGACA
>Ga0181534_10000743_pt1 | contig 22610 bp, 17 predicted proteins | sample PEATcosm2014_Bin_37_FD_119758 | JGI IMG/M metagenome (GOLD analysis project Ga0181534, IMG submission 119758) | Peatland microbial communities from MTU Mesocosm Facility, Houghton, MI, USA - PEATcosm2014_Bin17_10_metaG | ecosystem: Environmental > Terrestrial > Soil > Wetlands > Peat | place...
ACCCACGCGGACGAAATCACCGTATTCAAATCGCTGGGCATCGCTGCCGAGGATATCTCCCTGGCCGCGCATGTGTACTCCAAGGCAGAAGCCGCGGGCATCGGGCCGGTTTTCGAGATCTAGCATGACAACCAATAGACGTGACCTGTTGGTGGGGTTGAGCGGGCTCGCAGTAGGTCTGAATACAGCCTTGGCGGCCACTCCCGGCGTCTTCCCCCGTAAAGACGATTTCCACATCGAGCCAGGCTTCACCTACATCAACGCGGCCTACACGCATCCCATACCAAAGGTAGCGCTTGCCGCTGCCCGTGATGCGGCGCTGAGCAGGGGCTCACTACGCGCCTCACAGCAACATGAAGACGGTCGTGTCAATCCGCGTGCGCTGTTTGCCGAGCTGGTCGGAGCACGAGCTGATGAGATTGCCTACGTGCCCAGCACCAGTTTCGGTGAAAACCTGGTCGTGCAGACGTTGGGCCTGCACAGGCAATTCAACGGCAATGTGGTGACCGATGGCCTGCATTTCGAAGGAGCGTTGGTCCATCTGCTGGAGCTGAAGAGAAAGGGCCTGGATGTCCGCGTCGTCGCGCCCACTCGCGACTTCAGGATCGACATGAAAGACCTGGAGAAGGTAGTCGATCGCAATACGCGGCTCATCGAAGTGTCCTCAGTGTCGATGTACAACGGCTTCGAACATGACCTGAAAGCCGTATCTGATCTTGCCCATGCCCATGGAGCTTACGTCTACGCCGACATCATCCACTCGGCTGGCAGCGGCCCATTTGACCTGCCGGCCACGGGAGTCGATTTTGCCGCCTGCTCCACCTTCAAGTGGTTGATGGGCGATTTTGGAGTAGGGTTCCTTTACACACGCAGGCAGCTCATCGAAAAGCTCGATCGCCCCATGGTGGGTTATTACGAGGGCAGTGTCGAGGCGTTCTATCCGCCGGACCTGCCTTCCGGCAGTTATACTCCTGTGTCATATCAACTCGATAAGACGGCGGCCGGTTTGTACGAACCGGGTACCTCCGGATACTCGGGCAATGCGGTGTCAGCAAGCCTCCTGGCAGCGTCGCTGAGTTACATCAAGCAGTTGGGTCTCGAGAACATCAAGGCGCATCGGCAACCGTTGTTGAAGCGGCTGCGCGAAGAAGTGCCACGCTTTGGATTCACACTCGTGACGCCGCCTGAGTCGACTGGAGGCAACATCACGTTCGCCAAACATGACGTCTACAAGAGCGGCCTGCGTGAGAAGCTTGCGGCTGCGAGTGTCAGTGTACGATTCAGCCGGCATTGGCTGCGGCTGTCGCCTTCTGTTTACAACGACATGCAGGACGTCGAGCGCTTTTTGTCGGTATTGAGCTAGCCCTTGCGTGCCGGCGTCAGCGGAATGGAAGTTGTGTACTTGAATTCCTGCAGAGTCACGGTCGAGCGGATGTCCTTTACGCCCGGCAGCTTCATGAGCGTGGAAAACGCGAAGTCCTGAAACCAGCTCGGGTCCGGCGCGAGCACCTTGATCAGGACATCCATCTCACCGAACACCGAATAACACTCCGTGATTTCGGGAATGCGTTTGACCGCGTTCAAGAACTCGATGCGCTTTGTATCGGTCAGGGCCTCGGTTTTCAGGAAGCTGAACACAAACATCTTGGAGCCGAGCTTCTCGTGATCGAGCACACAGACCTGACGGCGGATATAGCCTTCCTCCCGTAACCGCTGCACCCGCCGCCAACAGGGTGACTGCGACAACCCGGCGCGCTCCGCCAGCTCCGAGGTCGACAACGAGGCATCGGTCTGCAGCAAATCCAGGATCTTCAGATCGTACGAATCGAGCTCCGACATGAGGCTCACCTCTGCGCTGGAATATTTTTCGCCGGGACGGCGCTCACGCGCAAAAATATACCGCATATCCCGCAGCCCAGCCTGCTTAAAGAATTAATCCACCCCGCATTTGTGATTAAGCTGACCTCATCACAACACAAAATCGGGTCGGGGGTTTTAGATGAGCGCGATATCCGGGTATCGGTCCGTACTCTTTGGCCTGACGGCGGGCATCTATTCGGTGGCCGCAACGTCCGCCGATGCACCAGCATCGAGCAGCGAGCCGGCGTTGCTGGAAGAGATTCTCGTGACGGCGCAAAAGAAGGAAGAGCGCCTGATCGATGTGCCCTCGGTCATCACTGAAGTGAAAGCGTCCGATCTCGTCGAGCAGAACGTTCAGCAGATCTTCGATTACTACTCCCGCATCCCGGGCCTCTCCTACAACGGCAACAAGACCTACAACCTGTCGCTGCGGGGCATTACAACCGGTGGTGCGACGAACCCCACGCTGGCCATCCTCGTCGATGACATCCAATTCGGGTCCTCGACCCAGGCCGGACTCGGCAACAGTCTGTTTCCCGATTTCGATCCCTCGATGCTCGATCGGATCGAGGTGCTGCACGGACCCCAGGGCACTCTGTACGGAGCCTCCAGCCTGGGCGGCTTGATCAAGTACGTCACTCGCCAACCGGACCCCGACAAGTTCTTCGGCAGAGTCGAGGCGGGATTCGAGTCCGTGCAGGGCGGTGGCCTGGGTTGGACAACGCGCGGTGCGGTGAACATTCCGCTGGTCTCCGACCGTGTCGCCGTGAATGTGAGCGCGTTCACTCGCTGGGACCCCGCGTACATCGACAATGTGAACACGGCTCTCACGGCCAACGATGTCAACCGGACACACGTCTACGGTGGCAATGCCGCCCTGTTACTGAAGCCGTTCGACGGGCTGTCGATCACTCTTTCCGCGCTGCAACAGAAGCGGCACGCTGACTTTTCGAACTCCGTGCAAGTGGACTTCGATGCCAACGGTCGTCCCGACTTCTCGAAGCCGACTTACGGTGAGAACAAGATCAACCTCGGCGCCACTTCTGATGTGGGCAACCAGCAGTTGTATTCGGCGCGGATCGTGTGGGATGTCGCAGGGCTGCAGATCACCTCGCTCACTTCGTTCGGCAAGAGCGACGGCACCAATTTCCAGGATCTGAGCAGCGTATTCGCGAATCCCCACGGTCTCAACCTGCCGACGTTCTACGGACTCGACAGCGGCTCCGTTTATATCGATGACATAGCCACGAACCGAAAGGTGAGCCAGGAGTTGCGGGTCAGCGGCAAGGTGGGCTCACTGGACTGGCGCGGCGGTCTGTACTACACGCGCGAATACGGCAGCGTCGATCAGACGCTCAACCTGTTCGATGGCGGCAATGCTTTCGTGGCGACTCCGTACATCAATGCGGCGCCCACCATGTACAAAGAGAAGGCTGCATTCGCCGATGGCGTCTATCACCTGACCGATCAGTGGGACCTGCAGGCCGGTGTACGCTACGCGAAGAATGATCAGTTGATTGGCGGCACCACCACCACCGATGAAATCGGCAGCCAGGTTTTCGGCCCAAGCAGCGTTGCGGACAACCTGATCTCCAGCGATCACTCCACGACCTGGGCGGTTTCGCCGATCTATCACATTTCACCTGACATGATGGTATATGGCCGGGCGGCGAGCGGCTACCGTCCCGGCGGTCCGAACACTGTGTTACCGAATGTCCCTGCCAGCTACGCACCCGACAAGGTGGTGGACTATGAAGTGGGGTTCAAGGGAATCAACCCGAACCGGACCTTCAGCTGGGACGCGGCCTTGTTTCAGATCAACTGGCAACACGTGCAGCTCCAGGATACGGACAACAACACCGAGTTCACGTACTACACCAATGGCGGTAGTGCGCGCAGCCGCGGTCTGGAATTGGCAGTCAGCTGGAAGCCCTACAGGGGGCTCACTGTCGATGCCACAACTACGTTCATGGACGCCGTCCTGACTCAGGACCTGCCGACTCTCGCCAATGCCGACAGTCTGGAAGGCAAGAGCGGCGATCGGCTGCCGGCGTCCGCCCGATTCTCCAGCAACCTGAATGTGCAGCAGGATTTTCCGATTTCGGACTTCCTGACCGGTTATGTCGGGGTGAACTGGAGTTTTGTCGGCACCCGCCAGTCGGCATTCAGCTCCACGGCCGCTCTGACCTCGGATCCGCCGGAGCCGCGCTTCGATCTGCCCAGCTACTCGGTGGTCGATTTGCGCACCGGTCTGAACTATGCCGCCAACTGGCACCTCAATGTCTTCCTGCGCAATGTCGCGAACAAGGAAGGCGTCGTATTCGCTGACAATCGCAATGGAACCAGCGTCACCAGCGCGAGATTCCTGCAGCCGCGCACGGTCGGCATGTTCGTCTCCAGGGACTTCTGACGCATTTCGCGGTCAGCTCAGTTCGGGATGAGCCTCAGGGATGTCCGAAAGAATGTTAGATAACGCAGAGATTCGCCGGGCGTTTCCGCACTTGGCGCAGAACGTCTACTTGAATACGGCGAGCGCGGGTCTTTCCTGGGTTGGGCAGGGTGATGCGGCTGCTGAATTCTATCGCCACAAGATGGGCGGCATTACCCAACATGACGACTGGATCAACCGGGCCGAAGACACGCGCAACCTGCTCGGAAAGCTGCTCGGGGTCCCGGCCGGCCGGATATGGTTTACGGGCAGCACTACGGAAGCACTCAATCTCATCGCGCTGGCCATGCCGTTGGCGCCGGGTGACTCCGTAGCCCTGGCTGAGGATGAATTCGCGTCAGTCGTGGCTCCCTGGATGACTTTGCAACGCAGCGGCGTCCGGTTGAATCGGATACCTGTTAAAAACGAGTCCGATCGAACGAGTGCACTGTGCGCGGCGGTCAATGCGAGTACCCGTGTGCTTGCTGTTTCTCACGTGCACTGGCGTACAGGTACGCGCGTGGATCTCGATGCGTTGAGTACGGTTTGTGACAAATATGAATGCCGCCTGATTGTCGATGGCGTGCAGGCTGCAGGGGCAGTGGCTGTTGATGCCGGCTGTTCGGATGCTTATTGCGCGTCGGTATTCAAGTGGCTGCTGTCCGGGTTCGGACTGGGATTCATGGTGTTGAGCGATCGACTGAGCGCCGAGCTGACTCCCGCCTTGCGTGGCTACTCGAATGTGCCGCCCAGCCGCTCGTTGCGGTACGGACACCAGAACTATCCGGGCATCTACGCCTTGCATGCCACTTTGCAATATCTCGAGACGCTCGGTTGGTCGGAAATCTATTCACAGGTGGATCGCCTGACAGCGCGCTTGTCGGTTTCCTTGCGAGAGCGCGGATTTGACCTGGTGACTCCGCATGACGCGCGCGCCGGTATCATCTCAATACGCCACCCGGCCGTGGCGCAGCTCGTGGCCGCCCTGGCAGCTGAATCCATTTCCGTCGAGGACGGCACGCCCTTCCTGAGGGTGTCGCCTCATTTCTATAACACCGACGAGGATGTAGATCGGTTCATCCGTGTTCTGACGAGGGATAGTTGATGAAACTCCTGTTCATCTGCGCGGCATTGTCATTCGTGACACATCATCACGGGACGTTTGGCGGTGTCGATGTCAGCTATACCGCGACAGCGGAGGACACGACTCTCCCAAATGCGCACGGCGATCCGGCGGGTGCGCTGTTCTCGTTTTCCTATGTGCGGCAGGGCATCAAGGATCCAACCTCGCGACCCGTGGTGTTTATATTCAACGGAGGCCCGGGGTCATCGTCCCTGTGGATCCATTTGGGAGCCTTGGGGCCTTATCGAGTAGCACTGGATGATGCCGTTCACCCACCGACCGGCGGCCCGTTTCATATCGCACCGAACCCTTCGAGTCCTCTGGATGTGGCGGACCTGGTTTTCATTGATCCCATCGGCACCGGATTCAGTCACCTGTTGGCTGGCGGCAAGCCAGAAGATTTCTACGGTGTCGAGCAGGACGGTCGTGCGACTCTCAATTTCATTGAGCAATGGCTGACCCGAAATCATCGCTGGGCCTCGCCTAAGTACGTAGTTGGCGAGAGTTACGGCACCCTGCGCGCGGCGGTTCTGTCGAAACTCATGGGGGGCGGTCCCAGCGGAAGCGGCACATTGCCCGGACTGTCTTTGAACGGAATTGCGATCGTCGGGGTGGCGCTTGCGTTTTTACCGAGCGATCTGGCCACTCAGAACCTGCTGCCGAGCCTGGCAGCCACCGCGTGGTACCAGGGCAAAGTGGACAAGAAGGGCAGAACCTTCGAGGCCTTCATACGCGAAGTTCGCGAGTTCGACGGCGGCGAGTATGGGCTCGCACTGTATGCGGGTCATGGACTGCCGGATAATCAGCGCAAGGCGATTGCGAGTCGGATTGCCGCGATGACCGGTCTGTCGGAGGGCTTCGTACTGGAGCACAACCTGCGAATCTCCGGCCACGACTTTGCAAACGAGCTGTTACGGGATCGACAACAGCAAGTTGGGATGTACGACGGCCGCTTCACGCTCCCGGCCGAGGGCGATGCGGGTGATCCGGTCGCGGATGACCCCGCTATGGGTCAATACTCAGCTGCGTTCGTTGGCGCATTTCACCAGTACGTGCAGAGTGAGCTGCAGGTCAGCGTCGATCAACCGTACCAGGTCATTGCTTTTGCGGATGTGAACAGCAAGTGGTCCTATGGGCCGCAGGGAATGCTGGCCGGGCATGCTGAAGATCTGGAGGCGGGGATGCGTCGCAATCCGGCCATGAAGCTCTATGTGATGTCGGGTTACTACGATCTCGTTACTCCGTTCGCGCAGGCTGAATACACGATCGGTCACACTGCGATTCCGGCTGATCGCGTTCAGTACAAGACCTATGAGTCCGGTCACATGGTTTACCTGGGTGAGTCCAACATGCGGGCCTTCGCTGCCGATGTGCGCGAGATGGTCACGAGATGAAGTCGCTTGCGCTGGTCCTGCTTTCGCTGCAGCCCAGGCCCGACGCGGTGGATGTCACGATCCGCGTAAGCGAGATGAAGTCGGCCTCGCTGCAGATGCCGTTGGTCATCTACAACGTGGAGACGGTGGCCAAGACCCTGCAGGATCTTTCGGCAACCGATGCCAAGGGACCGTTGCAGCTCACTGTCCGGGATGACCCCGAAGGAAGTCGGGAATTCAACCGCCATTGGTTGGCCGACCGCAGGATCGAAGGCGAGCTCGTCATTCACTACCGCGCTCCTATCACCAACCGCCTGTCGCCGCTGGGCGGTGCTCCACCGATCGAGCTCCGGTCAGATGGTGCGGCGTTCTCGGCAGGTGGGGCGGCCTTTCTCGTGTTGCCTGAGACGCAGGACGCCTATCGCGTCGCTTTGCATTGGGACCTGAGCCGGTTTCCCGCAGGCTCGGTGGGGCTCAGCAGTTTTGGCGGGGGTGACCGGCAGATCGAAGCGCCGCTGACCCTGGATGTTCTCACCCGGACTTTCTTCATGGGCGGCCAGGTGGGCAGCTTTCCACAACCTGCGCCTCCCACAGGCTTTTTCTCCGCCTGGCAGGGCTCGCCGCCGTTCGACGCGCTGGGGCTGATGCAATGGACTGGCGCACTGCACAGCCATTTCGCAAGCTTTTTCAAGGAGAGCACACCTGCGCCCTATGGTGTGTTTCTCAGACCCAACCCCGTAAACCCTGGCGGCGGTGTCAGCCTGGAGCATTCGTTTGTTGCCACTTTCGATGCCCACACGTTGGACACGGATCTGAAGTTCACGCTGTCGCACGAGATGCTGCATACATACATCGGCGGGCTGGGCGGGCACGAGGATAGCAACCTATCGAACTCCTGGTTCAGCGAAGGGCTCGCGGTCTACTATCAACGAACCCTGCCACTTCGCTATGGGCAGATTTCGGCGACCGATTTCCTGTCGGATCTCAACAAGACCGCGGGTCGTTACTACACAGACGCTCTGTCCAACACACCTAATTCCGAGGTCCCGGCCAACTTCTGGTCGAATACGCTCGTGAGGGTGCTCCCGTATGACCGCGGCGCACTTTACTTTGCGACCGTGAACGACGCCGTACGCAAGGCCAGCCACGGCAAACGATCGCTCGATGACCTGCTGTTGCCGCTACTGCAACGACGCCAGGAGAAAGGCGCGATTCAGCAGTCCGACTGGGAAGAGGTCGTTGCGCGCGAGCTCGGAGAGCCGGGGTTGCGGGATTTCCGGGCGATGCTCGCAGGCGAGCAGATTCTGCCAGCCTCGGACGCCTTCGGCGCTTGCTTCCGCCGGACAACAAAGCCCCTGCGCCGCTACGAGCTGGGTTTCGATCCGAAGGTGATGGCTGAACGACACAGAATCGTCCGCGGTCTCCTACCCGACTCCGCGGCCGCACGCGCTGGACTGAAAGAAGGGGATGAGATCCTGAAGCCCTTCGGCCAGGACTCGGTTCAAGAGAGTCAGACTAAAACGATCACGTTGGCAGTTCGTCGCGCCGGGAAAGAGCAGGCTATTACCTATTTGCCCCGCGGCGCGACCGTGCAGGCTTACCAGTGGGAGCGCGTCCCTAACACCCCGGAGGCGAGCTGCGCAAACTAGGAGTATTGGCGGGCATGCGCATGAGTCAGGGCTGGTCGCGAATTCTCGGGTGTGCTTTGGCAACAATGATGGCTGCTTCTGCGGTGGCGGAAGAGGCCCCAGTGTTGACTCAGCATCACGCGCGGATCGCCGGTAAAGACCTCGCATACACCGCCGAGGCGGGACGCATTGCCATTCGCGATGCCGAAACCGGCGAGCCGCATGGCTACATGTTCTATACGGCCTATCGCGTTGCCGGCAAGCAGCACACCGCACGACCTCTCGCGTTCATCTGGAATGGCGGCCCAGGCGCCGACTCCTCCCTGCTGCATTTCTCAGCGGTGGGCCCGCGCCGCATCGAATCCGGCGCCTTGGTTGACAACAACGAGTCGTGGCTCGCCTTCGCGGATCTGGTCCTGGTGGATCCCATCGGCACCGGCTTCAGCCGTCCCACCAAGGCTGAATATGGCGCAGAGTTCTACGGGACGCTGGGCGACATCGCCTCCGTCACCGAATTCATCCGGGCGTGGCGAATTCAGCATCGGGCAGAAGACGCTCCGCTCTGGCTCGCCGGAGAAAGTTGGGGCGCCGGCCGGGCCGCGAGCGTCGGATACCAACTGCAACACCGTGGGATCAACGTCGCAGGGCTGGTGCTGATCTCGGGAGGGTGGGGTCTCAATGACCCGCCACTACCCAAAGAGTTGAATCAGGCGCTGACGATTGTTGATATGGCTACGGTCGCCGTATTCCACAAACGCGCGCAGATGCAGCCAGGAGAGACGCTCGAGTCCTTTCGCAAGCGCGTTGCCACCTGGGCTCGTGAAGTCTACGCGCCTGCCTTGTCGCGCGTCGACGCTCTCAATGAAACTGAGAGAAATGACCTCGCTGCTCAACTTTCAACATGGTCCGGGTTGCCGCTCGAAACAATCGACCGGAAAAAGCTCGCCATCTCGCCTCGCCAGTTCCGCACTACCTTATTGCGTGATCGGCAGCGGGAGGCCTATTTGTTTGATCTGCGGCGAACCCGCGCCCCCGACGAGTCGCCGCCCGCTGTGCTGCTGAACTACTGGCGGGGCGATCTGCGTTATCCGACCGACCTTCCGTATCTGGGGCTGGAGCGGGTGGAGACCGGGTACATCCCCGCAGACCACCCGGTCGAGTCTATCAACGAGCGCTGGAATTACGCGACCGCTCAACTTTCGAAGGCTGAGATCGATGCTGCGATTGCTGCGGCGGTAGCCAGTGGGAGTGGGCCGCCGCGATTGGGGCCGCCACCACCAGCATCAGCAGAAGCTGTAGCGCTCAATCCGCGCATGCGGATCCTCGTGGCCGGTGGGCTCTACGATTCGTTCCTACCTTGTGCGGTTGGAGAAGAAACCGAACGGCATCTGTCCGGGGCGCTCCACGCGGCGATGACCTTCCGCTGCTATATCGGAGGACACGCCATGTATCTTGACGCGCCAGCCCGCCGGGCGCTTTCCAATGACGTGGGCGCTCTGATTCGGTGAGGTAGATTAGTGCTGATTATGAATCAGCGGCATGCGCATCCGGCGCACCTGCATGGTGGTGATCTCCATGCTCGAGCCCGGCGCGAAATGCACCAAGCCTCGTCCGTCGTCTCCGAAGACGAATGTGTTGGCCATCAGAGGCCGCAATACAACGGCAGCATCGGGACGGCCGACAGGTGTGGCAATGAGCTGGCCTGAGTCCAATCGGACCGAGTAGGTCACCAGCGCTTCCTGCCCGTCATATTGGCCCACCAGCGCCGCAAGTTCTGCTGCCTGTGGGCGCCACGGCTGCTCACGTCGAAAACGCAATACAGCCCCGTCGTTGTTATGCACCGACATGCTGTTGTTGTCTACAAACTCAACCATGGATTCGCCCATGCGGAAATGATGTTCGTCGATAGTCATTAACCGCAGACCCCGTGACGTCTGCAGAGCAGCGCCTTGCAGGTCGAGCCAAACGACCTGGCCATGGTCGGCGTCGACATAGAGTCCGGCGAGCTTCTGCAGCGTCTGCGGTGGAGGCTGCTTGGTCACTTTTTCCTTACCGGCAGGCAGGTAGAGATCAGCGATCTGATGGGCCAGTCCACGGTTATCTGCGTACCCGGCATTGCACAGCAACGCGATCGACAGTTGCTGCTGCGGATAGCGACCGAGCCACGCCCGATAGCCGGCCGTCGATCCCGAGTGAGCAAACTCGGGAGTCTGTCGGTAGGTCTGAATAAACAATCCGCGCCCATATTCAACCGGCGTGCCATTGTCGAGCGTCGCTATCTGTTGCAGCTGCGCTGCTACCTTGACTGCACCGCTATTGAGTGCCCGGTTCCAGATCAGCAGGTCACCGACGGTGGTCAACAGACCACCATTCCCATAGGCATTCTCAAACGGCATATTCTGCTCGTACCCATTCGCCCCACGCCCGTAAGCAATTGCGCGATCCGGAACGATCCGTCTGAAGTTGTCACGCCATTGGCTGTGCTGCATGCCTAGCGGGATGAAGAAGTTCTGGCGCGTGAATTCCGCCAGAGACAACTGGCTGACCCGCTGCACGATGATGGCGAGCAGCGTGAATCCGGAGTTGGTATACAGCCATTCCGACCCCGGCCGGTAGTTCAATTCCCGTTGCCGGCTGCTGATATCCAAAACATCCGCCAGGGAGTAGATGCGACTGCCGCGCGGCCAGCCCGCGATGGCTTCAACCTCTCCCCAGTCCCGCAGGCCGCTCGTATGATTGAGCAGTTGGTCGACCGTGATGGGTGTGCCATAGTCAGGCAGCTCGGGCAAATATTTCCTGACATCATCGCTCAGCGCCAGTTTTGCCTGACTGACCAGCAGCAGTGTCGCGGCTGCCGTGAACTGCTTGGAGACCGAGCCGGCCTCGAATACGGTGTCAGTGGTAATCGGGATGCGGTGCTCGAGGTCGGCGCTGCCGAACGCGCGCAGCACAGCCGGCTGGGCCCCGTGTTCGATCCCAACAGCACATCCAGGACCATCCGGGTGATTGAATCCTGAGAATATGTCCTCAACCCCGGATGCATGCGCCGTTACAGCGAATCCGAGCGCGACAGCAGTCAGCAGTGGCAGGCGAGCAGCGTGGATCATCGCAGTGTTATACCATTGGCGGAATGAAAACGATGCTCCTGGTTTTGCTTGCCGTGCTGGCGGCACGGGATGGAGAAATCCATGATGCGGATACCCTGGCGTGGTGGCATACAACGGCGGCGCTGTCGGGCGATGACATGGAGGGCCGCGATACCGGGTCACCGGCGTACCAGCGCGCTGCCGAGTATGTTGCGAAGCGCTTCGAGGCTGCCGGGCTGCAGCCTGCGGGCGCAAGCGGAAGCTATTTTCAGTCGGTGCCGATGCACGAAATCGCGGCTTCGCCCCAGGGCACTGACTTCACTCTGGTGCGGCCGGACGGCTCACTGACCAAGCTCAAATACCTCGAGGACATCGCCTACGAGCCCGCGGACGGCGCGCCTGCCCAGCTCGAGGGTGCTCTCACTTTCCGTGGCTATTGCGGCCGCAGCGAGATGGAGAATATCGCGGGAAAGATCGTTGTCTGTTTTGGCAACAGGCGTGCGAGCCTTCCTCAGGAGGACGCCAGGATCGACAACGCGGCGGCTGGGCATGCAATCGGGATCGTGACGGTTGATGATCCTTACTTCACGATCGAGCCGCCTCGTTGGCCCGTGGCGTATTCGCGGAAAGTCACATTGCGTTCGGGGACCGGGGGCAGCTCGAGTTTCTTTTGTATGATGCGCTTGAATGCCGCTGCCTTCGCGTCGTTTGTCGAGGGGGCAGGGAAGTTGCTGAGCGATGGCGGCGCGCAGAGGCCACTGCCGAGTTTCGATATTCCCGGCAAGCTGCGAGTGCATTTCAACCAGGTGCAGCGCGACATCAGTTCGCCCAATGTGCTGGCGGTGTTGCCAGGTACGAATTCCAGGTTTCGCAATGAGTACGTGGTCGTATCAGCTCACCTGGACGGATACGGCTTCGGCACGCCGGTGAACGGTGACAATCTCTACAACGGCACGTTGGATGACGCTGCCTATGTCGCATTGCTGATTCAGATGGCCGACGACATCCGCTCACACAAGCTGCCCGCGCCCGAGCGGAGCATTCTCTTTGCTGCCTTCACGGGTGAGGAAAAGGGATTGCTCGGCTCGAAGTGGTTTGTTCAGCATCCGACTGTGCCTATAACCCAACTTGCCGCGAACGTGAATCTGGATCAGCTGCGCCCGTTGTTTCCGCTGGATATTCTGACGGTTGAGGCGCTCCAGGACACAACGTTAGGCAACATCGCGCAGGGTGTCGCATCGTCCATGCATATCCAACTGCGCCCGGATGTCGAGCCGGAGCGGCATCTGCTGCGCCGCGCCGATCAATACCCGTTTTTGACCCATGGTGTGCCGGCCATCAGCTTCGTATTCGGCTTTGATCCTGGCACGGACTCTGAGCAGCGGTACCGTGAATGGTACAAAGTCCGCTATCACCGCCCGCAGGATGATCTGACCCAGCCAATCGACTTTGCCGCGGCGGCCAAATTCAACGAGTTCTTCTACAAACTCGTCGGCGCTATCGCTGCTTCGCCGACTCGCCCTGAGATACTGCGGAGCAGTCAGTTCGCGTCCAAATGACGCCCGTTACCGGGTCCACATGCGCGACATGATTCCGTCACGCCGCACGGCGTGTCGCAGAGCGCCAAGCAGATGGAGCACAATCAGTGCAACGAGCAGGTACGACGCAATCACATGCGTTGTGTTGAAGATCGCGTAGATCTTTGGATCGTTGGGACCCCAGGGCGGCAGCGTGATGGAGTTGAACAGCTTCACGCCGTACTTGCTGAAGTTGGACGCGATGTAGCCTGACAGCGGCATGACCAGCATGCACGTGTAGAGCAGGACCTGGGTTACCTTGGAGGCGACGCGCTCCCAACCGATTACAAAGGCCGGGTATTCGGGCGGCCGATGTGCCAGGCGCCACAGTAGTCGCAGGATAATCAACAGCCCCAGAACGAGACCGGTCGACTTGTGCAGGTTCGTATAGGGGCCGCGCAGGGGCGTGCCCTTGGGGATGGTTTCCAGGAACCAGCCAAAGCCGATCTGCGCGAACAGGCACAGTGCGATCAGCCAGTGCAACAGGACGGCGACCCGAGTATATCTAGTGCTCATAAATCAAGAGGTTACCATCGCCATTATGGCCCCACAACTTTGCCATAAACGCTGCTGACACTGTGCTCCACCCGGGATACAACAAACCCCGTTGGAGGCTCGAATGTCGGCTCGCATACGCGCCGTGGCGACAGCGGTCATGGTTCTGGTCGCACTTGCTTACTATTTCTACAGACATCCCCCGTACGCGGTGGCGCAGCGAGGGGAGCTCGTTGTCCGTACCAATGAGCTGAACGGGACCGTGGCGGCCTATTCGGACGGCGCCGTGCTCGTCGTGCCTGGTCTCCATCAAACGCGGGTATTCGATATTCGCGATCAGGTCTACCGGCCGGCGGGCAGCGCGACTGCTGATGGGCCGGGGGCGTTCCAGTCCAACGAGGGTCTTTCCATCGGTGTGGAATTGACGGTGCGTTGGGCCATCGAACGGAGCCATTTGGCGCAGATGTCGAAGGTGTACCCGGACGACATCGACTCAGATCTGGTCCGTCCCGCAGTGGAGGGCGTTGCGTACCCGCTGTTCGCCCGATACACCGTGCGTGACATCTTCTCCCAACAGCGAGTCCAGATTCAAAAGGAGATTGTTACGGAGCTGCGTCCGAAGTTCGCCGCGATAGGTTTGGTACTGCGCGGTGTCGAGATGGGCAAGGTAGATCTACCCCACGACTTCCGCGAGGGCATGGAAAAGCTGCTGGCCGAGGAGCTCGAGACCGAGAAGATTCGCTACACCATGCAACTGAAGGAGGCCGCGGTCAAACAAAGCCAACTGGAGGCGCAGGCCGACAAGGTGCGCCGCCAGGAAGCCGCGGAGGCGTCCGCTCAGGAGCAGGTGATTGCTGCGCGTGCTCAGGAGGAGACGATGCAACACATCCTGCCGTTCAAACAGAAGCAGATCGAGCAGCGCCAGTTGGAGGCTGAAGCTGAGAAGGTGGCCCGAATTCGGACTGCCGAGGGCACCGCCGAGGCGCGGCGGATCGAGGCGAAGGGCGAGGCCGATTCACGGCAGAAGCTCGCGGATGCGGAGGCTTATCGGCTGGATCTGGTTGGCAAGGCCAACGCGGGCCAGATGGAGCGCGAAGGCGCGTTGATCGCCCGTTACCCGCTGCTGATCCAGAAGACGGTTGCGGACAAACTCTCTGACAAGGTGCAGGTCATCATTGCTCCGACTGCGAGCGCCGGCCAGTTCATTGGGTCCAACCTCATTGGCGGTGACAAGCCCGTGGTCCGTGAGGAGACGCAGTAATGTTTCTCGCTATGGTCGCGTCGCTGGCCATTGTGGTCAGCGACCATGCATCGGTTCGCTCGATGCCGCGCTCGACTGCTACCGAATTGACGACCTTGTGGCAGGGCGATGTCGTTGAGATCAGGGGCGAGCAGGCGGAATACCTGAAGGTGTACAGCTATCGCCGGGAGCGCGGTGGGTATCTGCGGAATGGGTCGGTTCGCAAGGTGGCATTCACCGAGGCCGACGCACCAGAGTTGTTGGCGGTGATGCGCTTCCTGCGCGACACGCCCGGTTCTGAGGCGCTCGGGATCAGCTACGGGGCTGCATATCTGAAAGCCGTTTCGCCGCGAGCGCTGACTGCAGAGGCGTTTGATGCAATTGGCCAAATGGCTGAGCGATTGGCTGACACGGCCTCGGGTAGTCACGCCGACAGCGTTGCAGCCCGACTGGAGGTGGTGGGGCAGTTTGGTGTTCATATGCGAACCTTCGAGCGAGATGGGCGAATGCAGGTTTGCTACGACGGTGAGTTGTTCAGGAACGTACTGACGAGCCCCGGTGCGAATGCTGAACAGCGGGCGCACGCTGTTCTCGCACTCACACGAGCGGACTGTATCGAGCCGGAGATGGGGCTCACGGCGCGGGTTGCTTTGGATGAAGAGCGGCGGGACTTGCTCGATCAGGTTCAGGATGCGAACTTGACGCCGGTTACCCGGAGTCGCATACGAGCACGCCGGGCTGGCGTGTTGTCTTCCGTCGCGTTTGCACAAGCTAGGCGTGGCCAAGCCTCCGTTCTCACCGCCCAACGTGCCCTTGCCGAGCTGATTTCGGTCCACGCGGCTGATCTCGGAGAGACCTATCAATCTGAGTATGCTGACGCCGTCCTGCGCGTAAGCGCCATCCGCTGGGCGACCGCGGCAATTCCTGCAGCTTCTGCCCCTGCCGCTGCGACCAACCTTCGGGTTAATCAGCCTGACCCAGGTGCCATTGATGTCTCGGTGCTGTTGTTGCTCAACTCGTCGAGCCCTGTCTCATTGAGCGCGGCACCGGGGACTGAGGCCGGGCAAACGTGTCTGACCCTGGAGCGGCAGAACCCCAAAACAACATTGGCTCGCCGGTGCACCTTCGGCATCGTCTGGCCGGCGTCAGCCCAGGCGATTCCATCAGCTCAGGCCATCGTGTTGTCAGTGCAGCCGTTGGAGAGTTGGCGCGAGCTTTGGGTCTTCCACCAAATAGCGGGGAAATGGCTCGTCGACGTTATTTCTCCGGGACTCGACGAGCCCGAGCAAGGCTACGTCGAGTACGCTGGCTTCGCTCCTGGCACTTTACGCATCCTGTTGGTCCGCGAAGTGAAGGAGCGAACACGATATCGGCGTTGGTTCGAGGAGGTCAGGCTCGATGATCTGGTGGTCGTCCGTCAAGCCAGTACGCCGGAGTTACTCCGTGATTTCGGGCGATGGCAGGATGTCCGCTGGCGCCGCGATACATTGGCACTGCGCTGAGGTGTGTGTGACAGAAAGGTTAAGGTTTGATGACATCGGCTTCGCCGTCTTTAAAGCTCGTCCCACACCGTGGAACGGAGTTATGCTGCCGTTCAAGTCGCAAGCGGTGGGCTCATCATGGTTGTCTGGCAATTCACAACAATCGCGGCCCTCATCGGGGCGGTTCTCATTTATGTGATGCTCCTGACCAACAGGGTGGCTAACACCAACGCTCTGTTGAAACGGATTGAGGAAGCGCTCGCAAGGCCTCAGCCTGTCAGGGAAAACGTCCACGTCCCCGTTGCCGCCATCGGCGCCACGCCACCGCCATCGCCCGCGGTGGAGGCTCGCGCCGCCGATGCACCCGCCGCCGATGCACCCGACAGAGACCGCCGTGCGAATTTTCTCACCGTGCGCGACCTCAAGGTGATCGCCCGCTCAGGCCGCCGTAGCAGCGACAGCAGCCTGGGCGTCAGCCCACTTTTTACCGAGGCCCTCGAGCGAAAACGCCAGCAGAGCGCGGCGGCCCAAGATGAGACCAGCGCGAGCAGCACCGCGGCGGTCGTCGAGGAGTTGGCCGTCGCTACGAGTGAAATCCGGGAGTTCCTCGGAACGCCCTCCACTGGAATCGTAACCGAAGAGACAGCCGCAAGTTTTCCCGCCCCAGCGCCGGCGTCGCCCCCAGAGGTTGAGCCGCTCTCATCGCGCGCAGAGCCGGCTGTATCGCATGCTGACGCGGCGCCCGCCTCGTTCGAGGCAATGGAGCCAGGTGAGTCAGTGACGGTTGTCGAGCCAATCGTGGTTGTTGAGACAGGGGTGAACATTGAGCCGATGTCTCCGGTTGAGGTGAGGTCGCCCGTTGAGACGGGGGTACCCGGTGAGGCGAGGTCCTCTGTTGAGGTGAGGTCGCCCGTTGAGACGGGAGTGCCCGTTGAGGCGAGGTCCCCTGTTGAGACGAGGGTGCCCGTTGAGACGAGGGTGCCCGTTGCGGTGAGGTCCCCTGTTGAGGTGAAGTTGCCCGTTGAGATGAAGTTGCCCGTTGAGATGAAGTTGCCCGTTGAGATGAAGTTGCCCGCTGAGGCGCGGTCGGCTGTTGAGACGAGAGCGCCTATTGAAACGGGGGTGCCTGTTGAGGCGAGGTCCCCTGTTGAGACTAGGGTGCCCGTTGAAGCGGTGAATTCTGTTGAGGGGACGGCGCCCGTGGAAGCCGCCATCTATACGATTGAGCCAGCACAGCCCCACGATGCGTCGAGCATGATCGCCGCCAACGAGGAGCCCTCCGTGGAAGCCCCGGCTGCCGACGAGACGCCGGTGGTCGACCTAGCGGAGCTGGAGGCGAAACGCCGGCGCGAGCAGGCATTCATGCTTGCCCGCCGCCGCCGTCGCATGCACTAGGCTTCCTCCCTCGGATCCGGCGTAAGCGCAATCACCTCCGCCGGTGAAGTTAGCCCCTGAGCAACCTTCTCCGCTGCCGTCACCCGCAGCGGCCGCATGCCATTGCGAACTGCCAATCGCCGCAACCCATCCAGCCCCGAACTCGCGCTCATCTCCCCACGCAGCGCGTTGGTTATAGGCATCAACTCGTAAACACCCGTCCGCCCCAGATACCCAGTTTGTCGACACTCCAAACAGCCGACCGGCCGATGCGGTGTGGCCGGCGAGGGCATCTTGTTCCCCACTCCAAGCTCCTGCCACTGCTCAGCAGTCATCGGAGTCGGCACCTTGCAGTGCGGGCAAAGTGTCCGAATCAGCCGCTGCGCCAACACCCCAATCAACGTTGCCTTGATCAGGTAGTCCGGAACACCCAACTCAATGAGTCGCATCAGCGCCGATGGCGAATCATTTGTATGCAGTGTTGATAACACAAGATGACCCGTGAGCGCCGCCTGCACGGCAACCTCAGCAGTCTCCAGATCTCGAATCTCTCCTATCATGATGATGTCGGGATCCTGACGCAGCAAAGCCCGTACGCCATCGGCGAAAGTCAGATCGATGGTTGGCTGCACCTGCATTTGGTTGAAGCTTCCGTCGATCATCTCGATCGGATCTTCGATCGTGCAGACGTTGACGTCATCCGTTGCGAGTTGTTTGAGGGATGAATACAGCGTGGTGGTCTTGCCCGAGCCAGTCGGGCCAGTCACGAGCACGATGCCGTGTGGCTGCTGGATCATCGAATTCCACACAGTGGTCTCATCAGGCGAGAAACCCAGAAGGTGGAAGTCCCTCACCAACACATCAGGGTTGAATATACGCAACACGAGCTTTTCGCCGAACGCAGTTGGCAGCGAGGACACGCGCAGTTCGATCTCCTTCCCATCCGGCGAGCGCGTCCGAATCCGCCCGTCCAGCGGCCGGCGCTTCTCCGTCACGTCCAGCCTCCCCAGGATTTTCAGCCGGGCCGTAACCGCCGGCATGACCGGGGCCGGGAGTTGGTACACCTGGTGAAGGATGCCATCGATTCGGAACCGCACGTTACCGGTATCCCGGCGGGGTTCCAGATGAATGTCGCTCGCCCGGGTGTCGAACGCATATTGCAGCAACCAATCGACAATGGAGACGACGTGCCGGTCCTCGGCAGACAGCTTCCCCGCTCGACTGAGCTCGGTGAGCTGCTCGAAATTCTGGATCCCCGGACCCTGTACCTGCTCCTTGCCGGACAGCTTCACCGAGCGCGCGATCGCATAGAACTCGACGAGGTAGCGATCGATGTCTTGCGGGTTGGCACACACCCGCTTGATCGGAACTTTGAGCGCCGGCTGGAGCTCCTTGACCCAGACGGTGTCCAGTGGGTCCTTGACCGCAAACACCACGCCCTGTGGGCCCATCTTCACCGGCAAGATCCCCGCACGAGAGGCGTACGCGTACGGAACGACCTCGGTGAGCTTCCCGACCTCCAGGGTCAGGGGATCGACTCGCAGATAGGGGAGGCGGACCCGGTGCGCGAGCCACTGGGTCAATACTTCCAGGGTGAGCTGCTGGCCATTGTGCCGACGATCGGGCCAGTCCTGAGAGGCGGCCACCACCAGGGGATGGAGCTCCTGGCCCTTGCGGCTCGGTGGCAGCCGCACTTTGTCCGGCGCATCCGCCGGGATCAGGCCGCCCGCCACCAACTCGGTGAGGAGCCATTGCAGGTCCAGGCGGGGCGGGAAGGCTTCAGCCCGTGTGGGCTGCGCGGCCTTGGCGCCTGCGTGTGGATGGGCGGTGCGGGTCATGCTGAGCTCGTTGCGGTCCGTAATGGGCTGATTATAGGGGGAATCGGGCGCGAGCGTTCCCGTTGGCCCCGCGACGGCGTGCCGCGCTCGCAGCATCGGCTGTCAGTTGGTTGGTGTTAGTGTTGGTAACGCCTCCCAACACTGCCGGCGTATTTCGGGCTGGGCGTCGATGTTGGAGGGATGGACCGGATGTTCAAGCGGTCCGCCCTCAATGACGAGCTGCGCGGCGATGAATTGTTGGTCCCCGCGACCATTCACCTGGCTTTGACCGTGAACGTGCTCTTCAAGATGGAGTGACTTCGGAGAACGGCCCCGCGTCAGGCTGCGAGGTGGGTACGTATTTCTCCTCCAGCAGCCGTCCATACCACGCCGTTGCCGGGCTGCGGGCTAATTGCCGCAGCACGTCTTCAACATAGACGAGCCGCGTTCGCGATTTCAAAGCAGGTCCTACGAGGCTCATGGCCTCGTGGTACTGATCGAGGAGCGTTTCGTTGGCGCGTGGCAGCAGGAAGCGGACTTCGTCGGTCTCGTGACCGCTGCGCGCAGCGAACCAAAGGTGCTGATAAACGTCCTGAAACTTGTAGAAGCGGTCGCCTTTGTCATCCCAGACCTGTGCCGACACATAACGGTCGAGAACCGGCCGGTAGGTTTCCTCGAGCTTGCGGGAGTGACGCCCGGCCCCTTCGGTGGTGCCGAACTCGAGTTCCGCCAGCTTCACCTCGCAATAGATAGTTGTTCGCTCGTCGACCATCCATTGAACGTCGATCTGGGTGCGATCGTCCGGGTCCGCGCACTGTTCCAACTGCATGGCGAGCACCGCCGGGGTGTTCAGCGCCTTGGCGAGCTTCTCCGGGGCGTGTTGGAACAGCGGAATGAACAGGTTGAACGTCAGCGCCTGTGAGGAATTCAGGTGATGAAAATAGCGATGTAGTCGCAGAGCGTTGGAGGTCTGATACTGCATGACCTCCGCCCGGAACGGCTCGAGGATGTTCAACCACTGCAGCTTGGTCGGCAGTATGTGCCCGTAGGGCCGCTCTACGCCGTTCGCCAGCAGGGTGCCGCTCTCGACACCGCCCAGCCGTCCCCGCCGGTATTCATCCAGATGATCCTTGAGCGTTTTTTCGTAAGTCTGGAGTGACAACGATCTGTCTCTTTGGGCTGCGGGGCGGGAGGGCGGGTAGTTCACCCGATGTGAGTCGAAGATTCCGTGACGATGGTCTCGAGCACGGGCAGGATATGTTTACGCCCGACTTGGCCGTTGACGCAGCTGATCGCAGGTCCGGGCTTCAATTTTCGCTGCGGAAATCTCAGACTAGGCGGATTGCCCAGGAGATCAGAGGCCCTCATGGCTGCCGGCCAGCCCAACGACGCGACCCCGCGACCCCCGTCGGTCTTTCTCAGCTACGCATCCGAAGACCGCCAGTCTGTCCAGGCGATCCGCGATGCGCTGCCGGGGTTCGGGCTCGACGTGTGGTACGACGAGAGCGAGCTGGGCGGTGGTGAGGCCTGGGACCAGAAAATTCGCCGGCAGATCCGCGAGTGCGATTTTTTCATGCCGGTGATTTCGGCGCGGACCGAGGCGCGTGCGGAAGGCTATTTCCGCCGCGAATGGCGGTTGGCGGTCGAGCGCACCCTGGACATGGCGGACGACCATGTTTTCCTGGTCCCTGTTGTCATTGACGCCACTGTGGGCGATAGGGCGCGGGTGCCGGAGAAATTCCTGACGGTCCAGTGGATGAGGCTGCCAGGGGGAAAGCCGACGCCGGCGTTCGAGGCTCTCTGCCGGCGACTCGCCTCCGGTGACACAACCCCACAAGCTGCGCCTTCCAAGAGGGCAGCGGACCCAGGCCCAAAGTCTTCCTCCAAGGCCTCCGGGTCACCGCCGCCGCCGTCGCCAATTCCCGAATTTCCGCGGCAGGAGCCGGGTCAGAACGCCCGATTTTATGGGCAGGCGGCAGCGTGGACGGTTCAATCCGGGTGGATTGCATTCCAGCGCTTGCCGCGGTGGATCCGCGCCATCGTTTACTGCTGGGTGGCTGTGCTGCTGCTCAAAGGTTGCAACTCGGCTTCCGACCATTCAACACGGGCCTCCAAGAGTGAGGCAGCCAGGGCAGAAGCCCAGGAAGCCCGGGAGGATGCCCGGGCCCAGGCACAGGCCGCGAAGATCAAGGCCATCACCGAGCAATACATGTCGGGCCCTGACAAGGGCGACATTCCGGGGATGGTCGCGCAGATTGCGCATCAGTTCGCCGTCCCGGGAAGCGGAGCGGGAGCGACGACCAAAAACAACCTCCTGGCCATTCCATTCACCGCGGCTGACGACGATGAGCGCGCCAAAGGCGTTGCGGGCGCCGTGTTTGGGCAACTGTTCGGCAAAGCTGTTACCGCATTGCATGGACATGTCCGACTCAGCACAGATGTATCGCTTCCGGCTGATCCCGCAGCGGCGGCCGAGCGTGGCCGCGCGGAACACTCCACCTATGTTGTCTACGGCTCAGTCGACAATCAGTCTCTCAACGTGAAAATCATCGAGTCGGACGACGGTTCGGTGGAGTGGTCCAAGTCATACCCCCTCGAAGGAGCCGATACCACGCGCATCGCCGCCGAGGTGCAGGAAGCGGTCCCCGAGGACTGAACGCCTCACTTGGAGAGAAACTCATCGATCGCCGCGGCAATCTGCGCCGAGTGAGTCTCCAGCGCAAAGTGCCCTGTATCGAAGAACTTCACCACGGCCTTCGGAATGTCTCTCTTGTAGGCTTCAGCGCCTGGCGGAATGAAGAACGGGTCGTTCTTGCCCCACACCGCCAGCAGAGGCGGCTGATGCGTCTTGAAGTACTGTTGGAACCGGGGATACAGCGCAACATTGCTCTGGTAGTCCCGCATCAGATCGAGTTGGATCTCAGCAGCGCCGGGTCGGGCGAGATAGAAGTTATCTAACGTATAACCATCCGGCGATATGCGCGTGGTGTCAGATACACCATGCGTGTATTGCCACTGCGTCGTCTGAGGAGTCAGAAACGAACGCAACGCTTCACGGTTGGCCTGTGAGGGCTCCTTCCAGTAAGCCCGGATCGGATCCCACCCGTCACTCATGCCCTCTACATACG